>ERZ795030.3218-NODE-3218-length-17802-cov-5.712177_pt1 | contig 17802 bp, 8 predicted proteins | sample MGYA00375122_ERZ795030 | MGnify/ENA primary metagenome ERZ795030 (study PRJEB30165, sample SAMN05720146) | activated sludge metagenome | isolation source: anaerobic digester from wastewater treatment plant | place: Japan | collected 2015-04-20 ... | reverse complement strand
CGGTAGTCGCTTAGAAAAATCGGCGATTGTCCAATTCCCGCTGAACCGGGACAATACAACCGGACAGCGTTGTGATGCAGCATATCCACCGCCACAACCTCCGCCTCGGAGGGACGAATCCCCAAGGCCGATCCCTCCTGCGCGAGCACGTCCCCAAGAATCCGCCGAACCATGCAACATGCCCCCGCCGCCATCTCCACAGATGTCGCATCATGCCCAACCGAAAGCTTGTGCAAGGGCACGTACCCCAGCCATTCGCGAAGCGCCCTCCGAAAAAACTCTGGGTTCAAAATAACCTGCCAACACTGATCAAGAAACACATTCGCATACCGTCGGGCAAGCCAACCGGCCTGCTCAAGATAAGGCCAAGCATGCAGCAATACCAGCTTCATGCCAGGATACCGCACAGCAACCGCCTCAAGAGGAGCAGGATTCGAATGCGGGAGATTATGCGTGCCCACATGACATTGGTGGGGCCACCCCCACGCCTCGGTCCGCCGAAAACACTCGTGCATCACCCAATCCTGCCAGCGACGCACCTCCTCCTGCGTCCGCGGACCAGACCACTTCACGTCCGCCTCCGCCGTCTCCGAAAAATCAAGCGGCCGCCAATACGCCTGCGCCTGCTTTGTGCCCAAACACCCATGACGCCGCGCGACATCAAAGACCCGGTCCAAAAAAGCGCGCCAACTCTCCGCATCGACCGGTTCGATGCCCGTCAAAGCGACCAGATCGCGACCGCGCGGATAATCCTCGCGCCACATCTCCATAAACGCGTCCACCCGCATCAACGTATGGATAACGCCTTTTTCCAGAACGGCGTCCGCGGACCGAGATTCCGCCCAATACATCTCCGGCCACACCGGACGGATCGCCTGCGTCAATCCCATTGTCTCCATGACAGACGCATGCCAGGAAAACATCTGGCGATAATTCTCGCGAACGCGCGCATCCAACTGCACCCATGCCGCTGTATCCGCCGTGAAAATGTCAACGCCGTACAACGCCTCGATTCCCCTTTGAACGGACTGCGCCGTCCCCGTCAAACGCAACGCGCGCAAAGCAGGCGCCAGGGCCTCGCACGCCCTGGCCGGATCCGCCACCGCCCACGCAAAACAATCCGCATGCCCGCCAAGACGCGCAGCCCGATGCGGATCAAACCCGGCATCCGCAATAGCGCCGCCCAAATACGGATCAAGAATCAAGTCCACAACGCTCACATCGCGCCACGGCGCAGCGCCCCACTCCGCATCCGCCCGGAACCCATCATGATGAAGACCAACCGCCATAATGCTCCCCCAATGTTCATGGGAGCAAAAACTCGGAATCAAGGAATCTCCCCCCGTTGCCATGCCTTCCCTTCCGGCCCTTCCTCAAGGCCCTGTTCGCCAAAACAACCCTTGCCGTCACCCCCGCAGAAATCCCAGTATACCAGACCCCCTTCGCTTCGGATTCGTCCCACAACCTGGTTTTGTTTCGATCCCTTGAAACGCGCAGGGCGGGACTGTCATGATGCTGTATCGATCGTCTGAGGCGTTTTATGCTGCGCATGGCGGATCGCCGACCGCTGATCTCCGGAAGACGGCGCGGGGCATCCGGCATCCAAAGCGAAGTATCGCATATAGTATGCACGCGCAACCTGAAGAAACAGAGAACCAGGAAACGGGACATCCCCTCCCCGACGAGGAGAAACGCGTCCTCGACGCCCAAAGCGGCGGCGGTCAAGACCTCAACGCCGAAAACGCCCTCCGCCTAAGCGAAGCGCGCTACCGAGAACTCTTCGAAAACATCGGAAGCGGCGTTGCCGTCTACGACGTCGTCGGCGACGCCGAAGACTTCATCTTCAAAGACCTCAACCGATTCGGCGAAAGAATCGAACTCGAACCCCGCGAAGCTCTTATTGGACGAAGCGTGTTCGAAGCCCGGCCCGGCATCGAAAAATTGGGGCTGGCCGAAGTATTTCGGCGCGTCTGGCGCACCGGCCGCGCAGAACACCTTCCTATCTCCCTGTACACCGACGACCGGAGGTCCGCCTGGTACGACAATTTCGTATACAAACTGCCCACCGGCGAAATCGTGGCCGTGTTCAACGACGTAACCGACCGCAAAATGGCCGAAAACGCCCTGCGCCACAGCGAACGATTCAATCGTCAACTGTTTGAAAAATCCCCCGCCGCCCTGGCCCTAAGCCGCCCCGACGGCGTCATAATCGACTGTAACGAAGCCTATGCCGCCCTGCTCGGACGCTCCCCCAACGAATTGCGCGGCCTTCATTTCAGCGCCATAACGCCGCCCGAATACCACAAACAAGACGCCGAAGCCTATCTGCGCCTCCTGCAAACAGGGCAATCCCGCCCCTACGAAAAAGAATGCATCCGCGGCGACGGAACCCGCATCCACGTCCGCCTCTGGAGCGCCCTCGTCGAAGAAGAAGGCGGCGGCGCCTTCGTCCTCCGAAGTCTCGAAGACATCACCGAACGCGTTCAAACGCGCATCCGGCTGCGCGAACGCATGGACCGAATCCAACGTCAACAAGCCGCCGTCATCCGGCTCTCCACCGAACCGGCCATTTTCTCTGGCCAGTTGCAACAAGCCGCCCACATCATCCTCGATGTCGCCGGCGAAACGTTGGACGTCTCCCGCGCAGGCTTATGGCTCTACGGACCCGACCGCAAACAACTGCAATGCATCACATGCGTCAACGCGGAAGGAGACCCGTTGGACAACCTCCTATCGCTCAATATCGATCTCTTCCCCGCCTACCGCGACGCCCTCGAACACAATCCCGTGCTGGCGGTCTCCAATACAGATCACGATCCCCAAACCGCCGAACTGCGCGCCCCCTACCTCGTCCCCCGCGGCATCGTCGCCCTACTGAGCGCCCCCATCCGGGTCAGCGGCAACGTGGCCGGCATCCTGCAATTCGAACACACAGAAACAAGCCGATCCTGGCACGACGACGAAATCCTCTTCGCCGCGACCGCCGCCGAGCAAGTCGCCCTAACCCTGATGCACAAAGCGCGCACCCAAGCCGAAACCGCCCTCCGCGACAGCGAAGCCCGCAACAGGGCCTTGCTGAATGCCATTCCAGACACGATATTCATCGCGACCCAAAACGGCATTCTCTTGGACTGTCACGCGCCGGACCCCCATCCATTTTCCTGCCCTCCCGCAGAAACCATCGGTAAAAACTGCCATGACGTCTTTCCGCGGGAACTCGCGGACGGCATCGCCGACCGCATAGAGATCGCCTGCCAACAAGGCCACATGCAACTCTTCGAATACGCCGCCCGACTCCACGGCCAACCACGCGAATTCGAAGCCCGCTTCGTGCCATGCGGCCACGACCGCGCCCTCGGCATCGTGCGCGACATCACCGAACGCAAACAGGCCCAGGCAACGCTCCACGAATACCAAGCGCGGCTCCAAGCCCTGCTAGACCACTCCCGCGCCGCCATCTACATCAAAGACCTAGACCGGCGCTTCCTAATCGTCAACCAAGCCTTTGCCGCACTCGTCGGACTGCCCTCCGAATCCATCGTGAACTACAAAGACGAGGACATCTTCAGCCTCGACGACGCCGCCACATTGCGCGAAAACGACCAGAAAGTCCTGGACGACGGAACAGCCCTCGAAACCGAGGAGACCGTTTGCCTGCCCGACGGCCCCCGCACCTTCATGAGCATGAAATTTCCCTTGCGCGACCAGGCAGGACGCGTCTACGCCCTCGGGGGCATCAGCACCGACATCACCGCCCGCAAACAAGCCGAAGAAGAACACAAACGCCTCGAAGCCAAGGTGCAACAAGCCCAAAAACTCGAAAGCCTCGGCATCCTGGCCGGAGGCGTCGCACACGACTTCAATAACCTCCTCACCGGCATCCTCGGCAACGCAGACCTGGCGCTCTACGCCATCCCAACCCATCTGCCCGAACGCGCCCATCTCGAAGAAATCATCGCCGCCGCGCGCCAAGCCGCCGCCCTATGCCAGCAGATGCTCGCATACAGCGGCAAAGGGAAAACCCGAGAGGAAGCCGTCAACCTCAACGAAATCACCCAGGAAATGCTGCACCTGCTCGAAGCATCCATCTCCAAAAAAGCGCGCCTTCACTGCCAATTCGAAGCAGACTTGCCCCTGACCTTGGGAGACCCCGCCCAACTCCGCCAAGTCATCATGAATCTCATCACCAATGCCTCCGAAGCCCTCGAAGACCAAGAAGGCGACATTTTCCTCACGACAGGCGCCATGCGCCTCACCCCCGAAAACGCCGGCGAATTCCTCCTCGCGGAATCCATACTCCCGGGAGAATTCGTCTACATAGACGTCGCCGACACCGGATGCGGCATGGACGAAAACACCATCGCCCGCGTGTTCGACCCCTTTTTCACCACCAAATTCACCGGCCGCGGCCTGGGACTCGCCGCCGCCTTGGGCATCGTCCACAGCCACCACGGCGCCATCCGCGTCAAAGGAACCCCCGGACAAGGATCCGCCTTCCGCCTTGCCCTTCCCGCCGTCGCCCACCCCGCAACATCCCTGTCCTCCAACCGCTTTGCCTGGCCAGCCCGGCGCGGCAACGGCGCCATTCTGGTCGTGGACGACGAAGACATGGTCCGCGAAGTCGCCCGCAAAATATTGGAGCGCGAAGGATTCAACACCGTCACCGCCCGAGACGGAAAAGAAGCCGTCGCCCTCTTTCGCGAACGCCCCGACGCCTTCGATCTCGTCGTGCTCGACATGGCCATGCCCCACATGAACGGCGAAGAGACCCTGATCGAACTCCAACGCATTCGGCCAGACGTCCGCGTCCTGCTCTCCAGCGGCTACGACGAATCCAGCGTCGCTGAACGCCTCTCCCAGAACGGAATCATGGGGTTCCTGCAAAAACCCTACAAAGTGGCGTTCTTCCTCGAAACCATCTACCGGGCGCTCGGACGATAACGCGCGCTATAGGTTATACCCCGCCTCATTATGCTGGGTGAGATCAAGCCCCTCGACCTCTTCCTGAGCGCTGACGCGCAGACCGATCGTCAAATCGATCGCCTTCAGGATGAGATACGACACCACGCCGCTCCACACCAGCGTGACGCCCACGCCGATGCACTGCGCCATGAATTGCCCGGCAATGCTCACGTCTTCATGACCGCCCATGCTCTTCGCGGCAAACACGCCGGTTAGCAAGGCCCCAATGGTGCCGCCCACGCCATGAACGCCAAACGCATCCAGCGAATCGTCATACCCCAGCGCTCGCTTCATGCTGGTCGCCGCATAAAAACACACAACGCCCGCCACAAACCCAATCGCCAGCGCACCCATGGGGCCAATATACCCCGAAGCAGGCGTCACCGTGGCAAGCCCCGCCACGGCGCCCGTCACAAACCCCAACACGCTGGGCTTGCCATAGCGTTTCCACTCGACGAACATCCAAGTCAACGCCGCCATCGACGCCGCAAGCTGCGTGGCCAGCATGGCCATGCCCGCGCGATCATTCGCGCCGCACGCACTGCCCGCGTTGAACCCAAACCAACCCACCCACAACATGCCCGCGCCAACCACCGCCAACGTCAAGCTATGAGGAGGCATCGGGGTATCGGGATACCCCTGCCGCTTGCCCAACATGACAGCCGATACAAGCGCCGCAATCCCCGCGCTCAGATGAACGACAATGCCCCCCGCATAATCCAACGTCCCCAAATCCGCCAAAAACGCCCCCGGACCGCCCCACACCATATGCGCCACCGGCGCATACACAAGAAGCGACCACGCCCCCATGAACCACAACATCGCCGAAAACCGCATGCGCTCGGCAAACGCGCCAATGATCAGACCCGGCGTGATAATCGCAAACGTAAGCTGGAAGCAAGCATACACCGCCTCGGGAATGCTCCCCGCATTCGGATGAACGCTCCCCCACGTCACGCCGCGCAAAAAGGCCCGCGAAGCCCCCCCGACAAACGCCGCAAGACCCCATTCGCCCTGCGCCATGCCGTCCCGACTAAAACTCATCGAATACCCAATCACCGCCCACAACACGGTGACCAGACACGTGATCACAAAACACTGCATCAGCACGGACAACACGTTCTTGGCGCGCACAAGACCGCCGTAAAACAACGCCAACCCCGGTATCGTCATGAACAACACCAACGCCACCGACGTCAACATCCAGGCCGTATCGCCCGAGTCAACCCCCGAAGCCTCCTGCGCCCACGCCGCCAACGGCCACGCCGCCAACGGCCACGCCGCCAACGCCGCAACGCCCCGCCGCATCCAACGATTCCCGCGCGCCACATTTCCGCCCACGCCCAACCCCCTTCCTTGCGGCGCCGTCCGGCCCGCCACATTGCCGCCACACGCCTCTTCCCCAGCGCTCCCTCACGCGGGAACCCTGGAGAATCCGCCACGCCTGCCAAACCTCCATCGCGCCACAAGGCGCACGTCCACACCGCCGGAAAAGCAAGAAACAGGCCATGCCGCACATTCTCGAACGGACGCCCCCGGGATCCCCGCACCCCCTGCCGCCTTCGACCAAACTAGAGCCGTTTAGCTTTTTATGCCTACGATCAATCTTGTGAAAGCCTTTTCTCCAACGTTTCGTGAACGTACATGGCGCAGGCATAATTGACGAAAATGCTCTAGCCCAACATCAAAATCGGCCGCCGTTGAGAAGAGAAAGACCCCTCTCGTATCACGGCGGCCGCAATAGATTCCCTACAATACAGTATGTCAGCGCGATGGATTTCTACGCTTTTGTACGGAAAACGCTTGGCGCGCGATTCGCGCACCCCACAAAAAAAACGTGCCCGTGGGTTTCCCCACGGGCACGCAAATCGCCGATATCGACGTTACCCTCGGTTAGAAGGCAAGCTTCGTCTCGACATAGACATAGTCAGCGTCATCGTCGCCGGTGCCGCCGCTAAAGGCAAGGCCATTGTTCGTCACATAAGCGCCATCGGTCAGGCCCTTGCCCGAGAACAGGTGCGAATAACCCACCTTGAAGGACAGGTCTTCGCTGTACTTGTACTTCGCGCTCAGGTCAACTTCCCATCCCAGGTCCTTGTCGTTTTCGCTGGTCGCGAAGCTCAAGAACGGCAGGATCGGCACGCGATAACGGCCAAGCTTCACATGGAGAGGAGCGTCAAACGCTTCGATCGCCTGGAAATACGTGGCCATCAACGCAACTTCGACGGTCTCCATCGGCTTTATGCTGACGCCGCCCTTGGCCAACCAAACGTTGCTCAGCGCGCCATCCGCATCGAAGAACGGGCTGTACTGCCAGTTCGAGAACAGACGGTTGAAGCTCACGCTCGCGCTCGGCTTGTAGAACGGATTCAGCCACTGAAAGAAGGTCAGGTCGCGGTTGTCTTCGCCGCCGAAATAGGCGCCGCCCAAGAAAATGCGCGGCTGCACGGCGATGTCGAAGGTGTACCCGACTTCAAGATTGCCGGCCCACTGGCCGAAATCGGCGTCGGCGTCGCCGTACACAAGCGGATTGAACATGAAACCGACTTGATCGGCATCGCCCCACTGATACGCAAACTCAGCTTCGAAATCGAACTGGCCCAACGTCCCGGCTCCGCGGAGGCCGACGGTGTACAGATTGGTCACATCGTAGTCGTCAAGGCCCAGTACGTTCTCGATCCACTCGCCGAACCAAATGAGATTCGTGTCGTTCAGGCGCTGAGCGTCACGAAGCCACAGGGCATAGCCGTCCAAGCTGACGTTCTCGATGCCCTTGAAGCTCGCATACAAGCCATACAGGTCGATATCGCCGTCCTGTTCGACCACGCCGTTCTCGGCCAACTTCGCCATGAACGCATCAACGCTGAACACGTCCACGCCGTAGCTCAGGCGCACGCCGTCAAAGGAAAGACCGGTCGGATTGATGCCGCCTTCGTTCGTGCCGACAAGCCAACCGCTGCCCAGGGAAATCTCCTGGCGACCGATTTTGGCGCTCAGGGGAATGCCCCACATGTTCTTGGCTTCAATATACGCCTGGTACAGAACCACGTTGTCGCCGAGACGGTTGTCCGCGCCGGTGACGTAATCGGAGCGGAAATTGTCGCCCCAATTGTTGTACGCATCGAGTTCGATGAACGCGCTGACGTCATTCGTGAAATCCGCCTTCACGTTCAAGCGCGTGCGCTGCGAAACATACTTGGCGTCGTTGCTGTTGTCTTGATCCCACGCAAAATCGCTGAAAATGCCAGCGTTGCCGCCGGACCAACTACCCAGCGGGCGCTTGGCAAGGCCGAGTGCCGACCAACGCAGGTAATTCGCGAACGGAACCGGAGAAAGAGAGGTCGGGTCAACCGGAACATTCATCATCCAATTGCCGCGAATGGTGATTTCACCGCCGACCTGGACGGTCTGCAGTTCGGCGAACGCCGGCATGGCCAACGTCGCGCAAACCGCTACAAGCGTGATAAACATGGTTAAACGCATTGTGCGTATCCCTTCTTGTTGCTGTTACATTTCGTTCTGGGGGGCGAAGCGCGACGCCTGCCGCTACTCCTGCCGCCTCGGGGCGCACTTTATATCGCTCTTCCTGTGCGCCGCCCTGAGACATCATCCCCGTGTTATCCAACACATCGTGATTGCTGTGGCCCGCGGAGGTAATTACCTCTGGCTTGTTGCATCCCTCCTTCCGCCTCCGGAGTAATGGCCACAAACGATGCTATTGTCGCTACATCCCAACGTCACTCACTAACGAAGAAAACCTTTCGGCTATTCCGCCCCCGACTGTCACCCTGAAGCAAATAGCGGTTTTCTCCCTAACACAGGAGGAAACATACCACGCCCCCAACCCCTTTGTCAAGCCATATTTTGCAAAAGACACACAACCAAGAGCCATTGTCAAGCGAATACCCGATATTTTTATTCTACGATTTTATTCTTTTCCTGCCGCATCTCGACGTCGACCGGATTCTGAGGCGAAACGGACATCTCCGCCTGCGTATCCATCCCGGGGAGGGTCAACGCCTCGTCCAGGAACCGGAAAATGCGCAGAACCGCCCGGCGACAGGTCTGCACGGCCCGGCGCTGATCATGCGCCACTCCCCCGAGTTCCTCGTTCAACAGCAGTTCCAGATAGCCCAGCGCCGCCGACAACGGCGAGCGAATGCGCTGAGAAATCGTCACCAAAAAACGGCTCTTCAACTCATCCACCTGACGGAGCTCGCGGTTCAAGCGCTCCAGGTCCAGGTTAGCCAAACGCGTGGCCTCGCGAAGATTTTTCTGATCGGTGATGTCGTGAAGGAGAGCGACATAGTAGTTTTTCCCGTCGCGGATAAACGCCCGCAACACAAAATCCACCGTGTGTTCCTCTCCCTCTTTCGTGACGACAATGACCTCGCCCCGGTATTCGCCCCGCGACATCACCATCGCCGCCTTGTGCGGCAAGGTGCCGTCGTCGAACAAGAAACGCCGGAGACGCAGCCCCAACAGGTCTTTCCGGGCAAACCCGAAAAATTCGCACGCGCGATCGTTCGCCTCGACAATGAGCTCGCTCCAATCGAATACCACGATGGGATCGGCTGCAGAGTCCAGAATGGTGCGCAAGGTCGCTTCGGAAGCGGCAAGGGCTTGGGCGCGAAACAAAGAAGACTCCTCGGTGCGGCGCAGACGCTCCGTCAACATCCCCACCAGCCAAGCGCCCACCAGGAAAAAACCCAGCCGGACCGCCAGCTCCCCCACGTCAAGAACATAAGACGCATGCCACCGATGCTCAATCGCCGCAACCAACGCAAAACTCAGGCAACACAACGCCGCTGCGGCAAGCGTCTTGCGCAGTTCCGCACAGTACGCGGCAAACCCGATTACAAAAAGATAATACAAAGCAAACACTTCGCTATTGGCGGCTCCTGTAAACGCCACCACCACCGAAATTTCGATGAAATGAACGATGAAATTGGTCCATCCCAAAAACCACTCGTACCGGCGCGAGGCAAAAACCCAGTGGACAAGAAGATTGTGCGTCAAGATGGCGGACGTGATGGCCGTAATGCGCAGCGGACTGGATTCCAGCTCCCCGGCCAAGAACAGCGTGGCCGCCAGCACATACAACGCATACCGCCCCGCTAACGCAAGCCGCTCCACCGCCAGCACCAACGAAAGGCGAGAATCCTCCGGCGTTTGCGTGCGCATGCTCATGCTCATGCTCATGCATCCTCATCCCTGGCGGCCGCATACACTGCGTTTCGCGGAACCCGGAGTTCCGCCGCGACCCGCCGGATCGCGTCGCGACGGGAAAGTCCATCCCGCCGCATCGCCGCACGGACCAACTCCCTCAGGAGATCCGGATCGGGAGCGGGAACCTCCCGCGTCGGAGGCGCATACACCACCACCACGCACTCGCCGCGAACCGGAGCCGCCGAGAAATGTTCGACCAAACAGGCAGGCGATCCGGGCACAACTTCCTCAAAGACCTTCGTCAACTCCCGCGCCACGCAACAGGACGCCTCCCCCACCGCCTTCTCCAAGGCCTCCAACGTGGCCACCAAGCGGTTGGGCGACTCGAAAAAGAGATGCGTCCCCCCTGCGCGCATGGCGTCGAGAAGCGCCTCGGCCTGCTTTCGTTTGCGCGGAAAAAAACCATGAAAGGAAAAAGAATCGGTCGGAAGCCCGCTGACCGACAAAGCGGCCAGTGCCGCCGAGGGACCCGGAACGGCCACAACGGGAATCCCGGCGTCGTGCGCCGCGCGAACCGCCCGATATCCGGGATCGGCAATGCACGGCGTCCCCGCGTCCGTAATCAGAGCCACCGACTCGCCCGACCGCAACGCCGCGATCAACATCGCCGCCCGGTCCGCCTCGTTGTGATCGTGATAACTCACCAGACGCGCCTGGATGCCGAAATGCTCAAGCAGCCGCGCAGAATGACGCGTGTCCTCCGCCGCAATCAGGTCCGCTTCCCGCAAGACGCGCAACGCCCGGGGAGAAATATCGTCAAGATTGCCAATCGGCGTAGCAACCACGTAAAGTCGTCCCAACGACATGAACATCCTCTTGCCGGCAAGGTGTTGCCGCCGCCGATCTGCGCCCGCAAAAAACGCGCCCCTCTCCGTCCGCTCGGGTACAGGCGCGCACTGCGTCCCTATCGTTCGCCCGCCGCAGGGACAGGAAACGCCTCGTCCCCGCCGCGAACCCAACTCCGGCCGGTAGCGCGCTCCAGGGCGGCATGCCCCACGGCATAATCGCGAAGCGCCTGGACAAGCTTCGTTTTGGCGCTGGTCAACGCCAGTTCCGCGTCGAGAATCTCGGACTGCGTGCCCACGCCCTCCTGAAAACGGAGTTCGGCGAGCCGCAACCCTTCCCGGGCGAGATCAACGTTGCCGCGCTCGCTCTGGACTTTCGCCATCGCATCTTGGATGAGAATGGCGGACTGGGTGATGTCGAGTTTCACAAGATGTGAAACGTCGGCGTACTGGTGCTCCAGTTTCGCCAATTGCGCCTCGGCCTGGGCCCGCTCGGCGCGACGACGTCCACCCGCCGCAATCTCCCACTGCGCCCCCACGGACACCGTCCATCCATCGGGAATGGCTTGACGCCCGCCATCGGTGTTCTTGTAATCCGCCGTCGCCGCCACCTGGGGAAAATATTCGCCTTTGACGCGCTTGATTTCCTGCTTGGCCGCTTCGGCGGCCCGCCGCAACGCAATCAACTCCGGACGGCGCTCGTTCGCATACGCCACCATATCCTCGAAAGACGGCACGTGGGGCAACCACTCAAACACAGGCGCAAGCGCAAGCGGCGTCTCCTGCGGCATCGCAAGAAGCCGACGGACGTTCGCCAACGCAAGGCGTTCCGCATTTTGCGCCGCAACCGTGTCGGTCCGGCGCGCGCCAAGCTCCGTGCGCGCCCGCAACACCTGGAAATTGCTGATCAACCCCACCTCATACATATGCTCGGCATCCGCCAAATTGCGTTCAAACGTGCGGACGCTGTCCTGGGCCACCTTCACCAGCGCGCCCGCCAATATCGCGTCGTAATACGCTCGTTTCACGTCATATTCCAGGGCATCGCACGCAGCGACGCGCTGCCATTCTTGCGACTGCGCCAAGTGCTCGGACGCCCGCACCGCAGCCAGCAAACGCCCCCCAGCAAACAGGACTTGCGAAACGGTGAGTTGCTCCGTCACCAAATGGTCCTGCGGCTGGGCCTGTTCGGCGGCTTTCTTGCTGAGTTGACTCTGCACCAGCAACCCAAGCCCTTGATACACCGGGTCGATGCCGCCGCCGCCCCCTCCGAAACCGCCCAGACCGCCCATGCTGCCCAAGCCGCCGCTCAGCAGCGATCCCACCCCGCCGCTTTTGCGCGCGTTGTACTCGGTGACCGTTCCCGTGATCGACGCCGTCGCCCGCGGCAACAACTGCGATCGCGCGATGCCCACCCGCGCCTGCGCCGCGTCCACGTCATCCTGCGCCACAAGCGCCTGGGGATTGCGTTCCAGCGCCAAACGAACCGCTTCGCGCGCCGTCAGCGCCGTCGCGCCCTCCGCAGAAGAATCCGCGGTCGCCGCCCTCTGGGCATTCGCGTCCTGAATCGCCTGAATGACGCCTGCCGTGCTTTGCAGCAACTCGTCCAAGCTGGACGATTCCTGACTGAAAGACGCCGTCTGCTCCGGCGCGGACAACGCCTCGGTTGGCGCGACATCCTGGGCCGCCGCCCCAACCGACATCCATAGCGTCCATACCAGAGCCACACACCCATACTTTTTCATGGAACTCGCGTCCTTGTGCATCGATCCGTCACGAAATTCCGCCTACATGCGCCCGAGCGCCCCACACAAACAGAAAAGCCATCACGATTCTGGAGAACCCGAGCGCTTCACGTCAACAATCACGCCTTTGAACACATCCACCACCTTCGCCACCCGAACATCGCTCATCGCCGCGCGCACATCTTCCGGCGTCACCCGGGGGGCTATCGGACCGGAAACCGCCGTCCCCTCGCCCGAGTCCGGCGCCGACGAAACTTCGCGCGCCATCGCCACGCGATACGTTCGAACATTGGAGGCGATCTCCGCCAGAATCCGTTCGAGGATTGCGCGATTCTCCGCCTTTTCCACATGGGCGCGAGCAAGCGTCTGGTGCGCTGCGTACTGCAACACAACCACATCGCCCTCAATCCCCACCGGAGCCGCCTGCCCCAGCCAGATGCCAAGATTCATCTTCTCGCCGCCAACCCGCCGCGCGATGGCCTGCCACTCTTGCCGAAGGTTGTTCTCGGTTAGTTCAATCTGTCGTGGAACCGGCGCGCTTTCGCGAATGACGGTTTTGCGCGCCAGATTGCCTTCCGCAGGCGGCATGCCCTCGCGGGGACAATCCGCCTTGCCGGGCGCCGACGCGGGCGCGGAACGCATCGGGGCGCTTGGCGGCCCTGGAGAGGAGGCGGCGATCCCCTGGCCCACGCCGCCCGCGCCAAGCAACATCAACTTCTCCAACACCGTATCCAACGAAACTTCCGCCGCGACGCGCGACATGCGCACCAGCGACGCTTCGAGCGCAATCCGTTGCGCCAACTGCGAATCAAAATCCTTGGACAATTCCGCAAACTGTTCGACCAGCCGGATAAGCTCCATCAACGAAAATTTCTCGGCGCGCGCCTGCAACGCGACAAGTTCCTCATCGGGCAGCGACAAGAGTTTTTTCGCATCGGCGGTCTTGCACACCAGCAAATTGCGGAAATACTGCAAGACGTTTTGCACAAACTGGGCGAGATCCTTGCCGTTCGCCGTCACGTCATCAACCAACGTGAGCAACGCCCCCGTGTCTTTCGCAAGCATCGCATCGCACAACCCGTGCAATGCCTGCCAATCCACAAGCCCCAACACGTCAAACACGTCTTGAAAGGCGATCTCCTTGCCGCAATACGAGATAACCTGTTCCAAAATGCTCTGTGCGTCCCGCGCGCCGCCGTCCGCCGCGCGAGCGATCGCGTACAACGCCTCATCCCGGCACGCCACGCCCTCCGCCTCGACAATCCGGCGGAGCAACGCGACAATGTCCGCCAACTTGATGCGCCGGAAATCGTACCGCTGGCAACGCGAGATGATCGTCGCGGGGATTTTCGCCGCCTCCGTCGTTGCCAGAATGAACACGGCGTGTTCGGGAGGCTCTTCGAGGGTCTTGAGCAACGCGTTGAATGCGCTCGTGCTCAACATATGAACTTCGTCGATGACGTATACCTTGAAGCGCGATCGCGATGGAACGAGCCGGATGTTTTCGCGGATCTGGCGGACATCGTCGACGCCATTGTTCGAAGCGCCGTCAATCTCGATCACATCGATGTTGTTGCCCGCCGCAATGGAGCGGCAATTGTCGCACGCGCCGCACGGCGAAGCCGTGGGACCCTCGGCGGCTTGGCAGTTCAACGCGCGCGCCAGGATGCGCGCCGTGGTGGTCTTGCCGATGCCTCGAGAACCAATGAATAGAAAGGCATGCCCCACGCGACCCGACGCAATGGCATTCTGAAGCGTCCGCGTGATGTGTTCCTGGCCAACCACGTCCTCGAAGGTCTGAGGACGCCATTTCCGCGCCAGAACGAGATACTGTTCGCCTGCCATCGCTTCCTCGGTTGGGGCTGTAGCGGCCCCAAAAACGAAAAAAACCCGCGCACCCACCGTCGAACGCTTGTCCAGGACGGCCTCGGGGCCGTTGGCTCGGGCCAGGCGCTCCTACAGCACACGGGAAAAACCGCCTACGGCTGCTTCCTTCCGGACCTGACCGGGTTTGGCGGCATCCCGTTGAGTAGGACCCAACCGTCAACGCCACGCGCCCCGCACCTGACTGAAGGGCAAGACGCCCTCGGGTGGGAATTCGACCTCGCTAAAGCGGATTGCGAGTACAGGACACCGCTAGTTTCCCGTCTAGCGCGGGCAAAACAAAATCATCCTCGCGCCGCCTCGCCGGCGGCCCATCGCCCCATCACTCTGGGGAACAGAAACTCTACCACCTTCCCATCAGCAAGTCAATCCGCCGACTCGATTTCCAAGGCGGCGCCTGCCTCGGAAACCGGAATCTCTCCATTTCGCCCCGCATTTCCGGAAGCGTCACCCCCAAGCGTCCTGCCCTATGGGGCCGGTTCGGTTTCGAGCGCCGTCTCATTCCCGGCATTTGCCGGAAAATCGTCCCCCTCCTCGCGGCGTAAGCGGAATACAGGGTAATAATAGACCACAATCAAACCCAACACGCCGAACACGCCCGCAATCGGCCCCACCGCAAACACGCCATACGGACGGTCCACCGAATTGCCCCAGAAATACATCGAAACGTTCGGCACACACACGGCAAGCGCCGCCGAAACCTTCCAGGCGACGTCGGTCAAGCTATTGAAAACCCCTTCACGGCGCTGACCGGTCTTGATCTCGTCGAGATCGATCATCTCGCCCTGCAACGGCGTCAAGATCGCAAACATGATCCCCTGCCCCAATCCGCAACAAAAGAACAACGCCACGCCCAGAAGCACCTTGCCGAGATTGTTGTAGGGATCGCCGCCTCCCCGCGCCGGAACCGGAGCCTGTGCGCTCATCGAAGACGTCTCGGCTTTCATCGTATCTTCGACGTTTTTCTGCTGCGCCTTCTCAATGGCGGCGCGCGGCGCGCCGTATCCCACGGCGTCGCTGACCTGCACAAAGGCCCTGCCCACGCCCGATGCGTCCATCGTGGCGATGGGATACATGGCGGGCAGGCCGACCGTGATGATCGCGAAACAGAGGAAGAGGAGCCATTTCAGCGCCAAGCGCCGGGCGAGCATCGGCACGACGGGAAGGGCGATCAACGCGGCGAGAATGAAGGGGGCCATGAGATAGGTCACGGTCTCCTCGGATCCGTTGAGGCCGAGTTCGGCCCAGTACGCCAGGACGCGTTGCACGGCAAGGTAACCGATGTTGAAGAGCAGGAACGCGGCCACGTAAAACTGAAGCAACCTGTTTTTGAACGCGCTCATCAACTCCGGCAAAATGCGCGTCTTCTCGGGCTCGGCGGTGCGCTGATAGCGCTCGCGAATGACCCACACCGGCAGTTGGATGAGCGCAAAGGCCACGAGGGCAAAGGCCATCGCCGTGCGCTGATAGCCCAACGCCGAAAACCCCTCCGCGCCGGGCAAGTGCCGCGCCGGATCGAGCTTTTCAATCAACAATCCCGGCAACACCGCCGCCGCCGCCAGCCCCACAATCATCCCCAACGCGACCCACACCCCCAGCGCCATGCGCTCGCGGGGCGTGCGCGCCACCTCGATGCCAAGCGCCGTAATCGGAATGGTCGTCATGGTGGCGAAAATGGCGACGTGAAGCCCAAGGATGACCACGCCGTAAACGGCGTTCGCCGCGGATGTGCCCGCGATGGGCGGAAACCAGAACAGAATCGCCGTGCACGTCTGCAAAATCGATCCCCAGAAAATGTAGGGCCTGCGGCGCCCCTGGATTTGGAAAGGACGCAGCCATTCGCGCCGAGGATTCGTTTTGTCGGACCACAGCGCGATGAGAGGGTTGGTCACGCAGTTGAGCGCGATGGGAAACACGAAAATGACCGACACCACCGCGATGGACACATACACGGTCCGCCCCGTGCCCAACGTCGGCGAATAAAAGTAGTTGCCCCATTGGTTGATGAGTTCGCCGCTCATCTGTCCGCCGAACAACGCCAGGCAAATCGCCAGCCCCTCGTACCACCGAAACCGATCATCGCGTTGCGCTGTCATGAAACGATCCGACCTCCCCCTCAGCCCCGAAACGCCGCGCAAGACCTTCGCCCGGCGCGTTCCCGACCCGACGTCCCTTCCTCAACCGATATGCATGCCGTCCGGAATCACCGCGCCCTTGAGGACGATGACTATGCCGTCGCGAATGGCGAAACCATCGCCGCTGTAGTCCTGCAAGTCCTGCGAGCCGCGAATGACCACGTTCTTGCCGATGCGGGCGTTCTTGTCGACAATGGCCCCGCTGATCACCGTGTTCTGGCCAATGCCCATCGGAATGCTGGTGCCCTTCGCAGGCAACGGAGCGTGCGGATCCCCCTCGTAATAGTCGCCCCCCATGACAATGCTGCGGTCGATGGTCACGCCGGAATGAATCACCGAACGTATCCCGATGATCGACTTCGTGATTTTCGCCTTGCCGACATGACTGCCCTCGCAGATGATGCAATCATCGATCGCCCCCCCTTGTATGCGCGAACCCGCCAAGTACCGAGGACGCGAATAGATCGTGTGGTTGGCGTCATGAAAATCAAAGGGCGACATCGGCGCCGTCATGCTCAGGCTGACTTCGTAATACGACCGCACCGTCCCGATGTCCTCCCAGAATCCGTCGAAAAGATGCGCGCACACCGTGCGCGTTTTCAAGGTCTTGGGAATGACGTGCTGCCCGAAGTCGATCCAATCCTTCTCGCGTTCGAGCGTTTCCTCGAGAACATCCGCGCTGAACACGTATACGCCCATCGACGCCAGATAGTCGCGCCCTTCGTCCACCTTGAGGCCAAACTGCTTGAACAACGTCGGGGACGTGACAAGACTGGAAAGCTCCGCCTCGGACTGCGGCTTTTCGACAAACCGCGTGATGCGCCCGGTCGGGTTGACGTGCATGATGCCGAAAGCGCGGGCCGCTTCCCGCGTGACGGGCAACGTGGACACCGTAATGTCGGCCTTGTGGCGCAAATGGGTTTCCAGCAAGGTCCGGTAGTCCATGCGGTACAATTGGTCTCCCGACAAGATCAGATAAAAACTGGGGCGCCGGTTCCGAATATGCCGGAGATGCTTGCGCACGGCATCCGCCGTCCCCTGAAACCAATCGCCGCTCTCGGT
>ERZ795030.3215-NODE-3215-length-17810-cov-7.931569_pt1 | contig 17810 bp, 8 predicted proteins | sample MGYA00375122_ERZ795030 | MGnify/ENA primary metagenome ERZ795030 (study PRJEB30165, sample SAMN05720146) | activated sludge metagenome | isolation source: anaerobic digester from wastewater treatment plant | place: Japan | collected 2015-04-20 ... | reverse complement strand
TCATGATGTTTCATGGTTGGCGCTTCTCATTCCTCTTATGGTAATATGAAATCTTTAAGGGTGGAACCCGATGGGGGCAGCGAAAAAAATGAAATGGATCAGCACGTTCTTGAACTTCGCCACAATCCTGGCGCTGGCCACAAGTTGCGTAAATCGTCCCGACACGCTCCCTGCGAGCAAAATCGCCGTGCCGCAGGCTCCGTTCGCAGCGGACGCCGCCGAACTCTACCAGCCGGAAGCAGTGATGTTTTCGGACAAGATCGTCTCCGGATCGAAGGCGCTCATCTGGAATTCCGGTGTCCGCGGCGGACTCTCCCCCCTGCAGCTGCTGATCGACGAACAGGAGGTTCTCAAAACGCGCATGCATGCCTCCCCCGAGGCCGGATGGAACCCCTTCACCACGTTCGACACCACTTACGACCCACAAAAAGGCATTGAGCGAAGCTGCCCGTTCAAGACCACCCCAAGTGCGGGCGGCACGTTCCGCCAGCGCATCTTTCTCCGGCCCGACGGCAAGGCGGAGTTCACGCTCCGATACGAGATGGAGGATTACGCGACACTCAAGGGACCAACGCTCGTGTTCTCGATTCCCAAGCCGACCTGTTTCGGACGCCAGCTCGCGGTTTGCGGGAAAGACGGGCAACGCGTTTACACGTTTCCGGACACGAATACGAAGTGGACCCTCGGCGCGAAGTCTGTCTGGATCAACTGCTTCCATGTTGCGAAACCCTCGCGGATCGAGTTCGACCCCGAACATCCCGCAAAAGCCTTCGCGCTCGAGTTCCCCCCCGACACCTGCGAAAGCCTGACGCTTTTCCGTTCCGACGGCACAGCGGAGCTTTACTTCAGTTGGAATCCGCGTTGCCGGACCGAGGAGTTCTCGGTCATCCTCGATTTCGGCAGGAGCGCCCGGACCGCTAAACCGCAGTGCGTCGTCAACGGCATCAACTTCACGCTCAACAACGACTACGACGTCCCGTGTTACGACGAACGGGGCAACCTGCTCGTGAACCCGTCCTTCGAGTCCGGCCCGCGTCTCTACCACAATGTCCCCTCCGGCATGGATCTCTACCCGCACATCACGGAGGTCGACGCGCGTTCCGGCCGGTTCGCGCTCGCGTGCGGGGGAGCCAAGACCTTCAACTTTCCGACCCTTGCGGGCAGGGATTATACCTTCAGCTGTTACGTCCGCGCGACCGTCACCAACCGTTGCATCGGCAGCATCCACTGCGACACCTACCTCTGGAACAATCCCACGAAACCGAAATGGTTCGGGTACTCCCAGGAGTGGAAACGCTATGCCTACACCGTCACCAACTGGCCCTTCCGCGCAATCGCTTTCCAGATCAACGCGGATCCGGGTGTCCTCATCGACGATGTGCAGTTCGAGGAGGGCGCGGAAGCGACGGCATACAAGGGAAATCCAATCGGCATCGAACTCAAAACAGATGCGCCGGACTCCTTCTACGCGCCGCCGGGAACGGCATTCCGTGCGCGGTTCGTGGTGCGCGGCCCGAACTCCTGCAAAGGCTCGATCGCCATCACGGTCCACGATTTCTTCGGACGCGACGTCTGGAAAGGCGAACAGGCATTTGATCTGGCCGAGGGCGAGATGACGCTGCCCCCCCTTCCCGAAAGCGCGTTCGAGGCCAAGGGCGTGTACGCGATCCGGATGCGTGTGGCAGGCGAGGGCTTCAAGCCGTATTTCGACTGCGTGCGTCTCGCGCGTTTTACCTACGCCGACGGTACCGCACCGAACCGGCGGCTCCACCAGACCACGACCGTCACCTGGCCGACCACGGCACAGACCAACGAGATGGAGCGGATACGCCACCTCTATCAGGTTCTGGGCCTGGATCCGCACGCCTATGCCCTCGGTGGCCATGGCCGGGACTTCGATCCCGAGTTGGGACGCGCGATCGCCGCCCGGAGCGAACAGTACGGGTTCCACGTCGAAGGGCATGTGTTCTCTACCCGGGTGATGCACGACACCGGGTTCACGACCGCGGAGAAATACTCCGATGACCTGATCAAAAAGGTGGCCGACATCTGCGAGGAATACGCGCGAACGCGGCCGTACATCGACACGTGGTACGGACCCGGCGAGGCCTCCGGATGGGTCAAGACCTGCCAGAACCGCGATTGGAAAGAGTTCGCCAAACTCATGCGCGCCGCCCACGAGGCGATTCACCGCGGTAATCCGAAGGCGCGGTTCTCGGCATACGGAACCTGCAACCTCGGCGAGCAGGGGCGCAGGGAGATTCTTGAATTCCTCGAAACCGCGAAGGCCTTGTGGCCAGACTTCAAATTTGACACGGTTGACGTGCACCCGTACCGTCCGCATCCCGAGTTCCCGGATTATGACCGGGATTGGAAGGCGCTGTTCGACGGACTCGATGCGCTCGGATACTCCGACATGATCGTCGAGGCCACGGAAGGCGGATACTTTGTCCCGATCCGTTGCGTTCCGTGGGCAGGAATCTCGCCCTGGCAGGACACGCTCTCGAAAGACTCCTATTGTTCCCAGCATATCCCCTCGATGGATATCGGCTGGGGCGAGCGCGCGGCGGCAGCGATGCTTCTCCGGTACAACCTGGTCTCGTACAAGTACGGCGCGCGCATCGGACGCGCGACGAGTTGGGGCCTCAAGCACGTCGACAGCCGTAACCCGTTCGCGCAATACGTGGCGACCGCCGCGCAGACCGAGCTTCTCGGCAAGGCGGTGTTTCTTGAGGATATCCGTTTCGCACCGGGCTCACGCGCCTACGTCTTTGACGACCGGGAGGGACACGCCGTCGCGGCGTTCTGGCGTTTCACTCTGGCTCTGGACTACGGCACAGAGAACGCGAACACGATGACCCTGAACCTCGCCGGGCTCGATCCCGAGATCTTCGATATGATGGGCAATCGCGTGCAGTACGAAACCATTCGCGATCAAGCGGGGCAACGCGCACGTTTACCGCTCGGCAACTTCCCGGTCTATATGCGCGTGGCCAAACGCGACGCTGAGAAACTGGCACTGGCCATCCGGACCGCCGAGACAGACATCCCCTCGCAGGCGGAAATCCAGTTGCGCGAGGTCAAGGTCATCCAAGCACGGCACACATCCGGCGAGCCGGAGTGGGACAACATCGAGGCCGTGCCACTCAACGGTGGCAAGGCCCGGTTCGCGTGGAACGAGGAGACGCTATATCTCCGGTGGGAAGCCCACACGATCGTGGTGCCCGTTTTCTGTTTCGACACGCTCGCAGACGAAAGGGAAAACGCACGGATCGGTTTCGAGGGGGCCGACGAAAATGACCTCGTCTATGTGGTTCGCATCAAAGACGCCCGGAACAGCGACCATGCCGACGGCTGGGAGGTCTTTCGCCGTGAGGCACCCGACCTTCAACTCACGGGCGGTGTCGACCGCTCACTTCTCCCGCAGGTCGTCGAACCAGCGGTACGATTGAGAGTCGAGAAAAAGCCGCAGCAACCGCGCACCTTCACGCTTGCGTTCCCACGCCGCCAATTGGAACCGATGCGTCTCACCGCAAAGAGCCGGTTCGGTTTCGCACAAAACGAGATGGGCTTCTGCGACGGATACATCGAGGTCCTACTCGTGAAGTGACGCAAACAAGGGGTGGACGTCCCGCCGTACAGGCAGAGACCGCACGTGAAGGCGGTTCCCGAAACCTGAAACCAAAGAGCGCTGAAAGTTCAACGGGATCGCCAACAACCGTCGCGCAACAGTCCGGACGAACCACACGTCGCAAAGCAAACCCCTGCCGTTAGGCCGATCAAGGCGCATCGCAAAAAAATCGGGCCGGTTTTCATATCACTCGCCCTTGTACTTTTTGCCGCCCTTGTCGACAAGGAAAATGCGGTCGCAAACCATGCGGTTCTTGCCGTCCTTTGTTTCCGTGCCGAATTTAGGCCCGATGAACTTGAGCGAAGCCCAGATCTCGAACTCGCGATCAGGGTCGCCCTCCGGATAGTAGTTGGTGAGATTCTGGCCGATTCCCCACCAGCTTGCGAAAGTGATGAGCGCACCGGGCACGATTTTCACCTTGCTGATGAAGTACAGCTTGTATTCACCGGGCGTGAACCCCGTGAAATCGAGTTCCCCGTGGCGAATCATGCGCTTGCGGTTGGTGTCGTAGTAGTCGAAGCCAACCTTGTGTGTGGTGAAGACAGTACTGTTCGTCGGGAACACCTCGCTCTTCGCCGCGCCGCACGCGGCGTCAGGATCGGTCATGCCGTGGAAACCGCCGCACTGCGGGAGTTGGATCACCTGATCCGCCGGAAGGTCGCAAAGCGGCGCGGGAATAGGCTTTCCGAATGCCTTCGTGATGAGGTATGCGCTCTTCGCGTCGGCATAAGGCCCTTTCGGCTCTTCGCCTTTCTTCGGTGCCCTGCCATAGCGTCGGGCAAGGGTCACAGTCTGCATTCTCGCATAGGCGGTTTCGGGGTTGATTTCCGGCGGCAGGTTCTTCACCGCCCGCACCTGGGGCCAGAACGTGAGCAACAGGAGGTCGACGTCCCAACGCACCCACGAGAAGTTGCGCTTCACATATTCGTCGCCGCCGAGTTTCTTCTCCGCTGCGTCGAGGATCTTAATCCAGCGGACGATGTCTTCACCCCTGTAGATTTTCATCGAGGATATCCCGGCATCGATGCTGACGAAGGGGTTCGGTTCGAACCAGAGCTGATCCCAGTCGCGGATGAGCGTCATCACGTCGTCCGAGGCACCGCCATAAGCGAAGTCACAGAACTCCTTCACCCGCACCCACGGATCCTGATATGGATCGAGGGTCAGGCGCAGAAACAGGTAGTCGAGCATGCAGCCGAGTGACGGCGCGTAGAGACCGCAGAGTTTTGCGCCATCCGTTCCCGCCTCGTGCATCGCCTTAAGGTCACCGGCAACGCGGCTCACGGGACCGAACGGATGCTTCGTGCATGCGTAATACCAGTAGGTGACGGTCTTGCAGGCGGCGCACCATTTCTTCAGATTTTCCAGCGTCTTTTCATTTCCTTTGCCGCCGATGTTGAATGATTGATTGTCATCCACCGGCGCGAAGTCGCAAACGAAGTTATCGGGGAATGTATCGATGCCCTTCGGGAAATTCTCCGTCTGTTGTTTGCGATAAGCCAGCGTCGAGAGGGTGATCCTGGGATATTCCTTCGCCACCGCCGCGCAAAGTTCCGGCAGATAGTCGTAATAAGCACCGGCAGGCATCTCGTATTTCTTCTGCAACGCTTTGCATTCGGGGCAGTGGCAGAACGCGCCGGGAACGTCGTTCGCGCCGACCGTGAGTTCTCCCTCGCCGCCCACACGGCGGCAACGCTCCAGCACGCGCTTCGTGAACGCCTTGCGGAGTCCCTTATTCGAGAAGCACAACTGCATCCGGTCGTTACGCTGACCGACGGCGTTCATCGAGAACCATTCCGGGTGAATGGCAAAGAAGTCGATGTCCTCGTCCCATTCATAGAACTGCCGGCCATACCGCTTGCACGGCATGTAGAGGAAGAACCCGTGGCCGGAATCCTTACACGCGTTCGGACGGGCAATATCCCTGAATTTCGTATCCTTGACCCAGCGTTGCGGCACGAAAGAACCGTTGCGGAACATGAAGGCGTTGAGATCCTTCGTGCCGTAGAGGTAAATGTGGGTAAGACCGCGGCCGTACGGGAAAAACTCGGTGCGGCGAAAACCATAACCGCCCGTCTTGACATGATCGGTCTTCACGATCTTCTCGCCGCCTTCCTCGGGCATGAAGTGCCGGAAACCCAGGACATCCTCGCAGAACGCGTAGACCGCAAGCAGCGTCCCGTTCCAGTTGTTCCCGCGCAGCCAGATATCGCCGCCGCCAAAGAGTCCAAGGAACGGCTTTTTCTCGGTCACCGCATAGTCATTCGGACCGAGATCGTCCGCACCGAACACGGTTTCCGCTTCTGGGGAACGCCCGACAAAGAGGAAATGGTCCGCCTTTTGGAGCAAGGCCTGTTTGTTCAAATTGGTTGTGCAAACCACCGGAAGCTCGACGCCCGTCGACCTCATGATGATTTCACGGAGTTCGTCCGCAGCGGCGATTTCCACCGCTTCCGCGCCAGTCACGATCGCGTAACCGCTTTTCCCCGCTTCAATGATCGTCGCTGCATGTGCGGCCATCGCCGCCGCCGCGACGCAGATCAGCACTCTTTTTTTCATATCATTTGAGAGAGATAAAGAACCCGAAGTTTTCCGGCACGTACTCGTAACAGCCAATGTCGACGGCATCTTTATCACAGCAGCTCACCGTCAAGTTGGAGACCGCCGAGTTCAAGTTCGGTGCCGCCGTGTTTCGGGTTACGCATGATTTCGATTTCAACCGTATGGATCGAATCGCAACCGTTGAAGATTTTCTCGGACCAGATCAGCGTCGAACCCGCGCTCCACGGATCGGCGAGAACACGGGTGAACGGCGGATTGCCGTCCACGGAAACCTTGATCGCGCAGCTCTTCGGTCCGCGGATGTTGTACATCTGGACAGCACGGCCCCTGAAACGGAACCGGATCTTCGCCCCGATTTTGTCCGTGAACCAGATACGGTCCGTCTCGCGCTGGAATTTCTTCGACTCTTTGTGATCCTTTGGGAGAATCGACCAGTCGCCCTTCGAGAAGATCGTCTCGTCCGGAAAGACAAGCTTCGCCTTCTCCATGTTATCCGCCGCGAGCGGCGGAAGCACCATCTTTGCGGCGTGGTTCGCCGGCGGATCGTTCCTCGCCCTCATGTCGTCGAACGCCTTCGCGAGGATCTCGTGGTAGAGCTTATGGCCGTCCGCGCTCGGATGGCAGTTGTCGAAGGTGAAGATCGTGCGTCCGTCTTTCTTCTTCGCCTCCTCGAACCTCTTCTCATAATCCGGCTCGCCGGGCTTGATTCCGAACTTGTTGCGTATGTCAGCGGCCATGTAAACCCAGCGCCCTGAGTTTATCTCCTCCATAAGCCTCGGACAGAAGTTCACGCTCGGAATGCCGTAATGGTCGGCGATAAGGTCGTGGATGTAGGCGGTATCGGAGGTTAACCCGAGCTTGTAGGTTTCGAACTGGGACATGTTCATCGTGTAGACGAAGAGCAGATCCATTTCAGGATCGGAATTCCACGCCTGTCTAACGCACCCCTCCATCGAACGGAGGTTCATCGCCGGGCTGTTCTCCGTGTCATTCGTCGCGTATTCGATGATCATGAGGTCACACTTCTTACCGAGGATGGCGTGCCTCATACGGAACGCTCCCGAAAGCGAACCCGCGCCGCCGAGCGACGCGTTCACCTCAATAATATTCGCCTGCGGAAAGTCCTCCGCAAGTTTTTTGAGGATGAAGTTGCGCCAGCCGTACATCGCGGTGATGGAACCGCCGAAGAAACCGATCCTCACATCACCGCCCTTCTGCAACTTCCGAAACGTACGGCCAATACCGTCGCGGAACTTCTGCTCGATCATCGGCGGACGCGCGATCTCGGGCTCCTTGTCGATTCCATAGATGCCGGCGCTACCGGCGGGAGGAATGGGCTTAAACTTCGTCTTCGCGAGTTCTTCCCCAGTCGGAATCTTGTCGAACATCCAGTTGTCCTCGAAGACCGTCTGATGCCACGTACGCTTTTCCTTGAGCGCCGCGGCACCGATGATGACATTGCGGCGGAAGGTGTTGGTGCACGAATGGGCCTCGCGGATGATCTCCGGTGTGCGCGGAAAGCGCGAGATGTAGGGTTCGTCGTAGACGCTCACATCCCCGGAATACTTCTTCACGTTGTAATCCATCGTCTGGTTGCGGTTCCACCACGCGCCCACAGCGCCGTCTACGCTGAACGCCCACTGCGAGCCCTCGATCCAGTTGTTCTCGGATATGTTGTCGCGTCCCCCATTCAACTGGATCGCACCGAACTTGCCACCCGAAGCGTTCACGAAGCGGTTGCCGTACAGGTACTGCTGCGATATGAAGTCGTCCAGACGGATGCCCGCATTGCCGCAGCGCGGGTTCTTGTAGCCGATATCATAGAACTCGTTGAAGACAAAGCGGTTCCCGGCGTAGGACATGTTGTTGCACATGTCGATCGCCCCGTTGTCGTCGCTCATGAACGAACAGCGCTCGAAACGATTAAAGGAGACGCGGTGGTCGTTGCCGGCGAGGCGGAGCGCGCTACCGGGGGTATCGTGAAACCAGTTGTGCGTGAGCACATTGCCGCAGCCGCCGACTTGGCAGGTGCTGGACTCGGGCGAAGTACGCTGGCGGCGTCCCGTAAAAGAGATGTCGTTGTTCTCAATGATGCACATGCCCGGGGTCAGGGTCGGACGGTCGCCGCCCGTCAGGATGAGCGCGGCAAATCCGAAGTGGTGGAACGTGTTGTTCTGGACACGCGCTTCCTTAGCCTCGTAGACCTGCAGGCCGCGTCCGCCGAAGTTCCGGACGGTGTTTCCGAGAAAGGCGAAGTTCACCGCATTCGAAACGATGATTGCGTCGGTTCTGCCGTACTCAAAGGTCAGGCCCTCAATGCGGAAGTTGTTGACATCCGTCACCGTGATCATCGGTTTCGCGAGACGCGTGACCGTATAGACCGGCGCCTTTGCGCCCTTGGGTTCGAGCACGTAGGCGAGACCGTTCTTGCGGTCGAACACCCACTCATTCTCGCGGTCGAGCGCGGGAAGGCCGTTCTCAAGCGTAAAGACGTTGTTGGACGTGGCGGCGTAGTAGAAGATGTTCGGCTCGCGCGCGACGGTGACCGTCTTCGCAACGGGGTCGATCTTCTCGACCGGAATCGTCGTCGACGCCCAGAGGAAGGTCCACCAACCCTGCGCCATCACGTCCTCCTCCTTCGCCCACTTGTCCATGTCAGGAAAGTCCGCCTTGAAGACATCGTGTTTCTTGTCGAGCACTTCGCCGATGCGGTAATAATCTTCGAGACGGATGTCGGGGTTCGGCGACACCGCCACATCGAGGGGCTTGCCGTCGCGGTAGAGGTCGGTGACCGTGTGGCACGGCTTCTTCGGGCGATACCCGAACGCCGCCTGCGGCGCGAAGTCGTCAAATCCCTTTGCCTTGAGATCAATGACCTTGACCTTGCCTTTCGAGCCCTCAGGAAGCTGCGAGAGTTTCTCGGGGTCCTTCAGTTCGGCCGTCCCCGAAAACTCCAGGCCGCCGGTGAAAACCGGCTTCTCGCCCGGATACGCGCGATAGACGATCGGACTCCACTTGAAGTGCGCGGAGTCGTTTTTGGTGAATTTGATCGTGTTGGTGATAACATAGATGCCGCTGCGGAAAAAGACGACTCCGCCGCCGCGGGGAAGGTATCTGCGTCCGCTCAAGGTCAGTTTGCGCAGGCGGTCGCGCGCTCCTTCCATCGTGCGGAGGGGCTTCTCAAGTGTGCCCTCCGCACCGTCATCGCCGTCCGGTGCGACGTAGAGATAAGTGCTGGGAGCAGTCCGGTCCGGATACGGATAACGATCCGTGAGCCCAGGATGATCGGGGTTGAAAAACTCCTCCGCCCACGCATAGGGAGCAGCCTTCTTCCAACTGTCGGTGAGACGCTGTTCCATATCTTGGTACGGTTCCTTTGGACAGCCGTGTCCGACACCCGGGCCAAGGACGATGCGGCGGTCGACGGTCGGCTTCAGCGCGTTGTAGGCCGCGTAGACGCAGTGCGGTGGGCAGAGCAGGTCAATGTAGCCGACCGCGAAGCGTACCGGACACTTGATGCGCGGCGCGAAGTGGGCGCCGTCGAAATACGGCGCGACCTCACGGGCGATTTTTTTCGCGGCGTCGTTTGTCTGCATGTTGATCGGATTCGGCCATCCGGGCTGGTGCTTGTCCTCGTCCTCGGCGGTGAGTCCCGTGAGCGCTGGCTCGGAGATCGTTGCCGCCGTGAGGTTCGTGTTAAGCGAGGCGAGGAAGATACCGAACGCGCCGCCCTGACTCTGTCCGCGGTAGGCGACATCCTTTTTGTCGATGTACGGTTGCGAGCAGAGCCAGTTGACCATACGGTTCGCGCCGAGAATCGCGCCGTAGTAGAACGTGTTCGTGCGGCTCTGGCCGAAGCCCGCCGCCCAACTCTGAGACTTCTCGCGGAGTCCGCCTTTCTGTTCCCAGCGACGGTGCATGTCGTGATAGCGCTCGTAGTGGATCTTCCAATCGCGTCCCGTGTCCCAGCCAGGCTCGAAGTCGAAGACGTTTATCGTAAGCGTGATCGCCTCGCCTCGCTGTTTCTGGGCGGGGAACCAGTAGACGCCCACACCCGCCCCCGGCACGTTGATCTTCACCGGGTACCGCTTTGGCTCTGCGGCAAACGCGCCGTTCGGTACGGTCAAAAAACCCCAAACGCTGCGCTCGCCGAACACCTTCGCGCACATTCGAAAGCAGGTGTGCGTTTCTGTGGAGGCCTTTTCATCCTTCACGGCCGTGACGCCGTCAGGAACCTCCTTCTCAAGCCGCACGATTTCGCCATCCCAGAACGCGTCGAAGTCCTTCGGCCGTACCGCACCGCTCGTGATCGCACGCGGATCGACCGCGACGGCGGCATATTCCCACGTCTCCTTTCCGGACGGCGACCGATAGAGCACACGGCAACGCATGAAACCCGGCTTACCGAGAGGATCCGCCCTTACGGTCACGGGTTTCGCAAGCTTCACCTCGTCCGTGATCTTCTCGCGAAAAAGACCGCGCCCTCCGTAGTTGTCGAGGATGACTTCCAGCACGCCATTCGTGAACGGCGCTCCGTCCGCAGACGTAGCCTTCACGACAAACTCGACCTTCTCATCCGCGCCGTAGAGAAACTCCGGACGATCCGCGTAAATGCTGATCTTGGCCTCCGGTTCCCCGGTCTTCTGCTCTGCGGCAAACACCGCCCCCGCGGCCAGCACCGCTGCCGCATAAACGCACATCTTCATTCGATTTCCTTTTCCATTAGCCGACCGTCCCCCCATCTTCGCGAGATGATGTTGATGAGGCTCGGAAGGGCTAGACGGTTTGAAACGTTTAGCGGATGCTCAGGATGAAACGAAGGATCGGGCAGTATTCGTAGCAGCCGATGTCGACGGAAGAACCACTTATACGGGGCCGTCCTGCGAGATCGGGGATTTTTCCCGCAAACATCCAAGGCTCGTTGTCGCCTTTATCCACACACACCGAATCCCTGCGAAGTTGGAGATTGCCACTGGCAATGTCGACGAATCCGGGATCCTGATCTTTGCCGAGGCATCCATTATCCGTGAACTTGCCGTTGCTGATGAAACAGTTGTGGAAATACGGCTGCTTATCCGCGCTGCCGTTCACATCCCGGTACTGCGTCCCGCTGTTGGTGTCGTTCATGTACATGATGCAGTTAGCGACGCAGTTTGATTGGGTGCAGCTCGTGTTGACCGCAGCCCAGATGCCGCCGTAGATGTAGTTGGAGACAATGGTACAGCCCGAGATCCACGTGTTCGTCCAACCGAGCTGGATCATGCCGCAGGCTGCGCCGCCGGAAGTGACGGAATAGTTCTTGTGGAAAAGCGAATTCCGGACCCAACCGTTCGTCATGCTGTCGTTCATCGTTCCCTTCTCGCAGTGGAAGCCGGATCCGGACGACGCAGCGGTGTTCCCGACAAACTGACAGCGGTCCACCTCGAAATAGGTCGGCGCGCGCAAATTGACCGACCAGCCACCCGTAATGTGGCTCGTGTAGCCGACATTGTTCGAGAAGGTCGTGTCATAACAGCGGAAATCACCGAAGGGCGCCATGATGCCCATGGTGGTTCCGTAGACGACGTTTCCTTCGAAATGGCAACCCGATACGAAATTCGTGAAGGCCTCGTCTAAATATTCCTTGGCGACCAGGCGTTTGCCGTAGAGATAAACAATCGCGTTGCAGCCGCTGGCGTTGGAATTGGTCGCGATGTTGCCGAAGAAGTCACAGTCATAGAGCGAGGCCGTGGCGGCTATCGCCGCACCCACAGCCGCCCGGTTGTTCACGAACCGGCAACGCCGGCAGACTGCGCGGGCCATCGCCTCGTTCCAAGCGTCATTGGTGCGCCCGATCGCGCCGCCCTCGCCGCTGGACACCCCCGCCTGATTGTCCTCGAAGTCGCAATCTTCGACATTCGCCTGGACAAACCCGTAGAGCTGAATACCGCCGCCGGTCGCATTGGCCGAGTTGGTATTGCCCTTAAAGTGGCAGTTCCGGATGTTGAAGGGCGGCTCAATGCGTTCCGCTCCGCGTCGTCCGATCGTGATCGCGCTGCCGCCCGACGACGCGGTGTTGTTTGTGAAGCCACAGCCGACGATCTCGATGCCGATCGTCTTGTTCGTGGCGGAGTCGTAGCAGTGAATGGCGCCGCCGTTACTGAGCGAAGCATTCGCCGTGAAGCTGCAGTTGGAGACGAGCGTATTGTAAAAACCCGCGAAAATCGCCCCGCCCTTCACGCTGGACACGGTTGTGCGATTGTCGATAAACGTGCAGCCGACAATAAAGTTGGTGTTGTTCGCGCCGCTCTGGCTGTAGATGGCGCCGCCGCCGTTCGCAGACGAAGAGTTGCCGATGAAAAGCGTGTCCTTGATCCGCATACCCGTGGTGGTGTGGAATCCTCCGCCATAGCCCGTTGCACTGTTGTTGGAGACGATGCAATTCTCAACGAGCGCCGCAGCGGAAAAATATCCCGCGGCACCGCCCAGACCGACCCACCCGGTATAGGTGTTGTTGGCGAACGTGCAACGCCGGAAGCATGCGCCAGCAGCCGAGCAATTGACTCCCACACCATAACCGCCTCCGGAAATGTTCCCGTCGATGTCACGGATGACGCTGTCGACGACAAGGATAGGCCCTGCTCCGGTCATCGTCATTCCAGGTTTGGTACCCGAGCCGGAGCGGATCACGCAGTTGGAAACGATCAGTTCCCCGTAGCCGTTATAGTTGATGATCTCCATGGCCGAACAGTTGACGAAGTTGGAGATCGTGAGATTACAGACGCTTGCGCCGGTCTGAACCTTGAGAGCCGTACCCGCGCCCTCGAAGTCCAAGACCACGTCATCGCGTGTCGCGCCCTTGCCGATCAGCCGCGCGTAGTAGTCGATGGCCGCGAGCGAGGCGCTGCCGACCTTATAGGTTCCCGGTAGGAGGTAGACATCATCATAGGTGTTGTTACCGAGTTTGGCGATCGCCGTCGCGATATCGTACGGATCCGCCTCTGTACCTGCGGCCGAGGACGTCCCGATCGGCGAAGCGTAGTAAGTCGCCGCGAAAAGCGGCGCGGCCGCGGACATCAGTGCCAGTGAAAAAACACGTTTCATCATGTCCATTCTCCTGTTATTCGGATTTCACTTCACGAACCCCTTGCGGACAAGGAAGTCCCACACCTGATCAAGCCAGGTCCAGCTGCCGGTACCGGGTGCCGCTTTAAACTGAAAACAGTGCCCACGGGTCGCGAGCGTATGAAGATCACTCGACGCGCCCATCCGGCGGAGTTTCTCCCAGACCTTGACGGATCCCATCGCCGTAATGGAGTCGGCATCGCCATGCACAAAGCACATCGGCGGCGTATTGACGTCGAAAAGAAGCTCGGGGACGAGTGTCGCCTTATCGTCATTCCCGCCTCGCGCATGGGCACCGTCAGCGCCATCCGAAAGCACGTACGCGGGATAGATCGGACATGCCCAAGCGACCCTGCAGGAAACCTTTTTATCGACATCATCCACTGGATTGTACGCAGGGTACGTTGAACTGAGCGCCGTCATGAGCGTCAGGTGTCCGCCCGCCGAAAAGCCCATCGCGCCGATGCGCTCCGGGTCGAGTCCGCGGGCCACGGCTCCCGCCCGGACAAGGCGGATCGCCCGCTGCGCATCCTGCCAAGCCGTCCAGTGCTTCGGCAGATTCTTCGGTCGCGGACAGCGGTACTCGACAACCACCGCCGTCATCCCCTGCGCATTGAAGTATTCGGCAACGGGACGTCCCTCCCCCCGGACGTTACAGTGCGTGTAGGCGCCCCCCGGAAAAATCACCTGGATGGCCTTCGTCTTCAAGGTTTTCGGAACGAACCAAGTGAGGGTCGCCGTATTGGTCTGGGCGGCCGAATGGGACGGGACGCGTCCCTCGGGCCACAGCTTCTCGCAAACCTGCTCGGCCGTGTGCGTACCCGTGAAGATGCGCCGTTCCTCCTCCGCGCCAAGGCGTCCGTCGAAATTGAGCTGGCGGAGAAACTCGACCGCGCGCTCAAGTCCGTGCGCCCCATGGCCGAGGTCCGCGTAAAGGTGCAGTTCAGACGGGACGCTCCGCTTACGCACTTCGCGGTAGCAAAGCGTCGAGCCGTTCGGCGAATACGGGTCGACCGCGCCATGGTGGAAGCTGATCGGACATGTCTTCGCGTCGAACTTGAAACACGGATTGATCGTCGGATACGGCACGAGCGTGCCATCCTGCGGCGCCGCACCGCCCGCCGCGCCAAGTCCGGTCGCATACGCCGGGGCATTGCAGATCGCGGCATTGACATGACAGGGCAGATCGTCCAATTCGTCCACCTTCTCGTACGCGGGCGTCAGGGAACTCGTCGCCATCATCACACCGAGATGCCCGCCTGCGGACATCGAGATCAGGCCGATGCGTTCGGGATCGAAACCGCGCTTTGCGGCCTCGGAACGGACAAGACGCACGGCGCGCTGTCCGTCCTGCCAGGCGCTCTGGTAGATCGGCAGTCCCTTCGGACGCGGCGTCCGATAGACGAAATTGACACACTGATAGCCGAGTTCGATGAGACGGTTCGGCCACATCTTTTTCACCAGATTCACATCGCAGCAGTTTTGGTAACTCCCTCCTGAAATGAGGATGATGCACGCCCCATTGGGGTTCTCTGCCTTGCCGTACCATTCGATGTACGGCATACGATGCTCCTCCGGCTTGAACGCCGGGTTAGGTTTCCCCCACGTCCCCGGAAGCCACATGGCATCCGTCATCACCCCGACCTGATGATCTTGGAAATCGGGAATCTTCCCTTCCGGCCATAGCGGCATCCGCTCGCCCGCACGCAGGGACGCACCCGCCAACGTCAACACCAGCAACCCAATCCGACGAGATTTCTTCATGATCGACTCCGTCATTGTCCTCCAGGGGCAGACCGGGAACACGCCGCCTCCAGTGATAGCCACCCATTGTACGAGGGAGATGAAACCAGTCAACCACTAAACCTATAAACAGTAAAACTCAACGCTTTAGGGTTTCTGGAATCGCCAAGAGTGCCGAGATTTCTGGTTTCTGGTTTCACGTTCAGCGTTCCGCCTCCTCGGACGTCCTCGGCTACGCGCCAGGGGCAGGGACGCATCCCCGAGGCGTCCGCGGACGATCCCGATAGCGATTCCGATCCCGATTCCGCACTAACGCGGGCGGAGCCCGCAATCTCAAAGACAGTGAGGAGTTGAGGCTGTGAGACTGTGAGGCTGTTTGATGCGACCCGCCGCATATTCCCTCACAGCCTTAACCCCTCACAGCCTTAACACCTTGCAGCCTTAACCCCTCACAGCCTTAACCCCCAACGCGGGCGGAGCCCGCAATCAAAAGACTGTACAAACCTTGTTAAGCCGTAACGCACCAACGAACTAATGAACTTGCAACACAGCATCGGCGAAAGCGTTCAGGTCAGGATAGAGCAGCGTTGCGATTTGATCCAGAGGGGTCGGCTGGGCATTGACGATCACCAGTTCGCCTCCCGCCCGGACAGTCAGCGGCGGGATCGAAGCCACCGGGTGGACGGTCAGCGACGAGCCGAGAACAAGCATCAGGTCGGCCTGCCGCGCCAGCGCGACCGATTGTTCAAACGCCTGCTCAGGCAGCATCTCGCCGAAGAACGTGATGTCAGGCTTGAAGGCTTCTCCGCAATGCCCGCACCGCGGGACAGGCGTGTCCTCCAGCATCGCGCAGATCTCGTCAAAGGTCTTCTCCTGCCCGCACCCGAAGCAGTGGTGCAGGATGGGAGAGCCATGGACCTCGTACACGGTCTTCGACCCGGCCTTCTGATGCAGCATGTCGATGTTTTGCGTAATGATACCCCGGACGATTCCCGAGCGCTCCAGATGCACCAGCGCGTGATGCACCGGGCCGGGCTTGAAACGCCGGAGCCCGTACACCAGTTCCATGCAGCCCTTGTAGTAAACTGAGGGATCGCGCCGGAACCATTCGATATCGAAGATACGTTCGGCATTCGGCTGTTTATAGAGTCCCTGCGGTCCGCGAAAATCCGGAATCCCGCAAAGCGTTGAGACGCCCGCGCCGGTGAAAACCGCCACGCACCGTGCCTTCGTCAGTTTCTCGATCAGTTTTTTCATGACAACCCTTTCCCCTTCGCGCCCTTCGTGTGAGAAACAACCTTTTATTGGCCTTATCGGCCGGTAAGGCGCTAGAATAGAGCATAGTCAGATTTATGTGTTGCGGCAAGGCTGTTTCCCTTTACCTTGCCTATAACCAGAGCACCTTGTCGCAATCACCTCAATAGGCGGTGCCGGGGTCAGGGCTTGAGGCATCCGATCGGACAGACGATCACGTTGTCATCGGGTCTCCGATATGCGTACTTGCCTACGGCCACCAAAACCATTTTGAATGCCGCCGCCTTCATCCGTGTCGTGTCGAGCAGTCCCGAAAGCGCATTCAGTGTCGAAGCGCCTTCCTCGATGAGAGCCTCGCCGCCAAGTTTCACTTCGACAAGACCGGAGGAGCCGTTCCGCAAATGCACCACGGCATCGCACTCCAGCCCGTTTCGGTCGAGAAAGTGGCTGACCGCACCTCCGAGCGCTTCAGCGTACACGCGCAAATCGCGCACGGCGAGTGCCTCGAAGAAAAAACCGAGTGACTGGATGTCGTTTATCAAGTCGCCGGGTCCCAATCCCATGGCGGCGGCGGCGATGGACGGATCGGTGAAATAGCGCGTGTCCGAAGTGCGGATCGTTGTCTTTGACCGCAGACAAGGCGACCACGCCGGCATGTCTTCGACCATAATTCGGTGATTTAGCGCGATTCCGTTCGGCGATTTGTCGCGGAAGCGTGGGGGAACCGGAAAGCGGTGCATGCCTTTACTCTCAAAATTGCGAGCCACTGCGTGGTCGCAATAAGAGGTTGACCGGCGACCAGCGACCTGCGGCTGGAGCCACGCCCCCCAAAAACCTTGGCGGTTCCCAAAAATTCCTTGCCTATAAATTGACAGGATTACAGGATTTTCAGGATTGTCTCCGCCGAAGCGAAGCTGTCGGAAATCATGTCCTAAACGTATTCCAAGGTTTTTTCGCGGCGAAGCCGCGCGGCAGGCTAACTCCTAATTCCTAACTCCAATCTCCGCGCTATGCGCGGAGATTGGCGAGCGCCGCGAGTGACCGCGTGAGGTTCACGATGGATTCGGCCTGGCTGGCGATGGTCACGTCCTTCTGTCCGCAGGCGGGGCAATAGGCGGCGGCGACGGGTTCACAGGGCTTGGCGTTTTGATCCGGGAGGGCGGCCGTTGTCGAAATCGCGTCTTCACTGTCGAGGCCGAGCAGCCAGTCGGCGGAGACGCCCAGACGTGCCGCCAGCCGGGCAAGCACCTCGATATCCGGGACGCGCTCGCCCGACTCGTAGCGGCTGTACGTGTTCTGGGCGATACCGACCTTGCGCGCGAACTCCGCCTGTTTCAACTCGCCCCGCAACGTCCTCAATCTGTCGGAAAACACGCTCAAAAAAGCCCCCTGAAAAACTTCCCATTTGGCATTGACCGTCTTTCCCAAATGGGATAACATTATGCCGTTCAATCGAAGAAGTCTCGGTTTTATTTTAGGCCAACGTGTGGCCTTATGCAACAAAAAGGGACGGGAA
>ERZ795030.3213-NODE-3213-length-17817-cov-8.078032_pt1 | contig 17817 bp, 8 predicted proteins | sample MGYA00375122_ERZ795030 | MGnify/ENA primary metagenome ERZ795030 (study PRJEB30165, sample SAMN05720146) | activated sludge metagenome | isolation source: anaerobic digester from wastewater treatment plant | place: Japan | collected 2015-04-20 ... | reverse complement strand
AGTGAAGTCGAGAAACGATTCGTCAATGCTGTACACCTCGATCTTGGGCGAGAAACTGGAGAGCACCTCGACCACCCGGTTGCTCATGTCGCCGTACAAGGCGTAGTTCGAGGAGCACGCAACGATGCCGTGTTTTCGGGCCTGCGCCTGAAGCTGGAACCAGGGCACGCCCATCGGGATACCCAGTGCCTTGACCTCGGCAGAACGCGCCACGACACAGCCGTTTATGACCCCCATTTTCGAACACATACTTTCCCCGTTCTGCCCCCTTTTTTCGAACCAAAATTTGCGAAACTAAAAAAACTTGCCCAAAAGTATAGTGCTATCACCTCCTTTAATACATATAATGCAACCAGAACTATGGTGATCGAAGGAACTACTTGTGGTCTTTAGCGTGGTCAGCGGCAAGGTCTATTCCGACAATACCGGTACATCGTTGCAAATCCCGGTGCTAATGACACCGCAAGGCCCTGTCCGCCCGTTGATTGACTACTGCCTTTCGCTGCGCAGGAGTCTCGCGTGGCAAGAAAAGTTGGTGCGTGGCGTCAAACTGTTCTTGGAGTACCTGGAGGTCAATGCCGTCCAGGGCGAAGAGGAATGGCGGATGTTCCGCAACTTCTCAAACGCCCTGCATGTCGGCACCGTCGATCCCGACACACGGGACGACCCAAGCAATCTCTGGTGGTCTGGAATGGCACCACGCGAAGCTAACTTCATGATCACCCAACTCAGCGACTTCTTTGACTGGCTGGGTCGCGAGGATGCGCCGCGCGCAGCCAAGTTCAATCCTCGCTATGAAGGCAACACACATGATCGACGCTTGGACTACCAAGCGTACAAATATCGTCGTGATAAGGCGTTCCTTGGACACGCGTGGTCAACCAAACCCCAAGAACGTGGACGACTGACGCGGGGCGAACGTACCCCGAAGGTGCTTCCAAAGCGCCCTCCGGCGTTCCCCGAAGAGCGGTTCGAGGAGTTGTTAGTCAAAGGATTCCGGGTCGCAGGAAAGCAGGACTATCGCGGCATGCTGATCACTTTGTTGCTGTTTGGTGGTGGACTTCGCGTCAGCGAACCGTTCCATTTGTACGTTGCCGATGTGCATCCCCATTGGGATGATCCCAGCCGCGCATTCGTCGCCGTCCATCATCCGAGTCTTGGTTACGCGCCCGATGACTGGAAAACCCCAACCGGTCAGCGGGGTTCAAGACAGGAATACCTTGCACTTAAATATGGCTTGGTTCCGCGTCACAAGATACGGGGCAAGCTCAACGCGGGCTGGAAGCATCCTGCGCTGGATGACCGTTGGTATATGCATGTGCACTGGTATCCAGAAACCTACGGGCTTTGGTTCATGCAAATCTGGAAGTGCTACATGGCGCAGATCGCCGACATTGAGCGCAATCATCCCTATGCATGGATCAATGTAGGTAGCGATAAACAGGGGGGTATTTACACCATCGCGCAGTATGAAAAGGCCCTGCAAAACGCTGTCGGGCGCATTGGGTTGATATATGGCAAGAGCTACGGCACCACGGCCCACGGAGGACGGCATGCCTACGGTCAGCGTACGCGACGGGGGGGCATCGATCCGATCATCGTCCAGCGACTCATGCACCATTGCTCGCCAGATAGTCAGATTGTATATACCCAAGCCGAATTTAATGAGGCGCAGGACACGCTGCGCAAGGGCGTAGAAACCTTGCGTCAAAATAACCTGATGGTTCCATCGCAGCAATTAGCGCTGACAAGCGAACTTGATAACTGAGGGACAAAGTTGAAAAGCAAGCTAACGCAGGCGCAAAAGGACGAAATTCAGAGACGAGCGGCGGATGGTGAGATCCGTACTGTTATCGCAAAAACGATGGGTATCGCCGTCCACCTTGTCTATGACCGCGCGCCGAAAGTGCCGCCACGTGTTACGCGTGAGCAGAAAATGGAGATCGTAAGACGCGTCGAAAGTGGCGAGACAAAGAACGCTCTCGCGAAGGAGTTCGGCCTATCCAAAGTAACCGTTCAGGATTACACCAAGCACGTCATTCGAAAACTGCCCGAAGTGCCACAAGAGGTCAGAAAGGAAATCATACGCCGCGCAATTGAGGGTGAATCAGCAAAAACGATCGCTCGCGAATTAGGCTACAGCGTCGGAACAGTTGACTATCACATCAAAAATGTCGCCAGCGACTACCAACTTTCTGATGAGCAAACGGCAGCAATATGGCATGCGCGCCAGACTGGTAAGAAATACGGGCAGATTGCCGAGCAACTGAAACTTCCACGACGGGTTATCTATGCGGCATTAGGGATATACAGAAAGAAGAGCACTGATGACGCCCTTCGCGCTCAGGCGATACGCGCTATGGAAACCGGCGAATCTTCCACTTCCGTAGCCACACGATTGGGGGTTAGTTCAACTGCTGTACTCAGTTGGTTTAGGCGGGATGTTGCCGAAGGTAAGGCCAAGCGACCGGAAAATGTCTCAAAATCAGACGATGATCAGTTCATGTGGATAGCCAAAAGAGACTCAAGTCTTGAGCATTGGCGCAAATTGATTGTCGAGTATGCCGCCACCCACAGTCCCCCATTTTCTACCTTCATTAACGCTCTGAGCGTATTCGTAGATCGTTACCTCCTCGCCCATCGCCTTCCCCTGAATCCAGCCGACTTACTCAACCGCAAACAGTTGGTACCTGACTTCTATGCTGCCTGTCCGCAGGGTAAGTCAGGGCGAACATATAACACCCAGATTTACAACCTGATCGAGTGGGTGCTGGATAGCGAGCAATTTGCCGATATGGAGGACGGCGAACCGCTCCGCTTTACCGACCTCTATCGTAATCCGATTGATCCTAATGCTGGTGGTGAAGATGCATTACCGCAAGCTCGGGAATCCACAAAGACCTTGCTAAGTTACTTGCTCGTCTCTCTTCTGCGCAAGCAGATCGTACAGGGTCCGAACTTCCGCGATTGGACTTGGGCGCAGGGTTTGATGGGGAATAAAGACCTCGATGGGAACAGCCTTGGCCCCGATTGGTTCGAGGTTAGCGAGGATCGACTCGACAAGAGCGATCTAGATTGCGTCTGGCGGGTACGAAGCCCTTCAACTGTAGATCGGCCCGTTCTCGAAATGTGGTCGCCTGTGCGCTGGGTGCATGCCTTACTGCACCTGCAAACCCCCGTACGGGGAGGTCAGGCGCGCATGGCCGACAGCGGCGAGGCAGACACCTTCATCTGGCACGATGCTAAATTCATTCCCAATCCAAGCAAACTCTGCCAAGGTTCGGCCCGCAACCCACGCCAGCAGGGTGTGTTCCGTCGCCCCTCGACCGAGGAAGAGTCCGCAGGAGCAAAGATCACGCTCTATTTCAACTCCAACAAGACCGCCGATATAGGCAAAGGCGGATCAGCACTGGGGTTCGAATGTCCTTGGCCGCAGATGGAGGAATCGGACGAAGACCCCTACCGTTGGCTTGCCAAACTGCGGGACTGGCAGATGAAGTACAACCCGATCCAACGTCTGACGCGATGGATTGACCTGGAAGGCGCTACCAAACTCTCTCCCCAGAGCAAGAATCGGTTGCAGGACTATCCCGATACAGCCTTTCTGTTTCGGCTTCCGGAAGATGCCAAGCACCCCGATTGGCCACTTTCATCAAATAGAGCCAATGTTGCTTGGCAAATTCTCCTAACCGCGTTCGAAAGCGCTCTCGGCGAGCAGGGCATTCGCAGTCCTACAGGAGAACGCATCGAACTGATCAATCCCGAGACAGGTCGAGCATGGAGTTCCCCCCACGCGACCCGCCCAAGCCTGATCACGCACCTGATCATGGACGGAAACGTGCCGCCTATCATTATGACGAAGGTCGTCGGTCATGCGCGGTTCATCATGACCCTTTACTACACCAAGGCCGGACTTGTCGGCATCCAGAATTCGATCAAGCAGGCGACAAAAGTATTGGAAGAAACGAAGCACAAGACCTTTGAGCGCGATCTGCTTAGCGCAAATGCAGAACGGATGCGTGAAATCGCCGTATTCAATACAGAGGACTGGACTACGGTTCTACCGCTGAATTCTGCGGATCGCTCGCCACTTGGTTGGTATTACATGCATGATCGAGTCTGTTTCGCAGGCGGCAATACACATGGAGACAACCAGGTCCCCGGTTGCCATAACGGCGGCCCGGTCAGAACCAAAGAAGGTCGAAATCAGAAAGACATCCACGACCCGGTTCCGGGCGGCGTGCGTAACTGCTGCCGTTGCCGCTGGAGTGCATCGGGCAAGGAGCACCTTGACTCTCTCGCTGCGACCCTGACCAACCGATCCTGGCACCTTCAGAATGCCTCGAACGAAGCCTTGGCGACACTTCGAGAACGTGATGCGATTCTCAAGTCCAAGGCTAGAACCGAGGCGGCTAATGAACCTTTCGGCCAGACTCATGATCTCACGAGCGCCGAGCGCCGCCATGAAGCTGCGATGCATCGAATGCAGGAACTCACGTTGGATGTTGCAGCGCTGAATCGCACCATCGATCGGGTCATGGCCCTGCCCGTCAACGTCGATGGCCCCACTGTACTGGCGTTACAAGGCGATGCCCTGACCGCCCACGCTGTCATTGAAGATGCCAGTGAGCTGCTGCAACTGGCGAATGTGGTGGGAGACATGGAGTTGTACCCAGACCTTCAATCGAATACTGGCGAGGCGGTCTATGCCTATGCCGATCTGCTCGACAACGCTTTCGAGTGCGAGGGTCATCCACGCATCCTAGTACGACTATCCAAGGACGAAAAGATGCAGTGCGCCAACGCCCTCATGCGGCAACTGGAGCGGCACGCCAACCCGCAAAACCATCTGCTCGGACGCCGGGCAGTGGTTGAAATCATTGACCGTGGCGAGTCGCTGCAAAAGCTGCTTGGGGTGAAGCTGAATGAGATTGCGCGCCAGGCATTGCCCGCCAAGAATCAGACGCCCTTGCGTCTTGTGAAGCCAACGACGGAGGACGATCATGACGACCGACGTGCATCCTGACGAAGTGTTGAAGGCGATCCTCGACAAGGGCAATCGTCGCGACAAGGAAGAGAAGCTGCGCAAGATCCATGAGCTGTGCTCATTGGAATACAGCCGGCACAGCCAGGGCGCCCGCGACCTGAGCATAGCCAACATGGCCCGCGTTGCTGAGAGCCATGGACTCTTCAAGGCGCGCACGATCTACAACAAGCAGTCGGAAGACTACGCAGCACTGATCAAGGCGTGGGAAGCCTACAACGGTCCCAAGCCGTCGAAAGCGGTCAAGGCCCAGCTTGCACCAGCTGACAAGCATGCCTTCCTCAAGAAGATTGAAGACCCGGCCGTCCGTAGCCTTTGTCAGATGGCGATCATTGAGCGCGACAAGATTCGCGCCGAACTCAACATGCTCAAGAGCGTGACAGTCGTTCCCATCGACATGAGGCCGTTGGGGGCTGAGATTGCTAAGGGATCAACGAATGTAGCGATAATCGAACCGGCAGCGCAACTCACCGATTCCGAACGCAATGCTCTCGCTGCCGCCATCGATCCCAAGTCCCTGGCTCAGCAAAAGCTGCGTATCGGCGATACCGGGGAGATCGTAGATGAACGCGGGCGCTTCGTCTTCAATCCGGGCTTCGCCACCGCCATCGCCAAAATCCTCGGCAGGAGTGACAGAACGCCAATGCTGGAAGTGAAGGGAAAGCGGGTATGAGCCAATCCAACCAATCCGGCCAGCAACTCGCACGTGACAACCTCGCCAAGTTCCAATCGTGGATCGCTGAGCGCGAGGTCACCAACGACTGGCACGACTACCTGCGAGGCGACAAGCTCAACCGCAGCGAGATTGCCGCCGAATGCGACTTCTCCCTGTCGGTCATGCGTCAGAACCCGGCCGTCAAGGAGGCTCTGGAGGCCCTGGAGAGTCGATTGACAACCCTTGGCCTCACCCAACCCCTAAGAACCGCTCCTGACGCTTCCAATGAGGCCGCAGCCGCCTCCGAGAAAGTCATCGACAAGCGGATCATGGCCGCCAAGGGTCGCGCGGAAGCGCGGGTCAAGGCGCTGGAAGAACAGAACGCCAGCCTCAAGGCCGAAGTCGCCAGCTTGCGTGAGCGGTTGCGCCGCTTCGAGCATCTGGATGATCACCTTTCTCGTACCGGAAGGCTGCTGCCCGCATGAACGCCCGGCTCACCCCGCCGATGGTGAATGTCAGCCTGCGCATCACGTCGATCCGCAGTCGCGGCAAGGCCGGTGGTGCCGTGTTCGCCGGCGTGACCGATGGCGCAGAGCACTACGCCGTCGTCTCCGACTACCGCCTCCTTCCGGATGCCAGCCTGATAGAGAAGGGTCAGGTTTGGCTCATCGAGGGGCCGGTGACGATGCGCAGCGCGACCGTCGGCAGTACCGCCATCCTCCGGCATGAGCAGGTCATCAACGCCACCGCCGCCGAGATGCTGCGACCCACCGGGCGCAACATGATCGATTGGATCGCCAACTGCCCCGACTGTGCCGGGATCGGGCAGGTCAAGGCCAGACGGCTGTATGACCGCTTCGGTCCCGATCTGGCTGACCTCATTGAAGACCGCGACCTGGAGGCCCTGACCCAGATCATCAGCGCGGAAGCCGCTGAGCTGCTATGCAACGCCTTCGACAAGTTCAAGGTTGCCAATGCCCTGCTCTGGCTGGATCGCGTGGGCATGAGCCGCAAGATGGGCCAGAGCGTCGTCAGCTACTGGAAGGGCGAGGCGCAGGAGAAGATCGAGGCCAACCCCTATGCCCTGATCTCCTTCGAGGCCGACTGGAAGAAAGTCGATACCTTTGTCCGCACCCGCCTCGGCATCGCCGAAGACGATCCCCGCCGCCTCGCCGGAGCGGTCGAGGACGTGCTGTACGGCAGCATGAGGCACGGCCACACCTGCCTCCCCGAGAGCGAGGCCCGCACACGCCTGTCCCGGCTTCTGGACAGCGCTGAGCTGGCCGAGCGGGCGCTGAATCCTTTGCCACAAAATGATCCCCAATCGGAGGATGTATCTGGCATTCCATTTCACCGCATTGACGGCCTCCTGCAAGCCCATGGCGCATGGTTGATCGAAAGCTACGTTGCCCGTCGCCTGCACGAAATGGTCGCGGGCGAGGATGAATCAGGACAGTCCGGCCTCTTCGCGCAGATCGCCCCCCACCCCAGGGGCATTGAACAAGTCATTGACGACTATGAGGCCACGCACGGAATCACCCTGTCCGAGGAACAGCGCCTCGCTGTGCGTACCTCGGCCGCCAATCATCTGAGCCTGATCTTGGGTGGAGCCGGCACCGGCAAGACCACCGTGCTCAAGGCGCTGTATGAAGCACTGGGGGATCAGCGTGAGAATATGCCGATCTATCAGCTTGCCTTGGCCGGCCGTGCCGCCCAGCGCATGGCGGAGGCCACCCAACGCGAGGCCATGACCATCGCCGGCTTTCTTGCCGGGATCGAGCCGGGTTCCATCGAAATCGGTAGCGCAGTCGTCGTCGATGAAGTCTCGATGGTCGATGTGATCCTGATGTATCGGTTGTTGCGCCATATCCCCTCGGGTGTGCGCCTGATTCTCGTCGGCGACCCCAGCCAGCTTCCGCCCATCGGCCCCGGACTCGTCCTGCATGCCTTGGCGGAGCTGCCGAGCATCCCGCAAACCGAACTGAAGGTGGTCAAGCGCCAGAGCAGCGCCAGTGGCATCCCGCAAGTTGCCGCCGCGATCCGCGCCCATCAGGTGCCGGCCTGGGTGGAGTACCAGGGCAAGGGATCAGGGGTGTCCTTCGTGCCCTGCGATGACGCGCGACTTGAGGATACGGTACAGGCCATTTACGAAGACTTGGGCGGCAATGGCACTGACTACGCCGTGCAAATCCTCTCCATCACCAACGCCAACCTGGGCGGGGTGAAGAACCTCAATGTCGCCCTGCACAATCGCTATCAGGCCGATGGCGAGGTGGTCATGGCGCTGGACGCCGAGTACGGCAACGTCGCCGCCAATACGCTCGACCGCATACCTCTGTGCGTGGGCGATTTAGTCATCTTCACCGAAAACAACTACAAGCTTGGCCTGCGCAATGGCAGTCTCGGGCGCATTGTCGGAGCGTTGCCGGTCAGCGAACCGGATGACCCCTGCTGCCGCTGCATGTTTGAAGGCGGTGAGTACCTGCTTGACTCCACCCAGGTCCAGACTCTCAGCCACAGCTACAGCATCACGGTGCACAAGAGTCAGGGGAGCCAGTTCACGCGGGTGATCGTGCCGATCCGCAAGTCTCGCTTGCTTGACCAAACCCTGATCTACACAGCAGTCACCCGGGGCGTCGATCAGGTGGTGCTGGTGGGAGATCTGGATGCTACGAACGCCTCCATCAAAGCCCCAGCCACCGCCGCTCGTCGGAATGTGATGTTGCCGAGATTGCTGACCAAGGGACTGAAATGAGCGACGGGCTGTCAAGGGACCGTGGAATAAATAGGAGGGGCCCGCTTGCGGGAGGAAGCCTGTTTATGCCGCGAAAGCCCTTGACTGAACGACGCGACCCAACGCTCCCGGCTGCTGGGGTGGGTTGGTTTTTAACCCGCCCCGGCTGCCCCACGGCGAGTGCGGGGTTTGGGGCAGCGCCCCAAGGTCCGGGTACGGCCATCTGCGGTCGGTGGAGACGGGAAAACGACCCAATTTTGAACGACAGGTAACCGGCCGGCACCTGCTGTACGCGATACCGACCCGGAAGAGCGCAGACCTTGCTTCAGCCGGGCACGAATACCGCTGGACTAATGTTGAAGAACTTGGCCAGCTTTCCCGCCAGGCCCGCTACGCCGCTGTACAATTTATGCTGTTGGTACTGTCCCGTTAAGGGGTAGGCTGAAACTTGTGACCGCGTTATGGCTTTTGTGCAGCCCCGCGCCATTGATTGCAGTAAGCATTACCTACACCACGGAAATATCATGAAAGTTTCAATCAGCACGCCTCCCGAAGATGCCCGTCAGCTAGGGATGCCCCCCCCCCCGCTGATCCTGCGGTAGCGGCCAGATCGCTGCCGGCGCGGCTGGCTGGTCTGGCGCTCGCCTATCTTTTGCTCACCCTGCCGGTGCTGCTGGTCAACGCGGCGCAGGGCTACGCGCTGCCGCTGTGGCCGGCGGCCGGGCTGGCGCTCGCCGCGCTTGCCGCCGGGGGCTGGCGCCTGTGGCCGGGGGTCTGGCTGGGCGCCCTGGTTGCCGAATGCCTGCTGCGCTTGCAGCTTGGCAACACCCTCGCATGGCCAGAACTGCTGGCGCAATCCGCGCTGATCGCCGGGGGCGACGCCCTGCAGGCGGTGTTGGGCGCACTGCTGGTGCGTCGCGTTTTCGCCAACGCCGAGCCGTTGGCGACGGCCTCCAGCACGCTGCGTTTCCTGGTACTGGGCGGGCCGGTTTCCTGCCTGATCGCGGCCACTGTCGGCGTCGCTGCGTTGCGCCTGATCGGCGGCCTGCCCGGCCCGGAACTGCCCGGCAAATGGCTGACCTGGTGGGTCGGCGACAGCCTCGGTGTCCTCCTCTTCGCGCAACTGGTCCTGCTGGTGTTGCCAGAGACGCGCCGGCACTGGCGCGGCCGCGTACTGCAGATCTCGGTCCCGATCCTGGTCACTGGCGTGCTGCTGCTCGGCGGCTATGGCTTGGTCAGCCGGGTCGAGCAGGCTGCTGCGCAAAAGAATTTCAAAGTCGCTGCGGAGGAGTTGTACGACCGCGTCATGGTCCGCATGTCGAAGAAGATAGGCGCGATCGAAGGTACGGCCGCCCTGTTCGAAGCCAGCGACCATGTGTCGCGCGCCGAATTTGCCCACTATGCGGCGCGCATCATGCCGCAGACAGATACACAGGCGCTGGCCTGGCTGCCACGGGTGGCGCTGGCCGAGCGCGCCGCTGTCGAGAGCACGGCGCGACGCGAGGACATCGCCGATTTTGTTTTCCGTGAACGCGGAGCACAGGGGCTGCTGGTGCCTGCCGCCGAGCGTGCCGAATACTACCCAGCGCTTTATGTCGCCAAATTGGGGGGGAAAACCGCTGTGCTAGGCGCCGATGCCGGATCCCGCGAAATCAACCGTGCCGCCCTGCAAAGCGCCACCGATACGACCCTGCCGGCGCTGTCCGAGCCTGATGGGTTTTATGATCAGGACGGCGTGCGCAGGGACGACTGGCTGCTCTACCTTGCGGTTTACCGCGCCGGTTTCGACGCCCGCTCGACAGGCATCGACGCCCGCCGTGAAGCCCTGCGCGGTTTTGTCGTCCTCGCGTTCTCCGCGCAGCAGTTACTGGCCGATGTGGGTAACAGCGCGCAACACAATCTCGCCTATCGGCTGTCGACAGTGTCCACTTCGGCCCCCCCTGGTCTGATCCTCGAGCACGCTGTCCCGCAACAACGAATCAACCGTCCAGATGCAACGTACCAGCTTCCCGGACTGGCTGGCGAACGCTTGCAGCTCGAAATCTGGGATCGCGTGCCATGGCAGGCAGGACACTCAGAGACGGAACACTTCTATCTGCTGGGCGGTGTGCTGCTCGCCCTGCTCAGCGTGATGTTCATTCTGACCGCTGCCGGGCAGAGCGTTCGCGTCGCCCGCGAAGTGGCCCGGCGCACCGAAGAATTGCGCGCCAGCGAGGCCTACAACCGCAGTATCGTCGACAGCAACCCGGACTGCCTGAAACTGATCAGCCTCGATTCCCGGCTGCTCTATATGGCGCCGCACGCCTGCCGCATGATGGAGGTGGACGATTTCTGCCAGATCGAGAATGCCGACTGGCTCGCTTTCTGGCAGGGCGACGCCCGGATGGCCGCCGAAGTTGCGGTAGATGCCGCCCGCAACGGCGCTATGGGCAGGTTTCAGGGGTTTTGCCCGACGCTGAAGGGCAATCCGCGCTGGTGGGAGGTCACCATCAGTCCGATTCTCGGCGCCGACGGGCAGCCGGCGCGGCTGCTCGCGGTTTCGCGCGACATCACCGCGCAGCGGGCACTCGACCTTGCCGTGCGCGAAAGTGAAGCGCGGCTGCGCAGCATTGTCGACAACACGGCGGCCTTCGTCGGTGAAATGACCCCTGACGGCGTGTTGGTTGAGGCGAATCGCATGGCGCTGACCATCGGTGGCTTGCAGCGTAAAAACGTCGTCGGCAAGCGGCTTGAGGATACTTGGTGGTTTGCCCATTCGCCCGAGGTTCAGGCGCAGATCCGTGACGACATCGCGAAGGCCTTGCGCGGAGAGGTGGTTCGCCACGATGTTGATGTTCGCGCGGCGGACGGCACGACCTTCCCGATGGACTTCATGCTGGTGCCGGTTGCTAATGCCGAGGGCCGCATCGTCAAGCTGATTCCGTCGGGCGTCGATATCAGCGAGCGCAAGCGCGCTGAAGCCGATGTTCTCAGGCTGAACCGGAACCTCGAAGCGCAAGTTTTGGCACGGACCGAATCGCTGCGGCGCACCGAGCGGGAATTTCGTTCGACCTTCGAGGGCGCTGGTCTGGGTATCGCACACATCAGTCCGGAAGGGCGTTTCCTGCGGGTTAACCCGCAACTATGTGCGTACTCCGGTTATGCCGAAGACGAGTTGCTCGGGCAGAAAATCTCCTTGTTGCCGCATCCCGACGAACTTGCTGCGGGGCTCCAGGCATTCGCTCCCGTCTTGCGCGGTGAAGCGGCGGTCATGACGATAGAAAGCCGCATGCAGTGCAAGGATAGCTCGCCGCTCTGGATCCACCTGACCGCTTCGCTGGTGCGCGATGAAGCGGGCGAGATCGAATACATCGTCTGTTTCATCAAGAATATTTCCGAGCGCAAGCGGCTGGACGCGGAATTCATGGCGCAGCAGACCGTGTTGCGTCACATCCTCGAAAATCTCGAGGAAGGCGTTGTTTGCTGCGACCCTGCCGGCAATCTTACTTTCTTCAACAAGGCGACCCAACAGTGGCACGGTACCGATATACGCAATGTCCCCATGGAGGACTGGGCGAGGTTCTACGCTCTCTTCCAAGGTGATGGCAAGACCCTTTTTAAAACCGAAGAGTTACCGATAATTCGCGCCCTGTCTGGCGAGGTCGTCCGGAATGTCGAGATGGTCATTGTCGCGCAGGGACAGCCACCGCGTTTCCTTGTCGGCAGCGCGGATCCGATGTTTGATGATGACGGACGCAAACTCGGCGCGGTCTTGGTGATGCATGACGTCACCCAACGACGGCATGCTGAAACAGCGCTGCGAAAAACAAACGAAGAACTGGAGCAGCGGGTGGCGGCGCGCACTGCCGCGTTGAGCGAGGTTAGCGAGCGGATCGCGGCGATTCTCGCCACCGTGGTCGACGGCATCATCACCATCGACGCGCGGGGCACCATCGAAACCTTCAACCCGGCCGCCGAGCGCCTGTTTGGCTACGCCGCCGCCGAGGCCATCGGGCAGAACGTCAAGCTGCTGATGCCCGAGCCCTATCACGGCGAGCACGACGGCTACCTGGCGCACTACCACGATACCGGCGAAGCGCGCATCATCGGCATCGGCCGCGAAGTCGTAGGCCGGCGCAAGGACGGCAGCGTCTTTCCGATGGAATTGGCGGTGAGCGAAATGCGGCTGGGTCCAGAGCGCCAGCAGATCGGCTTTACCGGCATCGTGCGCGACATCACCCAGCGCAAAGCCGGCGAACGCGCCGCACGCTATCTTAGGGACGCGGTGCAGGCGATTCCCGAGGCTTTTGCCATCTACGACACCGACGACCGCCTGCTGCTGTGCAACCAGTCGTATCTCGCTTTCTACCATCTTGGTGCGTCTGAGGATGCCATTGGTCGGAGCTTCGAGGATATTGTGCGCTTCGGCCTGGCGCGCGGCGATTATCCCAATGCCATCGGCCGAGAAGAAGCCTGGCTGGCCGAGCGCCTAGAGGCGCACCGCAACCCCCGTCCGGCGTTCGATCAGAGCATGGCCGATGGATGCTGGGTGCGCATTTCGGAATCCCGGATGTCCGACGGCTCGACCGCCGGGCTGCGCACCGACATCACCGCCCTCAAGCAAGCCGAGGCCGCTGCCGACGCCGCCAACCGCGCCAAGTCGGATTTTCTGGCGACGATGAGCCACGAGATTCGCACGCCGATGAATGGCGTCATCGGCATGATCGACGTGCTGCAGCAGACCAGCCTCCATGGCTACCAGGTGGAGATGGTCGAGACCATCCGCGATTCGGCCTATGCGCTGCTCGGCGTCATCGAGGACATCCTCGACTTCTCGAAGATCGAGGCCGGCAAGCTCGATGTTGAAAACGTGCCGATCCCCATTGCCACAGTCGTCGAAAAGGCTTGCGGCATGCTCGACCACCTGGCGGTCGACAAGCAGGTCGATCTGACGCTGTTCACCGATCCGGCGTTGCCGGCGCTGGTCCTTGGCGATGCACAGCGGCTGCGCCAGATCATCATCAACCTGGCCAACAATGCGATCAAGTTCTCCGCTGGTCGCGAACAGCCGGGCAGCGTGTCGGTGCGCGCGGTGCTTGCCGGGCAGCGGCCGGACGGGATCGTCGTGGACATTCGCGTCACCGACAACGGCATCGGCATGGACGCGGAGATGCTGGGCCGGTTGTTTAGCGCCTTCACCCAGGCCGACGCCTCGACCACCCGGCGCTTCGGCGGCACCGGCCTGGGGCTCTCCATCGCCCGCAACCTGGCCGGCTTGATGGGGGGCAAGATCGACGTGCAGAGTGCGCCGGGCGAAGGGTCGATCTTCACCCTGCAGCTTCCCTGCGTGCCGGTGGCCGACCATGAAGCGCTTGACGCACACCCGGCAACCCGCGGCGATATAGCGTCGGCGGTGGATGGCTTGTGCTGCCGGGTGGTCGGCAATGCCGACAGCCTGGCCGACGATTGGGCGGCTTATCTAACCGCCGCCGGCGCCGTGGTCGAGCGGGCGGCAGACCTTGCAGCGGCCCGCGAATTGACCGCACCCCAAACGCCGGGGCCGTGCCTGTGGCTGATCGACACGGGCCACCGCGCGCCGGATACCAACGAATTGCACGCCCTCGCCGCCGCTCGGACTGCGGACGATCTGCGCATCCTTGTCGTCGGGCGCGGCCAGCGCCGGCGTCTGCGCCGGCTGGATGTCGCGGGCCGACTGTGGGACATCGATGCCAACGTGCTGACGCGGCAAGGGCTGCTGAAGAACGTGGCCATTGCCGCTGGACGCCTGGCTGCGGACGAGCAAGCGCCAACCATCGGCAAAAGCGCCGCCGCCCTGGCGCCGCCCCCCCGTGCCGACGCGCTGCGGCAGGGCCGGCTGATCCTGGTGGCCGAAGACAATGAAACTAACCAGAAGGTGATCGTCCAGCAGCTTGCCTTGCTCGGCTTTGCGGCCGATGTTGCCAGCGACGGCGAGCAGGCGCTGGCGCGCTGGCAGAGCGGCAACTACGCGTTGTTGCTGAGCGATCTGCACATGCCGAAGATGGACGGTTACGAACTGACCGCTGCAATTCGGGGTGCAGAACGCGCCGCCGAGGCCGAGAACCCCGGCGGCGCGCGCCGCATCCCGATCATCGCCCTCACCGCCAATGCCCTGCGCGGCGAAGCCGTACGTTGCCTCGACGCCGGCATGGATGACTATCAGTCGAAGCCGACACCGCTGGCCGAACTGAAGGCGATGCTGGAGAAATGGCTGCCGGCCGTGGTTACCGTAGCGGCAGATTCATCGGCTTCAATCGCCGTGCCGGCGGCGCCGACTGTCCTGGCGGTTAATGTGAGCGTGCTCGCCGCACTGGTCGGCGACGATCCGGCGACGATCCGCGAATTCCTGACGGATTTCCGCGCCAGTGCCAACACCATCGCGGCAGAACTGGCGACTGCCTGCGCCGCCGGCGACGCGGCAGAGGCGGCCGCGCTGGCGCACAAGCTCAAGTCCTCGGCGCGCTCGGTGGGAGCGCTGGCGCTGGGCGAGTTGTGTGCTGAGATGGAAGCAGCCGGGCAAATCGGGCAGAGCTCCGCGCTGACCGGTTTGTGGCCGCGCTTTGCGATGGAAATGGCGACTGTCGATGCCGCACTGGCGGACTTGACGGCGCGCGACGGGAAGACAGGAAGCGAATCATGACCAACAATTTCGCAGTCAAAATCATGCTGCTCGACGACGAACCTTTCATGCTCAAGCTGATCGGGCGCCAGCTGGAAAACCTCGGCTTTACGGCGCTGTCGCCCTACACCAGCGGCGCCGCTGCACTCGATGCGCTCGCCGGTCCATCCGGCCCGCCGGAGCTGATCCTGCTCGACCTCAACATGCCGGAAATGGACGGCATCGAATTCGTCCGCCACCTGGTCGAACGGCACTACGCCGGCAGCCTGGTGCTGATCAGCGGCGAGGACGAACGCATGCTGCAAGCCTCGACGAAGCTGGTGCAGGCGCACAAGATCAAGGTGCTCGGCCACCTGCGCAAGCCGGTTTCGCCGACGGCGCTGGCCGCACTGCTTGAGGGGTGGGCGCCAGCCGCGACCGCCCGCTTGCGGACAGCCAAGGCGGCGTACGACGTAGAGGCAGTGCGCGCCGCCATCAATAATGGCGAGCTGGTCAATTATTACCAGCCGAAGGTGGCGGTGGCCGACGGCCGCGTGGTCGGGGTCGAGACGCTGGTGCGCTGGCGGCATCCGGTCGATGGCATGGTGTTCCCCGACCAGTTCATCGGCGTGGCCGAGGCGCACGGCCTGATCGACGACCTGACCCGCGTCGTGCTGCGCGCTGCGCTGGCGCAGGCCCGGGTCTGGCGCGACGCGGGGCTGGCCTTGCACGTGGCGATCAATGTGTCGATGGACAATCTGGCGGCGCTGGGTTTTGCCGATTTCGTCGCCGCCGAGGCGCTCGCGGCCGGCGTGTCGCCCACGGAGATTGTGCTGGAGGTGACGGAAAGCCGGCTGATGGCCGACTTGCGGGTGCCGCTGGAAATCCTCACCCGGCTGCGCCTGAAGCGCTTCCGCCTGTCGATCGACGATTTTGGCACCGGCCATTCTTCATTGGCCCAGCTGCGCGACATTCCCTTCGACGAACTGAAAATCGATCAGGGCTTCGTGCATCGCGCCTGGCACAACGAAACCTTGCGGGCGATCTTTGACGCCAGCCTCGGCCTGGCCAGGCAACTGAACATGGAAGCCATTGCCGAAGGGGTGGAAGACCAGGCCGACTGGGATTTTCTGCGCAGCACGCGCTGCGATCTGGCGCAGGGTTATTTCATCGCCCGGCCGATGCCGGCGGCCGAGCTGCCGGGCTGGATCGCGAGCTGGCAGGCGCGGCGGCGCGACCTGGTTCCAGCCCCGGCGGAAGGATGGACTGAATAATGGCCGCAACCGACCTGATCAGTGCCGCCATCCTGATCGCCACCGACGATGTCACCGACGCCGAGATGGTCAGGAAGAATCTCGCGGAGGAATTCAAGAATGTCTTTGTCTCGACCAATCCCGACCTGATCGCGCAGGATTTCGAGCGCCGCAACCCCGACGTGCTGGTGTTGGCCTTTGCCACGCTGGAGAAGGCCGAGCGCTATTACCTCGGGTTATATCGCCTGTACCCGGCGGTTCAGCAGCACCTCCACCGCACCGTGATCCTGTGCAACAAGGATGAAGTGAAGCGGGTCTACGAGCTGTGCAAGAAGAGTTATTTCGACGACTACGTGCTGTTCTGGCCGATGAACTATGACGGGTCGCGGCTGCCCATGTCGATTCATCGTGCGCTGCACGAACTCTCTGTGATCAAGGGCGGCGGGCCGTCGGTGGCGGAGTTTGCCGCACAGGCACGCCGCCTGGCGGAACTGGAAAAGCAGCTCGACGCGCAGATGGCGACGGGCAACCGGCACATCGATGTTGCCAGCCGCGCCATGCAGCAGGCGGAACAGGATGTCGGCGCGGCGCTGGACGGGTTCTCCCGGCGCCTGATCGCAGGCGCGCTGCCCGGTGCGGTCACGGTCAATAATGCCGGTGCCCTGCAGGATGAAATCGGCCGCCTCAAACGCGAGGATGTCATGGAACGTTTCCGTACCGCAGCCAAATCGGTGGCGCCGCTCAAGCAGTGGGCCGACGATTTCAAGCAGGAGTTCTCGACGCATATGGCGTCGGTCCGCGAGCTGAATGTGCTGGCCGATAGCGTCCGACCCACCGTGCTGGTGGTCGATGACGACGAGCTGCAACAGAAGCTGGTAGCGAAGATTCTCGCAGCGGAGAACTATCAGCTGATCTTTGCCGCCAAAGGCGTTGAGGCGCTCGCGGTGATGCGCAAGACGCGGCCCGATGTCATCCTTATGGATTTCAAGATGCCCGAAATGGACGGCATCGAAACCACGCGGCGGCTCAAGGCCGTGCCGCAATTCGCCAAGCTACCGGTCATCATGATCACGGGCCAGAGCGAGGGAAGTGTCGTGGTCGACAGCCTGAAGGCAGGTGCGTGCGGATTCCTGGTCAAACCCTTTGCGCGCGACACGCTGATCGCCAAGTTGAGGCAGGTGCTGAACGGGGCGTGAACGCCGGCGCAGTGGGCATGAGCCTTCGGCGATTACCGGATCTGATCCGGTTTATTGATGCGACTGCAAGAGACAGCAATGGGAGCTGAAGCGGTCAATGACTATGCATTTATCTTGTGACGGGTGTGGGTCGAAAGTGTGAGTAGCGTTTTTTGGTAAGCGGTCACCCGGACTCGTCGGCCCAGGTTTTTTCGGCGCCCCCCTCGAACGGCGGCAATGCGCCAAGGTGCAGTCGTCCAAGCAGCAAGTCCTGGATGGCCGGTCAGGCCGAGGAGTGTGAATTGGCCTTTCAGCAGTTTTCAGGGTACAGCCGCCGCTT
>ERZ795030.3209-NODE-3209-length-17828-cov-10.236932_pt1 | contig 17828 bp, 15 predicted proteins | sample MGYA00375122_ERZ795030 | MGnify/ENA primary metagenome ERZ795030 (study PRJEB30165, sample SAMN05720146) | activated sludge metagenome | isolation source: anaerobic digester from wastewater treatment plant | place: Japan | collected 2015-04-20 ... | reverse complement strand
GCCCGGCCAGATTGGCGGCGTTGGCCATGACGATCCGGTTGCCGAGCTTGCAGTTATGGGCGATATGACAATAGGCCATGATGAGGTTGTGGTCTCCCATGACGGTGACGCCGATATCGGCGGCGGTGGCGCGGTGGATGGTGACGAATTCCCGAATGGTATTGTGATCGCCGATGATCGTGCGGGTATCCTCGCCCCGAAACTTGAGGTCCTGAGGTACGGCGCCGATGGACGCGAACTGAAAAATCCGGCAGCCCGCGCCGATATCGGTATGTTCGTCGATGACGACGTGTGGCCCGATAATGGTGTTTTTACCGATATTTACATCTGCGGCGACGATGGAGTACGGGCCGATTTCTACCCCTTCCTCCAGGTTGGCGGCCGCGGAGACGACGGCGGTGGGATGTATCTTCATATGGTCGCTATTTCCCCTTCCTTTTCCTTGATTGTTTTCTCCAGCACGGCGACACGCTTGTTCAGCAAAGCTATCTTTTTTCTCATTTCCGGCAGTTTGGGTATGGACGATGCCGCCCGCAGCCATTCCCGGTAAGGCTGTTGCGGGGCGCCGGCATAAATCTGTCCGGCGGGGACGTCTTTGGTGATCCCTGCTCGAGCGGCCACCATGGCATGGTCCCCGACGCTGATGTGACCTACCAGACCCGCCTGGCCGCCGATCAAAACGCTCCGGCCGATCTTGGTGCTTCCGGAGATGCCTACCTGGGCCACGATAATCGCGTTTTCGCCGATGACGACGTTGTGGGCGATCTGGACGAGATTGTCGATCTTGACCCCTTTCTGAATCCAGGTCTTACCCAGGGTCGCCCGGTCGATGGTGGTATTGGCCCCGATTTCCACGTCGTCGTCGATCTGGACGATGCCCACCTGAGGTATCTTGCGGTTTTCCTGTCCGGGCATGGCAAAACCGAACCCGTCACTGCCCACCACCACCCCGGCATGGAGGGTGACCCGTTTCCCGATGATGCAGCCCGGATACACCGTGACATTGGGGAAAAGCACCGAGCTTTCGCCGATGGTCACACCGGCGCCCACCACGACACCGGGGTGGAGCACGGCCCCGGCGGCGATCCGGGCATTCTTGCCTACATATACCTGAGGGTATATGGTGGCTGCGGGGTCGACGCCGGCGCCCTCTTCGATAAACGCCCGGGGATGGATGCCCGGTGTGGGGGGGGTTGGGGCATGAAACAAATCCAGGGCCTGTCCGAAGGCCACATAAGGATCGGCGACGACGAGAAGATTCCTGCCCGGGCATTCCGTTTCCGGGCGGACCAGGACCGCCGCGGCCCGGGTGGTCCGAAGCCTTTCCTGGTACTTGGGATTGGCCAGAAAGGACAATTCCCCGTCACCGGCCTCGTCGAGGCTGTTTACCCCCCTGATCACCAGGGTGGCGTCACCGATGATCCTGCCGCCCAGACGAAGGGCCAATTCGCTTAAAGTAATCTCCACGGCCTGCTATTTCGACTTCTTTGCCTTGTTGAACTCGTCGATCACCCGTTGCGTCAGGCTGTTTCCCTTGGCGTGGTAGGCGACGGGAACGGTGCTGAGATCTATGATCAGGGTATAGTTTTCCTTTTCCCCGATGGCCGCGACGACCTTGAGGATCTCCGGGACGTTCTTGCCGAGGAATTCCTGGCGCCGGGACTGCATTTCTTCATTGGCGTCTTTCACCAGATCCTGATAATCACGGTACTTTTTCTGGTAAGACTGCTCCTTGTCCCGCAGGGCCTTTTCGTTAAGAACGGCGCGCTGTTTCTCCAACTCGTCCTTCAGTCGCTGTAGTTCTTTTTCTTTCTCCTGGATGGTGGCGCGGTTTTTTTCGTAACTCTTCTTTATTTCTTCGCCCGCGGCCTTGCCGACGTCGGAGTTCATCAGGATTTCTTCCACATGAATAAAGCCGATCTTTTCGGCCCACGACGGCGCAGCAACGGTCGTCAACAGCGAGAGCGCCGCACCCAAGACCACGACAACAAAAAGAAATCTTTTCATCTTTGTCCTCCTTGGTATTGATTCCTACATCATCATGCCGATGGTGAATTCCCAGCGGCTCGGGTCTTCGCCCTCTTTCCGGTCCAGGACGTAGCCCCATTCCAGGCGGAGCGGCCCGATGGGGGAGTACCACCGGATGCCCACGCCGGCGGTCTGCCGCATATCGTTGAGGTGATACCCGCTTTCCCAGGCGTTGCCGGTATCGTAAAATACCACTCCCTTCATGCCGGCGTTCTTGATCAGGGGGAAAACATAATCCGCGCTGAACGAAAGCATGGTGGTGCCGCCGATGAGATCGCCGGTCACGGGGTCCCGGGGACCGATATCCCGCAGACCCCTCAGGGAGGTTATGCCGCCCAGGTAATACCGTTCATAAACGGGCAGCGGTTTGCCCTCGTTGGCCTGGAGGTAGCCGATACGGCCCCGGATGTCGAAGACGGTTTCCAGGGGTAAGGGGAAGAACCACGCTGTGGTGCCCGTGTATTTGGTGAAGCTAGCTGTGCCCCCCAACAGCCAGCCGGCCTGCAGGACCGTGGCGGCATTTTTAGAGCCCGTGGTGGGAAAGAAATCGTCGTCGGTGGTGTCCCGGGAAAGGGTGAAGCCCATGCTGCTCGTTGTAGATTTCCCTTCCTGCTGTTTGATGTAGCTCGACGCCAGGGAGGAGACGTTGGTAACATCCGTGAAGGCCAGCGTATAGGACACGTATCCGGTGATCTTCTCCCAGAGGGGATAGCCGAAAACGGCGCCGCCGCCTTTTGTCCCCAGATCATAGGTATCGTAGGTCCGGGTGGAGTTCCAGAGATCGAACTTGCTCCAGAGGGGGATATCGAAGAGCCACGGTTCGGTGAACGACAGGTCATAGTAGGTGGACACGGAACCGATATTGGCCTTGAGGCTCAGGATCTGTCCCCGGCCGAAGAGGTTCTGCTGGGATACCTGGGCCATGACCATGGCCTTGTCCAGGGCACTGTAGCCGGCGCCCATGCTGACCATGCCCGTGGGTTTCTCCTTGAGGCGGATATTGACGTCCGCCAGTGAGTCATCAGGACCCTTTTCGGACTGGAAATCCACCTCCTCGAAATAGCGTAGACGCATCAGATTCTTGTAACTGTCTTTGAGTTTGGTGCTGCTGTAGAGTTCCCCCTCGTTCATGAAGAGGGCCCTCCGGATCACCTTGTCCCTCGTCTTGGTGTTGCCGAGCAGGGATATCCGGTTGAAATAAACCAGGTTCCCCTTCTTGATTTCATAATTGATATCCACACTCAGGGTGTTGTCGTTGACTTTTGTGATGGGCGTCACTTCCGCGTAGGCGTATCCCTCGTCATTGCAGGCCTGGGTGAGGAGTTCCATGTCTTTGATAACGGCCCCCCGGTCGAAGTGCTCCTGTTTCCTGATCGTGAGCTTGCTCATCAATTCCGATCGCTTTGCCTTCAGCTCGTCGCCGGTGACGTCCACCCGCCCCACCTTGTACCGCTGCCCTTCGGTGATGGGGATCTTGATATAGACCCCTTTCTTGTCATAGCTTATTATTCCCTCCCCCACCTGGGCGGTTATAAAGCCGTTGTTCAGGTAGAAGGCATTGAGACGGTTTATGTCCTGTTTCAGCTCGGTTTTCTTGAGCACCCCCGAGTCGGTGAAGAAATAGAAGAATCCCTGTTCCGAGGTCTTCATGATCTTCTTGAGTTCGTTGTCCCGGAAGGAGCGATTGCCGTCGAAGGAGATCTTTTTGATGTACAGTTTGTCGTTTTCCTTGATGGTAAAGATCACCCGCACGTCTTTTTCTTTAGCCTTTTCGACTTCATAAGTTATTTCGGCATTGAAATAACCCTTGTCGTCGTAGAGGGCCTTTACCTTTTCCATGGAGGCGGTGATCTTTTCCCGGGTCAGTACCTGGTGGGTCTTGAAGGTCAGGGTGGCTTCGATGTCTTTGGTGTCGACCTTCTTGTTCCCCTTGATCAGGATCTCCGTGATGAGCCCCTTTTCTTTGACGATGAAGGTGATGTTCTTTCCTTCCGGGGTGTCGCTGACGTCTGCCGCCACATCGTCGAAATATCCCAGCTTATAGATCGCCCGGATGTCGTCGTTGAGGTTGTTTTCCGAATAGACGCCGCCCGGCGTGCTTTTGAGGACCTGGTTGATGGCGCTGTTTTCTATTTTCTTGTTTCCTTGAAAGCCGATCTTGGCGATCCTGTGGGTGGCGGAGGTCTTGACGAGGATGTCGCCCCGCAACTGGCCGGCTATGGCCGGGATGCTTTCCGGTCCCTTCCCCTGGGCGGATACGGGGGGGAGAAACCGGCCGGCTGCGACATCGAATATCTTCACGTCGACATTCAGGGTTTCCCCCATCTCCGTCACCGTTCCGGAAACCACGTATCCCGCCCCGGTAGTCTTTCCCAGCGCGGCGAGCGTGTTTTCATCGGCCGTTTTCCCCGCCAGGAAAGACATAATGCTTTCCTTTTCAATCATCCGGACGTTTTTCGCCTTGCGCAGTTCCCGGGACAAACCGTCATAGAAGGCATCCTGGAGAAAGGCGGCGGGACTCTTGCTGTGGACCGTGAAGGGCAGCAGCGCCACGTTCACCTCGCCGGGCGAAGCCGCCGCCGGACCGGTCAAAAGAAACGCCGCCGTCAGCAGCGCCAAAGACAGCAGTATGGAAAATCTATGTCTTTTCAATTTCATAAGTCCTTCCATCACGGAGGCCGACCTTGCGCTGTAAGCGGTCCGCCAGGTTTTTATTGTGCGTGACCACAACCAGGGTAATCTTTTTGGTGACATTCAATTCCAGCAGCAGGTCTTCTATCTTTTTTCCTGTTTCCGTGTCAAGGTTTCCCGTCGGTTCATCGGCCAGCAGGACGTCCGGCGCCATGATCAACGCCCGGGCTACGGCGACCCGCTGCTGTTCCCCCCCGGAGAGTTCACCGGATTTGTGGGTAAAACGGTGTCCGAGGCCGACGCTCGTCAAGAGCGCTTCCGCCCGCAATTTTGCCTCCCGGCGTGAAATGCCGTGAATCAGGGCCGGCATCATGGCGTTTTCCAGGGCGGTGAACTCCGGCAAAAGATTGTGAAGCTGGAAGACGAAACCGATCTTCCGGTTGCGGAATTCGGCCAGTTGGTCCGCGTTCCAGGCGAAGATGTCGATATTGTCGAAGCGCACCTCTCCGGAGGTGGGATGGTCCAGCGCCCCGAGGATGTGGATCAGCGTACTCTTCCCGGCCCCGGAGACCCCGAGCATGGCGAGGGATTCCCCCTTCCGGACGGAGAGATTCAGCCCCTTCAGCACCTCGATGTGGTTGCCGTCCTTGACGAAGGTCTTCTTCAGGTTTTTGACCTGGATCATTAATCGTACCTCAGCGCTTCCGCCGGATCCATCTGCGCCGCCCGCCGGGAGGGATAGATGGTGGCCAACAGGCAGATCGTCATGGCCCCGATGATGATCATGGCCACATCGCCGTAATTCACTTTGGAGGGAAGCTCGGTGAGATAGTAAACATCCCCCGGCAGGATTTTTATGCCGAGCATCCGTTCCACGAACAAGGAGATGTCGGCCAGGTTGAAGGCGATAGCCAGACCGGCGGCGGCGCCGATGCAGGTGCCGACGGCGCCGATGATCAATCCCTGAAAGACGAAGATCTTCATTATGTTACGTTCCGTTGCCCCCATGGATTTGAGAACGGCGATATCCTTGCTCTTTTCCATGACCACCATGATCAGGGTGGTGATGATGTTGAAGGCCGCCACCAGGACGATGAGGCTCAGAATGATGAACATGACCCGCTTTTCCAGGCGCAGGGCGGCAAAGAGGTTCTTGTTCATCTCCATCCAGTTTCTTGCCCAGAAGGGGTAACCCAATGCCTTTTCGATTTCTTTGGCGACGATATCGGCCCGGTAGAGATCCTTGACCTTGATCTCCAGGCCTGTTACCGACCCCGGCATATCGAGAAACTCCTGGGCGTCCTGCAGATTGATATAGGCCAGGGTCGAGTCGTATTCATAGAATCCCGAATCGAAGATGCCTGTGACCAGAAACCGCTTCATTTTGGGAACCATCCCCATGGGCGTGGAGATCCCCTGGGGGGAGACCACGGTGAGGGAGTCGTGAAGATAGATCCCCAGGTTTTTTGCCAGCTCCTTGCCGACAAGGATACCGGGCAGCTCCGCGTCTTCTTTCGGGATGGGCAGTGATTTCCTTGCCTTCGCCACGAGATGCTCTACCCGGCCCGCTTTGATTTTACCCAGACTTATGACCCGGAAGGCGCTTTCCGGGGCCAGGCCCCGCAGGACGACGCCGGTGACGCCGGAGCGACTCTTCAGCATGGCTTGGGTGTAGATGAAAGGCGTCGTGGCCTCCACGTCGGCGACCCGGCCCACCCTTGCCGATACTTCCCCGTGGTTCTTCATCGGCCCCGTATACTCCATGAGCAACACATGGGAGTTCATCCCCAGGATCTTGTTCCGGAGGTCCGTCTCGAAGCCGTTCATCACCGCCAGGACGATGATCAGGGCGGCGACGCCCAGGGCGATACCGCCGATGGAAAGAAAGGTGATTATGGAGACAAAGACCTGTTTCCGCTTGGCCTTGAGGTATCTCAAGGCGATGAAGAATTCGAAAGACATCGGTTACTGTTCTTCCCGGACCCGGAGTTGAGGAAAGAGGATGACATCGCGGATCGAAGCGGAATCCGTAAAGAGCATCACCAGCCGGTCGATGCCGATTCCTTCGCCGGCGGTGGGCGGCATGGCGTATTCGAGGGCCCGGACATAATCCTCATCCATTTCGTGGGCCTCTTCGTCCCCTGCCTCCCGCTCCCGGAGCTGCATGAGGAACCTTTCCCGCTGATCCTCGGGATCGTTTAACTCCGAGAAGGCGTTGGCGATCTCCCGTCCGCAGATATAGAGCTCGAAGCGGTCCGTAAATGCGGGGTCGCGGGGATTTCTCCGGGAGAGAGGGGAAACCTCCACGGGGTACTGGGTTATAAAGGTGGGCTGGATCAGCTCTTTCTCGATTTTCTCTTCGAAAATGGTCATGAGGATCTTTCCCCGGGGGGCCTTTTCGTCCAGTTCCATACCCAGGCTTCCGGCCAGGGCGAGGAGTTGCCGCTGGTCGGTCAGAACGGCGGCATCGATACCCAGATGCCCGGCCACCGCCTCCTGCACCGTGATCCGGCGCCAGGGCGGGGAAAGGTCGATCGTCCGCCCCTGGTAGGAAAACCGTGGTCCACCCAAGACGTTTTCCGCGAGGAAAAGGAAGATCTCTTCGGTGAACTGCATGAGATCCTCGTAAGTCGCGTAGGCCATGTAGAATTCCATCATCGTGAATTCGGGGTTATGGAAGGTGGAGATCCCCTCGTTGCGGAAATTGCGGTTGATCTCGTAGACCCTTTCCAGGCCGCCGGTCACGAGGCGCTTGAGGTACAACTCCGGGGCGATGCGGAGGTACAGGTCCATGCCCAAGGCGTTGTGATAGGTCTTGAAAGGCTTGGCGGCCGCCCCGCCGGCCTTGGGCTGCATCATGGGGGTCTCGACTTCGAGAAAATCGTGACTGTCCATGAAGTCCCGGATCAGCTTGATGATCCGGCTCCGGCGGTAGAATACCTCCCGGACTTCGGGGTTCATGATCAGGTCGAGGTGCCGCTGGCGGTACCTCGTTTCCACATCCGTCAAGCCGTGCCACTTTTCCGGGAGCGGATGCAGTGCCTTGGCGAGGAGGCGGATTTGGCGGGCCTCGATAGTCAACTCCCCGGTCTTCGTTTTGAATATCTTGCCCTCGATATAAATGATGTCGCCCACGTCGAGGCGCCGGAAAAGGTTGTAATCGGCTTCCGGCAACGTCTTTTTCTGGATGAAACCCTGGAGGCGGCCCTTGCGGTCCTGGATGCTGATGAAGGAGGCCTTTCCGAAGTTTCTGACGGCCATAATGCGGCCGGCGAGGGAAAAGGTTTCTTCGATCTCCGCCAGGGCGTCGTTATCGAGGGTGCCGAAACGAGCCCGCAACTCCGCCGAGGTATTGCCTACCCGGACCTCGTTGGGATAGAGATCGATCCCGGCGGCGCGGATGGCGGCAATCTTTTCCTTGCGTATCTTTATCAGTTCGCTTTCTTCCATCTGATTTTTGCCTCGTCGTTAAAAGGGTTCGATTTGCTATCCTTTTTTCCGTCAATAGTCAAGGATGTTTTCCCCATGGCTAGCGTCTGAATAATATTGCCATCGGGATGAAACTTATGTATGGTCGGTGGCAGGCGAAGTCTGACGTTCATTTAGGGCGGGTCCGTCAATATATATAATAAGGAGGGCTTATGATCAACAAAGTTATTCTTGTCGGATGGTTGGGCAGCGATCCGGAAGTCAGGTTTTCACCCGATGGGCTCCAGATAACGTCTTTCCGTATGGCGACGGATGAAATCCGCCGGGACAAAAATGGGGAGAGGATAAAGAAAACAGAATGGCATCGCATTGTTACCTTCGGTAAATTAGCTGAAATCTGCGGTAATTATCTGACCAAGGGGAAACTGGTTTTTATTGAGGGAAGCATCCGTACCAACGCCTGGGAAGACAAGGAAGGGGTCAAGCGATACACGACCGAGATCACGGCGAACAATATGAAAATGCTCGATGCCAAGGGACAGCAGCGAGATCAGCTGCCCGTCGCGTCGGAGGCGCCGGCGTCGGCACCGCCTTATTTCAGCCCGGAATCCCTTCCCGACGACGACGTTCCGTTCTGATCCGCTGTTGAAAACAGGGGGAGGCAATCCAGGCGGAAGCGGATTTCTCTTTCTGTCGGAGTCTCCTCGTTGCCAGTGCGGCAAAAGGGCACCCGGATTCAGATCGGCTTTGCTCCGGCTGGTTGAGCAATGCCGGGGGCGCAACGGCGCGACGCTGAGGATGTTGCCGTCAAGGACGGGACGGGGATGGTCTGAAGATGAGAGAAGATTTGCGGTACTCGCTTAATAACGGACCCTTGACGCGGCAAAAGTTCCGTCGGCCGTTGCATGCCCGGCGGGCCTTATTTCAAGCCTCGCGCGGGGATACGGCATGCCCCTTTATCAGTTGCCTTCCGCCTCCCCTGCTGCCTCCCCGGGGGGTCACTTGGGCTCGATCTTTTTGTTTTCCGGGGTGACGTCGATTTCGTCGGGTTCGCGGGTCGCCTTTTTGAAATTCTTGATACCCTTGCCGATGGCCCCGCCGATTTCCGGGAGTTTTCCGGCCCCGAAGATAATCAGGATGATCACAAGGATAACGAGCAATTCCGGCATACCGATGCCAAACATATCAGCTCTCCTTTCTGGAGCTTTTTTTCACTTTCCCGCCCTTTAAAGCATTACCGGGGGATTGTCAAATCTTTCGGCGTTGCTTTTTCTTGCCGGCGGCATCTCTGCCCGCGGCCTGAACGAGGGGATGAGGTTCAGGGGCGGAAAAACCGAAGTGCAGCTCCGGATCTTCCTTGCCGGGCCGGGCCCTGGCGATGTGATCGGGGCAGGAGGTGATCAGGGCAGCCGGAGATGCCTTACCTCCCCTTTTTGGCCCAAGGCGGGGAGGGGTCGATCCTGGAACCAGACCTGCACACCCCCGGCGTTGCCGATGTCGATCTGGAATGATTCCCTGGCGTTACGTTCGATAGCTTCCCCTCTGTGCAGCGTCACTTCCTCCTGCCTGCCGTTGTCGGCGGTTATCCGGAGCCAGGTCTTTTCCGTCGCGCCGATCTTCAGCCGGAGCGGTGATGCCGATACCGTCCCCGCCGCGCTCGGGGCGGGCCGGGAAGTCGTTTCCGCTCCAAGTGGAGCAGCGGCCGTCTTTCCGGGTGCCGCCGCGGCGACGGTAGGGGCCTGTTGCGCCCCCGGCGCCGGGGACGAAGGTGCGGCTCCTGGTCCGCCCGGCGGGGCTAAAGCGCCTGGACCGGCCGCCGGCTGTTGCGCCGCCGCCGGCTGCCGATCGCCGGCCGCCGGCAAAGTCGGGGCCTCATGTTCGGACAGGAAATAAACCGCAAAGATCACAAGGATAACCGCCACCAGCAGCACCGCCGCGTTCCGGACCGTCACTATCCTGGCGAGCCGGCCCTTCTTTTCTTTTGCCGCCGCCGCTTTTTCACCCCCGCCGTCATCCGCAGGGGGTGTCTTGGGTTTGTTGAGGGCCTTCAAGTAGTTGTCATATTGGTACAAAAGTGGCTGCGGGTCTATCTCCAGCACCCTGGCGTAAGACTTGATGAAGTTTTTGGCGTAAACGGGTTCGGGGAGGAGATGAAAATCTCCCCGCTCGATAGCCTCCAGGCTGGAAAGGGTGATCTTCGTGACGGCATGGATATCGCGCAGCGTCAGCCCCTTGCCCTCCCTGACACGGATGAGAGCGCCGGCGGCATCTTCTTTGTTGACGTCGATATTTTCTTTTGTTAACGGTTTGTCCGTTGCCATCGCTCCTTCCGCCGGCCGCCTTCCGGAAGGCGGAGACAAGTCGCCGCCCGGTCAGGATAGGTCGCTGCCGCTTTTCCTCCCCTGTTCCCTCTCGGGCGGGATCCATGGAAATATGGAATAATGCGAGTTGGTAACATCAAATGTCTTTCGATGCAACAGGATTTGATAAATGGATATGGACCGGGAAAGGAATGAGGAAAGGGATATGGATGGGGAGGGGCAAAGCGGAGCCCTTGATTGGCAAGGGTATTTGGAGGTCGCACAATCCCTGGCCCGGGAGGCGGGAGACTATCTGCGGCGCCACCTCGACGACCGGCACCTCATCCGTTTCAAGGGGGAGATAGACATTGTCACGGAAGCGGATCAGGCGGCGGAGGAGATGATCGTCGGCGCGATCCGGTCCCGCTGCCCCGGACATGACATCCTCGCCGAGGAATCGCCGGCCACGAGCCACGGCTCTCCCTTTCGCTGGATCATCGATCCCCTGGACGGCACAACCAACTACTCCCACGGGTATCCGGTGTTCTGTGTATCCATCGCCTTGGAATACAAGGGTGTTTGCGTTTTGGGGATCGTTTACAATCCCATGCTGGCGGAGATGTTCACGGCGGTGAAAGGGCAGGGGGCGTTTTTGAACGGCAAGGAGATTGCCGTCTCCCGGACCGCGAAAATGTCCCGGTGCCTCCTGGCGACGGGTTTTCCTTACGACATACGCCACAGCTCCGATAATAATTTGAATTATTTCGAGGTCATGGCCATGAATGCCCAGGCGATCCGCCGGGCCGGATCGGCGGCCCTGGATCTGGCTTATGTGGCAGCGGGCCGTTTCGACGGTTTCTGGGAATTGAAGTTGAAGCCCTGGGACATGGCCGCCGGCTGTCTGCTGGTACGGGAGGCGGGAGGCCGGGTCAGCGACATCCACGGGGCGGAATTCACCCTCGATGCCCCCCACGTGGCGGCTTCGAACGGCCTGATCCACGACCGGATGCTGACGATCCTCGGCGGCGCCGCCCGGTCCGGTCAGTAACTTATCAATGGACTTGGTTGTCCAGCACCTACATACGATGAAAATGGTTTGAAGGAGATCACGCCGATGAATTTTTATACTAACCACCATGCCCGGTGCGGGCACAACGAAGCATGAAAATGATCGGACACTTGCCGACATTTAAGATAAAATTCATCCGTCCTCCTTTTGAAAAGCAGGGGATACTGTGACCTAAATCACACCCCGGGTGTGATTTAGGTCACAGCAATATGAATAAATGCTTGACTTTTTGATGTGCCTGACATTATAACGAAACCACGCTTCGTGGAGGGTGATGAATCTGATGGACGGGCTATGAAAAAAACAAGCGCCATCCTTAACCTGGTGCTCGTTGTGATGGTCGTGTTGTCCGGCTTTCCGGCGGTCACCCGGTCGCCGGATCTAAATCATGACGATCGCATTGATCTGGGTGAGACCATTATCCAGGTCCGACATTTTTCCCGGTCCGCGGACCGGCCCGACCAATTTTCCCAATCCATGGAAGACGTCCTGACGTCGCTGCAGGTCGTCGCCGGGCTTAAACAGGTAATAAAATCCAAAGGCTCAACGCAAACCACCCCCAGTCAAAATTTCATCATGGTCTATATGGTATCGGATCACGATTTGACGGTACCCATGGATAAACATCCCAACATCAACGAGACAGGTCTAATGCCGGCATCCATTACCGGCGTACCCGAAACGCCCCCGCCGCGAATCGCCTGACATCTTTCCATAAACGGCGGCACGATACCTCCGTCCGACAGTATATTTTTTTCTCAGCAATTAATATTTATACCCCACAAAGGGAGGAGAATCATGAAATACAAGAAGTCATTTTTGTCCTGCTTTGTGATTGTGGCGGCGTTGCTTTTTGGACTGCTGACGCCGGCATGGTCCAACGGCCCCACGCTCGATCTCGTTCCCAACGATACGGCGGTCTATAACCCCGTTAAAAAGGTCGAGTTCTATCGGGGAAACGATTTTTATCTCAACATTGTAGTAAACAATACTACGGAAATCGCCGGGGCGGCCTTTACCATAACTTACGACGCCACGGTTCTCGAGGCGCCAACCATCGATGCCGACGGCCTTTCCGGAGGTATCACATCTCCCATCTTCACCACCTTCACCGATGCCCGGGTCACGCCCAACGTGACGGAAACGGTGAGACGGAGCGGTGTGGCTACGGGAAAAATCCTTTTGAGCGGCGCCATGATCAATTCCTCCACCGGCGGCGCCCTGACGAACCCCAACGGCATCCTCTTCACCATCAAGTTCAAGGTGAAGGCCGATGCACCCTTGAACACTCCTTTTAAAGTAACCCTGACGGCTACGACGCTCAACAATGTGGCGGCCGGCTATCCGGCAGGCGGGGAGGCTATTCCCCTTCTTGTCGGCGCGGTGGTGAAGACGGATCCAAATTGGGATAACCTAACGGCGGCCTTTCCGGTCCTCCTCGCCTCGCTGGCGAGTCCGTTGGAGCAGCCTTGTACAGTTGTCGAACCCCAGACGAAGATTCAGGGTACGATATCTTATACGGGCAAACAGGCCGGTACGCTTAATGTAGGTGCATTCCAGGACAGCAATCTTACCCAGTTCGTCCCGGGGAGCGGTTATTCCGTCGTCTGGCCGGGCACGGGCACCCAAACCTATACCCTGTCGCTGCCCGCCGCTGGCGATTATTATGTCGGATCGTATATCGACAGCTTAATGCCCGACGGCAGCGCCGCCAACAACCAGAAGGACGCCTGGGAAGCCCAGGGCCAGTTCGCCTCAGCCATAACGGTTGCCATGAACCAGACTGTTACGGGCAAGGATTTCGCCATGGCCGATCCGGACACGGGGATCGTCGGTCTGCCTGACTGGTGGCGCTTGAAGTACGGCGTAGGTGCCAACAACAACGAGAAGCTGGCATCGCTGAACAGCACGACAGCGGACTATGATCACGACGGTTACGCCAACCTCGTGGAATACCAGGGCTACAAGGCGGATGGTTCGGGAATGAACCCCACGGCGGTTAAGGAAGCCCCGGGCGGCACGGGATACAACGCGGCGACGGACGACCGTAACTACAATATATCCGGTGTGATAAACTATGCGGGAACCCAGACCGGAACCCTCTTTGTAAAGGGGTTTGCCGCTTCCGATACCACCTTCCAAACCCCGCTGTGTGCCGCAACGCCGGAGGTCTGGTCCGGAACGAGCAAGGCCTACACCCTGTCCTGCAGGAACGGTTCCTATATTGTCCGGGCCTTCATCAATCCCAGCGGCCAGGATGTCGTGGACAGCAATATGCCTCAAGGCGTGTCTGCACCGGTGACGTTGCAGGGGGGGCCTGTGAACAACGTGAATATCGCGCTTGTTGGTAACGATCCCGCTCAGAAGGTCAGTACCAATCCTGCCAATCCTTCGTCACGGGCCGGCGGCAGCTTCTCCATCGATGTCATGTATGATACGACGGATCATAACCAGCAACTCACCGGTCTCGGTTTGCGCATCCATTACGATCCCACGAAGGTGACCTTCGACAGCTTCAGTAATGTCTTGAGTACCAGCAAGACAGCTCAGGATGTGACTCCCAAGGACGACACGCTCGATTACGACAACGATCCGGCAACCACGAAATACCTGACCGTGGCCTGGGCGGATATCTCCAGCGGCGCTTGGCCGGGGGTCTCACTCCCTGTGAGGCTCTATTCGGTGAAATTCAATGTCGCCAGCGGTTTGGCGGACAATGTGACAAGTGCCATAAGGTTCAGCGCCAGTTCAAAGGCATCAGGATACCTCTTCACTTACCAGCCGGCACTCTTCAGGGTCCAGTCCTTCAACTACGATGTGGACGCGAATACTGCAGCCGATGCCTTGACGGACGGTCTGCTTGTTATCCGCTACCTGTTCGGATTTACGGGCGACACCTTGATCAGCAAGGCGGTGGCAACCGATGCAACCCGCAAGACGGCGGGGGAGATAGAGGCATATCTTGCCGGCGGATTGGCCTTGCTGGATGTTGACGGCAACGGCACTGCCGATGCCTTGACGGACGGTCTGCTTGTTATCCGTTACCTGTTCGGATTTACGGGCGACACCCTGATCAGCAAAGCGGTGGCAACCGATGCAACGCGCAAGACGGCGGCGGATATAGTGGCATATATGCTGCAATTTATGCCTCCCCAGAAATGAAGGTGTGCAACTAATTGAACTTCCGGCGCCTTTTGGGGTTGCCAAAAGGCGCCGGTATCAAAACCAAATTATAAGGAGTCCGGAAATGAAGATAAAAGCCATCAAGTTCCTTGGCGTGATAGTAGTGGCGATTGCTGTTCTTTTTCTGTCATCCGGTGTCCAGGCTGGCACCCAGTCGGTGATTCTGTCGCCGGCACAATTGTCGCTTGCCCCCGGTCAATCTGCCGATATAGTCATTAGCTACGATGTGACAGCCGGTGCCGGGAAAACTACCGGAGTGGGATTCCGGGTGTGCTATGATTCAAGGCTAATTGAAAAAATTACCCTTGAAGATGCTTATGGGGAGGGCTTGGTTGCCGTTGATTCCGAGCCGGTTGTCGATAGCAGGAATATCGACGGAGACATGGTTACGGACCGGCATATCGGTGCAGCCTGGGTGGGCGTTGCCGGAGACTGGCCGGCGATGATGAAACTTCCCGTGCAGTTGGGAAGGCTTGTTGTGAAGCTCAGACCGGATGCGGTTTCGGGTCAGAAAACCGCGGTGAGAATAACCGCAAGTGGACTGCCGGTTGGTTATACCCTTGATGCGAACATGACGACGATAGTGATTAAATGATTTTGATGTGTAAATATGCTGGCGGAAACGAAAAGTGAGGGATGTTCACCGTTCGCCAACGCCAGCATTAACCCTGATTTTGTTGAACACCGATTTTCGTGGATGAAAACAATATATGGTGCGGCGCTGTAAACAACGAGATCGACAAGTGCGCATGTTGAAGGTTCTTTAGAATTGGCGACGTCATATTCATGCGCAAATAATTCCGACGCTGTATATATAATTTGGAACGGTTAACACGACAAATAGCATAACGGTTTTATATCGCTATGATTTGTCATGTTGGTCCAAAACCTATGAAGGTGAAAATGGTTTAAAGGAGATCACCAAGGAGATCACCCTGATGTATTTTCATGCCAAATTATTCCGATTACTCAGAACCGCATCGATCTTTTCGTTGTTTTATATTATGACCTCAATGGGTATTTCCTATGCCGCCACCCAGGAGGTTCGATTGTCGTCCAGCGCCGGCAACGTGAATTCCGGTTCATCGTTCCAGATTTCCGTCCTTTACGACGTCAGTGACGCGAACAAAGAATTAAGCGGAGTAGGTTTCAAGATATATTATGACTCCACAAAGCTTATTTTCTCCAGCACCAGCAATATCTTCAGCTATGGGAAAACCGCCGCCGATTCTGCACCCAAGGAAGACACCGCCAACGGGGATGGAGACGCAGCTACAGATAAATATCTGGGCTTTGCCTGGCTTGATCTGAATGCCTCATGGCCGGGGACGGGTCAGGCGCTGCCGTTGGAACTGCTCAAACTGGGATTTCAGGCCAAATCCGAGGCAACCGGATCGACCGTCATCAGGATTGTTTTTACGAGCAGCGCCGCCGGCTACAGCCGGACCGCCGTCAATGCCACCGTCAATTTCATCGTCACGCCGGGAAACGTGAGCGGCATTGTTTCCGGGCTGTTCAAAGGGGGCAGGATTCTCATCGGCGCGTACTCCGACGCTCAGTTGACGAATCTGGTCCAGGGAACGGAACTTACGTCTCTGGGCGCCTATACGGTTTCCAATCTTCAACCAGGTAATTACTACCTCGCCGCTTTCAACAGCGTAGACGGTACCGGGGTGAAAAAACCCACCGATCCGGCGGGAACTTACATCGGGAATCCGGTTGCCGTGACTGCCGGAACAACGGCGGCCGGCAAGGACGTGATGCTCAAGCAGGCAAAGCTGACGATCTCCAAAGAAGGCAACCCCGCTTCGGTAGACCTGGGCGGCGACATCGCCTATACCATCACCTACAACAACACCGGCGACGCGGCGGCGAACAACGCGGTGATCAACGAGACCATACCCGCGAACACCACCTTCAAGTCGGCTTCAGGCGGCGGGTCGTACAACGATACCACCAGGACGATAACCTGGAATATCGGGACCGTGGAAGCGGGGGGATCGGGTACGCGGCAGTTTGTCGTCACGGTGGCGAACAATCTGCCGGACCAGACCAATATCGCGAACTCCGTTTACAGCATCACGAGCGACGAGACCGGCAAGGTGGACGGCACCCAGACGGTCAATACGAAAGTTAACGCCCCGATCCTGACGGTGCGGAAGACGGGGCCGACGCAGATTCCGGCGGGGGATGATCTCACCTACCGGATCTATTTCCGCCTCGACATTGACGGGTCCGGTGAGGCGCTGCCCTTGAGTGATGGCTTGCTGGTCATGCGCCAGCTATTCGGGTTTGTCGGCGACTCGCTTATTAACAGGGCGGTGGATACCAATGCGACGAGAAAGACAGACCAGGAAATAATTGGCTATATTAACGACGGGATAGCGATGGTGACGGTGAGGCGCTGCCTTTGAGCGACGGACTGCTGATCATGCGTTATTTGTTCGGCTTCGAAGGGGATGCGCTTATCAACAGGGCCGTTTCTGAAACGGCGACCAGAAAATCAGCTACAGATATAAAGCAGTATCTTGATCAGATGCTGCCTTAAATGGGGGAGTAATAACAAGCACCTTGGAGGATAAAATGAAGGTTATAAGAAGAAGACGGCTCCAGTTTTTCGTAATAGCCCTGGTCTTGCTGCTGGGAGGCGTGGCCTACACGCTCTTTGCGGCGGCAAATCAGACAGTCAATCTTGTTCCCACAACCACCACGCCTAACGTGGGAGACAATTTTTCCGTGTCTGTGCGATACGATGTATCGGATGGTCAAAAGGAACTGACGGGAATAGGATTCCGGGTTCATTTCGACTCCAGAAAGGTTGATTACCTTAACTATTCAAATCATTTCACGAAAGGGCAAATGGGGGTTCAGGTCCAAGACGACACCGCTGATTATGACAATGATCCGACCACCGACAAGTTCATCCTCGTGGCCTGGTCGGATCTCAATGGTCAGTGGCCGGGTACGGATCAGACTTTGCCTCTCGAATTGATCAAATTCAATTACCAGGTAAAGACCGGTCAGGTAGCCAGCAGCTCGAATATCAATGTGAGCAAAAAGAACACCGCTGTCGGATATGGTTTTGACCGCACCAACACCAAGATCGATATCAAGGTTCCTCCGGGAACCATCACCGGGACTATCGGCGGTGTATACAAAAGCGGTCCCATTTATGTCGGGGCCTATTC
>ERZ795030.3204-NODE-3204-length-17850-cov-3.959483_pt1 | contig 17850 bp, 16 predicted proteins | sample MGYA00375122_ERZ795030 | MGnify/ENA primary metagenome ERZ795030 (study PRJEB30165, sample SAMN05720146) | activated sludge metagenome | isolation source: anaerobic digester from wastewater treatment plant | place: Japan | collected 2015-04-20 ... | reverse complement strand
TCCAGAAGGAAATCTGGCGGGCCCACATCGCCCGCGCGAAACAACTGCTGGCCGGAACCGACTTGCCCATGGCCGACATCGCCGAAAAGTCCGGCTTCCCCAACGCCCAGCGGATGACCGAGGTCTTCCGCCGAGAAACCCGACAGGCTCCCCTGCACTATCGAAAACAGTGCCGGATTCCCTGACAGACAGGAACCCCGAACCAGGAACAGGGAACCAGGAAAGAAGGGACTCGGACGATTTTCGATTTTGAATTTTGGATTTGGGGCTACCACGGATTTCGGAAACCACTCGGCTCTGTTGTTCCCTATGGCCTACTGTATTGCCTTCTTCGGCCTTCTTGGTCATCCCCGCCAGGTTTCCTTTTCCGGCTGGCGGTGGTCTTCGAGCGTGGCGGTGGGGCTTTCCAGGCGTCCGCTGCGGTACTGCGCGCGGAGGAACCATCGGCGCAGGGCCCGCCAGGGGTCGGTGAGCCTGCGGTGGAGGGTGTGCAGCCAGCCGCGACGGCGGGACAGGGCGTCTTCCTCGGCCGTCAGCTCGCCCGGGACCAGGCGGCGCTTGTGCTTGTAGAGATGGTACAGGTCGCTCCGCTGGAGATACGCCACGACGGCCCGCAGGATCGCCCGCAGCGGCCAGGGCCAGTCGTCGCGCCGTCGGACGGAAATCTGGTAGTCGATCAGGAACGGTTCGCCGGTGTCGGTGACGAGGATGTTGGATCGCTTGTTGGCGTCGGCGTAGCCGATGCCTCGGGCGTGGATCGCGTCGAAGAGCGTCCGCAGGCGGTCGAACAGTCCCGCCGGCAGCGCGTCGAGATGGTCCAACGGGCGGGCGTCGATGTATTCCACGGCATACCCGGCCGGGGCAAGCTCCCCTGCCCAGCGCGGCACGCCCCGAACGCCCGCCAGCGCGGCGTAGAGGTCGCGTTCGTGGGCGCGGAGCAGTTCGGACAGCCAGAGGCACGGCAGCCCGCAAAACGGCTGCGTCCGCCCGAACTTGACCACCACGCGCCGCAGCGCGTCCGCCCCGCGTGCCGAGGCCAGCTCGTACAGGCACGTGGCGGCAAAGAAATCGTGCTTAAAGACCTTCTCCAGGCGATAGCGCCCGCCGGGCAGATCCACCCAGGCGGGCGGACGATGCGGAAGGGCGAACATCTGCGTATTGGCGCGACGGGTCTTCATGGTGTTCCCGAAAAACAGGTCGAAGTACGTAGGTCGGAGTTCGAAGTACAGAAACCCGAGTGCGGAGATCGACCTGGAGGCGTCTTCGAACTATGAACTTCGAACTTCGACCTTCTTATGCCTTCCCTACCGCGCGGGCGATGTCGGTGGCGAAGGCGCGGGCCGCCCGTTCGACGGCCTGCTTCCAGTCCATTCCGGCGTACTGCTTGTCGCGGTGGGCGAAGATGACCGACCGGCTGGCGTTGACGATCGCGCCGGCGCCGTCGGCATGGAAGCTCGCGGCGCAGTCCGCCGCGGACGCTCCCTGCGCGCCGTACCCGGGCACGAGGAATATCTGCCGCGGCATCAGGCGGCGGAGCTGGCGCGCCTCGTCCGGCCAGGTGGCCCCCACCACCGCGCCCGCGCTGCTGTACCCGCGCGAGCCCACCAGGGCCTCGCCGTCGCCCAAGGCAGCCACCATCTCCGCGACGTGCTCGTAAAGTTTCTTTCCGGCTGCGTCGGCGAAGTCCTGGACGGCCGGCGCCGACGGGTTGCTCGTCCGCACCAGCACGAACACGCCCTTGCCCTCGGCCCGGCAGACCTTCAGGAACGGTTCGATGCCGTCGGCCCCGAGATACCCGTTGACGGTGACGGCGTCGGCCCCGCCGGGCCCGGCCAGGTGGGCGTCGGCATAGGCTTCCGCGGTCGAGCCGATGTCGTTGCGCTTCACGTCGCCCAGGACCAGCAGGCCGAGTTTCTTCGCGTATCCGACCAGGTGTAAATACGCCGCCACGCCCGGCGCGCCGAGCTTCTCGAAGTACGCCGATTGCGGTTTGACGGCCGGCACGATCGGCGCGACCACCTCCAGCAGCTCGCGCCCCCAGAGTCGGACGGCCTCGGCCTGGGCGGTCTGCCCCCGGCAGTCCAGCTGGAAGTCCTCCGGCAGATGCTCGACGCGCGGGTCGAGCCCCACGCACACCGGTGAGCCCTTGGCCTCGACGGCCTCCAGAAGCCTGTCCGCAAAGTTGTCGGTCATGGGCGCTTTCCTTTCCCGACGGTATATATACAATGTTTGCCTAGAACCGGTTTCATACCCTACGCGGAGTCGCGTTGCGATGAAAAACTGGCAGATGCAAGGAAGGCCGACGACGGCAACCCGGTTTGGGTTGTCGAGGAGGCCTAACGCCGCAGATGCCTGTTTTTCATCGCAACCCTTTGGGACGAGACGTCTGGTGTCGCATGCCTGCGTTGCTCGGCCTCGACGACCCGTCGAAGGGTCGCCGTCGGCCTCGCGCCTTGGCCTGCACCACCATCCGCCTCGTCGCGGCCCGTGTAGAGTATGAAACCGGTTCTTAAAATTGCAGTCAAAAGCGGCGCCGCCCGCGCGGCGCAGAGGATTCGACCCATGCAGCAGAAGATTCACGGAAAGGTATACGTCGTCGGCGACAACGTCGACACCGACCAGATCATCCCGGCGGAGTTCCTCAGCTACAACCCCGCCGACCCGAAGGAGCGGCGCTACTTCGGTCGCTACGCGATGAGCGGCGTGCCGGCCGCCCAGAGCGGCCTGCCCCAGGGCAACGTTCCGTTCGTCCGCGGCGAGACCTTCACCAGCGAGTTCGCGCTGATCGTCGCGGGGCGGAACTTCGGCTGCGGAAGCTCGCGCGAGCACGCGCCGCTGGCGATCGCCGAAGCGGGCTGCCGGGCCGTCGTCGCCGAAAGCTACGCGCGCATCTTCTACCGCAACAGCGTCAACGGCGGATACCTCGCCCCGCTGGAGACCGCCCGCCGGCTGGTGGACCGCTTCCACACCGGCGACGAGATCGAGTTGGACCTGTCCGCCGGAACGCTGACCAACCGCACGCGCGGCGGGACGTACGACCTCCAGCCGCTGGGCGACGTGGCTGAAATCGTCGCGGCGGGCGGGATCTTCAACTACGCCCGCGAAAGCGGAATGCTGAAGTAGCCGGCCATGCGCGGCGCCGACCAACTCCGGATGCGCCCGCACGCGGGCGGCGTGGTGATCGCCGTCAAGGCGGTTCCCGGCGCCAGCCGCGACCGCGTCGTCGGCGTCCTGGGTGACTGCCTGAAGATCGCCACGTCGGCCGCCGCCGAAAAGGGAAAGGCCAACCGCGCCCTGGCGGCCGCCCTGGCCGACGCCCTCGGCGTGAGCTCGAAATCCGTCGAACTCGTCTCCGGTCCCACGAGTCCGCGCAAGGAATTCCTCGTGGCGGGCCTGTCGGCCGACGAGGCCCGCCGCCGCCTCGCCGAAGCGTGACCCGGCGCGTTTGACAAACGCCGGCCCGGGCGGTCTACTGGTCCGGCGCCAGCAAGGAGCCCAGCCATCGAAACCCAACCGTCCCCCGCCGCCGAACCGCGCTGCTGCCCGCGCTGCCGGATGCACGTCGAGACCGACGCCGAATTCTGCCGCCACTGCGGCGCGAAGATCGGCGAGCACCGCCGCGTGCCCTGGTGGCACGTGCACCGCCGCCTGTACGACTGGACGCTCGCGTGGGCGTATCGTCCGTCTGCCGCCGTCGCGCTGTTCGTACTGTCCTTCGCCGAGAGCAGCTTTTTTCCCGTTCCGCCCGACGTGCTGCTGATGCCCCTGACGCTCGGCAACCGCAAGCGCTGGCTGCGCTACGCCTCGCTGTGCAGCCTGGCCAGCGTCCTGGGCGCGGTGTTCGGGTTCGGCATCGGCTGGCTGGTGTGGGACGCGGGCGTGGACCAATTGTTCTACCGCTACGTGCCTGGGTTCACCGAGAAGGTCTTCAACGACGTCAGCGCGCTGTACGACAAATATAACTTTGGGATCGTCTTCACCGCGGGCTTCACGCCCATCCCGTTCAAGGTCATCACGATCACGGCGGGCGTCTTCGGCACCGGCACACAGGTGGAAAGTCCGGCGATGTTTTTCGCAGTGTTCCTCGTCGCGGCGATCGTCAGCCGGTCGGCGCGGTTCTTCCTGGTGGCCGGGCTCATGCGGGCGTTCGGCGCGAAGATCACGCCGTTCATCGACAAGTACTTCAACTGGTTGGCGCTGCTGTTCACGGCCTTGCTGATCGGCGGGTTCGTGGTCATCAAGTATTTCGTGTGAGCCTCGCCCTTGAACCGCGCCGCTCGCGCGGCGGATAATTCCACGTTGTCCCGACGGAGACGCCCATGTCCCTCAGCGCCGAAGAACGTGCCCAACTGGTCTCGCTGGCCCGCCAGGCGGTGGAGGCCGAAGTGAGGGGCCAGCCCGCGCCCCGCGTGGAACACCCCACCGGCGTCCTGTGCGAGCGGCGCGGGTGCTTCGTCACGCTGACCAACCGCAGGCGCCTGCGCGGGTGCATCGGCACGTTCCATCCGCACCTGCCGCTGGGCGAGCAGGTGGTGGAGATGGGCTCGGCGGCCGCTCGCGACCCGCGATTCGTCTTCGACGCCGTCACCCCCACCGAGTTGCCCCAGCTCAAGATCGAGGTCTCCGTGCTCTCGCCGCTGGCCGAAACGAACGAGCCGGAGAAACTCCGCATCGGCGTGGACGGAATCTATGTCGTCTCGGGCGGATGGAGCGGGTGTTTCCTGCCCGAGGTCGCCACCGACATGGGCTGGGACGCCGAGACGTTCCTGAGCGAATGCTGCGCAGGCAAGGCCGGCCTGCCCCGCGACGCCTGGAAAAACCCCGGCGCCAAGGTCTACCTCTTCACCAGCGAGAAGTTCGATCACTGACGGCCCGCGCTGGTCAGGGATATCGCAGTTTCAGCACCCACGCCTGCCAGCGCGTCTGGAAGGCGTCCATATCGTCCTCGCCGAGGATTCGCACCAGCGTCTTGTAGCCGGTGGGGTCGTCCTTCTGCACCGCGACGAACGCGTGATAAAACTTCACCAGCCGCCCATGCTGCTGGAGCCAGTAGCACAGGTACCGCGCCTGGGCGTAATGCAGTCCGCTGCCCTCGCCGTAGAACTCGTCGCGCGTCAGCCCGCACAGCCGCTCGAAGCGCAGCGCCTTGCCCTCTCGGACGGCCTTCTGGAGCCCCGCCAGCCGCCAGTTGGTGTAGCCGACGATGTGCCCGTCCCGCTCGCCGCTCTGCTCGTACAGCGAGGCGAGTCCCTCGTCGAACCAGCTCGGGCAGGCCGGAAAGTTCGCCCGCATGAAGGGGTGGACGATCTCGTGCACCAGCGTCCCGCCGCCGGTGCGGATGTTCATCACCAGCGCCTGGTGCCGCGCGCTGTAGTAGCCGAAGGGCGTGTCGGGCGCGTCGCCGAAGAGCCGCGCGGCGTGCTCGAGATAGCTGGTCTTGTCCCGGAACAGCCAGATGTCGATGATCTCGGCCGGGTCCTTCTCGAAGAAATCCTTGCGGAGCAGTTCCACCGCCCATCGGACAGTCCCGTCGGCCCGTCGGAGAACGGTGTCGGCGTCCTCGTCGCCCAGGACCACGAACGGGCGCGCGACGCATAGCGTGAAGCCCTCGGGCAGCCTGTCGCGCAGCGCCTGGACGTGAGCGTCGAACTCGGCGTCGGTCGGGCCCGCGCGGCGCGCGGGAGCGGAGGTCGTCGCGGCAGTTGCCTCGCGTCCGCCCGGGGCGCTCGACGACGGCTGCTCCCCCGCCCCCAACATCGCCAGCGCGACCAGCCCGCCCAAGCCGAGCAGGACCGCCACCGGCGTGACCCATCGCTTGCGTGTCATGGACGCACTCCTCACCCTGGCGCACACCGAAAGCGCTTCCTGAGTCTACCGTTTCCGACGCCCCGCGTCGCGGAAAGTTCCGCCGGTTGTCGGTAGGGTGCGTGGCGAAGCCACGCACGCGGATTCCGCCCGCCTCGCGGACGCTCTGGCCGCGGCCGGTTCGCGCGTGCGTGTCGGCGAAAAATCCATAAGATTGCGTCATTGTCCCATAGGCAGAATTTCGCGTCTCCGTACCATGGAAAATGCGGCCTTGCGGGGCCGCGGGAAAGGCGGCACGGCATGATCGACATGAAGAACTTCGCGGCAATCGGCGAGAACATCCATTGCAGCCGCATCTTCAAGCGCGGCGGAGTCAGCTCGGTGGAACTGCCGGGCGGGGGCGAGGGCATCAAGTACGTCTCGGCCTCCGGCGAGCCGCGCGTGCTGGCCATCCCGGGCAATTGGGGTGACCTGTCCCCCGCGTACAACGACGGGAAAATCAAGCACATCGCCGTCGCGCTGCACCAGGCGACGCAAGGCAAGGGCGACGATCAGAAGGCGGGGGAGGACTACCTCGCGGCCGCCGCCGCCCGGCAGGTGAACGCCGGCGCCGCCTTCCTCGACGTCAATGTGGACGAATACACCAACGACGCCGCCCTGCGCGTCAAGGCGATGCGCTGGCTCGTGTCGTTCGTCAGCAAACGGGCGGAGATTCCCATCAGCGTGGACTCCTCGAGCGTCGAGGCGCTGGCGGCAGGGCTGGAGTCCTGCCGCGACCTGGGCCGGCCTCACATGGTCAATTCCGTCTCGCTCGACCGCACCGGCGCCGTCGAGGTCATCCGCCGCTTCAAGTCCGAGGCCATCGTCTCAGCCGCCGGCGCCGAGGGAATGCCCAGCGCCGTCGAGGAGCGCATGGCGAATTTCGAAAAGATCATCGCCCTGCTGGACCAGGCCGGCGTGCCCCGCGCGCACATGCACCTGGACCCGCTGGTCTTCCCCATCAGCACCGACCCGATGCACGGAAAGAACTTCCTGGAGACCACCCGCCAGGCGAAGCAGAAATTCAAGGGCGTCCGCCTCAGCGGCGGGTTCAGCAACGTCTCGTTCGGAATGCCCCAGCGGAAGCTGCTGAACATGGTGTTCACGTACCTGGCCGTCGAGGCCGGGGCCAGCAGCGGAATCATCGACCCCGTCACCATGTCCCCGCAGGACATCGCCGCGATGGACGAATCGTCCGAGGGATTCCGCCTGGCCAAGGCGTTCCTCACCGGCGAGGACATGTACGGCATGGAGTTCATCGCCGCCCATCGCGAGGGCCGGCTGGGTTAACCTCCAGATTTTCGGAAAGCGATCCATGCAGCATCACATTGACAAGAAGATGTTCCACATCGAGATCCTCTCGCCCAAGCAGAAGTCGCAGAAGCTGGAGGAGGACCTTGCGTCGTTCGCCGACAAGTACCGCCGGGCTTTCGACGCCGGGCACGTCATCTGCATTCCCGACAACCCGATGGGCAACCTCGCCTTCCAGGGCATCGAGCTCATCCAGGAACTCGGCCTGCCCGTCCACGGCGACCAGGTGTCGGTCCACATCAACACCTTCCACACGAAGCGCGACCTGGACGCGATGCTGACCGCCGCGTGCGACCTAGGCATCAGCCACATGCTGGTGATCTCCGGCGACGGGAGCCCCCGCCTGCCCAAGCTCACCGGAAAGGAAGTGGGCTACGACGTGGAGGCCGTCACCTCCGTCGAGTTGCTCCGCTACATCCGCCGCGAGTACCCCGGGAAGTTCCACATCGGCGTAGCATTCAACCCCTACGAGCCGCAGGACCACGAGTTGGAGAAGATGCACCGCAAGGTGGACGCCGGCGCGGAATTCATCACCACCCAGCCGGTCATCGAGTCGCACCCCGCCGTCGAGTCGCTGTGGCAGTTCGGCCTGCCGGTGGTCATCGAGTGCTGGATGTCCAAGAAGATCCACCTGCTGTCGGAGTGCGTGGGCTACGAGATTCCCGAGGACACGCCGTACGACCCGGTTTCCAATCTCCAGACGCTGATGGCGAAGTACCCCAAGTGCGGGTTCTACCTGGCGATCCTGGGCTTCAAGACGCAGTTCCCGATCCTCAAGGACGTGTGGAAGTAGCGCGGAGGCGAGCATGAAGATCGTGGTGTGCATCAAGCAGGTTCCGGCGACGCACGAGGTCTCGATCGACCCGGAGACCAAGCGCCTGAAGCGCGAGAGCGTGGAGGCGGAGGTCAACCCGTTCGACCTCTACGCGATCGAGGAAGGCCTGCGCCTGCGGGAGCGGTTCGGCGGGGAGGTCGTCGCGCTGTCGATGGGCCCGCCGCAGGCGCAATGGGCGCTGCGCGAGGCGCTGAGCATGGGCGTCGACCGCGGGTTGCTGCTGAGCGACAAGGCGTTCGCCGGCTCGGACACGTGGGCGACCTCGTACGCCCTGGCGCGGGCTGTCGAGACCGTCGGCGCGGTGGACCTCGTGCTGTGCGGAAAGCAGGCGATCGACGGCGACACGGCACAGGTGGGCCCGGGCATCGCGGCGCACCTGGGCTGGCCGCAGGCGACGTATGTCTCGCACGTCCAGGACGCCGGCGCCAAACACCTCACCGTCACGCGGATGAATGAGGACGGGCACGACGTCGTGCAGATCGACCTGCCTGCCGTCCTGACCGTCGTCAAGGACATCAACACGCCGCGCGTTCCGAAGCTGCGCGACTGCCGGACGGCGCTGCGGGCGGAGGTGGCGGTTCTGACGGCCGACGCCGTCCGCGCTGAACCCGCGCGGATCGGGCTGGACGGTTCGCCCACGCGCGTCGTGAAGATCAACCCCCCGCCGCCGCGGGGCGGAAAGACCCTCGTGCTGGACGGCTCGCCCGCCGAGACCGCCCGCCGACTGGTCCACGAACTGCGGATGAAGTCCCTCGTCTAGACAGGATGACGCATGCATACTCCGACTGAAACGGATCGCGCGCAGTACCGCAACGTATGGGTGATCGCCGAGCACCGCGACGGGAAGCTCAAGGGCGTGACGTTCGAACTGCTGGGCGCCGCGAGGCGCCTGGCCGACGCGCGCCAGAGCGAGGTCTGGTGCGTCCTGCTGGGCTCGGGCGTCCGCGCGCTGGCCGGCGAGTGCATCGCCCGGCAGGCGGACGTGGCGCTGGTGATGGACGACCCGCGCCTGGCGGAATTCGTGGACGAACTCCACGCCGACGCCCTGACGAAACTCATCGAAAAGCACAAGCCCGAAATCGTCGTCTGCGGCGCCACCGCGCGCGGGCGGGCGCTGATCCCGCGCGTCGCGGTGCTCACCAACTCGGGCCTGACGGCCGACTGTACCGGGCTCGACATCGACCCGGAAACCGGCGTGCTACTCCAGACGCGACCCGCGTTCGGCGGGAACATCATCGCGACCATCAAGAGCGTCTCCCACCGCCCGCAGATGGCGACGGTGCGCCCGCGCGTGATGGCCGAACCCGAACCCCAAACCGCCCGCAAGGGGCGCGTGATTTCCGAACCGCTCCCGACGGCCGTCCAGCACGCGGCCCGCATGAAGGTCCTCCAGGCCATCACCAACACCGCCGAGGGAATCCACCTCGCCGATGCCGATTTCATCATCACCGGCGGGCGCGGGCTCCGCGGAAAGAAGGGCTTTGAGCTGCTCCGCCGGTTCGCGCACCTCGTCGGCGGCGCCGTCGGCGCCAGCCGGGCCGCCGTCGACGCCGGGTGGATCGACTACGCACACCAGGTCGGACAGACCGGGCAGACCGTCCAGCCGAAGGTCTATATGGCCTGCGGCGTCTCCGGGCAGATCCAGCACCTCGTCGGAATGCAATCGTCTGACATCATCATCGCCGTCAACAAGGATCCCAACGCCCCGCTGATGAAGCTGGCCGACTTCGCCGTCGTCGGGGACGTCTTCGAAATCCTCCCGGCCATGATGGACGAAATCCGGCGGGTCTGAACCGCCCTCTTGCATCCCGCCGCCGGGACGTGTCACAATCGTTCTGCGCCCATTTCCGGGTGACAGGAGACCCGTCATGCAAACGCTCCTCGCCGCGTCGCTGCTGACCGCGTTGGTCCTCGTTCCCACGGCCGCCGGGGCGGACGACTTCGTGCCGTTCGTCATTCCCGCCGACGTGAATCCCGCTTCCGAGATCGCCTTCCGCGGCGAGCCCATCGCTGTGGACAGCCCGCGCGTCGTCGTGCGAGACGGGCACTTCTTCGTCGGCGACAAACGCCTTCGCATCTGGGGCGTGAACTGCTGCTTCGGCGCCAATTTCCCCACGCACGACGAGGCGGAACGCATCGCGGCACGCCTGGAGGCCTTCGGCGTCAACTCCGTCCGCTTCCACCACATGGACCACAGCCCGTTCCCCAACGGCATCTGGGACCCCAAGGATAACCGCAAGCTCTCCGACGAGGCGCTCGACCGCCTGGACTATTTCCTCGACCGCCTCGCGCGGCGGGGCATCTACGCCAACCTCAACCTGCACGTCTCGCGCAATCACGGCACGGTGCTCGAACTGCCCGACTCGAAATCCGACTACGACAAGATCGTCGACATCTTCACCCCGCAGCTCATCGACGCGCAGAAGGACTACGCGCGCCGCCTGCTGACGCACGTCAACGCCTATCGCAAGGTCCGCTACGCCGACGACCCGGCCGTGGCGTTCGTGGAAATCAACAACGAGAACAGCCTGTTCATGTGGGGCGCGGAGTCCAAGCTGCCGAACCTGCCGGAGTTCTATGCGAAGATCCTCGCCGGGCAGTGGCAGGACTGGTTGAAAGCGAAATACGGCGCGACGGACAAGCTCGCGGGCGCGTGGAACGCCCGCGCCGAACCGCTGGGCGAAAACGTGCTGGCGGGTTTCTCGGCGACGCGCGACGACGGCGCGCCCGCCTGGAACCTGGAGCGCCACGGGCAGTGTGCGGCCAAGTCGGCCGTCACTGACGCCGGCCTGAGCGTGACGATCTCCCGCGCCGACGGGACCGACTGGCACATCCAGCTCAACCAGTCCGGTCTGAAGCTCCGGGAAGGGCAATACTACACGCTGACGTTCAGCGCCCGCGCCGACCGGGCGCGCCCCCTGGGCGTCACCGTCCAGCAGGCGCACGAGCCGTGGGCCAGCCTGGGGCTGTCGCAACGCGTGTCGCTGACGACGGAGTGGAAGCAGTTCCGCCTGGGGTTCACCGCGTCAGCCGGCGACGACAACGCGCGCGTGAACTTCTCTATGGGAACCCGAGACGCGGGCGTGACCTTCGGGCCGGTACAGCTTCGCACCGGCGGACAGGTCGGACTCGCCAAGGGCGAGCGCCTGGAGGATCGCAACGTCGTCCTGTTCGCCGACTGCGAGGTTCCCGCCCGCGAACTCGACCGCATGCGATTCCTCGCCGAGACGGAAAAGGCCTACTTCAGCGGCATGCGCGGGTTCGTGCGGGACGATCTCGGCTGCAAGGCCCTGGTGACGGGGACAATCGTCTTCGGGCCGCTGGGGCTCTGGGCCCAGGGCGAGATGGATTTCATCGACGCCCACGCCTACTGGCAGCACCCGCACTTCCCGGGGCGCCCGTGGGACCCGGGCAACTGGATCGTCGAGCCCCGCGCGATGGTGGACAAGCCCGGCCAGTCCACGCTGCCGGGCCTGGCCTCGGCGCGGCAGGCGGGAAAGCCCTTCACCGTCAGCGAGTACAACCACCCCGCGCCGAATCCCTACCAGGCCGAGTGCGTACCGATGATCGCCGCCTTCGCCGCCTGCCAGGACTGGGACGGCGTCTGGCTGTTCGCCTACTCGCACCGCACGGGCGCCAACGGGTTCGATCACTACGACAGCTTCTTCGACATCGCCGCCAACCCGTCCAAGTGGGGTTTCGTGCCGGCGGGGACCGCCCTGTTCCGCAACGGGCGAGCCAGCCGGGAATCCCAGACCATTCGCGGCGTGGACTGGCTGCGGCGCGGCGAGGACGAACTGGCCGCCCTTCACGCCAAGTATGGCAGCAACCTCCTGCGGGCCGCGGTGTATGACTACGAACGGGTCATGGGCCTTTCCCGCACGAAAAACGGCGAGGGATTCGTTTGGACGAAGAATCCGACCGGCTGGACCTGGACGGCGGGCGACGGCGCGTTGCTGACGGCCGGCGGCCCGGACGCCTTCGTCCTGGTGACGAAGGGAAAACCGGACGTGGAAAGCGGGAACCGTTTCGCCGTCGTGACGGCCACCCCGCTCGACGGCAAGGCCCTCGACGACAGCAAAAGGCTCCTCGTCGCCGTCTGCGCCCGGTGCGAGAACACGGACATGAAATTTTCCGCCGACCTTCGCACCGTGGGTCGCAAGTGGGGCAAGGGTCCGGTGCGCGTGGAGATTCCGCGGATGGAAATCCCCCTGCCCGGTCGCGGGTGGACCTGTCGCGCCCTGAAGCCCGACGGCATGGGCGGCGCGGACGTGGCGCTGACCGTCAAGGAAGATTCGTCAATGCACCTGCCCGTCTCCGCCAAAGACGGAACGATGTGGTACCTTCTGACGCGGGAATAGAATCCGGGATTTCCCGTCGCAAGCGCGGCGGCGCTACTGCACCGGGACGACCTCGGTAACGGCGGGGACTTTTTCCTTCAGGTGGCGCTCGACGCCCATCTTGAGGGTCATGGCCGCCCCGGGACATCCCCGGCACGCGCCCTGGAGACGCACGCTCACCTTGCCCGTCTGCTCGTCGACGCCGACCAGTTCGATGTCGCCCCCGTCCGCCTGGAGCAGCGGGCGGATTTTCTCGATCACGGCGGCCACCTGGTCGGTCATGCTGGATTTCTGCTCGGTCATTGCGATTCCTCTCTGGTCCGGCCTCAAAGCGGGCCGGCTTGGCGAAGCAAATCATTATAGCGGTCTGCCCGCATGCCACAAGGCGACAAAACCGCCCCTTTGCATCGAGCCCGCGCGGGCGATATCCTGTCGGAGGCTTCGGCGGAACCGACCATGATCCTTCTCCTGCCGGCGATTACGACAGTGGAGCTGGCCCAGCCTGTCTGGCTGCTGGCGGGGTGCGCCGCCGCGCTGCCGCCGATCCTCGCGCTGCGGGCGCGCCGTCAGGGACGCCGCGCCGCGCGATGGTCCGTGGCGCTCCAGATGCTGGCAATCCTCGCCGCGGCGGCCGCACTCGCCCAACCACTCGTCCCACTCGACGGGCAAGCGAACCTGCCCGTGCTGATCTTCCGCGACGTGTCGGTCTCCGCGCGACACCAGCGCGAGCCTCCGCTGCCGGTGCCGCCCGCAATGGTCGCGGAACGATACGATTTCGCCGCGGGCCTGTCTCGCGAAGGCGCTCCGCCGGATGCAGCGCAGACAAACCTCGCTCCGGCGCTTCGCTTGGCGGCGGGGCGCGCGGGCCGGGCGATCGCAGCCGTGTTCCACACCGACGGGCAGTTCCAGGACGACTGGTCTTCCGCAGCCGCGGCTCTGGGACAAGCGGGCCTGCCCGTCTTCGTCGTGCCGATGCGTTCGCCCCCGCCCGATTCCCGCGTGCTCGCGCTGGACGCCGCCCGCGCGCCCGGCGGCGCCGTCGAGCTGACGATCAGCGTGCAGTCGTCGGCCGTCGACCGCCGCACGCTCACCGTCCGCCGGGTGTCGCCCGCGCCGGCCGTGCTGCTGACGCGCGAGCTCCGCCTGCTGGGCGGAGAGCCCGTCACGCTGACCGTGACCGACGCGGCCGCGCCGTCCGCCCGCGCGGCCGTCTACCGCGCCGATCTGTCCGCCGGTGACGCCTGGCGGGAGAACGACACGATCTCGGCCGTCATGCTGCCTGTCGCGCGGCGCGCGGCCTTGGTCGCCCCGCCGGAGACGGTCGCGGCGCTGCGCGGCGCGCTGGGGGCCGGCGCAACGGCGATGAACCCTGCCGCCGCCCCAACAGACGTGCAGGACTGGATGGACTACGACGCCGTGGTCCTGATCGACTCCACCGGGCAATGTCTCAATCCGGGCCAGCGCGAAGCCCTCGCCGAGTATGTGCGGGGCGGGGGCGGGCTGGTGTTTGTCGGCGCGGGCCCGCACGGTTCGCCCGCTGACCGCGACGACCCGCTCAACCGTTGTGCCGCCCTGCTGGCCAACCCCTACGAGCGAAAGGCGCTCAAGGTGGTCGTCGTGCTGGACGGCTCCGGCTCAATGAGCGATCGCGCCGGCGGACGGCGAAAGTTCGACCTGGCGGCGGAAGCGACAATCTCACTCCGCCGGCACCTCACACCGCGCGACCGCCTGGCGGTCATTGCCTTTTCCGACCAGGCCCGTCTTGTGTATGACAGCGGCGACGCGCCGCCCGATTTTTCTGTCCTGCACGAGGCGCTGCGGAGCGTCGAGCCCACCGGGCCGACCCATGTCGTGCCCGCGCTGACCCTGGCGGCAGAGCAGACCGTCCCGGCCGACGCCGACGGGCTGGTGCTGCTGCTGAGCGATCTGGCGACGCAGGACCGGCAGTTCGACGCCGACGCGCTGGCGGCGGCGCTGCGCCGCGCCAGGCTGGCGCTGGCGGTGGTGGCCACGGGCGGCGAGGCAAGCGCCGACGCCCCGCTGGCCAGGCTGGCGGAAACAATGAACGCGCCGCTCGTCCGCCGGGCGGACCTGGCGGCGCTGGCGGGCGTGTTCGCGTGGTTCCTGCGCGACGCGCGCGGTGATGGATTGCTCGCCGGGCCCGTGCGCGTGGAAGCGGTCGGCCTGCCGTTCGGCGCCGACCCTCGCCGTCTCCCCCCGGCCGGGACGATCCTGCTGTGCGCCGCCCAGCCGCAGGCCGAGGTGCTCGCCCTCGCTGCCGACCAGCCTGTCCTGGCGCAGATGCAGGCGGGGCTGGGACGGGTCGTCTCGCTGGCGGTCCCGCTGGACCTGCCCGCCAACGCCGCCTGGCGGGATTCCCCCGGCGCTGTCGCCCTGCTTGCCGGCGCGATGCGCTGGGTGCGCCGCCCAGCCGCCGACGGACGATTCGACGTCTCGCTCGCGCGGCAAGGGCGTGCGCTGCGCGTGGAGGTCGTCGCCCGAGAGTCCGGCGCGGCGATGAATGCCCTTTCGCTGGTCGCCCGCGCGGCGGCCCTGTCCGGCGGCGAGACGGTGGAGATTCCGCTGCCCCAGGCGTCGCCGGGTCAGTACGCCGCGACATTTGCCCCGCCGCCGTCCGATGCGGTCGTGGAAATCCTGCACGACGGGCGGGCGGTCTGGCGCGGCGCCTCGGGCGAATCCTGCGGGTCGGAATTCACGCATCTCGGCGCCGATGAGGTGGCGCTGACCCTCCTAGCCCGGCGCGCCGGCGGGCGCGGGGTCCGAGCGGCCGACCTGCCCGGCGCGCTGGAGCAATTGCGCCTCCGTCAACTCACACCGGTCTGGCCGGCGCTGCTGGCAGTGGCGCTGGCGCTGATGCTGCTGGAATGGGCAACGGCCAGACTGCTGCGCGAGGCGTAAGGTTGCGTCCGATAGCGGGGGTCAGCGGAGCTTCTCGACGAACTGGATACCCACCCCGATCATTGGGCCGATTTCCTCGGTCCAGATGACGCGGCTGCGGTATCGCACCGTCCGCGTCCGGTCGCGGCGGACGCGGCGCTCGGCGGAGAGCGGAACGTCGATTTCCAGCACCAGCTCTCGCCCCGTCTCCAGCGCATCCCTGGCGGACACCAGCACGTGCACGCCGTCTTCGGAGATGTTCGTGGTTCGCCCGCGTGCCAGAATTCTTCCGCGCGCGTGGCAGACCCTCACGGGATAACTCGCGGGTGCGCGTCGGCAGCGGCGGCGCTCCGCGACGACGACAGACAGTTCCGGCAAGGTCGGGTTCATACGTACGACGCTCTTCCATGAAGTTCCGGGAAGTTCCGCGGCGCCGATCCGTCGCGGCAAGGCGGACGCCCGTTCGCCGCGCGCGAACCGCGCCAGCGATGCTCCAAAAGGGAATATAAGATACACGGGCGATCGGCGCACAATTCCCGATCGCCCGTTGCGACCCCCGCCCCGGCCGGTCTCACGGCCGGATTAGCTCAGCCGGCATCTCCGAGCCGACCGTCGCCTGACTGTGGTGGTCCTCGCTCGCGGCGTTCGTTCGCCAAACCGTAAATCGCATGGTCGAAGAGGACGCAATGCTTCGGAATCCAGGCACCCCTGCCGCTGCAATAATCCCAAGGCTAGGTGCAACACCCTAACGGTCTGTTGTGTCGCGTTGCCCCTTGACATTTGAGCCCGCCCGGTCCAAGATGGTTAGAAGCGCTAAATTTCGCTTCTTGCGAATCTTATATACCTTATCGGGTAGATGTGCAAGAAATATTTACGCGTTTGTGAAATTTATGCCAACCCAAGCCCGACCCGACATTTGCCGCCGTATTGCCCAAATCCGGCTGGAATTGACCGGACAGCGTGGCAAGTCCCGCTTTTGCAAAATGTTGGGGATTTCTCCGAGCACCTACGAATACTATGAGTCGTCTCGGGTGCCGCCAGCCGAGGTGCTGGTGAAGATCGCCGACACGGCCGGGGTGGACCTGCGCTGGTTGTTGACGGGGGAGAGCCACCCGACCGCGAGGGTCCCCGCCGACCACCCCGCCCTCCAGCGGGCGGCGAAGATGCTCGCGGACCACCCCGACGCGGCGGCGCCGCTGGCGGCGTTTCTGGACATCCTGGCCGCGAGCTTGAAATTTCCGCCGAAGGCTTCGCCGGCGCAGGCCCCCGCCGCCGAGCCGGTCCCGCCAGCGGGCAAGGATACGTGGATTCCCATCCTGGGGCGCAGCGCCGCCGGGGTGGCGGCGTTCTGGGCGTCGGCCGAAGACGCTCGCGGCGTCACGAAGCTGGAGCAGATCGTCGAACGCCACGCGCGCAAGGCGCGGCACGCGGCCCCGGCGGCTGCCGCTCTCGCCGATGGGCCTGCCCAACCCGTGCAGATCGTCACGCTCAACGAGCCCGACGCCGACGACGTCGTCCAGTTCGTCGCCGCCGGAAGTCTACGCGCCCGCTGGCCTGACGCCTTCGCCCTGCGGATCGACGGCGACTCCATGTCGCCCGACATCCGCCATGGCGACCTGGTGGTTTTGAGTCCGTCGGTCCCGGCGGCCGAGGGCAAGCCCGCCGTGGCGCAACTGGTCGACCAGATCGGCGTGACCTGCAAGCTCTTCCGTCGCGAAGGCGAGACGGTCCACCTCGTTCCCGTCAACGAGCAATACGCCCCGCAGCGTTTTCCCGCGTCGTGCCTGGCGTGGGCGTTGCGGGTGCTGGCCCGCGTCCGCCCCTGACGGCGGCGGAACCTGTTTGACACCGGACCCCTCAGGCGGCAGAGTATCTCCCCATGAACCCGGAACCAAACATTTCTCCTTCCCACGGGCCGCGATGGCACTACCTTCTGACGGCAGGCGTCGCGAGCGTCATCCTGTTCTGGCAGCTTGGTGCGCCCGCCATGGACGATCACGAGTGCAAGCTCGCCCTGGCGGCCAAGAACATGACCGAGCGGACCGACTGGCTGTACGAGGGCGTGGGGGAGGAATTCCAGGCCTATCCCATCCCGCCGGCGACGGCGTGGAACTACTGGCTGGTTCCGGTGGAGAATGGTCGGCCCCGGCTGGTCAAGACGCCGCTGCCGTACTGGTCGGCCGCCGGCGTGGCGATCGCCAGCGGCGCGGGGGTCAACGAATGGACGGCGCGGTTGCCGTCGGCCTGCGCCGCGATGGTCCTCGTGCTGGTGACGCTGGCGCTGGGTCGGCGAATGCTCTCTCCCCGCGCCGCCCTGCTGGGCGCGCTGATGCTGGCGACGGCCGTGGGCGTGCAGAAGTGGGGACGCAACGCACGGCCTGAGATGCTTTTGTGCACGCTGATGACCTGCGCGATGGCGGTTTTCTACCTTGCCCTGCGTGCGACGAGCCGCGCCCGGCGGATCGGCGGGATGGTCGCGTTCTGGCTGCTGATGGGGCTGGCGAACCTCGCCAAGCAGTTCGTGCCGCTGATGCTGGTCTGGCCGCTAGCGGCGTATGTGCTGTGGCGCCACGACGCCCGCTCGCGCGGCGACGATGCGGCCCTGGGCTCGCTGCGCCGCCT
>ERZ795030.3202-NODE-3202-length-17859-cov-5.404965_pt1 | contig 17859 bp, 15 predicted proteins | sample MGYA00375122_ERZ795030 | MGnify/ENA primary metagenome ERZ795030 (study PRJEB30165, sample SAMN05720146) | activated sludge metagenome | isolation source: anaerobic digester from wastewater treatment plant | place: Japan | collected 2015-04-20 ... | reverse complement strand
GCAGTCCCGTCAGGGACGGCAGACTTCAGCCCGCCACGTCAGTGGCGGGAACCGGGATCCCCATCGCGACCGAGTCCCGCAGGGACGGCAGAACCGATCCAGGCGATCCCGGGAATCGGAGGCAAATTTTCGCGTGAGGGACGAAATTAAGAGGGGGGACGAATCCTACCAGAATCGGAAGCGTTTGCGGGGGCTTTCCTCCCGGGCGCGGGCCTGGGCCAGGGCATCCTGGATCTCCGGCAGGCGGTGGCGCGCCAGCAGCAGGGCTTCTTCCTCCAATGAATTCACGGCCACGGTATTGAGATCGGCGACGCGGCCGCCGCGGCTGCTGATCTTGGCCTGATTGTCGGGCGCCAGTGCCGGCGCTTCCAGCCACTGCACCAGCCCGCGCGTGGTGCGCTCGTAGCTGAAATCCTCCTCCATGATCCGCTTGGCTTTCTGCGCAAAAACCTTGAGCTGACTGCGATCCATGATCCACGGCGCGATGCTGTAGGCGAGCGCTTCGGGGTCGCCCATCGGGGCGGCGATGACGGCGTGGCCATCGTCGAGCCATTCGCTGATTTCGGTGCCGATGGTGGTGGCGACGGCAAGGCCTTCGATCGCCATGGCATTGATGCGGTTGCGCGCGCCGAACATCGTTTCGTAGTTGCGCGAATCAACGTTCAGCCCGACGTCGGCCTCGCGGTGAATCGCCGGCAGCTTGTCCGACTCGATCCAGCCGAGCAGATGATAGCGGTCCTTGTAGGGCGACTGCTCGACCAGCGCGACGAAATCGTCGTAGACGCGCGTGACGACGCCCTCGATGCGTCCGCCGGTCGAGACGAAGTGGACGTTGGGATGATTCTGCATCAGCAGGTCGCAGGCCCGCACCAGCGTGGCGACGTCGGCCCAGACATTGAATCCGCCGCTCCAGAGGAGGACGAACGCGTCCTCGGGGACGACCGGCCCGCGCAGCAGCGGCTCGCCGGCGGCGCTCCCCTCGCCCGCCGTCACCTGCCAGCGGTAGCAGGCATTGGGCAGGTGATGGCCGAACTGATAATCGAACGTATGGCGATTGAGCCGGCCGACCGCCGCCATCTCGCCCAGGACCGCGTGCAGCTGGGGACGGGAAACAGCGCTGAACTTGTCGCAGCGGCGGACGATGGCCCGCTCGATCGCCCACGCGTCGGCCAGCATCGAGTCATCCTCCTCGATCCAGCAGCGGCCCTGCATCTCGGCCATCCAGTAGCCGTTGAGATCGGCCCACACCGGCAGCGCGGTCGGCAGGAGGCAGGCGATGTAGGCCGGATACGTGTTCACGCCGACCAGTGCGTCGGGTTCGAGCTGGCGGACCTGCTCGGTCAGCATGCGGACGGCGAATTCAGCGCTGTGGTTGGTGAAACGCTGGTAGGTGAGCCCTTCGTAGGTGTCGGGAACCATCGAGGAGACTTCGCCCTCGGTGCCCTCGGTGGCGGGAATCGGCAGGGTATAGAGATTGACCGTATGGCCGGCATCGAGAATCGGTTTGAGCAGATGGCGCGTGCGCAGGGCCGCCGCCCCGATGTAGGGCATGCCCGTGCGGGGCAGGGGGCCGTAGCCGATGATCATGACACGCGCCATGGCGTTCTCCCAGCGGGGATCGGACCAGGCCGGCTTGGCGAAGGCCCGACAACCGGCTCCGGATGACATACGTCAGGGACAGAATAGACAGTGCCAAAGCGATTGGCAATGGTCTGGGGCAGGTCGCGCGCGCGCCGGCGGATGGAAGGATCGCGATGGCGGGACGGTGCAGCGCGGCGCGGCAACACCAATCTGGAGCCGATCGCCCCGGCCGATTCCGGTCGATCCGGGGCCGGTCAGGCTGGCCCGGCCAGCCGCTCCGCGAATGAGTCAAGCGAAGCGGTCCATGGCCTGCGGTCATCCATCGGCTTGATCGAGAACGTGCCGGACTGGACTTCATCGGGGCCGATGTATATCGCGTGGAGGGCGCCGGCGCGGTCGGCGCGGGCGAAGAACTTCTTCGGTTTTTCGGCGGCGAGCGCCAGATCGCAGCTCTTGCGCGCCGCGCGCACGGCGAGGGCGGCCCGCAGGGCCAGGTCGCGCGAGGGGTCGTCCATGAAGCCGATGGCGAAATCGACGCGGCGGGCGGTCGCGGGAAGCTTGCCGCAATCGGCGAGCAGTTCCATCACGACCACATCGCCGAAGCCAAGCCCGACGCACGGCATTTTCTGACCGCCGAGGTTGCTGAGCAAGCTGTCGTAACGGCCGCCGCCAAAGATCGCGCGGAGCTTTCCGGCCGTATCAAACGCTTCAAAGACGATGCCGGTGTAGTAGCCGAGTCCGCGAATGACGGCCAGATCGAACGTGAGAAAGGGCGCGAAGCCGAGCGGGCCGGCGAGGGAAAACAGTTCGCGGATCTGGGCCAGCGCGGCGCTGTCGGCGCCGACGGCCGCGGCCGCCTGATCCAGCGTCGTGATCGCCAGCAGTTCGAACACCCGTTCGATATCACGGGTCGCGAGGCCCTCCTCCTCCAGCAGCCGGGCCACCTCGTCGTCGCTGATCTTGCCGCGCTTGTCGAGCGCGAGGCAACAGGCCATGAAGTGCTCCTGGCCGATGCCGCTGCGGGCAAACAGCTCGGCCAGCACGGCGCGGCTGCCGACGCGGACCTGGAACTCGTTGGCGCTCAAACCCAGCCGACGCAGGGCGGCGACGGCGGCGCCAATGACTTCGGCCTCGGCCAGCACCGATTCCTCGCCGACGATGTCGAGATTCCATTGGTAATGCTCGCGCTTGCGGCCGCGCGTCATTCGTTCGTAGCGGAAACACTGGCCGATGGCGGACCACTTGAGCGGGAAGCTGAGCGCCCCCTGCCGCGCGATGATCATGCGGGCGAGCGAGGGGGTCAGTTCGGGCCGAAGCGCGAGGCGGCGATCGCTCTTGTCCACGAAGGTGTAGATCTGGTCGCTGATTTCCTCGCCGGCCTTGCGCTCGAGCAGTTCCATGGTTTCGACGACGGGCGCGTCGTATTCCTCAAAGCCGTGGAGCCGCGCGGTTTCGCGCCAGGCGGAGAAAAGGGCGTCGCGCGCGCGAAAATCCTCGGGATAGAAATCGCGCATGCCGCGCGGCGGGGCGAAAGTCGTCATGGTGTGAATTCCAATGAATTAACTGAAATTGACGGAATGATAAGGATAAAGCTCAGGCTTCCTGGGGTTGCAGGGCCGGATCGTCCAGTCCGAGCTTCTGGAAAAACTCGACGCGCCGCCGCCCCTGTTCGATCGGACAGGGCTGACCGGCCAGCATCGCGCGCAGGGCTTCCATTTCCTCGCGCGAAAACTGCCGCGCGTGGCGAACGTATTCCTCGAAGGCCTCATAGGCCAGCGGCGCGACGGCGCGGGCGCAATCGCCCAGCACCTCGGCGTAGACGCGAATTTCATACTGGGCGTGCTCGTCGGCCCGCAACTGGATGAAATGAAACAAGTTGTGCAGGTCGATCTGCCAGTACCATTCGGTGTAGAGCGACAGCGGAAGATTGACGCGCGCCAGTTCGCGCGCGATATCCAGGTCGATCATCTCCCGGTAGCCGGCATAGGCGGTCTCCTGCGCCGAGGTGAGGATTTCGAGGACGCGGCGCGCCTGCTCGGCGTCAAGCGCGTCGGCGTCGCGCCCCTGTTTATTGGTCTTGCTCTGGGGGCGAATCTGCTCGGGATCCGGCAGATAGAACTCGTCCTTCATCACCGAATAGCGACCCGACATTTCGTTCAACCGCGCCGTGCGGTGCCGGATCCACTGGCGGGCGACGAAGATCGGCAGCTTGACGTGAAATGTCAGGATCACCTGTTCGAACGGCGAGGTGTGGCGGTGGCGCATGAGGTAATGAATCAGCGCGCGATCCTCGCGGACGGTCTTGGTGCCGGCGCCGTAGGAAACGCGCGCGGCCTGAACGATCCGGGCGTCGCCCCCCAGGTAATCCACGAGCCGCACGAACCCCTTGTCCAGGACCTTGATTTCCTGATCGAGCAATGCCTCGGCTTCGGGGATGGTGATGTGAGCCATGACCGGATCCGTTCCCTTACTCAGATTCGTCTCACTCAGAAATTCGTCCGTCGTCCTCGCACCCCGGCGTTCATGGAGAATCGGGGATTCATCAGCCATGCGTGATCGGGAGCGCGCCGGAGAAACGCAAGCGGATAACGTGGCGAACCGCGAACGTCAGCGGTCCTGACGGACGGCCTGCGCCGGCAGAACGGGATCCAGCGGCGCCCCGAGCAATCCGCGCCGGAGCAAGTCAAGCGCGGCGACGACCGCCTGGTGCCGTACGTCGGCGCGGTCGCCCAGAAAATGGTGCCTCCGACTATGCACGATCCCGTCGGGACCCGCCAGCCCCAGATAAACGAGGCCGACCGGTTTGTCGGGCGAGCCGCCGCCGGGCCCGGCGATGCCGGTGATGCTGACGGCCCAGTCGGTGCCGGCCACTTCGCGCGCGCCGGTCGCCATCGCCTCGGCCACCTCGGCGCTGACCGCGCCGAACCGGGCCAGCAGGTCGGGCATCACGCCCATGCGCGCCATCTTGGCCTCGTTGGCGTACGTGATGAACCCCTCGCGGAAATATTCCGACGAGCCCGCGACATCGGTGATGCGGCCGGCGAGGCGTCCGCCGGTGCACGATTCGGCGGTCGTCAGCGTCTGGCGCCGCTCGCGCAGAAGCCCCCCAACGACGCTCTCCAGCGTGTCGTTGTCGCAGCCAAAGATGTTGTACTCGCCCAGGCGCTCCCGAACCAGCGCCTCCCATCGGGCCTGGAGTTCGTCATTGGCGGCTTCGTCGCGCGCCATCAGGGTCAGGCGGATATCGACCAGGCTCATCTTGGCCAGCAGCGCGAAATTCACCCGTTCGTCGTAGGCGAACAGGTCGTGAACCAGCTCATTGATGGCCGACTCGGCAATGCAGGCGGTGTGGTAGTTGATCGCGCGAAAACGGACGCGCTCGACACCGAAACGCCGCAGGATGCGCGGCAGCGCTTCCTTGTCGAGCATCGGCGCCATTTCGCGCGGGGGCCCCGGCAGGGCGATCAGCGTCGCGCGCGGGCCGTCCGGTCCCGGCTCCAGATAGAAGCCCGGGGCGGTGCCGTTTTCGTTCGACAGGACTTCGGCGCCTGCGGGAATCAGCGCCTGCACCCGGTTGGACTCGGGCATGACCCGACCGCGCCGCTGATAGCGCGCGCGGATGCGCTCGAGCGAATCAGGATCCTCAACCAGCGCCCGCCCCCACACCGCCGCCACGACGTGCCGGTTCAGATCGTCGCCGGTGGGCCCGAGGCCGCCGGTCGTGATGATCAGATCGGCCCGCGCGGAGGCTTCGGTCAGGGCTTCCTGGAGCGCGTCGGCGCGATCGGCGATCGCGACGTGCCGCGCGGTCGGCAGGCCGGCCTCCAGCAGCCGCCCGCTGATCGTGGGGCTGTTCCGGTCGGTGGCATGACCTTGCAGAATTTCCGTGCCGGTCGAGAAAATCCAGATGACGGGGTCGGTGGTGGACATGCTGCTTTAATCCGTTGGGGTGGCCGCCCCGGGCCGCAACCGCGCCGGCGGTCCGCTCGCCGTCGCCCGGCAAGACCCGGCCCGCCCTCGGTGGGATGTTGATGGATCAGTAGCTGCCGCTCTCTTCGAGCGAAATCACCAGGGGTTCCGCCTGGGGCGCCGCATCCCCTCCGCTGGGGATCACGCCGCCGCTTGCGGCCAGCGCCGCGTCCTCGGCGGCCTTTTCCTCGATCAATTGCGTGATCGTCGTGAACTCGTAGCCGGCCGCCTTCAGGTCGGCGATCATGCCGGGCAGCGCGTCGATCGTCGGCGCCTTCGTGTCGTGCATGCAGACGATCGCGCCGCCGTGGGCGTCGCCCACGACCTTCTGTCGGATTTTCTCGCCGGTGGCGCCGCTGGCCCAGTCGCGCGGGTCGATCGACCACATGCAGATGACCAGATTCTCCTCGCGGCAGATGTCGCGCACGGTCTGATCGACATTGCCGCCCGGCGGACGGAAGAGGACCGGCCGGATGCCGGTGGTCCGCTCGACCAGGTCCTGAGTTTCGACGATCTGGCGGCGAACCTCGGCCTCGTTCTTGCGCGTCAGGTTCGGATGATCCCAGGAGTGGGTGCCGAGTTCAAACCCCGAGTCCGCGACGAGTTTGGCCTGCTCCGGATAGCTTTCCACCATCTCGCCGACGAGGAAAAAATTGGCGGGAATCCCCGCCTCCTTGAGGATCCGCACGACCTGGGGGGTGCGCGACGGATGGGGCCCATCGTCGAAGGTCAGAACGATCTTCCTGGTGGAGCTTGAGCCGCGGCTGATTTTTTCGCCGGCGTGGGCCTTGATCGCCGCGGAGAGCTCAACGCCGGGCGCGGCGGCCGGTTCGCCCGCTGGGGACGTCGCCGCCTCCGCCGTGGGCGTTTCGTCGCCCGACAATGGCTCCGCGGCGGCCACCTCCACCGGCGCTCGATCGGACAGGCTGGCCGAGGGGGCCGGATCGGTCGGCAGGGTCGCCGGCGCGGAGGCGGCCGGCTCGGCCCGCGCCAATGCATCGCCGGCGAAAGCGTTGTCGGGGGTGCGGGCGCCCAGCAGATAGCCGACGGCAATGCCGGCGGCCAGCAGCAGAACCAGACCCAGCCATTTGCTCAGGGGTGATTTCATCAAGCGATCCTTTCGCACTGGAACGGGGGATGTCTCAAGGGGAGCTGCTCGAGCGGGATGAGGGATTTCAACGGGTTCAGGCCGACTGCGGGGTCGCGGCGCCCATCCCCGCCGACCAGCGCAGATAGGCCTCGAGGAAGCCATCGATGGCGCCGTCCATGACCGCCGATACGTTGCCGGTTTCGTGGCCGGTGCGGTGATCCTTGACCATCTGATACGGCTGAAACACGTAGGAGCGGATCTGATTGCCCCAGGAGATGTCCTTCTTGGCCTCCTGGCGGGCGTCCAGTTCGGCCTGCTGCTCGGCGCGCGCCTTCTGGTAGAGCTTGGCGCGCAGCATTTTCATCGCGACGGCCTTGTTCTGGTGCTGGCTGCGTTCGTTCTGGCAGGCGACGACGATTCCCGTCGGTTCGTGCGTGATCCGCACGGCCGAGGAGGTCTTGTTGACATGCTGGCCGCCGGCCCCCGACGAGCGGTAGGTGTCGATGCGCAGATCCTCTTCACGAATTTCGATCTGGATTTCGTCATCGACCTGCGGCCAGACATCGACCGAGCAGAACGAGGTGTGGCGGCGCTTGGCGGCATCGAACGGCGAGATCCGCACCAGCCGATGGACGCCCGCTTCGGCCTTCAGCATCCCGTAGGCGAACTCGCCCTTGACCAGCAGGGTCGCGCTGCGGATGCCGGCTTCCTCGCCGTCGATCAGGTCGAGCGTCTCGACGGCATACTCTTCCTTTTCGCACCAGCGGGAGTACATGCGCAGGAGCATCTGCGCCCAGTCGCAGGACTCGGTGCCGCCCGCCCCGGCGTGGATGTAAAGATAGGCCGATTTGTCGTCGTCCTGATCCTTGAGCAGGGCGCGCGTCTCGAGCGATTCGAGCGTATGCTCCATCGTGTCGGCCTGACGGACCAGCTCGGCCAGCATGTCAGGGTCGCCCTGGGCCATCTCGTTGAGTTCAATGGCGTCGCTCAGGTCGCGGGCAAGCTGCTCCCATGGCTCGATCTGGTTCTTCAGCCGATTCAGATCGCGCATGTGCTCCTGAGCGGCCTGGGCATTGTCCCAGAAGTCGGGGCGGGCGGATTCGGCCTCCATCTGGTCGATCCGCTGGCGCATCTCGTCGAAGCGGAGGTAGCGGCGCGCCTCATCGACACGCTGGCGCATGCGATCGAGCGAAGGACGCAAGTCTTCCTGGGTGATGGGCAATGCCGTCGGGCTCCTTGAACGGGGGTGGCGAGGCCGCGCCGGGCGCTCGCGCCGACCAAAAAAGGACGCTGGTATCATATCGAACACCCCCGCCCCTTTGCAAGACGCCACCCGTCCCGGATCGCTCGTCTCTCGTCACTCGCCCTCGTCCTCGTAATCGCCCCCAACGGCCCACCCCGATCTTTCTCGCTTTGTTGTAAATCGCAGATTCACAGGCCCCCCGTCCTTCGTCACCCCCCCTCCTTCATGTTCCCTCTTCCCATTTCTTCCCCCGCCCGGTTAAATCGGCGGGAATCAGTCGATGGGGCGATCCGGTGCGTATTCTCCTACTCTCGCAGGTCTTCCCCTACCCGCCGTACGACGGCAACATCCTGCCGATTCATCATTTCCTGCGTTGCCTGGCGCCGCGCGCCCAGTTCACGCTGCTGACGCGCGAGCCAGCCGACGCCGGGTTGCGTTCGGAGGCGCTGGCGCTATGGGAAAGCTGGGGCGTACGGGCGCGGCTTGTGCGCTGCCCGGTCCGCAGCGGCGCGGCGCAGGCGTGGGCCTGCCTGCGCGGGGGCCGGCCGTGGATAAATCGCTTCTTCAGTCCGGAACTGGCCGCGGCCGCGGCTGAACTGCTCGCGCGCGAGCGATTCGACCTGATTCAGTCCGAGGGGGTCCTGAGCGCGCAGCACCTGCCCGCGGCGCCGCCGGCGCGGCGCCTGCTCGTTGCCCGCGACTGCCTGTCGCTGGCGCATTGGCGGGCCTGGCGCGCCGGCCATTCGCCCCGCGAGGCGCTCGGCGCGATCAAGATCGCCCAGATGGAGCGCACGCTTTACCGCCGCGCCGACCGGATCCTCGCCATCTCGCCGACGGACGCCGAGGCGATACGGCGGCTCGCGCCGTCGGCCCGCATCGAGGTGTTGCCCAACGGGGTCGATCTGGACCAGTTCCGCCCGCGACCCGAACTGGAGCAGCCCGGCGTCGTCGCGTTCACAGGCGCGATGGACTTCGCGCCGAACGTGGAAGCCGCCGTCTGGTTCGGACGCGAGATCTGGCCGGGCGCCGTTCGCCGCGTCCCCTCCGCCCGGCTGCGGATCATCGGGCGCGACCCCGTCCCCGCGGTGCTGGCGCTGGCCGCCGACCCATCAATTGAAGTAACCGGCCGCGTGGAGCGGATGGAGGAAGAAGCGGCGCGGGCGCAGGTGATCGTCTCGCCGCTGCGGCGAGGGACGGGCATCAAGAACAAGGTGCTGGAAGGGGCCGCGCTCGCGCGGGCGCTGGTGGTCAGCCCCGTCAGTCTGGCGGATATCGATCTGCGGCCCGGGCGGGAACTGGAGCTGGCCGAGTCGGCCGGGGAATTCATCGAGCAGACCGCGTCGCTGCTGAGTGATCCGGCGCGGCGCCGGGCGCTGGGCCAGGCCGCTCGTTCGGCCGTGGAGCAACGTTACGGCTGGTCTGCCATGGCGGAGCGGCTATGGGGGCACTACGGCGAACTGGTGGGCGGCGGCGACGTCGCGTCGGCGAAGAATCGCGCCTGAATCGCCTGGGCGGCCACACGGCTCCCGGCGGCGTTCAGGTGAACGTCGATCGGGTCATACAGCTCGGCGCCCCCCTCGGCCGCGAGCGCCTCCAGCAGGTAAAGCGCGTCGATGCCAAGCTCCGCGCAGAGCTCAAGGACGACCGGATCGTTGGAGACCGCCTGCTCGGGCGGGACGGGGTCCTTAACGGCGCGCGGGTCCTCGCCAAATGCCTGAACGGGAGGGATGACGACCACCGCGAAGCGGAAACCGTGTTCGTCGGCCAGGCGCCTGAACTCGGCCAGGATTTCGCGCATCAGCGCGGTCAGGTGCTCGCGCAGCGGCGCCGACTGCATCTCGAGCGAAAGATACGCGTCGCCCATCAACGCCTGGAAGATCGATTGCTCCCGGGCCGGATCCATGTAGTGCGGCGTAAGCAGATGGCGCAGGTGCATCGCGACGCGCGAGCGGGGCAGTTCGCGGCTCAGGATATCGTTGCCGGTGCGCCGCACGCCGCCCCCCGGCGCCGGCTCCAGCAGCAGGTTTTTCATCAGGTCGCCGAAGTCGTTGGCGGGGAACAGCCCGAGAATCACCTGATCGGGCGCCAGCTTCAGGCCGTCGCGCTTCAGCCGCAGCAGCGTCTGATCCGGCCCGTCGCCATAGACCCCCATGTTGAATACCTCCCAGGGTGAGCCCAGGAAGGTCTCCAGCCGGCGGGGGATGGTTTCGTGCGACGTGGTGCTGACGCCCATCACGAACGAATCGCCGACCATCAGCACGCGGCGGCGTCCGGCCGATTTCGCGCCGAAGTCCCGGTCGCGATAGCCCAGGTTGTTCAGGTCATTGCGCGAGCGGGGGACGAACCGGAACAGGAGTTCGCGATCGAGCGCGATCCGCGCCGGCAGCCGCCCGGGGTGCAGTTCGGGCGCCACATACGTCGGCTCGAGATGCAGCAGGGCAAGCAAGAGCTCGCCGCCGACCCAGCCGACGGCCAGAATGGCAACGAGCACGACCGCGCGGAACGCCAGCAGCCGGCGGCGCGAGGGTACGGGCCCGGGCGGATTTGCGTGCGGGTTTTCAGGATTCGATTCGGTCATCGCGGGGGCATTCCGGGCATCGCTCGGCAAATCCAGCCTCAATGGTTCGAGACCGGCCGCGCGGGGCGCGTTCGTGCGCCGCCGCGCAACGACACTATGGCCATCCCGGCCGCTTCGGTCGATCCAAAATCGCCGCTCTTCGTCTCAAGATCGGCCCCCCCCGCGCCGGGATTCAAGTTGCGATTTGGCCCTCCGCATTCTTTAATCACCGTCGGCCTCGGCCCGAACCGCACGCTTCCCTGGAATGCGCCACGTGGAAACCCTGGGCACCCTTTCCATTGTCATCCCGGCCTACAATGAACGCGCCACGATCGAGAAGATCGTCGAGCGCGTGCGCGCGGTCGAGCTGCCCGGCATCGCCAAGGAGATCATCGTCGTCGATGACTGCTCGCGCGACGGAACGCGCGAAGTCATCGATGCGCTCGCCGAACGTTACAGCGAGGTCCGCGCGCTGCACCACGAGGTCAACCAGGGCAAGGGGGCGGCGCTGCGCACCGGCTTCGCCAACTGCACCGGCGATTGGGTCGTGATCCAGGACGCCGATCTCGAATACGACCCGGTGGAATATCGCGCGCTGCTCGAGCCGATCCTCCAGGGCCAGGCCGACGTCGTCTATGGCTCGCGGTTCCTCGGCAGCGGCGCCCACCGGGTGGTGTACTACTGGCACTACATGGGCAACCGGTTCCTGACGACACTGTCCAACATGTTCACGAACATTAACCTGACGGATATGGAAACGTGCTACAAGATGTTCCGGCGCGAGATTCTGCAGCAGATCCAGATCGAGGAATCGCGTTTCGGGTTCGAGCCGGAGATCACGGCCAAGGTGGCCCGGCTGAAGTGCCGGATCTATGAAGTCGGCATTTCGTATCACGGGCGGACGTACGAGGAAGGCAAGAAAATCGGCTGGCGCGACGGCGTGCGGGCCATCGTCTGCATCCTCAAATACAATCTGTTGCGCTGATCGCGCCGACCCGAAAGGGCTTGAAAATCAACAACGCGTCCCTAGAATGGGATGGTTTGAGCCCGGCAAGGTCCGGTCAGAGTGATCGGCCGCCGCGCGGCTGCACCCTAACGAAGTCAGGACAGCAGGTGACCCCATGATGGCCAAGGTGAATGAAGACAATGTCGCGCCCGCGACGGAGGAGACGCCCGAAACGGCGCGGACGGCCACCGCCGACCCGGCGCAGACGCCCGCGGGCCGCAAACCGATCCAGATCAGCCGCGACGACCTGACTGAAGAGGGGCGCAAGAAGATCGAGGAGCAGGCCAAGCGGCCGATCCCGGATTTCGAGTATACGCTGGCCCATCAGGAGAACAAGGAAGGCTCGCGGCTGGTCCTCACGTTTGAGGTCGCGCGCGAGGTTTTCCTGGGCGAGCAGGAACGGCTGCTGAGCGATCTGGCGAAGGAAGTGACGCTGCCGGGCTTCCGCAAGGGGCGCGCGCCGCTCAAGCTGCTTCAGCTCCGGCTGGGTGATGACGTGGTGCGCGACACGGTCGGCTCGATCGCGACGAACGTCCTGCGCCAGGAGCAGGCCAAACAGCAATACGAGCTGCTGGTCAATCCGCAGGTGATCGATTACCAGGAGCCGGACGGCGCCCAGGGGGTGCTGAAACTGGAGATCGAGCTGGAACTGCAGCCCAAGGTGGAGCCCCGCCAGTACACCGGCTTCACGGTGGAAGTCGAGGAGGAGCCCGTCACCGAGGAAATGGTCGACGAGCAGCTCGAGGAGCTGCGCCGCCGGAACGCCGTCATGGAGCCGGCCGGCGAGGGAGACGCCGTCAACGAAAGCTCGTGGTTGAAAGTCGATATCGAGGTGACGAACGAGAAGGGCGAGCGGCTCGATCACCTTTGCAAGACGGAGGAGACGATCTACGAGATTCGCCACGGCTTGCCCGAGCCGATCCGCGAACAGCTCGTGGGCAAGAAACTCGGCGAAACGGCCGAGGCCGATGTGGAAAACATCGTAACCAATCGGCGCGGCGAGGAGGTCCGCCACACCGACCATTACAAGGTGACGGTGCGCGAGATCCGCAACGAGAAGGTGCCGGAACTGGACGACGAATTCGCCAAGGATCTGGGCGAGTATGACACGCTGGCCGCGCTGCGCGAGGCGATTCGCAAGCAACTCGAGGAAAGGGAAGCGGAACGGCGACGCAACGCCGCCGCCGCCGCGATTTACGAGAAGCTCCTCGAGGAAAATCCGGTGGATGCGCCGCGCACGATGCTCGCCATGCAGCAGTACAATCTGATCATGGAGGACTCGTATCAATTGCAGCGCATGGGCCTGCGGCTGGATCAGGTGGTGCGCGACACGGACGAGTACATGCGCGCGCAGGAGGCGAGCGCGCTCAATCGGGTGAAGCTCAACCTGCTGCTGGAGGCCATCGCCAAGCGGGAGTCGCTGGAGGTCGGCGACGCGGATGTGGACCAGGAGATCGCCCAGATGGCGGAGAAGAGCGGGCGCAAGCCGCTGGCCGTCCGCGCCCGGCTGGAGGCGCAGAAGCAGCTCGACCAGGTCAAGTCGAACATTGAGCGCCGGAAACTGGTCGACTTCCTGCTCGCGAACAACGAAGTGAAGTATGTGCCGGCCAAGCCCAGGACCGAGCCGGCCGAGGGCGCGGCGGAGGCCGGTGCGCAGGATGATTCGAATGCCGCGTCGGGCCCGCAAGCCTCCTGACGCCGCGATTGCGATCGATCTCGGCGGCGGCGCGGCCGCCCATCCCCCCGGAGAGGCAATCATGAGTTACTATGTTCCGATGGTCGTCGAGCAGAACGAGCGCGGCGAACGCGCCTACGACATCTATTCGCGGCTGCTGCGCGACCGGATCATCTTCCTCGGCACGCCGATCGACGACGGCGTCGCCAACGTGATCATCGCCCAGATGCTCTTTCTGGAGAGCGAGGACCCCGACAAGGACATCAATCTCTACGTCAACAGCCCCGGGGGCGTGGTCACCTCGGGCATGGCGATTCTCGACACGATGCGCTTCATCAAACCCGACGTGGCGACGCTGTGCGTCGGCCAGGCGGCCTCGATGGGGGCCGTGCTGCTGGCCTGCGGGACGCCCGGCAAGCGCTCCTCACTCCCCCATTCGCGCATCATGCTGCACCAGCCGATGGGTGGATTCAGCGGCCAGGCCTCCGACATCGACATCCACGCCCGCGAAATCCTCAAGATCAAGGAAGAGCTCAACCGGATTCTGGCGGAGGCCACCGGCCAGCCGATCGAGCGGATCGCCGCCGACACCGATCGCGACTACTTCCTCGACGCCGGCACCGCCAAGGAATACGGCATCATCGATCATGTGATTACGCGCAAACAGGATGACGAAAAGGCGCCGGCGAAGAAGTGACGGTCGGGGACCCTACCCCTCCGGCATCCGGCGCGCGATGAGGATCATCCGCGGCGCGGCTTCGTGCCAGGCCGAGCCGTCGTAGTCGCCGTGGCGGGCCACCGGTTCCAGCCGCGCGGCCGCCAGCATCCGCTCCAGCGTCGTTGGCGAATAGACCCGCACCGATTCACGCCAGGCGTGCTCCTCGCCCGAGGCGTCCACGCAAACGACGTCCTTGACCACGCGCCGCGTCGCCGCGTCCCAGTGCCGCGATTCGATCACGCGCCGCCCGCCGGGCAGGCTGCGTTCGGAGCGCGGCCGCAGGCTCGCCAGCAACCGTTCGCGGTTGATGTGATCGATCGCGAACCAGCCCTCGGCGCCGCGCCGCCGGCTCAGGACCCGCCCCACCTCGTCCAGCACGCCCTGGTTCTCCGCATCGTCCTCGAAATAACCGAAACTCGTGAACAGATTCACCACGCGGTCGACCGCGCCATCGGCGACCGGCAGCCGGCGCATGTCGCCCTGCATCAACATCGGCCGCGCGGCGGGCAGCGCCCGCGGGTTCGCCGCGTGCAGCGCCGCCCAGTGCTCCCCTGCCCTGCCCAGCAGAACGCGCGACAGATCGAGGCCGAAGGCGCGCCGGACATGGCGCGCGAGAAAGAGCAGATGGCGCCCCGGTCCGCAGCACAGGTCGAGCAGGCGATGCTCCGGGCGCAAAGCCAGCGCCTCGCCCAGGAACTCGACGGCGCGCCGCGCCTCCTGCAGGTCGCGATGGCGATACAGCTCGAGATACGCTTCCTGAAAGGCGACTTCGAACCACGGGCGGGAGTGCGGCTGGGCGGATTCGGCAGCCGCCCCGGAACGACTCATTCGATTCCGTATTCCTCCATCTTGCGGTAAAGCGTCTTGCGCCCGATGCCCAGCACCTTGGCCGTCTGCGCCCGGTTGCCGCCGTTGCGCGCGAGCGTCGCGCGGATCAGCTCGCGCTCGGCGTCGTTGAGCGAGGCCCCCACGCGCAGCGTCACCGTGCCGCGGTCGGGCGTGGCGGAGCGGATTTCCTCGGGCAGATCGCGCAGCGCGATCTCGCGCCCCGTGCTCATCACGACGATCCCCTCGATGACGTTGCGCAGTTGCCGCACGTTGCCCGGCCAGTCGTAGTCCTGCAGCGCCTGGCGCGCCTTCGGCGCCAGTTGCACCGAGCCGCGGCCGTTGGCCTCGGCGAACTCGCGCAGAAACGCGTCGATCAGCAGCGGCAGATCGTCGCGCCGTTCGCGCAACGGCGGCAGGTTGATCGTTACGACGTTCAGCCGGTAGTACAGATCCTCGCGAAAGCGGCCGGCGTCGACCAGCTTGCGCAGGTCGCGATTGGTCGAGGCGAGCACCCGCACGTCGACCCGGATCGGTTCCACGCCGCCGACGCGCTCGAACACCTGCTCCTGCAGCACGCGCAGCAGCTTGACCTGAAATTCGGGCGTGGTCTCGCTGATTTCATCGAGCAGGATCGTCCCGCCGTCGGCCATCTCGAACCGCCCCGGCCGCGTGCGGATCGCTCCGGTAAAGGCCCCCTTCTCGTGGCCGAACAGCTCGCTTTCCAGCAGCGTGGCGCTCAGCGCGCCGCAGTTGACCGGCACGAACGGATTCTTCGCGCGCGGCGAGTTGAAATGAATCGCGTGCGCGATCAGCTCCTTGCCCGTCCCGCTTTCGCCCTGGATCAGCACCGTCGCCCGCGTCGGCGCCACCTGGCGCACTGTCTGGAACACCCGCTCCATCTCCGGCGAATTGCCGATGATATTCTGAAATCCGTAGCGCCGGTTGACCAGCGACTTCAGTTCCTCGTTCTCGCGCGTCAGGTCGCGCGACTTGAGCGCCCGCTCGCAGTTGAGCCGCAGCTCCTCCAGGTCAACCGGCTTGGTCTGGTAATGGAACGCCCCCTCGCGCATCGCTTCGACGGCCGTCTCGATCGTCCCATGCGCCGTCAGCATGATCACTTCCACCGTCGGATCCTGCTGTTTGATGCGCTTGAGCAGTTCCAGGCCGTCCATGCCCGGCATTTTGAGGTCGGTGACGACCAGATCGAAGGGGGATCGGTTGAACCGCTCGAGCGCCTCGTTGCCGTCGGCCGCCGTTTCGATCTCCATCTGCGCCGCCTCCAGGCTCCAGCGCAGCCCCTCGCGCGTGTTTTTTTCGTCATCAACTATCAGCACGCGTCGTTTCATCGGATCGCTATTCCATTGAAAACAGACTTAGTTCGGCGGGCACGAGCAGAGCCCCGGAGTTGCATTGACATCGATGCTCACCCGCGGATCGACGGCCTTGCGCAGTTGATACCGGATGAAACGGCCGGGGAATTCCTTGGGGGGGACTTCCGCAAAGATCGGCTGGTCGGGCAGCGCATCTTTGCCCTCCGACGGCTCAATCCAGATCAGTTCAATCCCGTCTGTCGCCTCGCCGGCGCCGGCAAGTCGCGCGAGCAGCAGCAGGCCGACCAGGATGGCCGGGGTCAGTCGTCTCAAGGGGGTTAACATCGGCGACGCGCCAATCCTTAAGGACGTCGTTAAGTATGGCCGGATCGGTCGCCAACCAGACTGGGATCGACGATACGTATCTCCGGCGGCTGGAATTGGTCCTTGCCCGATTCAAGCAGCCGCACCGGCCGGATATGCAGCGGCAACGAGATCGTGAAGCGCGTCCCTTCACCCGGATGCGTCTCGACATCCAGCGCGCCGCGGTGCTCGGCGATGATGCGATAGACCACCATCAGCCCCAGACCCGAACCGCCGAACTTGGTCGTAAAGAACGGCTCGGAGATCTTCTCGATCATCTCCTCGGGGATGCCCGTCCCGTTGTCGGTGATCGTCAGCTTGACCGCGTCGCCGGCCAGCCGCGCCTCCACGCTCAACCGCGGCACGTAGTGCTCATTGGTCTCGCGGGCCTGCTCGGCGCGCACCTTCATTGCGTCCAGCGCGTTGCTCAGCAGGTTGCGCAGCACCTGCAGCATCAGGTGCTCGTCGATCATCACCGGCGGCAGGTCGGGGTCGACGCGCAGATCGAACTGAACGCCGCGCTCCTCGCATTCGGGATCGTAGATGCGCCGCGCACTCTCGAGCACCGGGCGCAGATCGCGCGATTCCAACTGCGGACTGCGCGGCCGCGCCGCCTGCAGGAACTCCTCGATCGTTCGCCCCATCCGGTGCAGTTCCTCCAGCATCACGTCGACGGCGCGCTCGGTCTTGTCCAGATCGGGCGACCGCCCCTCGGCGCGCGCCGACCGCACCTCGGCGTGCAGCAGTTGCGCGTGGATGTTGAGCGCGTTGAGCGGGTTCTTGATCTCGTGCGCGATGCCCGAGGTCAGCGTCGCCAGCGAGGCCAGCCGCTTCGCCCGCGCCTGCTCGAACTCGCGCTCCTTGCGCTCGGTGATGTCGTGCAGCAGGATGATCAGCAGCTCCTCGGGCTCCTCGTCGCCGAATTCGCCGGATCCCGCCGACCGCATCGGCAGCGTCGAGAGACTCAGCACGCGGTCGCGGCCGTACGAGCATTCGAAGCCGTCGATCGCGCGCAGCCGGCCGCGCAGCGAGCCCAGGCACTCGTGCAGCGGGTGCGCCGGATCCAGCCGCTCGTCGATCGGCTCGCCCAGCACGCTGCGGTTGCGCGGCCAGCCCATCATCGTCCGCGCCCGCCGGTTCATGAACAGCAGCGTCAGCTCCCGGTCGGTGACGATGATCCCTTCGTCCAGGTGGTCGAAGATTTTGAGCAGAAACTGCCGCTGCGACAGGACCCGCGTCACATACGACTGCACCTGGTCGGGGTCCAGTTTCCCCAGCCGCGACAGGAGCTTGTCCTCAAATCCGGGGTTGTCCATCGGCCGTTGACCGTTCTCGCCGGCCCTCGCCGGCGCAGATGACTCACGGGCCCATTTTGAGCCAGTCGCGGGATTGCGTCAAGGCGGGGGACGACCGCGCGCCGATCCGGCGGACCAACGGGCCAGGGCGCGGCGCAAGTCAGCCGCGCCACGTGTTCCAAAAACACGCAGCTCCTCCCCGCGCCCGCCCACGGGGGAGTCAG
>ERZ795030.3197-NODE-3197-length-17899-cov-11.455896_pt1 | contig 17899 bp, 10 predicted proteins | sample MGYA00375122_ERZ795030 | MGnify/ENA primary metagenome ERZ795030 (study PRJEB30165, sample SAMN05720146) | activated sludge metagenome | isolation source: anaerobic digester from wastewater treatment plant | place: Japan | collected 2015-04-20 ... | reverse complement strand
TTCGTGTCGTACCTGAAATTGGTGGGATATGTCGTACTCTTCAACCTCTACTTCATCAGCAGGAATGGGTTGTATGCCGATGATCTGGAGCACGCCTGGCGCAAGGAAGCCACGGCGATGGTCTTCAGTACCTTCGAGGCATTCCTGCTCTTGGTGGTCATGCTGTACTTCCTGTACTTGGGGAAAATCACTCGAATCGCCATTGGGCTACACCTCATCTTCTCGGTGATCTTCTTGGTGACCGGACGTACATTCGTGTCCAACTACGTGAAGCGGGCATATGCCAAAGGGAGATACACCCGGAGAATCCTGTTGGTCGGGTATGGTGAGAACCTCACCAACTTCGAACGCGACCTGCACAGCGATACCGTGGAGGGTATCATCGTAGTGGGGCAGTACGATGGTTCGGATGGCCCCATCGGTGAGGTCCCGCAGTTGAACGGCACGTTGTTGCGTGATGTGGTGGAAGCGCAGAAGCCCGATATGGTGGTCATCGGCTACCCCCCGGCGGAGCAACAACGGCAACGGGCCATGATTGGCCAAGCGGTGGACCTCTTGAATGAACGGGTCGTCATGCTGCCCAACCTTCCTGAATCCTATATCGGCACCAAGGTCTCGGACTTCCGATGGACGCCGATGTTCACCCTCAATGCCGCTGAGATGGGGGTCTTCCAACGGATGGCCAAGCGGACCTTTGACTTCGTCGCCAGTCTGTGTGCCCTGATCATCCTCTCCCCACTGCTCGCCGTCATCGCCCTCATCATCAAGCTCACCTCGCCGGGACCGGTGATCTTCAAGCAGCAGCGGGTCACTCGTGACGCTGAGGTCTTCACCATGTACAAATTCCGCTCGATGCGTACCGATATGAGCGAGGGCGATACGGCCCGGTGGACCGTCGAGAATGATCCTCGGGTGACCCGGATCGGCAAATTCATGCGAAAGACCAGCATCGATGAACTGCCGCAGCTCTTCAACGTCCTCGGCGGCTCCATGAGCCTGATCGGGCCACGACCTGAACGGCCCGAGCTGGTGGAACGGTTCAACGACGAAATCCCCGGCTATCGGCTCCGTCACCGCTTCAAGGCGGGAATCTCCGGGTGGGCGCAGGTCAACGGTTGGAGGGGCGATACCTCCCTTGAACGACGGATCGAGTTTGATCTGTACTACATCCGGAACTGGAGCTTCTTCTTCGACATGAGAATCGTGCTATTCACCTTCCTCAAAGGCTTTGTCAATGAAAATGCGTATTAAGAAGAGCTGTGCCGCCCCCGTCAGGGGCGCTGTGCTGATCGGGGTGCTGCTCTGTGCCATCATGATGGGCCTTCCCGCGGCGAGTGAAGAGGTGAGGAGAGCGTTGCCGATGTTGAGCGAAGCGGAGTACGACGAGCTCGCCCACGGAGAGATGATCTACGGAATCTCTCTCAACGGCCCCGCGATCACTCGATACTTTGTCGCCGGCACCGAGGCGGCGTCCCGTGCGGAAGTCGCTCAGAAGATCGAGAAGGGCTTCGCCCTGGGGGCGGTGAACTATATCCCCTATCCCCCGGCCTTGCAGGCCATGGACCCCAGCGACCGGCAACTTGCCATCTTCAACAAGATTCGTGCGATCTCCACCCAGGAAGGAGTGACCTACATCTCCCACCGGGCCGGCGACAAGGAGCGGACGTTGATCGAGCGCTCCGCCTACATGGAGGATGATAAGAACCTCAACAGACTTCTGCCCGATCCCGTAGCGACGGTCTTTCCCAAGACTGCCCACAGCTACGTCTACCAACGGGACACCTCATTCGGAGGCAATCGCTACGAACACACCTACACCAACAGCGAGCGAGAGATCTTCGTGGCCATCGAGAACATCAGCTCGATGAAGGTGCTGGGACTCTTCACCGCGGTGAAGAGTGGGCAGCTCTCCATGAACATGGGGACCTACCAGTTGGATGACGGGCTCCTCCTCGTCGCGCTCACCACGATCGAAGGGCGCGACCCGACGGTCTCCGTCTTGGGCCTCTCCGTCGATCTTCCGTCAGCGTTCAAACGACGCATCGTAGCCGTTCAGAATTGGCTGATCGATCAGCTCAATACCATAGGACAATAGGAATCCCATATGAAACGCAACACCATCAGCCTCTTGCTCATCATCGCTGTAGCGCTCATCCTCTCGCCACTCTCGGCGGCCAACCACCTTTCGGTGCCGGTCGACCATCGTGTCTACAACATACTGGAAAGCGGACGGATCAGGGGCCTCTTTGATGAGAACCTCATCTCGGTGAAACCGTATCCGGTGAGCACGGTGGTCACCCTGCTTGAAGAGATGGCGGACAACCCCACTCTACTGCGGGCAGGGGAGAAGGAGGAGATCGAGCGCCTCCTTGAAGAGTTTGAAACGGTATACGGCAACTCCCCGAGTGGCCTGAAGGATCTCTTCTCCACCGGGTACCTGCGGTTCCTCGATCCGGAACGTACCCTCGGCGCCTCATTCGGTATCCAGATCGACAGTAACCAACGGTTCGACTTGGCGCATCCCACGCAGTATGACAGCCGGAACGCACTCAAGGCGATCCTCAGGGGAGATATCGGACCCCACATCTCCTTCAACATGGACTTTGGCCTCGCGATGGACAACCTGAACCCGTATCTCTTCCTCCCAAATGAATTCACTATCCCGGGCGAGGGGTTCTACATGAACCTCTTCGATGGAGGGAGCCAGCCTTCAGATTTCCCCACCCATGGGTTTTATCAAGGGCTGCTCTACAACCCTGAACTAACGGCATCGTTCTTTCATGGGGACCTCACCCTCCGGTGGGGGACCATCAAGCGCGATTGGGGCCCCGGCTTGAACAATCTCCTGCTCTCCTCAACCGCAAAGGAGTTCGATGCGATTGAGCTCCAGCTCACCCCAACCCCGTGGTTCCGCTATGCATTCATCACCGGATCGCTCAGTACCTATTCAGTTGGTGGCAACCAATACAAGGGGGTTCCGCATACCTTCCCGTCAGATCCATTGTCATCCCAAGATGCCGTCGATTATCGATTCAACAACAACTACAGCGCACACCGGGTTGAATTGGATGTCACGAAGAACCTTACCTTCGCGATCTTCGAGGCATCGGTCTGGCAGAAGCGATCCGAGCTTGGCTACCTCAACCCCTTGTCAATCTTGATGTTCGTACAGAACAGCACCGGAGACGTAGACAGCATGTTCGCCGGCCTTGATTTCTCCTACACCCTCCCGGGCATAGCCCGCTTCTACGGCGCCATGGCCATGAACGAAATGAACAAGGTGGGAAACCTCATCACCATGCTCAAGGCACCGAGGAATATGTTCGCCTTCCAACTCGGAGCGGTCATCCCGATCCCCATCGGCACCTTCTCCACCCTCACCGCCCAATGGACCTACATCAACCCATTCGTCTACTCGCACTATCCAACAAGAAAGCAGACGGGTGTGCTGGATTTTAATGGTTTGACAAAGGAAACAACTTTCATCACGGACACCGGGAGGACGGTGACGTATAAGACGGTTGGTGATGCTGAAACAATAACAATATCTGGAAGCGCCTATGAGGCTGGAGCGACCGCCACAATCGGTAGCGATGAATGGTATGATAATAAAAATGGACAACCAGAGTGGTCCGATAAAACCGGAAGGGTGCGGATTGTTCAAAATGGAGATCTATACTCCATCTACGAAACCTACGCCGAGTCAATGTATGTCAACAAAGGACAGAAGCTCGGCTATCCGCTTCAGCCGAACTCCCAGGAGTTCCTGCTCTCCCTCGATATCGGCCTCCCCAAGGGGTGGAATGCACAAGCCGAGGTGAAGTATCAAGCGCGCAGTGGACAGTACGGATTCGATATCTGGCAGTATATGCTGTATTGGGATGCCTCTTCCTATCCAGAGAAGGCGTTCTGGGACAATACCTTCCAGCACACCCTCTCGGTTCTCCTCGGTGCTTCGAAGAAGCTGGACACCATGCCCATCACGCTCTCTGCCTCGTACCAACTCATCGCCGATTGGGCGAAGCCGTATACTCTCACTGCTCCAGACGGAAGGAACACGATCTTTAAGGATTGGGAAGGACCAAGCTTCAACCACATCCTGCATATCGGTGTGAGGATCTATTACTAGGCCAAGAGTCCTTTTTCCCTCATGTTTCTTGTAACCTCAAGCCTCTCCGTGGGCTTGAGGTGGTATATGGCTATATCACAACCACATATGCCTTGATTTATTGACAGTGTTGTTGGAAGTGATATATCTTGGCAAGTGGTACTGATATCAGTTTTATACAGAGGGTGTATGGGAAGGTTGCAACGGAGAATCAGTCTCCTGATTGTTGTTGTGTTGATGGGGGTGAGCGTTGCTGCCTTTGCGGCAGAGGCGTTGATCACTGTCGATCAGGTGACTGGATACACCATATCTGACTATCGTTTTTCAGTGACCGGCAAGACCGCCAAGAGTGCTCTGAGGAGAACGATCGCCCCCAGCGGGGAGGAGCCGATCTACCAGAGCGAAGAAGCCTTGGTCAAGGCCTTGGACAACAAACGCCAGCTCTTGGTCAACACCCAGCTCTTCATCGATGTCGACTATACCTATGAGATCGCGTCTTTCGATACGGGCCTCGCGTCGTATGTCGTCACCTTTTTCGTTCAAGACTCCAAGACCCTCATCATCCTTCCGTATCCGAAGTTCGACAACGATGAGACCGGACTTCTGCTCGGGGTAAAAGCCAAGGATACCAACTTCTTTGGAACCTTCGGGGAGTTGAACTTCACCGGATATACCGCACAGAATGATGGGACGTTGGAGAGTTGGGAGAATCGAAAGGATCACCTCGAGCTCTATATCACCGACCTTTATATGCTCAATACCTCGATGAAGGTGTCGCTCGTCTATGACCGTGAGCGGATCAGTAATCCGAACGGTTCCTTTGACTATTCCATTTCGACAATCGGCATCCCCATCTTCTCGACCAAGCTTGATATCGCACTCGATGGCGATGTTACCCCCACCAACGACAACTTCTCCTTCAATTACAACGTGGGGTTGAGGGACTTGAGCTTGATGAAGACGTCGTTTGGTTTGCGTAGCTGGGGAAAGCTGCATCCGACCTGGAATTTGGACGAGGCAAACGCCGAGGTGCTCGGCTTCGGCTTCAACTATGGGCCCTTCTACCAGAATGGCGGGCGATACTCCCTCAACGCCACAGCCGAATGGTACGACTACCTGACCAAGATAAAACTCGCTGCCACCCTCACCCAACATGACCTGAACTTCTTGGGCCTCCCGTTCTCCTTCAGTATCAACGCCTGGGGCAAACAACAGCAGAAAGAGACCAGCATGGATGAAATCTTCCTTGGCGCCACGCTCGGGACCCGGTTTTCGCTTCCGTTCGGTCTCAAGTGGAGTGTCTCGGCCTCGGAAGGCGTGTCGTATACGCGTTCGAACGAAGCGGTGAAGAGCTATCTCGAAGTCAGCAATACACTCTCCAACAGCGGGCGGATCGATTACATCTCCAGTGGCCACAAGTTCCGCAAAGGCCTTGTCTTCTCCTTCAAGCATGTGATGCGGCAGTACCAACAGGATGAAGCAAGCGACCCCTCGTACTGGTATGTGGAAGGAAGCGCCACCTGGTTCCCCTTCGCCCTCTGGAGGATGAACCCGTCGGTACGCCTCAATGGCTTCTACATGGGAGAACAGGCACAAAAGTTCAAGTTCCTCCCTTCCAACGAGAACCTGAATCTCAACGACTACTTCCGTGGATTCTTGAACCGCACGGGTACGCTCAGCCACCTGAACAGCACGAAGCTCACCTATGGGGCGGTGATGAACCTGAACCTTACCATCGACTTCATCGACTTCGGCTTCGCCAAGTCATATGCCGTCCCTTTCCTCGACATCGGCGTGTTCGGTGATCCTGCTGCTGAGAACGGCAGGGTCCTCTTGGCCAACGTCGGTTTGGAAGGGTGGGGGGTGCTCAAGAAATTCCCCAGTCACCCGATGCGGGTGGCGCTCGGCATGAACTTCTTCGACCTGATGGAGGCCTTCAAAGGCGAACGTGAAGCCTCCGATGTCGAGTGGAAGCTTACCATCAGCTTTGAACTCTACTATTGAGTTCTCAATTTACCTTCAGCGCAGATCCTGCCCCTCCTCAGATTGACTGAGGAGCCCTCGAATGAGTATATTATTGACACATGCAGGAATTGTGTCAAAAGGTACTCCTGCGAGGGTGATGTGATGAAACCTCTCTGTATCGGGCAGTTCAGCGACTCGTTCCCCCCGCTGATGGATGGGGTTGGCCTGACCGTGCTGAACTATTGTACCCATTTGATCGCCAATGGCTACCGCTGTCACGCCATCGTCTCCGGCTCCCATATTGAGGAGGGGTATGCCTACGACCGGGAGCACCAGATCGACTACACCATCAGGGCGGCGAGCCATCCGGTCTTCGGCATCAAGCCGTACGGTATCATCCACAAGGACCGGGAATTCCTTCAGAGGGTGCATGCCATCGACTACAGCATCATCCACAGCCACTCCCCGTTCTACCTGGGGCCTCTTGGCGAGGAGGTGCGGCGCCTCCAGCGTGTCCCGTTGGTGGCGACCTTCCACACGCTCTTCAAAGACGACATCCTGGGGTTGACCCACTCTGAGTTCATCACCGACCAGGTGATGAAGAGGATTCTCCACCACTTTCAGGAGGCCGATGAGGTGTGGACCCCCACCGAGTGGAGCCGTAAGAAGCTCTTTGAGTACGGCATTGACCGGGAGGTGGAGGTTGTGGCAAACGGCTGCGACCTCTCCATCCCCACTGATGAGGAGTACCTGAGCTATCGCCGTGCGGGACGTAGTTACCTGGGTCTTGAAGATGACCGTCCGCTGCTCATCTACATCGGACAGCTGAAGGAGGAGAAGAACCTCACCCTCCTCGTCGAGGCGTTGGCCGGCGTCCCTCGCCGTGAGACCCCCTTTTTGATGCTCTTCGTCGGCAGCGGCTCTGATCGGGCGGCGCTCGAGCATTTGGTACAGAAGGCGGGGTTGGCTTCTGTGGTCCGCTTCGCCGGGAGGGTCACGGACCGGGAGCTCATCAAGGCGCTTCTTGCCGCAAGCTCGCTGATGCTCTTCCCCTCCCAGTACGACACCTCGGCCTTGGTGATCCAGGAGGCGGCCGCCTTCTCAGTCCCGGTGGTGAATACCCGCGGTTCTGCGACGGCCTCGCAAACGAACCACGGCTACAACGGCTTTGTCACCGCCAATGATGCCGCTTCGTTTGGGGGGGAGGTCACGCGACTGCTCTCCCATCCCCAAGAGGTCAAGAGTGCGGGAGAGGCGGCCAAGCGGACGATCTACCGCTCTTGGTCCACCGTCGTCACTGAGGTGGGCGAGCGGTATGAGGATCTGTGCAGTCGCTTTCACTCATCAAGCCGGTCGTGACGGTCGGTTCTTGAAGCGTTGGGAAAGGGTAGTGACCAGGATGATCATCGAGGGCATGATGAAGAGCGTGGCCAGCATACAGTCCAGGAGCGCCAGGGACATCAGGGTACCGAAGTAGCGCACCGGGGTGTAGGAGGCGAAGAGGAGCATCAGCATGCCGCCGACGATGGCCAGCGAGGTGAGGATGATCGGACGTCCCGTCTCCCTGATGGTCTCGCCCAGCAGCTCTTGGACACTCCGCCCATCAAGCCCCACCTTGTTCTTGTAGCGGATGAGGAAGTGGATGGCGTAGTCGACGCCGGTCCCTACGGCCACGGCGGAGAAGATGACCGTGATCATGTCGAAGGGGATGTTGAGCAGGTACATGAAGACGTAGTTCGCCATCACGCCGCAGAGGACGGGGATGATGGAGTAGAGAGCCAAAGAGAGGGAGCGGAAGGCGATGAAGACGGCCAAGAAGACGAGGATGTAGCTGATCCACGTCGAGCGGGCTTGGTCGGCCATCAGGGTATCGCTGAAGTAGAGACTGACGTGCGGCTCCCCGCTGAGGGTGACCGTTGTTCCCGCCGGCAGGAGCGGCAGGAGCGAGAGGACGGTAGCCTCGATGCGCTTGGCGCTGCCGATGGAGGAGAGCGTCTGCTCCTCGCTGTCATAGTTCTGCAGGTAGATGGTCAAGGCGCTGCCGTCTGCGTTGATGATGTCCCCGATGTCCTGCTGGCTCTGTCGGCTGATCAGCATGATCATCCGGGAGAGGAGGTTGAGCAGCCCCGATGTCTCGGGGATGCCGGCTTGGCCGGAGTAGACCTGGTTGGCGAAACTGACATAGGAGGCGAAGGAGAGGATGCGTGTCACATCCGGACACTGCGCGGCGATGGCGCTCTCATACGCATTCACCTGGGTGAGGTTTTCGCTTTGGAGGAAGAATTGCGCCTCCCCCTCTGGAGCCTCGATGGTGAGGATATAGGGGGTCTCTCCGCCCATCTGCCTGGAGAAGTGCTGAGAGCTTTGGGAGAACGGATCGCGCTTCGGCATATAGGACATGTAGTTGGTGTTGATGGGGATGTGGTCCTTTGTCAGCGCGTAGCCCGCGATGATGAGGAGGAAGAGCGCGCAGAAAATTTTCCAATACTTCAATACGAGGTGCTCGATGCCGTTCACTGCCCGGGCGAGGTAGCCCGTCTTGTAGGTGGTGATCTGCTCCCTCTTGGGAGGGACGACCAGGGTAAGCAGCGCCACCAGGTAGGTGGCGGCGAGGATGGCGCAGTAGATGATCCCGATGCCCACCGAGATGCCGAATTCGCGCAGCGCCGGGGTCTGCGAGAAGAGGAGGCTGCCGAAGCCGATGACGGTGGTGATGCACGCAAAGACGATGGTGCGCAGAATCTTTCGCGTTGACTGGACGGCATTCAATCCCTTGGGGTAGTCGGTATAGTACTCGCCGATGATGTGGATCGCATAGGAGGAGCCGAGGTTGAGGACCATGCAGGGGGTGACGATGTTGACGATGTTCAGCGTATAGCCCAAAAGTCGCATCGTCCCGAAGGTCCAGATGATGCCGATGGCCGACATGGAGAGGGGGAGGAGCACGCTCCGCTTCGCCCGAAAGCTCAAGTAGTAGATGGTCAAGATGGCGACGAAGCACAAGGAGAGGAGGATCGAGAGGTCACGGCCGAGGTAGAACATCAGGCGGTTGGTCAGCGCCGCGATGCCGTTGATGTAGACGGTCACCCCGTTCTCGCGCAAGACGTCCAGGCAGGCGGAGAGCTCATCCTCCATCTCCTGGGTCAGTGGGAGCGACTGGAAGGAGAAGAGGATGTTGGAGAGATCCTCACTCACCAGGTACCCCTTGATGATCGGGTCGTTCTCCATCCGCTCTTTGAGCAGCAACGCGTCCTCATCGCTCCACTGGAAGCGCTCCCGGGGAGTGGAGAAGGGAACGCTGACCAACCGGCTGCCGCGTTTCTCCAGCGTGACGAAGTCGAGCACGGAGAACGGTTCTCCCACAAATCCGGTCTCGGGGAGCGCGTGCATCGTCTCCTCGATCAAGGAGAGGGTGGCGCCGCTGTACAGGGTGGGGCTCTCCACCATGACGAGGTATGAGGAGGTGAAGGGGTTCTCTTCAGGGGGGGTGGCACCTTCGCTGTCGGCGACAAGGTACGACCCCAGGCCCCGCGTGGTGAGACTCATCGTATCAGGGATCTCTGTGTCGGTGGTCAAGAGAGGGGCATGGGCGCTCTTATCGACGCCACCTTCGTAGGTCGAAGGTGGTTTTACATCGGCCATGAGGGTGGTGTAGTCGGCATCGAGGGTGAGAAACGTAGCGTGATAGAGAAAGAATGCGGTGATGGCAAATATAATCACCAGCGTTAGTTTGGCATGCTTTCCAACGAAAGTAAGGAGACTGTGCTTCATGATCCTCTCTGATTTTTCAGCTCATTAAAAAAAGAGTATATCATAGTTGGTAAGAAAACGACAGGGGACTCAGTAGCGTGGAGGCCTCCTCCGTGAGGAACCGCGAGATGAGCCACCGGACGAGTAGGGGCGATTGCGCCGATCATCACCGCGACCGCGCTTGCCCTCGATGCGACCCCGGGTGAGGTTCTTCCCGTTGGGGTTGTCCGGCTTTGCCCGGGTGATGATCGGTTTGTCCGTCGGGGAGATGGCGTTGAAGGTCTCCATGATCTGGTCGGCGATCCTCGTCGGGGCGGTGACGAAGGAGAACTCGTCCTGTACCGAGACGTTCTGGATGTCCCGGTCCTGGGCGCCGACACGCTCGATGAGGTAGTCGACCAAGAGACGCTTGTCCAACCCGTCACGCCGACCACGAGCGATGAAGAGACGGGTCATCCCATCCTCCTCCCGTCCCCCGCGTTCTCTGGTGGGGGCGATCTCGCGGTACTTGTCATAGTCCAACTGATCGGCATAGAAGTGCTGCAGCACCGCCGAGAGGACGTGCTTGGCATCACGGTCGTGCAGCAGCGTGTTGGCCATCTTGGGGTACTGGGCGTTGATCTCAGAGTTCTCGATTATCTCGGTGAGGGAGGCGAGGATTCGTTCCCGCTTCGCCTTGATGATCTGGCCCGCCTCGGGGATGGCGATTTTCTCGATGTCGCTCTTTGCGATTCGCTTGATGAAGGCGAAGCGCTTGTATTCGCGGGGGGTGACGAAGGTGATGGCCATCCCGCGCTTGCCGGCACGGCCGGTACGTCCGACGCGGTGGATGTACGCCTCGGGGGCTTCGGGCACCGAGTAGTTGATGACGTGGGTCAGATCACTGATGTCGATGCCGCGGGCGGCGACGTCGGTGGCGACGATGATGGAGAGCCGCTTCTCCCGCATTCTGCCCAAGATCGATTCCCGTTGGTTCTGGGAGAGGTCGCCATGGAGCGCCTCGGCGTCGTAGCCGCGCTGGGCGAGCTTTTGCCCCACCTCATCGCACTGGACCTTGGTGCGGCAGAAGACGATGCCGTAGAAGATCTCCTCCATGTCGATGATGCGCGTCAGCGCCTCAAGCTTGTCGCTCTCCCTCAGCTCCACATACGCCTGGTCGGTCAGTATGCTGGTCATCGTCTCCTCTTGGATCTTGACGACCTCGGGCTTCTGCATATACTGCTCGGCGAGCTTCTGGATGGCCGGCGGCATCGTAGCGGAGAAGCAGAGCATCCGCTTCTGCTCCGGCGTCTGTTTGAGGACCTCCTCGATATCGTCGATGAAGCCCATGTCGAGCATCTCGTCGGCTTCGTCAAGGACCATGAATTTGAGGTTGTCGAGGACCAACGAGCCGCGCCTGAGGTGGTCGAGCACGCGCCCCGGGGTCCCGACGACGACGTGGACGCCGCGTCTGAGTTTGCGGAGCTGCAACTCCATCGAGGCGCCGCCGTAGACCGAGGCGATCTCGAGGTCACGATCTCCCTTCAGTGAATTGATCTCCTCGCTGTTCTGGACGGCGAGTTCACGGGTGGGGGCGAGGATCAAGGCCTGGACCTTTGCCAGGGAGGGGTCGACGATCTCAAGGATCGGAAGGCCGAAGGCGGCGGTCTTGCCGGTTCCGGTCTGTGCCTGGCCGATGACGTCGACCTGGTCCTTCAAAAGGAGGGGGATACATGCGCTCTGAATCTTGGTGGGGGTCTCAAACCCCTTGGCCTGAATGGCGCTGATGGTCTGTGCGGACAGGCCGAGGTCCGCAAACGTAATGGAATCTGACATGGGTCTCCTGCTGGTATGTGCGTAGATTATCGGTGAATGACCGGATGTTCACAATGAGCTCACCCAGTCTATCCAAATGGACAACGTCTTGCAAGACAGACACATCGGCTTACCACCGGTTATAGACTTCTTCGGCAAATCCGACAGCGTTATCAAGGGTGATGAGGGAGCCGTCATCGAGGGTGAGCGTGCCGCTATAGGCGCCGAAGAGCTGGTGTTGCACCGATTTGATGATGAGCATATTGGTCAGCGTCGACCGGTCGACCCACGGCTCGAAGATCAAGTTCAGGCGCCCCTCCCTGTCCGTGATGCGCCATCTCTTCATCAGGTCGCTGCGGTCATAGTCGAAGGTGACCTCGCCAATCTTGTGGATGGTGTGGTTGTAGGCGATGGCGTTCTCACTGGCGGGGGAGCGGTCAGAGAATCCGTAGCCGAGGTTCAAACCGACCGTGTTGTTCTCCACGATGGTTGAGAGGCTCGCCCAGTACCAGGTGTTCTGATAGGTCCACCGTCCTCGTCCCCAATCGAGGACCCCCCATGCCTCACCGAGGAGCAGCTCCTCCCTCTCCATTCCCCGTCTGACCGTCCCGGTGGCGCTGTAGCAGTTGGCCTTCTCATTGTAATAAAATGCCTTGCGTTGTTGCTCCCAGCTGGTGGCGATGACCAAGCTCTCGGCATCCTTGCTGCGTTTGAGGGTGAGGTCGAAGTCCAGGCCCACCGTCCCGTCGGGCAGGACGAGGGACGGGCAGGCGACCATCAGGCGGGTGGAGTTGCCGCGGTTGAAGAAGGCGAGGCGGATCTTCTTGTTCGCCCAGCTGACCTGGCTCTCTGCGCGCGAATCCGGCCCCAAGCCGATGGTGCCGCGCGGCAGGAGGGCGATGGCGTCACTCTGGGCGACCTGCCGCCGCTTCAGGTCGATGTAGGAGAGGGCCATCAAGCCGGCATAGCCCAAATCGCTGATGGTGGCGGTCAGCGCATACCCTTGGCTCTGGTTGACGATCGCCCAGTACTCCCACTCCTTGATGACCAGAGAACCGCCTTTGATCGCCTTGCGATCGTAGCGCCAGAGCGGGCGACGGGCCCACCCCTCTTCAATGATCCTTCCATCCTTCCCCAAGAGCGGTTGTTCGGTCTTGACTTCGTGTTCCATGGCCTTAGATTACCATAGAAACGGAGGCGATGCCACCGAAAAGAAGGCCGGCGATCAGCCGGCCCTCCCGTGAAATGCATTCAGATCATTGTCCAAGGACGACCGAGAAGAAGGTCGACAAAAAGTCGTTCTGGTGATTCTCGGAGGTGTAGAGGGCTTGGGTGAAGTCCTGCTGATTCTGGCTGCCACTGAGGTAGTCGTAGAACATCGTGATGTAGCTGCCCATCCCCTCGTCCTTCTCATCGGTCCCGGTCTCCACGAGGATGAGCGAGCTGCCGACCTTGATCGGGTCGAGCAGGGTCTCTTCCGCGCTGGTGTAGAGGGTCAGCGCGACAGCGGAGGAGGAGGCTGCTTGACTGAGCATTCCCGCCGGGTCGGTGTAGGAGAGGTCCGCCATGTACGAGGACTGCGCGGCATTGTACGGGGTCGAGGAGACGGAGATGAGGTCAAGGTCATGGGAGAGGGCGACCTCATCGAGGCTGGTCTCCATCGCTTCTGCCTTCAGCTGCTCGGCGAACTCATCGAGCCATGGTTCGATCATCTCGCTCTCATGGGCTGCGATGTACGCCTTGATGCCGTAGAGGGTGGCCTCGTCGGTATAGTCAGGGGCAGTGGCGTGGCTGTTCACCCTCCAGATGGTCCAGGCGCCTTGGCTCTCGAAGGGGCCGAGGAGATCGCCATCCTTGGCGCTCAAAAGCAGGGCGGCGTCAGAGGGATTGGTGAAGTTGTTTTCGATGGCGTAGTAGAAGAGCCGTCCGACCGCTCCACCTGCGGAAGCGAAGGAGTCGAGGCTGTGGGCCTCTGCGGCCTCCTCGAAGGTGGTGACGCCGAGCAGGATGTCCTTGGAGAGGGAGAGGGCGAGTTCTTCGTCGGTCAGGGAGATGACGGAGATGTCCAGCGTGGAGAAGAGTTCTTCATGCTCCAGGGCATAGCGGGCGGCCGCCTCATCGGGGTAGAGTGTCGGTGAGAGGACCACGTAGTTGAAGGAACGTCCCTTCTCAGCCAAGGAGGCGACATAGCCCGCCTCCGCCTTGGAGGAGAGGACGCTTCCGATATCGTCCACGACGATCTGATAGGGGAAGGAGCTTCTGATCTGGGTCTCAAGGTTGTTCTTGGCATCGGTGGAGGCCTTCTGGTAGGTCTCGACGTCGAACTTGCCGTCCTTGTCGTAGACACCGCTGTTGATGATGGCCCGCCTGACGGCCTCATCACTGGCAATGATGCCGGCTTTCTTGGCCAGCTGGTTGACCGCGGTGTAGATCACCGTCGAGTCGTATGCGCCCTTCCAAATCTGATAGAGCACCTGGGTCCCATCGGTGCTGCTGCCCTTGTACTGGTCAGCGTAATTCTGCACCTGGTTGTAGAAGTGGTTGCCGTAGGCGTAGGAGATATTCTCCTTGCCGTACTTGCCGAAGACAAACGAAGAGGAGCTTCTCTTGCCGATGAAGGCCTCGAGGGCCGGAGCCGCGACGAAGGAGATGGCGATGAGGATCAAGATCAACATGCCCAGAGCCCACCCGATGGTGATCTTTTGCTTTTGCTTTGGTTTCTGCTTTGCTTGTTTCTTCGGTGCTTTGGATTCGGTGGTTGGTTTCTGTTTATCGAAGGAGAGGACCTTGCTTTCCTCACTCGCCTTCGTATCCTGCGTGTTGTCATTGTCGGACATGATGAACCTCTTTCTCTCTGTACATGGTCCGCTGGGCGGACAGTCTTGAGAAAAATAGCATTTGTCCCCACCACTGTCAATGAAGCGGCGGACCGCCGCCCGTGCGCTTGCTTGACATTCAGGGGGCCTGTCGATATATTTGACAGCGGCTATGACAACGCCGGGCAGTAGCGCAGGGGCTAGCGCACTTGGTTCGGGACCAAGGGGTCGGAGGTTCAAATCCTCTCTGCCCGATCAAGCGGTATTTCCTTCAATATGGAGGGAGTGCCGTTTTCTTTATCAGAAATATTCCTCACATCATTGTGGAGGGGAGATGCAGTACGATTATCTCATTGTCGGATCGGGACTGTTTGGCGCAATCTTCGCCCACGAGGCTGTCAAAGAGAAGAAGCGGGTACTTGTCGTAGAGCGCCGGGGCCACACAGGTGGGAACATCCACAGCGAGCGTCTGGATGGCATCGATGTGCACACCTATGGGGCGCACATCTTCCACACCTCCGATGAGACAGTGTGGCGCTACATCAATCAATTCACGACCTTCAACCACTACCAGAACTGCCCCATCGCCCGCTATCATGATCGAATCTATAATCTGCCTTTCAACATGAATACCTTCCATCAGATGTGGAACGATGTCTATACCCCTGCCGAGGCGAAGGCGCGCATCGAGGAGCAACGCACAGAAATCCACGGGAGACCAACAAATCTCGAGGAGCAGGCCATCTCACTGGTGGGGCGGGACATCTACGAGACGCTCATCAAAGGCTACACGGAAAAGCAGTGGGGCAGGGTGTGCAGCGAGCTGCCCGTCTCGATCATCACCCGCCTGCCGATACGCTGGCGGTATGATAACAACTACTTCAACGATCCCCACCAAGGAATACCGATGGCGGGATACAACACGATCATCGACCAGCTCCTCGATGGGGTTCCCGTGCTCCTTGACACCGATTTCAACGAGAATCGGGCCCATCTCTCCAGCCTCGCCGACAAGGTGCTCTACACCGGGGCCCTCGATGCCTACTTCGACTACTCGATGGGCAAGTTGGAGTATCGTTCGGTCCGCTTCGACCACCAACGGCTGGAAGGAGGAAATCAACAAGGGGTAGCGGTGATCAACTACACAGATGCCTCCATCCCCTATACCCGATCGATCGAGCATGCCCACTTCACCTTCACTGAAACCGACGTCTCGTGGGTGAGCTACGAGTATCCGGAGGAGTATCACCAGACAGGAGAGCCGTATTATCCCATCGCCGATGAGCGGAACCTCTCTCTCTACCGGCGCTATCGTTCCCTTGCCGATGGAGAGCGGCGTTTGCTTTTGGGTGGACGTCTTGCAGAGTACGCCTATTTGGATATGGACAAGACGATTGCACGGGCGCTGCAACTTTCAAAACAGGAATTTTCATGAACAACGAATCCAAGATGCGAGTCGCCTGTGTGTACATCAACGCCGGCAAGGGACACTATATCCCCGCCAAGGCGATTGGAGATGCCCTCCACGCCATCGGCGTCGAGGCGGTGATGGTCGATTACTTCTCCCTCCTCGGTGCCAAACGCTTCGACGCCTTCAACCAGAGGGTGTGGAGAGTGCAGCTCCGCTTTCCGCTCATCGAGCGCATCGTCAACAGAGGAGCGGACCACAGTCGGTTCATCTCCTGGGTGCTGCCCAAGCTTGAGTGGCTCTTCTTTGGGCGGACCGTCACGGCATATTTTGAAGAAGAGCACTGGGACGCGATGATCTGCACCCATTATATGCCCTCGATGATCTTGCCGACCTTCCTGAAGCGTTTGGGACGGGACATCCCGATCTTTTCTTATGCCAGCGATGTCTTCTTCACCCCGTTGCAAGGCCTTCACCCCGATTTGGCCGCTTTCTATATCTCCACCAAGGAGGGAGCCGATCATGTTGTGAAAGCCGGCTTCCCAGAAGAGAGAACCAAGCTCCGCGCCTTCCCAATCCAAAGTTCCTGCGCCGGCGCCGAGAAGCTCACCAAAGAGGCGGCGAGGGAGAAGCTTGGTCTGAAGGAGGTGTTCACCGTCCTGATTAACCTCGGCGGAGAGGGCATCGGCACCATCGCCCTCATCAATGCGCTCGAGCGTCAGGGAACTGAAGTCCAGGTCGTCTTGGTCGGAGGAGTGCACAAGAGAGCCAAAAAGCGACTTTTGGAGCAAGCGAAGCTCTGTCGATCCGTCACCGTCCGTACAGCCGGCTTTGTCGACAATATCTACGACTACCTCTACGCCTGTGATGTGGTGGTGGGCAAGGCGGGTATCAACGCGATGCTCGAGGCCATCTCCCTGCGCCGTCCCTTCCTCGTCACCACCGTCTACTATACGGTTGCCGACGCCGCTTCCTATGTGGTCAAATATGGAATCGGCTGGTTTGAACGGAAGGCCGTCCAGCAGGCAGAGATCATCAGAGCCTGCATCGAGGACCCCGCGCTCCTCGATGGCATGGATAGTAACTTCGATGGAGTGCCTATCCGCTTTGGGGCCGATGAAATCGCCCGTGATGTGGTGAAAACAGTGCAGGCAATACGATCCAAAATGGAGGAGGAGCCTGGCCCATCGGGGTACCTGCGTTGATCTGGACAGCAGGAAATAGGGCGGATGTGGCGCACCTCACTTGTGCTTTTCACGATGCTGGAGAGAGGGAAATCTTGTGAAAGGGTTTTTCTTTTCGAATTACAATATATTGTTCAACATTGTCAAAGAGTTTGGGCTATACTGATGACATCAATTTTCTAAAGAGGACTCAGTGATGGAGAAAAAAATTCGGTTTGCCTTGATGGTCTTTTTGACTTTTGTGTTGGTAGCTCCCGTAGCGGCTGCTTCAAATCAACAGAAAATCTTTAGCCTGGATAGCGATGTCCACCAAGCCATTGAATTCCTATATATGGCACAAGGGTTGGGTCTGCCATCAACGACTGGACCGTATAGCCAAGCCGAACTCACCTTGATGATGGAGAAGATCAATCGTGCCCAACTGAATGAGAACCTATTGCCCACGTATGATTACGTGGTGAAGCAGTTGGGAATCGAACCCAAAATCCAGGGCAAGGGAATCGGCATTTCTTGGAACTTCGATGCCACGCTCGAGGCCTATCTCCACTCCAATACCACCGATTTCGTCGGTCGAGAGACGTGGATTCGTGGCTTCAATGAGCAAAAGCCGTTGCTCGGTGTCGCCCTGGAGACATGGCCGGCCAACAACTTCTACGGCTACTCCGAGTTCACCGTCGGCAATACCAACACCCTTAAGAATGGGTTCGGCTCATCAGTCTTCGGGAGCAATATCCCAATGGTGCCACCGGCTGAAATATGGGACCTCGACTTCAACATGCCATATCGAGCCTTCGTAGCGGCAGGCGGTGACCACTGGAGCTTCCAGCTTGGTCGCGATCGCCTCAACTGGGGAGCCGGGACGAGTGGGAACCTC
>ERZ795030.3195-NODE-3195-length-17907-cov-4.405557_pt1 | contig 17907 bp, 19 predicted proteins | sample MGYA00375122_ERZ795030 | MGnify/ENA primary metagenome ERZ795030 (study PRJEB30165, sample SAMN05720146) | activated sludge metagenome | isolation source: anaerobic digester from wastewater treatment plant | place: Japan | collected 2015-04-20 ... | reverse complement strand
CGATGCCATCAAGAAGCTGGTGCCGATGCAGCGCGTTGGTCGCCCGCAAGAGGTGGCCGACCTGATCGGCTTTCTGGCATCTGACCAAGCGGCCTACATTTCGGGCCAGGTGATCTCGATCAATGGTGGCATGATCTGACGGCAGTGCTACAGGTCAAGGCTCGACAACACCGCTGATTTTGAGTCATTTCGGCTGCCAGCCCTTATTTGACAAGCGCAAACAGCTATTGTTATTGTAGCATTCAGGCGAATGGCGAGTGCGGCGGCTTTGCCTGCAGCGACTGGCGCGCCCGGCGCATCTTCGGCTCGACCAAGGGCACGGTCAGCATGGTGCTGGCCATGGCCATCAGCAGCAAGGCGGTGAAGGCTTCGCTGGTGATGAGATGTTTGTCCAGCAGGATGTTGGCAAAGATGATCATGATCAACGCCTTGGTTTGCAACAGCCAGCCAATCACCGAGGCTTCACCCGGTGCCCAGTGCAGTAGCCAGCCAGCCAGGCGCACCCCGATCAGCTTGCCCGCCACCGACACCAGCAGCAGCAGCGCGGCGACGGCAAACACCTCCACGCCGCCGACTGCCCAGTTGGTGCGTAGCCCGGTTGAGAGAAAAAATACTGGCATCATCACCAACAGCACATGGTGGCGCAACTGGTCGAGCTTGCCCTGATTGAACCAATGGGCATCCATGATGGCTCCGGCCAGAAATGCCCCCACCATGAAATGCAGGCCGGCCCAGTCAGCACCAAAGCCGCACAGGGCCAGCCAGACCAGCGCCACATACCAGCGGTCAATTTCCGCCAGCTTGGCCATCAGCTTGCGATAGGCCAGACCCAGCACCACAAAACCCAGCAGAAATGCCAACTGCTTGCCGACGCGGGTCCAGTCCATGAGAATCAGCGCCAGCACGCCCCAGATGGCAATGTCGTCGAGGCTGGCGTAGCGCAAAATACGCTGGCCCAGCGGCTGGCGCAGGATGTCAAGCTTTTCCATCAGCAGGATCAAAATCGGCAAGGCGGTCACGGCGCAGGCCATGCCGATTCCCAGCACAAATTGCCAAGCCTGCGCCTGCGCACCCACCCAACCGTCAAACTTCAGCAGCACGGCTGCGGCACCACAACCCAGCAGCAGCGGCGCACCCAATGCCAGAGCGGCGGTGATCCCGCTCTCGCGCCGGTGTTGCCAGGCCTGTTTCAGATCCAGTTCAACGCCGGCAATCATTACAAACAGCATCACCGCCCACCAGGCAACGCCGTTAAGAGACTGCACCACCGCTGGCGCAAAAACAAACTGGTAGTACTGCGGAAACCAGCGGCCCAGCACACCGGGCCCGAGCACGATGCCAGCGAGGATTTGCACCACCACCAAGGGTGCAAAGTAGTCGGTGTTGCCGAGACGCCAGATCAGCCAAGGGATGCTGAAGATGATCAGCATCGCAATCAGGAAAACCTCGGTGGTGTTCAAGGTCGGCGTCCGGTGTACTCGCGGAAAATGCCCAGGGTGACGCAGCACGCTACATCGGTAAAGCCGGCGCGGCGCAAGGCATCCAGGATGAGTTCGGGCTCAAGCGCGGCCTCAATGGTGTCGCCGTAATATTCCCACAGGCGTTGGATATCCGCATGGCGGCGCGTCAGACGCGCCAGCAGCGGCACCACCATCTTGATGTGAAAGCCCAGCAAGGCACGCGCCAGGGCGCTGCGCGGGCGGCTGATTTCCATAATGCAGACGCGCCCACCCGGGCACAGCACGCGAAAGTACTCGGCAAACGCCAAATTCAAATCACCGACATGACGCAGTGCGTAGCCCATCGATATGAAATCGATCTGCCCGTCGGGCAAGGGAATTGACTCGGCAAATGCTTCGATGGTCTCAACCTGAATTTTCTTGCGCAGCTCAGCCAGCATGCCAGGCGACGGGTCAAGCGCCAGCACCCGCCCCTGCGGGCCCACAATCGCATGGCCAGGCACCGTGACCAGACCGGTGCCGGCCGCCACGTCAAGCAGGGTCATGCCGGCTGCCAAACCGTTGCGCAGCAACACCTCACGCCGATACCAGACACCACTGCCCAACGCGGTGAGACTCTCGGCGTTGTCGTAACCGGGTGCAGCTTGGTTGAACATGGCCTGTGTCAAGCTGCGGCGACCCTCTTCGGTGGTGAAGTAGGGGTCCATGCGGTGGTCGGACTTGAGCGCACTGGTGCGCGCGACGGGTTTATTCATGTCAGTTCTTGGTGGCACGACGCCAGATCAGCAGTGGCAAGCGCAACAGAAAGCCCAGCAACAGGCGGGTGTGCATCCAGGTCAGCAGCACGTTGTCGCGCAGGTAGTTGAAGTGCGACACGCCACCCTCCTGAGCCGACAGATAGCGCACCGGGGCATCGATGTTAATCGGGTGAACCCCGGCCCAGCACAGGCGCACCACGGCTTCAGGGTCAAAGTCAAAGCGGCGCATGAAGCGGTTGCCCTGCATCACCTGCAGCAGGGGTGCGATTGGGTAAACACGAAATCCATAGAGCGAGTCACCAATGCCCATCCACAGGGTTTCCAGATTGGCCCAACCGTTGGACACCTTGCGGCCATTGACACGCAACGTCGGTGCCTCCGGTCCAAACACCGGTTTGCCCAGCACCATCCCAGCGGGCTCATGTCGTGAGGCAGCCATGAACGCGGGGATCGCCTCGGCTGGATGCTGACCGTCGCTGTCCATGGTCAGGACATGAGTGAAACCCGCCTTCGCCGCCAATGTGATGCCGTGCAGCACGGCGGCGCCCTTGCCCTGGTTGTGCGGTAACACAATCACCCTGAGACCAGCATCGGTTTGAGCCAGTGCCTGGAGTTGCAGACCGGTGCCATCGGTGCTGCCATCAACCACCACCCAGACCGGATGCCAGAATCGGCGTGCCTGGCGCACCGTATCGAGCACATTCGGGCCGGGGTTGTAGCTGGGGATCAGCACCAAATGGCTGGTGGAGGCAGTGCAAAGCGGTTCGGACATTGACTCAAGGCCGCACGATGCCGGTGGCAAGTCAGGCGTTGTACACAACCGCGTCATCCACTTTGCGGATGTTGAAGCGGCGCTGCTGCCAGGCCCTGAAGGCGCGTCGGGGCTGCAGAATATTGGCACTGTAATAGAGCATCTTGAACGCCAGTATCGAGCGCCAGATCGGTGTCTTGCCAAATATGTCGCCTGCCAGCACCGAGAGCAGCGCTTCCTTGACCCGCATCACGTTCTTCGGGTGCATGAAAAAGTCGCGCATGATGGGGTTGGTGACGCGGTAGATAAACCACGAAAATTCGCGCGGCCCGTGGCGCATCAGGCGGTCAAACCGCGCCAGTGCCACTGCCGACTTGGCTGGATTTTTCAAGCAACTGCTGATGGCCTCGGCACCAATCACCGCACTGTTCATGGCCAGCCAGACGCCGGACGAAAAAACCGGGTCAATAAAGGCATAGGCATCACCCAGCATCAGATAGTTGGCACCATGATTTCGCTCAGATACATAAGAAAAATTACCGGTGGCCTCGACCGGGCTGACACGGGTGGCATTTTGCAGTCGGGCGCTCAAGGTTGGGCTGGTGGCGATGTTGTCCATCAAAAACTGCTCCAGGCTGCGCTGGCCGCGGGTCTTGATGTGGTATGGCCAAGTCACCATGCCGACGCTGGTAGTGCCATTGGTCAGCGGAATGAACCAGAACCAGCCATGGTCAAACCAGAAGATGGTGATGTTGCCTTCGTCCTGACCTTCGTTGCGCTGCGCCTGGCTGAAGTGGGCATAGACCGCCGAGCTGTTGTGTTTGGGGTTGCTTTTCTTGATCTTGAAGCGGTTGGCAAAAAAGGTGTCGCGCCCGGATGCGTCCACCACAAAACGAGCTTGCCATTGCTGCACGCGCTCGTCGTCGTGGCGTGCTGTGATGCATGCACCACCATCGGCCAAAAAGTCAACCGCTGTCACTTTGCATCCTTCGTGAACTTCAGCGCCCTTGCGCGCCGCGTGGCGAATCAGAATCTCATCAAACTCGGCGCGCTTGACCTGGTAGGCGTGGGGCATGGACTTGTTCCAGGCATCGGCGAAATGAAAGGTCTGCTTGGCGTTGTGGGTTGGCGAGACAAACTCGGCCCCCGGCTTGAACATGCCAATGGCCTTGACCTCGTCGGCAATGCCCATGGCTTCGAACAAGGGCAAGTTCGCTGGCAGCAGCGACTCGCCAATATGAAAACGCGGATGGTGGCTTTTCTCTAGCACCACAACCTTGTGGCCCTGCTCGGCCAGCAGACTGGAAACGGTCGAGCCGGCCGGGCCACCGCCAATGACCAGAACGTCACAGACCAAGGGTGTGGCATTTGGAGGCGGCTTGATGGTTGTATTCTGCACTGAATGATCCGTTGGTTGAAGCTTGTTGATGCGCAATTTGCTTGAGGGATCATAGTCGGTTTGTCCGCTGCGACCAGTCGGTTTGCCGGGTCTGTTGCGTGCGCTCAGCGCCCGCCAAGCGCATCCAGCAACTGCCACTTGGCGGTGCGCGCTGGATTCGAGCACCATCGATTTATGCCTGAGCTTGTTTGGTTGGGCAGCGTTTCGTGCCGCCATCGAGTTGCATGCGCTGCTGGACTTGTGCCACAGCATTCCCAGCTTATTCAAGTCAGCGATGGCAAGATGGGCGATGTCAATTTGCTTGATGTCTTGCGCCTTTAGGCCGGGTGTGGCGCTCAATGGATTCAAGGCCGCCAAAGACTATCCCAAGCATTTGCGTCGGGTTCGGTTGAAAGATCAAACGGGCAAAACACGGATGTTTTTGACCAACAACACGACGCTGCCCGCGCCTGTGATTGCCCAGCTTTACCAGAACCGCCGGCAGGTCGAATTGTTCGTCAAGTGGATCAAGCAGAATCTGCACATCAAAAAAGTTCTTGGGTACCAGCGAGTCTGGGGTGAAGACGCAAATCTGGTGCGCCATCGCCACCTGGGTGTTGATCGCCATTGTCAAAAAGGAACTGCAACTGAAATCCTCGCTCAACACTTGTCTGCTGATGTTGTCAGTCTCGGTTTTCGAGACAACCCGGGTTTCATGCGCCTTGCCGGTCAACGAGCTACAAAACCAACCAGATCCATCTCCAACCAATTGATTTTGTTCGATTTTTGACCGGACAGCAGTGACCTCAATTTTGAATTGATTGCAATGAAACAGCCGGTGTGCGCAGTGCGCTTCAGACCCTGTCAATGGGGTCATTGCAGGCGAAAAATGTTGTATGCTGGCGACCATTTCCTCTTGGAAGTGGAAAACCAATTCGCCTAAGGAATCATTGATTTTGCCCAAGCCTGGTCATCAAAACTTGCTTGTCCACCATGGGCAAACGGCTGGCGAACCAGCAATTGCCATCCCCGATGGCCTGTTTTTGGGGTCGCTGTGCACCGCCACGGGTGAAGCGGCGGCTGTCGGCAGCGCGCTGCGGCTGCATTGCCAAGTTCCGATTCCCTGCCTGGGCGGTGAACCGTATGCACAACAGGCGTGGTTTGTTGATGGTGCGTCAGACACTTGCACCTCAATGGTTCAGGACGAGCGGGGTGTCACGGTAGCTCACACCGAAGATTTTGTTTTTGCCACAATTTCATCCGAGCACGGCGCGCTGGAACAACAAAGCCGCCTTGTTTATGAAGCACTCCTGAGCCGCTTGCGGCAGCTCAACAAGCCACATCTGCTGCGCCTTTGGAACTATGTGCCGCGCATCAACGAAATTGACGGCGGCATCGAGCGCTACCAACTGTTTAATTTCGGGCGCAGGCAGGCTTTTGACAGCATGGGTTACACCGTGGGTGATGGGGCACCGGCCGCCTGCGCGCTGGGAACCCGGGGCGCTGCACTTATCGTGGCTGCGCTGGCCAGCAAGCATCCTGTCATTGCGATTGAAAACCCGCGCCAGATCAGCGCCTACCACTATCCAAGACAGTATGGTAGCCATCCGCCCATTTTTTCCCGGGCAGCGTGGCTGGCGCAAAAGTCTGGCCCCGACCTGTTGTTTGTCAGCGGCACGGCGAGCATTGTGGGCCACCGGACCCTGCACGCGGGCAATGTGCGTGCCCAAGTCCAAGAATCGGTGACCAATATCGAGGCGGTGTTGCACGGTGCCAACCAACGTGCCGGTGCACATTTGTGGACACTGGGCGGTTTACAAGGACGTGTGTACATTCGCCATGCTGCTGATTTTCCTTTGATCCAGGCGTATTTGCTGACTCGGGGCATGACGCAGTTCGGTTTTGTCCAGGCCGACATTTGCCGAAGCGATTTGCTGCTTGAAATTGAAGCCGAGGGGCAAACGTTTTGTGCGCACCAGTGAGGATTCGATGGCACGCGCTCGTCAAATTGGCCTGTTCTATGTGATGCTGCTGTGGTTGGGCATGATGCTGTTGATCGGCAATGTGGCGGTGCTGCCTTTGCTGCTGACACCGCGCTGGTTTCGGGAGCCGTTGGTGCAGGGTCTGATCAGTCACCTGTTTCGGGTATTTTTGGCCGGTGCGCAACGCAGTGGCCTGATGCAGCTCGATTTGAATCAGCTCGATGTACTGAACCACCACAAAGGACTGGTGCTGGTCGCCAATCACCCCAGCATGATCGACGTTTTTTTGGTGATCTCAAGGGTCAGGCGCGCCGCCTGCCTGATGAAGGCCAGCATTGGCAGCAACATACTTTTTGGCGCTGGAGCCTATCTGGCGGGCTATGTCTCGAACCGCAAGCCGGGCGAGATGCTGCGCTCAGCAAGCAACACAGTACGCCGCGGACCGCACTTGTTGGTGTTTCCTGAGGGCACTCGAACCACACGCCAGCCAGTCAACGACATCAAGCCCGGCGTGGCCCTGATTGCCAAAAGAACCGGCCAGCCCTTGCAAACCATATTGATTCGGACCAACTCACCCTACCTAAGCAAAGGCTGGAGACTGTTTCGCCCACCGCAGTTTCCGCTTGTCTACCAAGCCAGCCTGGGTGCACAACTGAGCGCGACCGGGGTTTGCGCTCACACGGCACGCAGCTTGCAAGACTATTTTGAGGCGCAGATGGCCTGTTCGATCGACCCCACATTTCGGCTCTGACATGCTCCAGCGTTCACGCTTTTGCTTCAAGCTCGATCAGATCAAGCGGTATTCTTGATCTGCCGCAGGGAAAGCACTGCAAAACCCAGACCCACCGCCACACCACAAAGCACGTCAAGCGCAACATGCTGCAACGTGGCCATGGTGGACCAGGCAATCGCCAGGCAAATGGCCCAACTCAGCCATGTCACGGTTTTGGGCGTGTGCAACTGACCAAGGATGCGCCCCAGCCAGCACGCAGAGAAGACGGCCGATGCCACATGCAGCGAGGGGCAGGCATTTCCCGCCGCATCGACACCCTTGATCATCACCATCGCCGGATAGTTGCGCCAATCCATGTCAACCGTGGGGGTCAGGGTCGGAAACAGCCAAAACAAAGCCAAACAGAACAGGCACATCAATGCCACCCACAGTCCATACAGGATCAATTCCCTGAGATTGCCCATCAACGCCGGCGGCAGCGACACATACACCCACAAAGAAGCATAGACCGGGAACGAATACGGTGTGAATCCAATCCAGTCATCCAGCCAAATCCTGGGCATGACCATGGGCAGACCATATTGATGATGGATCACCTGAAAATAGGCCCAGAAAAACAGCGCCATGAACAATGTTGTGCCAAAGGCCTTGAGTGGCCAATAGGGAACCAGGCGGTCTTTAATGCGTTGCGGCCATTGAGATTTCATGAAGAAAACACCGTGACAACGGCGCTTGAAATGACGATTGGGCGATTGTGCCAGCGTATACTTTTGTAAAACGCGCACTAAAATGCGGAACTTTTTTGGGTGCAGATCGGTCGCCGGGCACTTTTCTGCGGTGCGATCCTGACATGGTGGGCACAGCCTGTAGCACTGTACAACGATGAAAACAATCTCAAATGTCTGATGTTCCCTCTGTTTCCCACGATGCCCTCATGACCGAGGTCGCCGCGCTGATCATCGAAGCCCTGAACCTGGAGGTTCTAGTCAGCGACATTTCGCCCGACGGGCCGCTTTATGGTGAGGGCCTGGGGCTTGATTCCATCGACATGCTGGAAATATCGCTGGTGATCTCCAAACACTATGGCTTCCAACTGCGCTCAGACAATGAGGACAATGCGCAGATCTACGCATCACTGCGCGCGCTGACCCACTACATTGCCAGCCAGCGCACCAAATGAGCCTGAGCTGGTCGCAGGCCTGGCGCGGCGCGGCGGCAGGCGTGTTGCTGCTGGCCTGGGCGGTGGCGGCCCATCTGGGGAGTGCCGACATTGGCAGCGCAGATTTGAACGCAGCCATCGCCACCACACCGTTACTGCTGGCATGGACCGCGCTGTTGTGGCAATTCAAGCCGCGCTGGGTGCGCCTGACGGGCTTTGCGCTGGCGCTGAGCGCAGTGCTTGCCTTGTGGCCGCAGCTTAGGCAAAGCATCGCGTTGCTGTATTACCTGCAGCACCTGGGTACCCACCTGGCACTGGCGGTGCTGTTTGGGCGTACCCTGCATGGGTCTGGCGAGCCCCTGATCACCCGCATGGCCCGCAGCATTTATGACCACGCCCTGTCTGAGCGCAAGGTTCGATACACCCGGCAAGTCACTTTGGCCTGGACGCTGTTCTTCCTTGGCAATGCCCTGGTTTCTACCGGCTTGTTTCTCTGGGCAGCGCCGACCGTCTGGTCAGTACACGCCAATTTGTTGACCGGGCCACTGATTGCCGGGATGTTTCTGGCCGAGCATTTGGTCCGACGGTTTGTCTTGCCTCCCGATGAGCGCCCGGGTCTCTCCGATGTGGTTCGCGCCTACCGCCAGCGCGGCGCAATGGGCGGCGCAGCGCGCCAGTCACCGGAGTCCGGCGCATGAGCGCACTGCCTATCGTCAACGGCCACCAACTTGACGACACTCTGGCCTGGTGCCCTGCAGGGCCAGTGACGGTGCGTGCATTTCTGGCCGATGCGCAGGCCGTTGCCAAGCTGCTGCCCAAAGGCAACTGGGTGCTTAACCTGTGTGAAGATCGCTACCACTTTGCCGTGCTGTTTGCGGCCTGCCTGCTAGCCGACAAGACCAGCCTGCAGCCTGCTTCGCAATCAGGCGAGACGCTGTTGCGGCTAGCACAAGACTATCCCGGTGTTTTTTGCGTCACTGATGGGGCTTTTGAGTTGCCCGGCCTACCGCGGCTGGCCTTCCCTCGGCTGGCTACGCTGCTGCGCCCAGCGGTGACCGACATGCCAATGATTGCCGCCAGCCGCACGGTGGCAATTTTGTTCACATCGGGCTCAACCGGCTTGCCCCAGCCGCATGGCAAGACCTGGGGCAAGCTGGTGCAGAACGGCCAGGCCGAGGCGGCTGCACTGGCGCTTGGCAGTCACCCGCCCGCGCTGGTCGGTACCGTTCCGGCCCAGCACAGCTACGGCTTTGAGTCCACGTTTTTGCTGGCACTGCACGGCGGCTGCAGCTTCTGGAGCGGCAAGCCGTTTTACCCGCAGGATGTGGTTGACGCATTGAAAGCCGTACCGCGCCCGCGCATGCTGGTTACCACCCCCTTCCACCTGGCGGTCTTGCTGGGCTCGGGTCTGGACTGGCCAGCGCTTGACTTGTGCCTGTCAGCCACCGCGCCGCTGAGTGCCGAGCTTGCCGCCCAGGTAGAGCGCCAAAGCGGCGCACCGGTGCACGAGATCTACGGCTCCACCGAGTCATCGCAATTGGCCTGCCGACGCACCACCGATGGACCACTTTGGCGTCTGCTACCTGGGGTGCAATTAACCCAGACGCACGACACTACCTATGCGCTCGGGGGGCACGTTCAGGGGCGAGTGCCCCTGTCAGACATCATCGAGTTGCAGAGCGACGGCCAATTTTTGCTACATGGCCGACACGCCGACCTGGTCAACATTGCGGGCAAAAGAACCTCGCTGGCCTACCTCAACCACCAGTTGTGCGCCATCCCGGGTGTGCAAGACGGGGTGTTTTATCTGCCCGATTCCAATGCTGCCGAACGCAATACCCGCCTGTGCGCTTTTGTGGTTGCGCCCAGCATGCAACGCGCTGAGCTGATGGCGGCGCTGCGTGGGCGCATCGACCCGATTTTTTTGCCGCGACCACTGGTTTTTGTTGAGTCCCTGCCACGCATCAGCACTGGCAAACTGCCACGCAGTGCCCTGCAGGCGTTGTACCAAAAACAGACCCATGGCTGACGCCGAGTTCACCTGGCATGTACCCGTGCATCACCCGGCATTTGCCGGACATTTTCCTGGTCAACCGATCGTTCCCGGGGTGGTCTTGCTGGATCTGGCCCTGCTGTTCGCGCAGCAGCACCTAGACCAGTTCGCTTCGGGTTGGCAAGTCAGGCAGGCCAAGTTTTTGAGCCCGTGTGGCCCCGGGGACGAACTGGTGTTTGCCTTCTCGGGCGGCAGTGGCGGCGTGTTGACATTCACGGTGCGCAGTGCCGGGCGCACGATGGCTTCGGGCAGTTTGCTGCCACCGCACCGATGAATCCGGACACGCGGCCCGACTGGATGCAGCAGCAGGAACGCAGCCAGGCGCTGGTGCTACGGCTGATGGTCTGGATCTCGCTGACTTTTGGTCGACGCCTTGGTCGCCTGGTGCTGCGCGGCATTGCCACCTACTTCGTCCTGTTTGCACCGATGGCCCGTCGCGCCAGTCGCGCCTACCTGACGCATGCCCTGGGTCGGCACGCCGGTTGGCGCGATGGCTATCGACATGTGTTCAGCTTTGCCAGCACCATCCACGACCGGATCTATCTGCTCAACGACCGCTTTGATGAATTTGACATCCAAGTGTTAGGCGCACCCGCATTGCTGGCAGCCCTGCAAAAGCAGGCCGGTGCCCTGCTGGTTGGGGCCCACCTGGGCAGCTTTGAGGTCCTTCGCGCAATGGGCCGCGGCCAGCATGGTCTGCAGGTGGCGATGCTGATGTATGAGCAGAACGCGCGCAAGCTCAATGCCACGCTGGCAGCCATCAACCCGCGCGCCATGCAGGACATCATTGCCCTGGGGCGGCTGGAGTCGATGCTCACCGTGCGCGACAAGCTCGATGCCGGTTATCTGGTGGGCATGTTGGCTGACCGCTCGTTGGGAGGCGATGCCACGCTGGCAGCCGATTTTCTGGGGCATAGCGCCAATTTTCCAGTCGGCCCGTGGCGCATGGCAGTCATGTTGAAACGACCGGTTTTCCTGATGGCCGGGCTGTACCTGGGAGGCAACCGGTACCAGTTGCATTTTGAGCTGCTGGCCGATTTTTCTGCGGTGGAGCGCGGCCAGCGCGACGGTGCAATTCAGGCTGCCGTACAGCGTTATGCTGACAGCCTGTCCCGTTTGTGCCAACTGGCACCCTACAACTGGTTTAATTTTTTCGATTTTTGGCAAAAAAAATGATTCGACGCTTTGGTTTGATCCTGCTGTTGCTGGGGTTTGCGACCAGTGCCCAGGCCGCTTTCGACATTGAGCAACTGATGGCCGAGCTGACCCAGCACAAGGGCGGGCGGGCGCGCTTTGTGGAGAAGCGCCACATCGCCCTGCTCGATAAGCCGGTGCAGTCCAGCGGTGAAATGCTCTACAACCCACCCGACCGGCTCGAAAAGCGCACCTTGCTGCCGAAGGCCGAGACGATGGTGCTCGACAAGGATCAGCTCAGCCTGGAGCGCGACAAGCGCAAGCTGTCGATCAACTTAAGCAGCCGGCCCGAGGCGATCGCCTTTGTTGACAGCATCCGCAGCACGCTGTCGGGCAACCGGCGCACTCTGGAGCGGAACTACACGCTCAATCTGCAGGGCGAAAGTAAGCAATGGGTGCTGACCCTGGTACCCATTGAGCCCGCCATCTCGGCACTGCTGCAACGCATCACCATCAACGGCAGCAAGAGCCAGGTGCGCTACATCGAGTACCTGCAAGTCGATGGTGACCGCTCCGAAATCACCATCGAGCCAATCGACAACCAATGAAGTCGTTGAAGCTGCGGATATTTCTGCTTTGGCTACTGTGCATGCTGGCCGGTAGCGTGGTGGTCTGGAACAGCCGGTTTTCGGCCGACATGTCGTTTTTTTTGCCCTCCAAGCCAAGTGCCGAGCAGCGCGCGCTGGTCGGGCAGTTACAAGATGGCACGGTCTCGCGGCTGTTGATGCTGTCCATCGAGGGTGCCGATGCCGCGCAGCGTGCCTCCGTGTCGCGCGAACTGCGCCAGCGCCTGGCCAACAACCCGGCGTATGTGTCGGTGCAGAATGGCGAGGCTGGTGGGCTCGAAGGCGAGCGCGACGTATTGCTGCGCTACCGCTACCAGCTCAGTCCGTCGGTATCGCCAGATCGCTTTACCGAGGCCGGACTGCGCGCGGCAGTCGCCAACACCATCGACTTGCTGTCGTCACCGGCCGGGCTGATGTTCAAGCCCTACCTGGCGCGCGACCCGACCGGTGAGTTGCTGGAGGTGATTGCCCAATTCAACCCCGGTGCCCAACCGGAAACCCGCGCCGGTGTCTGGGCTTCGCGCAACGGCGAGCGGGCCATGCTGCTGGCGCAAACTCGCGCCCAGGGCTCAGACACGGATGGTCAGGCGGCGGTGATTGCCGACTTGCAGCAGGTGTTTGCGCAGGTGCTGTCGGCGCAACACCGCAGCGGCATGACTCTGCAGATTTCGGGCCCGGGCAAGTTTGCGGTGCAGGCGCGTGAAACCATCCAGGCCGAGGTGTCGCGCCTGTTTTTCGTCAGCATGGCGGGAATTGTGGGTGTGCTGCTGTGGGTGTACCGCTCGCCACGGTTGCTGGCACTGGGCTTGCTGCCGATGCTCAGCGGTGCCCTGGCCGGGGTGGCGGTGGTGAGTCTGGTGCATGGCACGGTGTTTGGCATCACCGTGGGGTTTGGCTCAGCGCTGATCGGCGAGGCGGTTGACTATGCCATCTATTTCTTTGTGCAGTCCGGGCGCATGGGGCTGGACAACTGGCGTCGGGTGTTCTGGCCAACAGTGCGCTTGGGTGTGCTGACCTCGGCGCTGGGCTTTGGTGCACTGCTTTTCTCGGGCTTTCCGGGTTTGTCGCAATTGGGTTTGTACGCCCTCTCCGGGGTGGTGACCGCTGCGCTGGTGACCCGCTTTGTGCTGCCCACCCTGGCCGGCGCGCAATTTTGCGTGCCCGCGCCGCGCCCGTGGGTCCATCGCGTGCTGACTGGGCTGGTGCATGCGCACCGCCTGCGTGCCCTGGTGGGGCTACTGGCGCTGCTGGCCGGCGGCTATTTGTGGCAGCAACGCGCCAGCTTGTGGGATGCCAACCTGTCTGCGCTGTCCACCGTGAGCCAGGCTGAGGCCGCCGCCGACTCACGCATGCGCGCCGATCTGGCGGCACCCGATGCACGCTATCTGGTGACCATCGGTGCGGCAGACCAAGAAAGCGCCTTGCAGGCGGCCGAGCGGGCCGGCGCGCAGCTTGATCGGTTGGTGGAGCAAGGTGTAATCGGCGGCTACGACAGCCCGGCACGCTTTCTACCCAGCACCTTGCTGCAAACCCGGCGTTTGGTCAGCCTGCCCGTGGCAGACGTGTTGCAGACCCGGCTGCGCGCGGCGCTGATCGATTCACCACTGGGCGCTGACAAGCTGGCGCCCTTTGTCGCCGATGTGCAGGCCGCGCGCAGCGCCGGTGTGATGCGGCGCGCCGACCTGAACGGCAGCGCGCTGGCGCTGGTGGTGGACTCGATGCTGATGCCGGTGCACTCGGGCGGCTGGACGGTGATGATGCCGTTGCGCCCGGCCGCAAATGCGCCCGATGCCGATATCCCCCCGGAAAAGCTACGCACTGCGCTAGCGGGTAGCGGTGCGCTGTTTGTTGACCTGAAAGCCGAGTTTGACGCGCTGTACAGCGGCTACATGGACCAGGCGGTGCGTCTGTCGCTGGCCGGTTTTCTGGCGATTGTGGTGTTGCTGGCGCTGACGCTACGCTCCAGAGCGCGCCTGTTGCGCGTCCTGCTGGCGCTGGTGTTGACGGTGCTGGGGGTGATTGCACTGTTGCACCTGGCAGGCGTGCGCCTGCACCTGCTGCACTTGGTGGGCATGCTGCTGATTGTGGCTGTGGGCTCCAATTACGCGCTGTTTTTTGATCGCGCTGCAGGCGGTGAGCCGCTGGATGCGGCCACCCTGCTGTCGATCGCGGTGGCGACGCTGACCACGGCCATCGGCTTTGGCGCCCTGGCCCTGTCAAGCGTGCCGGTGCTGCAAGCCATTGGTGTGACAGTCGGGCCGGGCGCGGTGCTGGCCTTGCTGCTGTCGGCGGTGCTGGTGTATCCGGCGGGGGGAAGATGCCCCCAAAAGTAATAGCTGACTGCGCAATGGCATCAAGGGCTGGAGGCTATTTTTGTCTGTTTCCACAGGCTGAAGTCCTGGTTTCAAGTGCCTTCTACCGCTGTGGCGCCAACACGCTGCTGGTGATGCTGCCCGGCGCGCTCATGACACCGCAGCACACGCTGCAGGCCGGACTGTTTGAAGCGGTGGCACAGCGCGATCTGGCGCTGGACCTGATCGTGCCAGATTTGCACGCACTGGAGGGTTGCAACCGCGCGGCGCTGCACACCCTGGAGGCCGACATTCTGGCGCCAGCGCGTGCGCTCTACCAGCACGTGTGGCTGGGCGGCATCTCGCGCGGTGGCCAGTTGGCCTTATCCTGCTTGGCTGAGCAAACTGCGCAAGTCGATGGCTTGTGCTTGCTTGCGCCTTATGCAGGCAGTCGGCTCACCACCAATGCCATTCGGCGCGGCGGTGGCATTGATGCCTGGCAAGCCAGCGCCGAGCAATTGCAGGACCCGGAGTTCCGGCTTTGGCAGTGGCTCAAGCGCCCCGACATTCAGGGGCCGGTCTTTATGGGTTATGGTGTGCAGGACCGATTTGCCGACGGCATGGCCTGGCTGGCAGAACGCTTGCCAACGGCCAGCCACTGCACGCTGCCGGGCGGCCATGACTGGGCGGTCTGGCGGCAGTTGTGGGGACATTTTCTTGACCTGGGTTTCTTTGCCCGACTGCCATGACGCGGCGCTGGACCAGCACCCCGATCCTGAAAGCGACAGCCGCGGTGCATGCCGCCGCTGCATTGAGCACGCTTGCCGTGCCAACGGCCTGGCCTTGGACTCTTGCTGCAGTACTGGGCAATCACGCAGCGTTGACGCTGGCGGGCTTGCTACCGCGCTCCACCTTGCTCGGCCCCAATCTCACTCGCCTGCCGACTACGGCACTGACCCACCATCAGGTGGCGCTGACCCTCGACGACGGGCCTGACCCACAAGTCACACCGCGTGTGCTCGATCTGCTCGATACCGGCGCTGCCAAGGCGAATTTTTTTTGCATCGGCTGGCGTGCCCGACAACACCCAGCGCTGTGCCGCGAAATCGTGGCGCGTGGTCACCGGGTAGAAAATCATGGCGACGCGCATTCCAACGCATTTTCGCTGTTTGGCCCGGCGCGTATGCACGCCGACATTTCTGCGGCACAAGCCACGCTGAGCGACATCACCGGCCAGGCTCCACTGTTTTTTCGACCGACCGCCGGGCTGCGCAATCCGTTTCTGCAACCCGTGCTGACGCAACTTGAACTGCGTCTGGTCAGTTGGACCCGCCGTGCCTATGACACCCGCGAGGGCCGGGCGCAGCGAGTGCTGCAGCGGCTATCCCATGGTCTTGCGGCCGGCGACATCCTGCTAATGCACGACGGCCACGGCGCGCGCGCACCCGATGGGCAGCCCGTGATTCTGACCGCCTTGCCCCTGTTGCTGCAGGCATTTGCCCTGCAAGGACTACAACCCGTGACCCTGAAAGATGCATTGACATGACGGCCAACTTCATGCCCGCCTTGCTGGACCTGGCGAGCCAGCCTTTTCTGGCCAGCGGCCGCTTCGCCTACCACTACGCCCGAGGCAAGCTTGGCGGCGACTGCATTTTTCGCGAGCTGCTCAAGCGAGGTATCTTCCCGCCACAGGGGCATTTTTTGGACCTGGGTTGTGGCCAAGGCAGCTTGTTTGCCTGGTTGCTGGCGGCACGCCGCCTATACGAACAAGGCCAATGGCCGGCCGACTGGCCCGCTGCACCGCAGCCCTTGAGCTTGCGTGGCGTTGAGCTGATGCAAAACGATGTGGATCGCGCCGCGCTGGCCTTTGCTGCCAAGCACCCGCTGGTGCGGATTGAGCAGGGCGACATGAACCGGGTTGACTTTGGCCGACCCGATGTCATCACCATCCTGGATGCGCTGCATTATTTTGACCATGGGCAACAGCAGCGGGTGCTGCAGCGCATCCATGCCGCACTTCCCCCGGGCGGCCTGTTTTTGACGCGCATTGGCGACGCCAGCGCTGGCCTGCCATTTCATGTGTCAAACTGGGTGGACCATGTGGTGACTTTTCTGCGCGGGCACCGCTTGTCACGCTTGTATTGCCGCAGCCTGGGGGACTGGCAACAACTGCTGCACGATATCGGATTTGATGTGCAGAGCAACACCATGACCGAGGGCAAGCCTTTTGCCAACGTCATGCTGGTGTGCCGGGTGCGGGTTTGATGTTTAACTCACCAAGCCCAGTCGATGTCGGCCACCCAGTCTTTGCAGAGCTGCATTGACTATGACCCATCGACTCAAACTTGCAGCGGCGGTTGGTATATCACTTGGCACCTGTTGGAAATTCCGATCTGACGCAAACCCCCCGTTCTGCTATTTTTACTGTAGTGTTAATGCTATACTGGACGTGTCTTAGGAGAGATTGTTGTCGATATGTCGAGGTTTTTTTTCACCAACCCCAAGCCTGACTACCGACTACCTGCTGCCCCCATGGATAGATGACTGGCTCACCCAGGATCATCTGGCGCGCTTCGTTGTGGAAGTCATCGACGCACTCGATTTCTCCAATCTGAGCCGTCAATATGCCGGTTGCGGCTCCAAGGAACAACACCTCAAAGCAGACTCTTTGGTGCTGTACGACCTCTCGTCGAGTTGCTTTGAGGGCTCGCACTGCCCCCTTGGTCAAGTTGGGCGTCAATCGTGACCGCAAGCAAGGCATCTCGCAGGTCAACTACGGGTTGCTCACCGATGACCGGGGTTGCCCGGTGGCGGTCCCGGTGCACGCAGGTAACACCTCCGACGGCACCACGTTCATGCCAGAGGAAACACGATTGCGTGAGGAGTTTGGCATCAGGCGCTTGGGTGTTGGTGGGGAATCGGGGCATGATCTCGCAAATGGCCGTTGATGAGATGAGCAAGGGCGCGGATGCGCTCATACATTTTTTTGCGCATGCTGGCCTACTATGTGGAGTGGCACATGCGTCAGGTTTGGCGTGAACTCATGTATGCCGATGAGCGATGCGGATCAAGCCGCCACGCTTGAGCGTAACTCGGTGGCACCGGCCACACTCGGATGCGGCGATGAAGAAGGTCCTCAGCCTCACTTTCGAGGATGGCTCGCCGGTGCCCAGTTTTCAGTCCTTGATGGACACTTTGCAAACCATGATGCGCAATTGCTGTCGCACGCCAGGCGGTGCGCCAGATGCCGCCACTTTTGAGATCATCACAACGCCCAACCACATACCAAAACGCGCACTCGAAACGATCACTCAGATCAAACCGCAGACAGCACGCGGAACCAAAATTAATGCGGGTTTCAATCAGGAAACGAGGTTTTTTTGGGGGGGAGAGCTTCAGCTAAAGCCTCGACACGGCAAAGTCATTGACAGGTTCCGTGACTGGATTGGCAATGGAATTTTCAACCCTGCGGCTGGTAGAAAACCGACCGGCCGACACGGAGAACATGTTACTTTCCAGTCAAGATAAGGTGATTCTTAGGGAGGTACAATCCTCAGTCTCTGACATTTTTGTTCGGGTCCA
>ERZ795030.3190-NODE-3190-length-17924-cov-5.943533_pt1 | contig 17924 bp, 15 predicted proteins | sample MGYA00375122_ERZ795030 | MGnify/ENA primary metagenome ERZ795030 (study PRJEB30165, sample SAMN05720146) | activated sludge metagenome | isolation source: anaerobic digester from wastewater treatment plant | place: Japan | collected 2015-04-20 ... | reverse complement strand
GGAGGCTCCCTGTTGGAATCTTGTCAAAGATATAAATTCAAAAGCAATTCACAACCCCGATTAAGCAGATAAGCGAGAAGGTGTCCTGTTGGAATCTTGTCAAAGATATAAATTCAAAAGCAATTCACAACTATCTCTATGCTGTTGCCGTTCTTCCTTGCCTGTTGGAATCTTGTCAAAGATATAAATTCAAAAGCAATTCACAACTGCGCCCGTCTTGCAGGCTTGTTGCCGTCTCCTGTTGGAATCTTGTCAAAGATATAAATTCAAAAGCAATTCACAACGCCTTGCCTGCCTTCGTCCGTCTCTATCTTCCTGTTGGAATCTTGTCAAAGATATAAATTCAAAAGCAATTCACAACTTATTGAGCGCAAATATAGAAGATTGCAAGGGTATAGATTGCATCTGCTATAGAGTTGAGAGCTAAATATTCTTCCGCCGCTATCGAATACTTGCCGGCAAGATTTGCATCGAAGGCATTTTGGATTTTGCGTAAAGCGTTTTCCTTTGCCAGCGGATATGCTTGCTCCAATACCTGTATCGATCTTTTGTTTTTCGGATTTGAGCGTAAAGTCTTAATTGCATTTATTGAGGCGTTATAATAATCGCCATGCTGCAAGGCCCTTTTACTCGAAGAACATTCGACAAACAAAAAAGCGGAAGCAATCAATAATAGTAAATAACTAAATCTTTTCATATTAGGTTTTATTTAAAATTGTCTAAAACAAACTACTTAAGCCCAAAGATAAGTATTATTTTCTATTGTTACTTACAAGTTTTTTTTCTATTTTCGTATGATTTGCTAAAACTTCCAAAACGACAAATTATTATCACTTATTATAATTACATGAAAAAGTTAACAACATTTTTAGTATTGGCCTTATTTGCCACACAGGCGGCCATGGCGGGCGTACCGCAAATTACAGATGCGGACACTCAAAGAGCTGTTTCGTTAGTTTCACAAATGACCCTCAAAGAGAAGTGCGGCCTCATAGGAGGCTTCAAGGAGGGCTTCTACACCTATCCCGTAGAACGCCTCGGCATTCCCTCTATTCTTCTTGCCGATGGTCCCCAAGGCGTGCGCAAATTGGGCGACACCCCCACCAACAGCACCTATTACCCCTGCGGCATTGCTATCGCTGCATCTTTCAACCGCGAAATTGCATCCGGCGTGGGCACAGGCATAGGTTATGACGCCAAGGCCAGAGGTGTAGGAGTTATGCTCTGCCCGGGCGTAAATATTTATCGCAATGCCCTTTGCGGACGCAATTTCGAGTATATGGGAGAAGACCCCTACCTTGCCTCCGAGACTGCCGTTTCTTACATTACAGGTATGCAGGAGCAGGGCGTAATGTCCACAATCAAGCACTTTGCAGTGAATAACCAGGAGTATGCCCGTCACTGGGTAAGTTCCAATTTGGATGAGCGCACTCTCCATGAGATTTATCTCGAAACCTTCCGCAAAGCCGTTAAGCAGGCGCAGGTGGGTGCGATAATGACAAGCTACAACCCCATTAACGGCACGCACGCTGCAGAACATCCGGAACTTATCAAGGGAGTGATTCGCGACAAATGGGGCTTCAAGGGTATAGTGATGAGCGACTGGGTTTCCACATACAGCCCTATCGGAAGCGCAACCAGCGGCCTCGACCTCGAAATGCCGAGAAACTATGCTCTTACTTATGAGAAGGTTAAGCCTTTGATAGACAATGGTGTAGTGCTCGAATCCGAAATCGATGAAAAATGCATTAACATACTTCAAACCATCATAGCTTACGGCTTCCTTGACAAACCGCAAAAAGACAGCAGTATCCCTGAAGATTATGATGTCAGCCGCTCGCTCGCCTATTCTGCCGCCCTTGAGTCGCCGGTGCTTCTCAAAAACAATGGTGTACTCCCTTTGAAAGGCGGAAATTATGTTCTCTGCGGTCCCAATGCCGATTATATCCCCTACGGTGGCGGCAGCGGTGCAATGTACCCGTTTGCACACCGCACCACAACTCTCTATCAGGGAATGAACTCCCTTGGGAAAAAGTATAAGGCGCAACTTAGGACCTCCGTACCGCAAGCAAAAGAGCTTGAGAAGGTAGATGCTCTTATCCTCGCTGTAGGTTTCAATAAAGATACCGAAACAGAGAATTCCGACCGCACTTATTCCCTTCCCAAAGGCCAGGATGAGCTGATTGCTGATGCTGTTGCCACCGGCAAGAAGGTAGTGGTAGTGGTTTACAGCGGAGGCGAGGTTGATATAAGCAAGTGGGTGGATAAGGTAGATGCCATTGTGATGGCCTGGTACACCGGTCAGGAAGGCGGACACGCTCTTGCCGACATTCTCTCCGGCAAGGTTTCGCCCTCAGGCCGCCTACCCTTTACTTTCTGGGGCAGTCTCAAAAAGAATCCCTCCACCCCTTATTATCACGTGGCAAAGTTGGACGAAAACATACCTCCAAGACATTATGAGCGATACAAACATTATCCTTTCACGGATTACACAGAGGGCGTATTCGTAGGCTACCGAGGCATCGAGCATTTTGGCATCAAGCCCATGTTCCCATTTGGCTATGGTCTTACCTACTCTAATTTTAAGTACAGCGATTTAGCGCTTGAAAAGCTCGCTGACAGTTCAGTGAAGGTTGCTTTTACCGTTACCAACACCGGCAACGCAAATGCGGCAGAAGCCGCTCAGGTATATGTTGCGCCGCTGAATTCAAAAGTACTCCGTCCGGCCCGCGAACTGAAGGGCTTCGACAAAAAGACCATTGCAAAAGGCCAAAGCGCACGTTACGAAGTTGTGCTTGAGCCCTCTGCATTCATGTATTACGACATCAGCGTGCACGACTGGGTGAAAGACAACGCCGACTTTGAAATTCAGGTAGGCTCTAATGCCACCGACATCCATCTGCGCCAAACACTTCGCTAATCGCTGACTAAAGCATAGCATAGCGCAACACTCATTACAACAAAAGGCCTCTGAGACAACTCAGGGGCCTTTTTGAATAAAATCCCTATCTGGATGTTCGGTTTTATCTATTAGATGCAGTGCTCAATCCCTATACCAGGACGGGAGTTTTTTAAGGGCTTTGCGACGATGGAAGATGTGGCTGGTAAACTGAACATTGCTCACGTCCCAGTTTTCAAGGCCTATCCCCTCAAAACTTGTACAATCGCAAAACATAAGGCTCATATCTTTGACATTGCTCACATCCCATCCCGACAAGTCGCCGTTGAAACTTGAACAGCCGCGGAACATAGCGCTCATACTCTTTATATTACCTACATTCCATCTTTCCAAACCTATCCCCTCGAAGCTTTTACAGCCATCAAACATCCACCTCATATTCTTGACATTACTTACATCCCAACCGGACAGGTCACCATTGAAATTCTCGCATCCCCAAAACATTCCGCTCATATCCTCAACACTGCTCACATCCCAAGCGGATAAATCACAATTGAATTTCATACAAGCGCCGAACAAGCGGCTCATATCTTTAACCTTGCTCACATCCCAATTAGAAACATTAAAATTATATCGTCTTCCTTTGAATAATTCCGACATATCTGTGATTTTGCCGGTATCAATCCAGTTTAAGTCGACAATATCACCCTCTTTTGGATTGGTATCTTCAATATGTTTTTCGATAAGAGCTTTTAGTTCTTCTTTATCTTTTGGTTGAACAATAAATGGTTCCATGTTAATTAATTTTTATGGTACTTAATAAATATTGACAATAATATAATTCATGCTTTTAATCTTTCTTACCAAAGAATGAGTGAAAATTCAATTATTCTCAATCCTTATACCAGGACGGGAGATTTTTAATGGATTCGCAGCGATGGAAGATGTGGCTGGAAAACTGTACCTTGCTCACGTCCCAGTTTTCAAGACCTATCCCCTCAAAGCTTTTGCAATCGCAAAACATCAGGCTCATATCTTCGACATTGCTCACATCCCATCCCGACAGGTCGCCGTTGAAACTTGAACAGCCGCGGAACATTGCGCTCATACTCTTTATATTGCCTACATCCCATCTTTCCAAGCCCACACCATCAAAGTTTTTACAACCATCAAACATCCACCTCATATTCTTGACATTGCTCACATCCCAGCCGGACAGGTCGCAATTGAAATTTTCACATCCCCAAAACATACCGCTCATATCCTCCACCATGCTTACATCCCAATCAGCCAAATCGCAATTGAATTTCATACAACCGCCGAACAGGCGGCTCATATCCTTAACTCTGCCCACATCCCAGCCGGACAGGCCTTTGCCTTCAAAAATGTCGCAATCGCAAAACAAAAGACTCATATTTTCGACCTTGCTCACATTCCAATTTGACAAATCGCAATTGAAATTCACACAACCGCAAAACATATAACCCAAGTCTTTAACCCTGCTCACACTCCAGCCGGACAAATCACAATTGAATTTCCCGCAACCGCGGAACATACCGTTCATATCCTCTACCCTGCCCACATTCCAGGCGGATAAATCGCAGTTGAAATTATCACAATACCCGAACACGGCTTTCATATTCTCCACCTTACCCACATCCCATCTTTCCAGGCCATTCCCCTCAAAGCATTTGCAGGCATAAAACATCTCATACATATTTCTAAGCCTGCTCACATCCCAATTTTCCAGACCTTTGCCCTCAAATTTCTCGCAACCGTAAAACATCCCCGACATGTCCTCAACCTTACCCACATTCCACTCAGACAAGTCGCAATTGAAATCCAAGCAACCGCGGAACATATGGCTCATGCTCTCAACCTTACTCACGTCCCAGCTTTCCAAGCCTTTCACTTTGAATTTATCGCAATCATAAAACATCCAGCTCATATCCTCGACATTGCTCACATTCCAGCGGGAAAGATCAGAATCGAAACTTTTACAGCCATCAAACATCCATTTCATATCCTTAACCTTGCTGACATCCCAATTCGAAAGATCACAATTAAGATTTATACAATCCCAAAACATAAGGCCCATATCTTCAACATTGCTTACATCCCATTGGTCCAAGCCCTTTCCTTTGAACTTCTTGCAATCACGGAACATCATCCCCATGTTTTCCACCTTGCTGACATCCCAGCGGGATAAATCACAATCGAATTCTGCACAACCGCGAAACACCCTATGCATATTCCTGACATTACTCACATTCCAAGCAGACAAATCACAGTCGAAATTTGAACAGCCGCCAAACATGCGGCTCATATCCTTAAGATTGCTCACATCCCAACCCGAAATATCAGAATTGAAATTCACACAACCAACAAACATCCTATGCATATTCTCAACATTACTCACATCCCAAGACGACAAGTCACAATTGAGATTCGGACAATTAAGGAACATCTCGCTCATATTCTTGACATTACTTACATCCCAGTGCTCCAAGCCTTTACCGTCAAATTTTTCGCAGCCATCAAACATGCCCGACATATTCTCAACCTTGCTCACATCCCAATTCAAGAGATTGAGATTGAAAGATTCTTTATGGTCATCTTTTCTGAGCCTCCATCCTATTCCATCGAACAACTTCGACATATCCGTGATTTTACTGGTATCAATCCAATTCAGATTGATAGTTTCGCCATCTTTAGGATTCGTTTCTTCTATATAATCCTTGATGATTTGGATTAATTCATCCTTATCTTTCGGGCGCACAATCAGTCTGCCGCCGGAATCCCTGCCGGAAAGTACTTTGTTCGTGTTTTTTATCTGTGGTGCCATATTTATTGATATTTTCGGTGGTGTGATTTATGCAACTATCGTAAATATAATTATTTTATCTTACGAAAACGATTTTGGAGTACTTTAAGGCGCTTAATTATATAATCGAACTGAAGGTCATCCCCGAAGACCATCAAAGATTTCATTGATTCGAAATCTTTCCTGAATTCCTCTAATAAATCTCCTTCCGGAACAAATGATATTTCGGAAGGCAAGTTTTTCGAATAATCTACATATCCGACATGGTAGAACCTCTCTCTGTGTTTCACTATTTCATAATACATAGTTGAATCAGCTAAAGCCGCTCTTCCATATTCGGTATCCATAAGGTGCTCCAAATCATACAGGTGCCTTGACATCCTTCTGGTTCTTGGATTATTCCGCTGAAACTCTTCGTTCAGCAAAAACGCTTTTTCCAGAAAGGTTTTTGCCGGGGAGGCTGTATTAATATCAACACCGATATCTGAGTCTTCGTCCGGAAAATATTTACTAATCAGAGATGTTATGCGTCTGCTCTCAAATGGCTCTCTCGTAGACAAAGCACTGATTTCAATTTTTACAACAGGCTGGAGATATTCATTCTTACCCTCATACAGAGGCGTGTAATAAACGAATAGGCATACCGGGTCTTTATCGTGATCTATCTGTTTATCAGCATCCTCGATTTTAATTATTTCATCCTCTGTCTTAACATGGACATCCGGCAACTTCATATCTTCAAGAATAGACGCTAACTCGTCTTTGAACTCCCCGAGAATATAATCCCTATTCGCTTTTCTTAGATTCTTTATCTGATTATTGTTTAAACATTTTGCGCAAGAAAGACTTTTGACATCTTTGTAGAAAGATTTGTCGATTGCGATATCGATATCTTCACTAAATCTTTTTATAAGATCCCATCCTTTGCTTAAAGATGTACCGCCTCTGAACAATAGATAATCGGAACAACTCATCTTGAATAAAGCCATTAACACAGCGCTTACCCACCAATCTTTTTCTATGGAAAGTACATCCACGGATAATTTTTCCGCTGTTTGCTGAGCCATAACTATTCTTGTATCGCGATCATTATCAATCCACCTGCTCATTTTATTGCCTCCATCCTTAATTGTTTTAATAATTTATTTATCCATAATGGAGCATACTTTACATCATGTTCAAAAGTGCTTGTTTCCGGATTTTCAGAGAGAAGATGTCTTATTCTCTAAGGTCTCTCTCTTCCAGATTATCCTCGCCAATCCACTTCAATGCCTGAATAATCTGTGGAATCAAGTTACCCTGATATACAAAATTCTTGGGGCTTCGCCGCATAAGTTTAACTGTCGTCTTGCCGACTTTCATAGTTCTGGCCGTTCCGCTTGTCAAATATACATGTCCTCTTGGAACCTGTGTAGATAGCCCCAAATTATTTGCAGCTGTTGCACCTGTTGGAATCACCGAAGCACAATCCCGTTTTGCAATAGCCGCAACAACCTCATCTACAGAGGGCATAAGAGGTCCAAGGCGTGTCATTTTAGGTTTTACATATATTCCCTGTGCGAGACGAATAATCTTACCCTGTCTTGCAATTGCAGCCAATACATGGCCTACGTTTTCTTGATTCAACCCGGCGAAGTCACTAATAGCAAAAATACTCCCGCGTTTGCTCGCGAGTATTTTTGCTCTAACTACTTCTGCCACTGAACGTTTCATTGTATATAAACTCTAATTATTTGTACGGATTTTTGCAAATAATCCGTATTTCATACAGCAAATATATACATTATCTTTGATTACTCAAAAACTTCCGACAAGATCTCGCTCCGGCAGCCTGTAATGAACCTGCTGTTCACCTAACTTCGCGAAGTGAATTTTTAATAAGTATTTACACTTTTGGAAGTGAGATATTCGCTTTATTCCAAAACAGCGCGGACGGTTTGGCCGTATTGACGTAGAGAGGCGGTCTTGGATACGCGGTCCGAAAAGAAGTTGACTACCCTTGCACGGTTGGGCCGGTTACTGTCGAGAGATGAAGACCAATAGCTGCCGTACAAGCCTTCATTAACATAGCTTGTACCTTCACGGAAACCCGCAGCAGACAAGAAGATGGACTTGTCGGTATATCCGCTTTTCTTGCTTTGCACTATGTAGCCGCAAACATTTGTACCAACATAGTCTGTCGTCCAGGTCCAAGTGCAATTATCTGTGTTTAGCAATTCGTCCATTTCGGCTTCCGTGGGCATTCTCCAATTACCGCCCAACTTGACACGGGCAACATCGTCTGCAAGTTCAAGAGTTGTCTTATTGTCCACTGTCCCATACTCGGATAAAGTGCAGTATTTGGTCATTGTCTTGTCCGTGCCGTCACATAAAGAATAGCTCGACCAATTATAATTATCCTTTGCAGAGGTCTCTCCCCATGCAAAGTAATCTCCGTGTTCCCAGCTGTTTTCGGCGCCTATATTCATATTTGCCCACTTTACGGACAAACCCAAATCAACAGCCCCGAATAATTCCTGTCTCTCAACAACCGACACAACGCAAGTGGCGGTGAGCCTGCCGTCCACAGTTGTAACCTTTATGTTGGCGGAGCCCTCTTTCAATGCCTTTACCAAGCCTTTTGAAGATACCGTTGCAACAATTTCGTTATCACTTGTCCAAGTGAGAGATTTATTTGTGGCATTCTCAGGGAAGATGGTTGCGGTAATTGTCGCCTCCTCCCCCACCGCCATCGGAAGAGCAGTCTTGTCCAAGGAGATGCCGGTAACAGAAATAATATATTTGGTAGGCCTGCAAGAGGCTAAAAGCGCGATTATAGCCGAAACGCAGATAAATAGTTTTAAAGACTTATTCATAGGTGTAGATGCTTATATTTTCAAATATAATAAATAATTATTTGATTCTTGGATAAGGAGTAATGATATGGCAAAATTATAGCTGCCTGAAGGCAGCCAGGAGGAATATTTTCTTCCTCAGAATATAAGTTATTACCTCTTCAAATAGGCTTCAAGCGAGGAGCATTGCTCGCTAAACAAATCCGATAAATAATCAAGCAATTTAACCCCGGCAATATAATGCCGGTAGTCGTAACATTCTCTGAATAGTACACCATTCCGGCCATAAAAATGAGGAAGGATAGGATTTCTCATACAATTAATTTCATCCATTATAACCGAAGCTCCATATCGAAAGGTGCGAACTGTTAGTAAAAAAACAATGTAGGCGTCTTCTTTCCCTCTAAAGTAGTTTGGCGCATCTATTGAACAATAAACAGATTTTTCGCTCCGAGGCTTACGAAGGATTTCATCTGTTCCTATTATATGTTTATATCCATATGCCGTCAACTCATTAGTTGCCAGCCACTTATTCATCCGCTCTGCAAGCGTATCTGCCGGTACGCCCACAATTCCTATTGTTCGCTTAAAGAAAATTTCTGGAATATCCTCCTCCTGCGCCTTAGCCGTAAAGACCGCGCCCAATAGTATTGCAAAAGCTAAGAAAAACCGTTTCATGTCGTTAAAGATACAAATTCAAAAGCACTTTTCAATTTCTCAGAGACAAGATAGAATAACTGCATGTGCTATCATTATTGTTCAAGTTGTAGATGGCGAAAATTGCAATAGCCGTCTATTACTTGATGATTCTCCTGATTGCCGTCATAAACCACTGCTGTACGCCCGAGCCTATCGCCCAGAAGCGACCGCAGATAGTGCAGATGCTTGAAATAGTCAGCATTGAAAGTCATTCCGGCTTTTACCTCGTAGGCTTCGAGCGTATTATCGGGCATCAGTCTGATAACATCCACTTCACGCTGCGACTTGTCGCGATAGAAAAAGAGATTCTCCTGCTTGCCTTGGTTGGCGCCGTGCTTGAGCATATCGTTCACAACCATATTCTCGAACAAGCTTCCGCGCAGCGGATGAACATCCATCTGTTCCACCGTATTGATACCAAGCAGGAAACTTGCCAGCCCTGTATCATAAAAATACAGTTTTGGGGTCTTCGTAAGCCGTTTGCTGATGTTGGCATAGAATGGTTGAAGCAGATAGACCACATAAGAGGCAGAAAGCACACTCAGCCAATTCTTGATGGTTGGTACACTAACTCCTACCTCCATAGACAGGGCGGATGCGTTGAACTCTTGTCCGATTCGTCCTGCAGCAAGGCGAATAAACATCTGGAACGCTTGTAAGTCCTTCAAGTTGATAAGCGAACGCACATCGCGTTCTATATAAGTCGTATAATAGTTACTCAACAATATTTGTCGTCCGCCCAAACCACCCGACCAAATAGCCGGATAGCCTCCGCATAGCAGCAATTCCGATGTTCCTGCATTAGGATATACGGCAAGTATCTCTTCTGTTGAAAGAGGCAGAAGCAACATTACCGCTGTGCGTCCGGCCATCGATTGCGTTATGCGTTGCATCAGTGCAAAATTATTACTTCCTGTAACGATGAAACGGCGCTTGTTACCGGTCATTCTATCGTCATCCACAGCCACTTGCAAATAAGAAAATATCTCAGGAAAATTCTGCGCCTCATCTATTATAGCCCCTTGGGGATATTTGGCAAGAAACGCCTTGGGGTCAATGCGTGCCTCAGCAAGCGTAGCGACATCCTCAAGGTTGGCGTAAGGCAGATTGGTAAACACCTTGCGGCACAAAGTAGTCTTGCCGGACTGGCGTGGTCCTGTAAGCGTAATGACGGGCAAATACAAAAAAAGTTCATTTATGTACGAAGCCATCGTCCTGTTTATCAATAGATTATTCACCTTTTGGACAAATTTAAAGTTCAACTTTATATTTGGCTAAGGTAAGGTTTTCTAATGATAAATGCAAACAAAAAGCAATATAACAACCTTACTCCCTGAAATAATTCTGTATAAGAACTACGGGGGTTTGACGGTCTCCGGAGCCTGAGGTTAAATCCATAAGACTTACGAGAAGGTCTCGACATATACGGGGTGTGGTGCCCATTGAATCTGTTTTTCCCGCCGGATTGTTTTTTTCGGAATTCAATAAAGACTCAACCTCTTCGTTGGAAGAAGTTTTATCTATAAGAAACTTGAATTTCAATTCATCGGGAGTGCCTTCAAGTAATTCTTTATCTGTGTACCCGGGACTGGTTACAGGGTCTGCAAATTCCCAAATGCCGCTGGTGGGGTCTTTATAACATCCATCCCCATAAATCATTACTATAACATCCTTATCAAGCTTTTCTTTAATTTTTAACTTGATTTCATTGCAAATCCTTTCCGAAATTTCTCTTGTGGGAAACAATTTAAGTTTTTCCTCAGTTGCCTTATTTGAACCGAGCAATCCGAAATCAGGATTTTCATTGGAACAGATATCAGCAAGCGTATATACCGTACTATCCGGATAAGTTTTTTTAAGATATTCCTTGTGTGTACTCCAATCCCTGATTTTGCAGCTGATTATATTTTTACTTTCAACAAGGTCATCGTCAAGAACACATTTACATCTCTCTTCTTTACAAATTTCCTTATAGTATTTAGTAATGTCAACTCCCGTATAAGGATTAACTCCGGAAGGATTTCCGACAATATCAGAAGGGGGCATTATAATCCGTATTTCTTTTGCGGCTCTTGCTATCCCCTTTAGAATCATACCGAATCTATTGCGGGAATACAAAGGGTCTGTAAGGGAGATAACTGCATTTGCCCCGAATTTATCTTCAATATCCCGAGCAATATCATCAACAGTCACATATAATCCCAAAGAACGGGCAATTATACTTTCAGTAATGCCAATAATATCCTTATCGTTAATGTTTTTATCTGATACAGAGTTAATAACGACATCAACAACATCAGCACCCTCTCTGACAATCGGGCACACAACCCCTTGACTGATTACTCCTTTTTTCAACATTTTAATGGTTTTAAAGATTTTGCGAATAAATTAGTACACGAATTACCTGTTAAAATCTTTTCCAAATATACAAAATCGTAGGCAATTAACAACAGATATTTGGCGATAATACAAATGACTGAAAAGCAAAAAACAGCCATAGGAACATTTGCATTTACAAATAATAGTCGTAAATTTGGCGAAGCACATAAACTAAGACCAGGTTTTAAGCTCACATAAAAAAGAAAGCGAGCTTAGACGGCCCGCTTTAAATGTTTACACAACGGAATAATCCTTATTGTGAATTGCTTTGAATTTGTGCTACAAAGATACAAATAAATTTTATAATATGAAAAAAATTTTAGGTCTCGACCTTGGTGTTGCGAGTATTGGCTGGGCTCTCGTTAATCAAGCGGAAAACGAAGGAGAAAAATCTTCCATTATCAAAACCGGCGTGAGGGTTGTTCCTCTTAGTGCTAACGAAGCTAATAATTTCGAAGCAGGGAGGCCCTGTGAAACAAATGCAGAAAGGAGAAAATACAGAACCATGAGACGCAATCTCCAGCGCTATAAATTGCGCCGTTCGAACCTAAAAGAGATTTTAAAAGAAGCAGCTTGGATAGATGAAAAAACAATCCTTGCCGAACAATCCAACGCCTCCACCTTTGAAACTTATCGTCTTCGAGCACAAGCGGCAACAGGGCCTGTCAGTTTGGAAGAATTTGCAAGAATTCTTCTGATGATAAATAAAAAGAGAGGATATAAAAGCAACCGCAAAGCAAATAATCCCGAAGACGGCACGGCTACCGACGGAATGGAGGTTGCAAAAGAACTCTATGCATCAGGGCTCACTCCCGGCGAATATGGCCTGAAGATTTTAAAATCAGGGAAGAAATATATTCCGGAGTTTTTCCGCTCCGACCTCCAAGCAGAGCTGGACAAGATTTGGGAAGTCCAAAAGGCATATTATCCCGAAATTCTTACCGATGATTTCAAGAACATTATTGCAGGAAGAGGGAAAAACGACATCTCTAAAATTTTCCTCGCCCGATATGGCATTTATACCGCAGATAACAAAGGCAAGTCTAAAAACTTGCAGGAATATCAATGGAGAGTAGATGCACTTGCCAATCGCCTCGAAAAAGATGTTCTCGCTTATGTGATTGCCGGCCTTTCAGGAGCAATAAGAAATTCCAGTGGATATCTAGGAGAAATAAGCGACCGGAGCAAAGAATTGTTTTTCAGCAAAAAGACGGTCGGGCAATATCTTTATGAGCACATAAAAGCAGACCCTCATTTCAGCACTAAAAATATCGTTTTCTACCGAGCCGATTACATTGATGAATTCGAAAAACTTTGGGAAGAGCAAAGCAAGCATCATCCCGAACTCACTCCGGAGCTAAAGAAAAAGATAAAAGAAGAAATTATCTTCTATCAGCGCAGACTAAAATCTCAAAAAGGGCTCATTAGTTTCTGCGAATTCGAGAGCAAGCAGGTAAAAGTAATAATTGACGGCAAAGAAAAATCCGTACTGCGAGGCCCAAGGGTTGCTCCAAGATCGTCACTAATCTTTCAGGAGTTTAAAAAGTGGCAGATACTCAACAACCTTGAGTTGACAGACAAAGAAACCGGGGAACAGTGGGAGCTGTCCATAGAAGAGAAAAAACTCTTATCCGACGAACTCAATACGAGGGATAAAATGACAGCTGCAGATGCTATCAAATTCCTATACAATAAGCAAAGCGGAGGTAAAACGCTCAATTATAAGACTCTTGAAGGCAACACCACGTACGCAGCATTCCTCCGTAAATTTATGGAGATAGTAAACATCTTAGAATCAACAGAGTATGATATAAACAAAATGCGCAGCGAAGATGCCCTCCTGCTAATCCGAAACATTTTTGAGAAAAATAAATTCAACACAGATATACTGAACTTCGACCCGCTATTATCAAAGGAGGAGCTCGAACAGCAAGCTCTATTTAAACTTTGGCACCTATTATATTCTTTCGAAGGAGACGATTCGCGAACCGGCGATGAATCTCTTGTTAAGCATATACAAGAAATATGCAATATGCCAAAGCAATTTGCCAGAATGATTTCCACCATTTCATTCACAGATGACTACGGCTCTCTTAGCAACAAGGCTATGCGAAATATCCTCCCCTACCTTATAGAGGGAAACAAATATAGTGTAGCTTGCTCGCTGGCCGGTTATAACCATTCGAAACACTCTATGACCAAAGAGCAGATAGAAAATAAGGAGCTTGTAAACCGCCTTGAGATTCTTCCAAAAGGCTCGCTTCGAAATCCTGTAGTCGAAAAGATTCTCAATCAAATGATTAACGTGATAAATGCTTTAGGAGATGAGTACGGCAAGCCGGATGAAATTCATGTAGAATTTGCCCGAAAATTAAAGATGGACCAGAAGAGTAGAGAGAACCATACGGAGAGAATCAACAAAAACGAAAAAAACAATGCCCGAATAAGGCAAATCCTTACCGAAAAATTCGGTATCCAGAATGTACGAAGCTCTGATATATTAAGGTATAAACTTTGGGAGGAGCTTAAAGACAATGGCTATAAAGCCCTATATTCCAATAAATACATTCCGGCAGAGAAAATTTTCTCAAATGAAACCGACATAGATCACATCATCCCTCAGGCTGTCTATTTTGACGATTCTTTTAAGAATAAAACATTGGAATACAAGGATATCAATTTGAAAAAAGGAAAATCCACCGCAAGGGATTTTGTTGAGTCGGAATTTGGTCCTGAAGGACTTGAAGAATATATTGGCCGCGTGAACTCCTTATTCGAGAACGATGTAAACTCGCGTACCAAAAGAAAATATCTATTAATGCGAAGCTCCGAAATTCCAGATGATTTTCTCAATAGGGACTTGAGCAATTCGCAATACATTGCAAAGAAAGCCACTGAAATTCTTGAGTCTTACGTGAAGACAGTAATGCCAACCACAGGCAGCATTACTGCGCGCCTGCGCGAAGACTGGCAGCTTGTCAATGTGATGAAAGAGATTAATTTGCCTAAATACAGAGAAGTCGGCCTTACTTACAAAGAAGATCGCGGAGAAAGCGGAGAGGTGGAGAAAATCGAAGATTGGAGCAAGAGAGACGACCATCGCCACCATGCTATGGACGCCATTACCATTGCTTTCACTAAACTTTCGCATATTCAGTATCTTAACAACCTCAATGCAAGGAGCGACAAATCTTCTTCCGTGTATGGCATAGAAAAGTATGAAACCATTTTAAATGCTAATGGAAAACGAATCTTCACTCCCCCGATGCCGCTCAATGAATTACGCGCAGAGTTCCGCAATCAATTAAATTCCGCCTTAGTCTCCGTAAAAGCGAAAAACAAGGTGGTAACGAGGAATGTAAACAAAACCAAAAAGAAGAATGGATACAATACTGCAATAGAGCTTACGCCAAGAGGCCAAATACATAAAGAGCAGGTATATGGTGTAAGAAATGTCTACGAAACCTTTTATGTGCCAGTAGGCGGAAAACTTGACAAAGATGCGATTGCCCAAGTTGCATCCAAAAGAGAGCGGGAAGCGCTGAACAAAAGGCTGACCGAATTTGAAGGAGATCCCAAAAAGGCATTCACCGGCAAAAATGCTCCGGACAAAAATCCTATTTGGCTCGATGAGGCCCATTCTGCAAGCATAGGTGCAAAAGTCAAATGCGTCAGAATGAAACGCGTCTTTTCTATAAGAAAAGATATTGACAAAAATCTATCTATAGAAAAGGTAATGGACACCAGGATAAAGAAAATATTGAAAGAGAGGTTGGAGGAATTTGAAGGTGATGCTTCCAAGGCCTTCGCCAATCTTGATGAGAATCCGATTTGGCTGAACAAAGAAAAAGGAATCTGCATTAAGAAAGTTACAATCCAAGAGAACTTCGACCTGGACGCAATTCGAGAAAAACACGACATGCTTGGCAATCCAATATTGGATGAATCCGGAAATCCCATAGCTTCGGATTATGTGAATTTGAGGAACAACCATCATGTTGCTATTTATCAGAAACCCAATGGCGATTATGAAGAAGATGTTGTCAGCTTCTTTGAAGCTTTGGAGCGAGTAACCAATGATGATCCCGTTGTAGATAAGGCATACAACAAGGCTGATGGCTGGGAATTCCTATTCAGTATGAAAATCAACGAAATGTTTGTCTTCCCAAATCCCCAAACCGGCTTTGACCCCAAGGAAATTGATTTGATGGATGAGAAAAATTATTCAACAATCAGCCCTAACCTCTATCGTGTCCAAAAATTGAGTAGCAAATATTATGTGTTCCGCCTTCACACAGATACTGGCACTCAATATCCAAACGAACTAAGGGATATTACTTGGAAAAGGATAACTAACCTTCCAGAAATAGCAAAAGCCGTCAAGGTCAGGGTAGACCACACGGGAAAGATTGTCGCAGTCGGAGAATATGATTAAGCGAACGTTATATTTTGGCAATCCCGCCTATCTGTCTTTACGGAACAATCAACTTGTTATCAAAAGGGCAGAGGACGGTGACCTTCCTTTTCCTGACCAAAAAGACAACGAACGAACTATTCCCATCGAAGACATAGGCGTAGCCATATTAGACAACAAACAGCTTACCATTACCTCCGGAGCCATGGAATGCATGTTGGAAAACAATGTGGCTCTTATCACATGCGATTCCCGTTCCATGCCTAATGGTCTTCTGCTGCCGCTTTATGGGAACACTCTGCAAAGCGAACGTTTCCGCCAGCAAATTGATGCATCACTTCCTCTCAAAAAACAATTATGGCAACAAACCGTAGAAGCCAAAATAAATAATCAGGCCGGCATGCTATACTATGTAACGGGAAAAGAAGCAAGGAACATGATAATATGGGCAAATAATGTCCGGAGCGGAGACAGTGAAAACCAAGAAGCTCGTGCAGCTGCATTCTATTGGAAAAATGTATTTCCTGAAATTCCCGATTTTAAAAGAGTTCGAGATGGGGCCACCCCTAACAATCTTCTGAATTACGGCTATGCAATACTTCGTGCAATTATAGCAAGAGCGCTCGTAGGCAGTGGTTTGCTGCCGACCATAGGTATTCACCATCATAACCGCTACAATGCATTCTGTTTGGCTGATGACATTATGGAGCCTTACCGACCTTATGTAGACAAATTGGTGTACGACTATTGCAACACCAATGAAAATTGGTGTCCGAATCTTGATAAAGAAGCTAAGGTCACCCTATTAGGCTTGCCGGTGGAAGATGTTATAATAGACGGACATCGCAGCCCGCTTATGATTGCCGCCACCACTACTACATCTTCTCTTTTCAAATGCTTTAGCGGTGTAAGCCGCAAGATTTTGTACCCCGAATTCTGATGTCGAGATATAATGAGTATAAAATAATGTGGGTCATGGTTCTGTTTGATCTTCCAACCGGAACGAAGAAAGAGCAAAAAGTGGCAGCCAAGTTTAGGAAAGATTTACTTGGAGATGGGTTTACAATGTTTCAGTTTTCCATTTATCTTAGACATTGTCCGTCATTCGAAAATGCACAAGTCCATATTGCAAGAGTAAAAGCCAATCTTCCTGAGCTTGGAAAGATTGGCATTATATCAATTACTGATAAACAATTTGGAGATATGGAGATTTATATAGGCAAGAAACAAGCAGAAAGGCCACAGGTAGTGCAGCAGCTGGAACTTTTTTAGAAATACAAATAACCCCTCTAACAAAAAAATCATGGACATTTCATCCATGATTTTTCTTTTCTAAAACAAGTTCCAACCAATTGATTGACAAGACTTTACCCATAGTCTCCTGTTGGAATCTTGTCAAAGATATAAATTCAAAAGCAATTCACAACTCCTGTTACACAAATATATAATATTCGATACCTGTTGGAATCTTGTCAAAGATATAAATTCAAAAGCAATTCACAACATCATATCATGATATTATTAAAAATTTTTCCTGTTGGAATCTTGTCAAAGATATAAATTCAAAAGCAATTCACAACAAAGAGACTTAATAAGACATGAGCAATAGCCTGTTGGAATCTTGTCAAAGATATAAATTCAAAAGCAATTCACAACTCCGCTTTTTTCAGAGCGTCTTCTATTTTACCTGTTGGAATCTTGTCAAAGATATAAATTCAAAAGCAATTCACAACCACAGCTTCGCATTTTCGCGGATAGTGGCTCCTGTTGGAATCTTGTCAAAGATATAAATTCAAAAGCAATTCACAACACCTGGAGCAAGTGCATCAACTGTTGGTCACCTGTTGGAATCTTGTCAAAGATATAAATTCAAAA
>ERZ795030.3180-NODE-3180-length-17957-cov-5.404592_pt1 | contig 17957 bp, 20 predicted proteins | sample MGYA00375122_ERZ795030 | MGnify/ENA primary metagenome ERZ795030 (study PRJEB30165, sample SAMN05720146) | activated sludge metagenome | isolation source: anaerobic digester from wastewater treatment plant | place: Japan | collected 2015-04-20 ... | reverse complement strand
TGGAAATGTAGTTCCAGTTCTATTTTAAAAAGGGAAATTATAGTGCATGAAAACACAGCTATGTTTTCATAGGGCCCAAGAGGAGCGAAGCTTCCAGGAACAGCTCAATCAGAAGGCTCATGCCTATCCCGACATGGTGCCGCTGCTTGTGATAAGGATTGAATGAATGCATAAACGACAAGATGTTGTTCGACATGAGGGCGGTTACTTAGTTCGCGTTTTTCAATGCATTGACGGATTTCGCGCTCGATACGGACAGTGGCCGACAAAACTCAATTTGGGGAAACTGGCGTATGAAGGTTTTTATTCCCATTTAACTGAGTTTGGATTGGGGTTAATAAAGAGTAAGATTAATATTGAAATCGATTACACAGAAATAGACCGGATATCCGCGGCAGATGATTCAAATAACCGGCTCGATTACGGCTGGTATGGAGAAAGACCGGATATAGATGCTTATCAGTGGCTCAGAATAGAATAAGCTAAATGGGATATGTAATTCACTACCAAAGGATATGGACCAAGTTTGATAATGATGAGTAGCTGGCGCGATCAAATCCTAAGGGAATTCAAACCGAAAGTCGCCCGACTTACCCTGGTGGCCGATCCGGACGGGCTTCTCCTAGAAGGGCCAACTGTAACATAGCTGTGTTTTCACGCAATAGAATGATTTGGCTTATGTTTTTTAAATTTGATACTTGGTTGCATGAATGTTGGGTTTAGGCCTATCTATCAGGATCTGAGTCTGGCAGACATAGAAAAGGAATACAGGAATGCAATGAAGGATTTCCCTATCCAAGGATAACAATATATTCCAGGTCTATTTATTAAAAGAGAATTTCTATTGCGTGAAAACGCAGCTATGTTACAGTTACCCTTTTATAGGCTTTTTCTTGGCCAAGACGTCAGTAATTGAGGCGGTAAAGCTCTCCGGTTCAATTCCGAGGCCAATGGTTGAATGGGCTTGTGGATCCAGATCAATCAAAAGCGTTTTTTTGCCTTTTCTGGCCAAACCAGCAGAGAAGTTTATTGACGTGGTAGTTTTGCCTACGCCGCCTTTTTGATTGATGATAGAAATGATGTTTTTATTCATAACATTAAGGATTTTTTAAAGTGTCATGGGTGCCAATGGTTCTTAAAATATAAAAATCTTCCGCTATCTGAAAGGTAAATCGGTAACTGTGTGTTACCCTGCATTCCCAAATGTTCCTTGGATCTTGCATCTTCTTTGTGTTTAATGATGGATGTTGAGGATTTGTAAGCAAAAATTCCAGCTGCTTTTTTGCTAGTTCTTGAATTGCCGTAGGTAGTTTTTGATATTGTTTTTTAAATTTCTCGGTTGGGTATAGCTTCATTATTTTTAAGGTTAACTATCCATGGCTTTTGCGAAATCTTCAACGTTATCGAAAGGGCCAAGCATCCTGCCTTTGGCAATGTCCTTGTCCGCTTCTTTTTCCCCGTCCTGCCATTCCTTGGTATAAAAATATGCCAAGTCCGATTGCACCACTTTGACAGGCTTTAAAACCATATTGCCATCTATTTCTTCAATTTCCAAATAGTCGCCTTCATCAATGTTAAACTTCTTTCTTATAAGAGAAGGCAGGGTTATTTGGCAGTACCTTTTCACCTTTACTAAGGGCATATTTTTTACCTCCGTGCGTTACTTCATGTGTTAACAATTTCAAATTAAAAATATTTGAAATTCACGTTTTCATAATACCATAGCTTGGGAGTTTGTCAAGCCACTTTTACAAAACATAGACATAGGAGGACACAGATCATGAAAATGAAAAAGACATTAGGAACGATGGTAGCGGCTTTGGCAGTGGTTCTTTTGACCGGAACTTTCGCTTTAGCAGAATATGCAGCAGCCGGTGTGGCGAACTTCCCTTACTTCCAGCTTGGATGCTTGATCATTGGCGGGATGACCGTAATCAGCCCATTTGTCCATAACTTCCTCCTTAAGTCTTAAGTTGTCACTAATAGATCAAATGATCCTATATTGCTAATAGTTTAGCAACTTCTTTGCCTAATTTGACTGCTCCTGTGCCCAGACCTTCCAGTTTCTGCTGGAATTCAGCCAAAGCCAGATTATTCTGCGTCGCTTCAGTAATTATTGGGATCATTTTATTATATATTGTCGGATCACTGACCTTCGGCCTAAGTGAATCGAGATCCCTTTTCGTAGCTTGTTTCAAAGAATTAAACTCATCTAATAAGAGGCCATCTGTTTCCTCGATGGATTCCTGCGAAGCTTTTTCAAGATCATCTTTCAGAGACATGATTATTTTTCTCCTTTGATTTTATTTATGATTATTTGTTTCTTTTCATCAATATCTGGAATGATTTTTTCCGCTTTCGCCACTTGTTCAATCGCTGATGTTGCCTTATTTGATGCCGATATAAGTTGATTATTAATTAGGTCACGTAACTCCTTGATATTGAGAGCCTTGAGAGCATCGTCCTGCACTTCCTGAACTTTACGTATGCTATTCAATTGCGCCGTTACAGCAGCATTAGCTCTTGTTATACGGGCAAATGCATCATCAATAATTTTTAAAATATTTTGTTCATCATCATTAATTGGCGATATTAAGTCTTTCTTCTTTTTCTCGATTGCTTTTACAGCAATTTCAGCCCACGTACTTACACCTTCAAATGCTTTCACGGGATCCGGATCTTGAGCAAGTGAAATTAATTTCCCTTTTTTAACGAAATTTCCAAGATAGGTTGGCGTCCATTTTTTGTCCAAGAAATCATTGGTTTGATTTCTAAGATTTTCAAAATGTTGGTGTATCAAATTTGCGTAAGACGTATGCACAGCATCAAGGTCTTGCCCAATTGCATATGAGAGCTCAACTGTTTCTTTTGGAATTGTGGCGCATCCGTAAAAGAACATTGAAAAGGCAATCAAAAAAATGATCAGATTAAATAGAGATTTTTTCATTTCAAACTCCTTAATCATTCTACTTTTCTTTCCGAACGCCTTTGAAGGGATCTTCATCGGCCTTTTGATCCATGAACCGCCCGTTATCGGTGTTTCTCTTGGTCCATCGATCATTCCGAGGATTATACGTCTGGGATCGGTCCTTTACTGGGCCGTGCCGGTGCCCGTCGCCAATCGGCGGATTCTTTGCCATGTGCATTTACCTCCTTTTTCATTTAAGCTATACGCTAATTTAGTTACTGTATATCGAACTATTTCGGCGTTGTCAAGATTTTATTTCTTGCATTTCATAACCGTGTTCGTGTATAGAGAACTTAAATGTCACACTAAAGAAGGAGAACCAAATTGACTACCGGTAAAAGAATCAGAGAGATACGTGAAAAGCGCGGCCTGACACAGGAAGAACTTGCCAAGAAAGCCGGAATGAGCAAGGGCTTTTTAAGCGATGTCGAGAACGATAAAACGAACATTGGTTCACAGGGCATATTGAAACTCGCCAATGAGCTAGGGGCGTCTGTAGATTATTTACTCGCGGGAAGAGTTGCAAAGAATGTCGAAACAAAAAAAATCGTGATCCCGCAAGAACTATCTCAGGCGGCGGAAGACTTGAAATTAAGCTATAGCACTACGCTGGATCTGCTAAACACTTTCAACTCAGCTGTGGCCCGAAGGGGTAAGACATTTCACAAGGAGCTGACGGTTGATGGATGGAAAAAGTTTTATGAAGCCATAAAGGAGGCGATTGAATAAGTGGCCACAAGACTAAATCGGTCAACAAGAATTTGGAGATTAGCCAAGGATTTAGGTATCCGAACAGTCACTGATCCTGTTTCTGACATCCTCAACCTTTGCGAAAAGCGAATCAAAAAAATGTTGAAGGATGCGACTGACTGTCGATCGTTGTCAAGTTTCCTTGACTGGATAGCCGGTAATCTCGGGACATCCTTTGAGGAAATCCGCAGTGACGATGATTTTTTAAGAATTAAGAAGAAGTATCTTGCGCTCGGGGAAAAGATATTTGCAACCCTTGAGCAGGAATTTTCGGATGAAGTTTTGGGTATTACATACCGCCTATCACACCGGGAATCTTGGGAACCCCAGTTTGTGTCGGTAATTGATTGCCGTGGAGGCAATTCCATAAGAGCATATTATACGAAGTGGCATGAGGTGGCCCATCTCCTGATTCTCACTGATCAGTCACGCTTATGTTTTCGCCGAACGGAGCATCTTCCCGATAAAGACCCTGAAGAGGTTTTGATTGATCGCATTGCCGGGAAATTTGGATTTTATCCCCCATTCATAAAGCCGCACATCAAAGGCGAAATATCCTTTGAACAAATCGAAACCTTAAGGCAAGCTCTGTGTCCTGAGGCGAGTAATTTGGCTTCTCTCATCGGCTTTGTTAAAGCATGGCCGGAACCAGGTTTGTTGGTTCTGTGTAAAGAGGGGCTAAAAAAATCGGAAAGCAGACGACTATCGATTCAACGGAGCTTCGATTTCAGTACCCTTCCGGTTCCGGTATTACGTGCCATAAAAGTCACTCCGAACGAGGCAGCAAAGGAGCAGGGTATCTTAATCCATGAAAATATGCGTATACCTGAGCGTTCGGTAATCTATGCCGTTCACAACAGCGGCGAAGCTGAGTCTGCCGAAGCCATGGAAGATTTGTCTTGGTGGGAGAGTAGCAGTGGGGCTATCTTGCCGAAGCAAAAAATCTCAGTCAAAGCAAAAGATTTCTGGGGCGATACCTATGCCCTGATCATTCCAAAATTTAGATCAAGATCTTGAATCCAGGATTTAATGTTCAATCTGTAATTTCGAAATCTGATCGATATAAAAACTACGGATGAAACATTGTTTTACCCGCAGTGGTGAGTGAGATAGCCGTTAACGAACAACGAAAGTTGTCGGATAACCAGGCGCTGCACGTGCGTCTCCCCGTGAGCTTTTCGTTCGGTAGATAGAAATAATATCAAGAGGGAATCATCGGAGGAACTATGGAGCACCAATACTATGACCTTCATCAACTTCGAGGTGGCGAAGTCGTTGAAGTCCAATTGACGAACGCCGCAAATGTTCGATTGATGGATAGTTCAAATTACTCCAACTACAAACGTAACGGACAACATCGATACATTGGGGGGTATGTCAAACAGTCACCATACAGAATAACAGTCCCAAACTCTGGACATTGGTATGTTGCCATTGATCTCGGTGGACATGCAGGGCGAATTAGGTCATCTGTAAGAGTTCTGCCTGGTATTTTACCCACAGCGAGTAATGCGCCACTTTCTTCAATGCCGTCACTACGGCTTGATAGATCTGAGATCCCAGAAGAAGACAACCGTGTTCGCGAGTATGACGTTTTTGTTTCACATGCATCCGAAGACAAAGAGTTAGTTGCTAGACCATTAGCGGAGAAATTGCGCAAACTCGGATTAAGGGTCTGGTTTGATGAGTTTGAATTGAAAATTGGAGATAGCCTGAGGAGAAAAATCGACAAAGGCCTTGCCAACAGTAAGTTTGGTGTTGTTATTTTATCGAAGTCATTCATCAATAAAGGTTGGGCGAATTACGAGCTTGACGGAATTATAACCAAGTCAGTATCAGGGCAGCAAGTTGTTTTACCAATTTGGCATGACATAACAAAACAAGAAGTGATTGATTACAGTCCATCCCTTGCTGATAAACTTGCGAGAAATACAGCGATCAGTACAATTGAAGAGATTGCGGAAGAAATCAACGAGGTCGTCAGGTGATATATCAATGAATAATTGCATGATGAATCTCAAAAAAATCATAATGATAGAATTGCAACCGAACCCAATCCAGCCGATCGCTACGCTCCGGCTGATTTCGTCGTTGGGCAGGTAGAGAATGATGAGCATGCATAGGCAAGAACCCCATGTATTCATTTCGTATTTGCGGGAAGACCGCGAAGATATTGACCGCATCTGCGATGCCCTGAAGCGAAAAGACATTCAGGTCTGGATAGATCGTGAAAAGATCCTGCCGGGAGAACGATGGCAGATCGCCATAAGGAGAGCAATCGAGGAGGGGGCTTACTTCTTGGCTTGTTTCTCCGATGCATACGCCAAACGTGAAACATCATATATGAATGTAGAGCTCGCGATAGCGGTAGAGCAGCTCGCCTTACGTCCGACCGATCGGGCTTGGTTCATTCCTATAGTATTGAAGGGTGGGCGCGTCCCCGACCGCCCAATTGGAGGCGGAGAAACCCTCAGGGACGTCCAGTGGGTCGATCTTGCTGAAGACTGGGAAGAAGGACTCAGACGCATACTGACTGTTCTTCGACCCGAGGCGGCTCATAGAAAGGGAGCGGTGGAACCTGAGTACGCCGTTATTCTAATGACGGATATCGTGGGCTCCAGCCGAATTTCCCAGGGTCTCGATCAAGACGGTTTCCATCGAACCATAGTGGATATCAGTCTGTCTCTTATGGAGTCAGCAGCTGAACATGGCGGCCGTCAGGTAGCGTCTAGTGGTGATGGAATGGTTGCAACCTTCGATTCTGGTACGATGGCTTTACGATGCGCGCTTGCGATCAATCGCTTTGTTGGAAGCTACAAGGTGAATGAAGAACCACTGAAGATTCGAATTGGCCTTGCCGAGGGCAAAACATTCGATACCGACAAGGGCTTTGAGCAAGATGCTCATCATGTGGCTGCTCGAATCTGCAGTGCGGCTGGTCCTGGCGAAATCTTCTGCACAGAGTCGCTCGGAAGATTGGCCGCAAGTCAGAACTGGGAATACCGAGACCGTGGATGGGTCAGCCTGAAGGGCTTTGCGGAACCAACCCACATCTATGAGATAATATCTTGATCTTCTGGAGGTCGTGGCAGCAGCGTATGTTGGCGTAAGCCCTTGACAGAGAACAAGTTGAAGAGCGAAAAGCATTGCCCAACTAAGCATCGGAGCCGACCTCGTACCTCGGCGGCTCAACTCGCCGTTGGGCATCAGAATTAAAACATTATCTCGGGTCCTATTATGAGTGATCAAAAATGTCCAATATGTTCATTGATCGTGGAAGAAACTGGTAGAGGCGGAAGCGCTGATTTTCATGACTATAAGTGCCCGGTATGCGGACCGTTTACTATCACACGCACCGCTTTGCATAATCTAAGATCAAAAACATTAACTGAGAAGAAATCAGCGGTTCTTAGCCATGCTATACGGAGAATGCAAAAACAAGATTCATGGCCAGAGATTAACTCAAAAATACTCGACGTTATAATGGAAAATAATTATTTGCCGTCCCCTGCAGAACAAGCCGACAATTTGATTCTATGGATAGGCGATAATGTAGAGGTCCCTGGAGTTGAAATAGGCGTTGATCCTGATTTGCATAAAGCGATTATTGGAGCCGTTAACAACCATAATTTCCACTTTATTGTAAGCTCACTAGTAGAACAGGGCCTCGTTCTTAGCAAGAGCGAAATGGTTAAACGGCCCGTAACCCTTTCTTTTAGAGGTTGGCAGCGTTATGAGCTCATTAAAAAAGGTGCTTTAGACAGCCGCAAAGCGTTTATGGCAATGCCTTATGGCAATGATTTGATCGATAAAGTCTATAGAGATTACTTTAAAAAGGCAGTCGAGCAAACAGGTTTTAATCTATTCCGAATTGATGAGAAACCGAAAGCTGGCTCAATTGATGACAGGCTTCGTGTTGAAATTCGTACCTCTAAATTTTTAATTGCGGAACTCACAGAAGGAAATCATGGAGCTTATTGGGAAGCCGGATTTGCAGAGGGCCTTGGTAAGCCTGTTATATACACGTGTGAAAGTACTTACTTTAAGAACAAAGGGACACATTTTGATACAAATCATTTGCATACGGTATTATGGGAACGTGAAGGACTAGAGGACGCAGCGGAGCGACTAAAAATTACCATTAGGGCAACTTTGCCAGAAGATGCAAAACTAAAAGACGACTGATTTTAGTGTTGCCCAACCTGTCAATGGAGAGGGACGTGAAAAACACTGACGCGTTTTCCCCGCCCCTCATTTCGGCGTTACACCTGGAATGGACAAAAGGAATGATTGACATACAGACAAGGAAGAAGCTGCTTTAAGTCTTGTTGCTGAATCTTTTCTGTCTGCAACCGAAGAGCAAGTCAATGAGCTATTGGCTAACGGCTCGATATGGGAGGTACAACATCATGAGTGAAATACTTGACAATGCAAATGAAATGGCACGTGATCTGTTCAAGGTTGGTGCCATGGATGAAATTACCATGCGCAAGATAGACGCACTTTGCCTTCCAACCAAACGGACATTTCAGCCTGAAGACATCCGGCGCATTCGATCTGCTAACCATGTTAGCCAAGCCGTGTTCGCTGCTGTTCTTGGCATTGGCAAGACAACAGTGCAACAATGGGAGCAGGGACAAAAAAAACCAAGTGGCCCGGCACAGCGGCTTCTTGATCTCATTGATCGTAAAGGACTGGTCGTACTCGGCTAAAATAAGCCAGAGAAGGCATTGCTTAAGATTGAGGCAATTTGCTGATCTCATCCTGATTGCTCTGCTTTACAAACCTCAATCAACAAAATCCAGGCACTTCTCAACAATCTTTATTGATTTCCTATTTTCCCGTAAAAATCAATGCATTTCGAAATAAGTATATTCCTCCCGAAAACTGCTTGCAATATCAAAACAATCCATATAATAATAGGAACGTAGTCCCCAATTTATAGTTAATGTGGGTGTCATTATGATCAAAAGAGAAATCCAGGCAGTTATCGAGCAAACCTTGTTCAAAGGGAAGGCAATCATCATTTACGGTGCCAGGCAGGTGGGCAAGACCACGTTGATCAAGGCTATACAGCAGAACGCCACTGTTCCCTCGCTTTACCTGAACTGCGACGAGCCGGACATCCGCCGGGCGCTTTCCGACAAGACCTCCACTGAACTGAAGATGATAATAGGCAATAACAAACTGGTGCTGATCGATGAGGCACAACGGGTCAGTACTATCGGGCTTGCCATCAAGCTCCTGACCGACACGGCGCCGGATCTCCAGGTGATCGCCACGGGCTCGTCAGCTTTCGAGCTTTCCAGCCGGATAGAAGAACCGCTGACCGGCAGGAAGCGAGAATTCCGGCTTTATCCTTTTTCATTGATGGAACTCGGCCAGATGTACTCGCCCATCGAAATCCGGCGCATTGTGGAGCGGTGCATGGTTTACGGCCTCTATCCGGAGATTATCAACGCCCCGGAGGCGGCTGGCACAGCTTTGCGGGAAATTGCCAAAAGCTATCTTTACAAGGATATCCTTACCTTTCAACAGGTGCGGAATGCCGAAGCGCTGGAGCGCCTAGTGCAGTCCGTCGCTTTGCAGACCGGCAACGAGGTCTCATACAACGAACTTGCCCAGCAGGTGGGCGTGGACAAGAAGACGATCGAGAGCTATCTGCGCATCCTGGAGCAGTCGTTCATTATTTTCCGTTTAGGGTCGTTCAGCAGGAACCTGCGGAACGAACTCAAGAAGTCACGCAAAATCTATTTCGTGGATACGGGTGTCCGCAATGCCGTCATCAACAATCTCAATCCTCCGGACCTGCGCAGCGACACGGGCGGCCTGTGGGAGAATTTTGTCATTGCCGAGCGGATGAAACGGAACCACAACCAGCAATTGTTTCCCAACACATATTTCTGGCGCAGTCACCAGAGACAGGAAATCGATTATCTGGAAGAGCAAAACGGCGAGTTGCGGGGGTATAAAATCAAGTGGCGTGAGACCAGGTTGAAGATTCCCGCCGGATTCAGCGCGGCCTACCCTGATTGCCCGGTTAGCCTGGTCAATCGTGAAAATGTGGCGGAGTTTGTGAGATGATCGGACACAACCCGATGATCATAAAGGAAGCCCCATGATCCGTGTCATCGTAAGTGAAAAACCCAGTATGGGCCGGGCCATCGCGGCGGCCTTGGGGATCCAGGGAACGGGACGCAGCTTCATCCAGGGCAAGGACGTCATCGTGACGTGGTGCGTGGGTCACTTGGTCCAGGCTATAGAACCGGAGGGATATAACCCCGATCTCAAAACGTGGCGCATGGATACGCTGCCGATATTCCCCGACCAGTTCCGCTATGCGCCCATCGAGGCCACCCGGGACCAGTACGCGGTTGTGGCGAGTCTCATGAACCGGGACGACGTGGCGGATGTAGTTAATGCGACGGACGCCGGGCGGGAGGGCGAGCTGATTTTCGATCTCGTTTACCGCCTGTCTGGTTGCGCCAAGCCCGTTCAGAGATTCTGGACGTCGAGCCTCACGGACAATGCCATCCGGGAGGCCTACGCCTCCATGAAGCCGGGCAAGGCCTACTACGGCCTGCGGGACGCGGCGCGCAGCCGGCAGGAATCGGACTGGCTGGTTGGCATCAACTGCACCCGGGCCCAGACGCTGGTCATGCGACGGTCCGGAGGGGAAGGGGTATACTCTATAGGCCGCGTGCAGACGCCGACCTTGGCGATCCTCGTCAATCGTGAACTCGAAATCACGGACTTCGTGCCGAAGGAATTCTGGACCGTATGGGCCGTTTTCCAGGCCCAGGAGGGCATATACCGCGGCAAGTGGTTCCATAAGGTGGACGGGAAGGATCAGGACCGATTCGACCGGGAAGAGGACGCGAAGGACATTGTAAACAAGCTGTCCGGCTTGCCCGGCAAAGTTGTCTCGGTCATCTCCAAGACGGAGAAGAAAAAGCCCGAACTGCTGTACGATCTCACTACTCTTCAGAAAGAGGCCAACCGACGTTTCGGGTTTACTGCCGAACATACCCTGGAGGTGGCGCAGGAGCTCTATGAGGGCAAGCTTATCAGTTATCCCCGCACGAACTCCCGGTACCTGACGGAAGCGGACGCGCAGAAGGCCACAGGGTGGATCAAGGCCGTCGCCCAGGGGCAGCTCATGGATCTGCAACCCTTCATTGGGGAGCTTCGGAAGCGCTGGCCGGTGAAGCTCGACAAACGCTTCGTGAACGATAAGGAGGTGGAAGATCATGCGGCACTGACGCCTACGGAGAATCCCGCGGGGAATCTCCATGGTGACCTGCTGAAGGTATACGAGTTGATCGCCCGCCGCTTCCTGGCCGCGTATTTTCCCGACCGCATCGAAGGCAAGACCACCATCATCACGAAGATCGCCAAGGAGACCTTCAAGACCACGGGCACACTAGTGAAGGAATTGGGATGGTCCGCCGTCGACCCACCCCATGGCCGTCCGAAAAAAGAAAAGGCGAGGACAAAGGGCCCTGCGGATGAGATTGAGGAGGACGAGGATACGGGCCTTCTCCCTTCCGTTGTCAAGGAAGAAACCGTGGATACAAAGGACATCATGACCAGGGCCGGCAAGACCTCGCCCCCCAAGCGCCTGACGGAAGGGGACCTGCTGGGTGCCATGCAGAGCGCGGGACGAGAACTGGACGATGAAGAACTGAAGGGCGCCATGAAGGACTGTGGCCTGGGCACGCCGGCCACCCGGGCCAACATCATCGAGACGCTGCTAAAGCGCGGCTTCGTCGAGCGCATACGCAGTGTCTTGCAACCGACGGCCAAGGGGATCGAGTTGATCCAATCCATCCAGGCCGAGACATTGAAAAGTCCCCAGATGACCGGCGAATGGGAAGCGCGCCTGGAGAGGATCCGCCGGGGTGAGGCCAAGCGGGACGAGTTCATGGGTGGGATCCGGACCTTCGTGACGGAACTTGTGGGGCAGATCGAGCAACAGGTGCCCCAGCAGCAGCGCACTTTTGGCGCTGTGGTGGGTACCTGCCCGAAGTGTGGATCCAACCTGCTGCTCAGGAGCTGGGAAGACCGTTACTACGTGAAGTGCGCTGCGTCCGCGAATCCCAAATGCCATGTTTCCTTTGATGCGAATGCCGAAGGGAAAGCTCTGAAGTTTTGCATGTTCTGCCGGGGCCCGGTCCGAACCACCCGGAACGGGGGAAAAGTCTGCGCTCAATGCAATAGATGGCAATCAAGCAGAAGAAAGGGCTACGCCGCTTCGGGTAGGTCCTCTGCAGGCCCTTCCGGTAGCCTTTTTTAGTGATCAACTCAAGGGATGTGGGCAGGACGCTGGTAGAAACACTAGGTTCATCCGGCTGATGCATACTTTGGGCAAAAATCGCATTGTTGACTACTCGCTTCCATCTACGAGTCAACGGAAACGAGAGCCATTAATAACTGAAGATTAACGATCGAAAGAGAGCAATGCAAAGCTTAATGCGAGACCATTTTCATTGCCGAGAGGTAACGTTGAACAGTTGGCGCTAAAGCTCTCCAGCCAAGAGGAACACCGGCCAGTTTCGCCGCTGCACCCGATGAAAGCTTGCCCATTTCGAAAAGCTTCACAGCTGCAGCCATGCGCAGCGTTGCGCCTAGTTCCTCTCTCGGGGAATCTTTAAGGTAATCAAAACATCTTCCTATAATCCCATCTTTGCCTTTTTTGCTTTCAAGTTAGGAGTGACCATAAATGGTTTCCCTGGTTGGCATGTACCCCGAAAGTCATTGGTATATATTAAACAGATTTATCATCATGCAGTATATATATTATCATGGAGTTTTACGAACTGAATGAAGTTGCAAAGTTGGCATTATTGACCCCAATAATACAAATGCCCTCTGGTTATACGATTGTTAGGTTTACCATCATTTGATGCAGGGCGGCGCGCACCGGCACTTTACCTGTAGGATGCTGCCGAAAAACCATAGTATAGATCATTGTTTGATCCTTGAGTAGAAACGTTCCAGCAGTCGGGTTTTGCCCGATTCTTTGGCATCGCTCATCCCCACGTAAAACCAGAACCCTGGCGCAGTATTGAACATAAACTCACCATCCACCAGGGCAGCGGTCCATCCGTTCTTGTTCAGGGAGAGGGAGTCCTTTATCCGGATGCTGCCGGAGACGTCGTCCTTCGAGGTATAGATGTTGAGAGACTTGCCGGGCTCGGCCTTTATCATATTGAAGGCCGCAAGCTTGAATCTGCCGGGCTGTCCCGGCTTAAGGCGTTCCAATTCCTTTCTGCTCAGCGCGTTTTCCGCAACCAGACTTAACAATTCCTCAAAAGAAAGTCCTTTCAATAATTTGAGTGCGGGTAGCTTGTTTGCCGGCAGGATTAGGAACCGGATATCCGCACCGTCAGGATAGTAAGGAATCGCCACGGCCTGGCGGATCAGCACCGCCTTTTCACTGATGATATAGTCCGCGGCAATAACGGTGAACATTTGGCGGCCAATGCTGTCGGCTATCTTGTAGACTGCTTCAATGCGCCGGTGCAGCGGGTCATTTCCCACCTCCTCGTCCCGGCGGATGCTGATGCGCTGCAAGACAAATCCGGACAGATCAATCTCAGTCTCCACGTCCCGGCGCAGGTCGGAAACCGAAGGATCAAAGGCCACAACCTCGGGGGCATGCATCTCCCGACCCTGAAGTCGGTAGAAGAGCGCCTGGAGCACGGTGGAAAGATCGAGGCGGACCTGGCCCAGAAGGGCGGGCATGGCCGGATCATGCGCCGGCGCAGTACTAGGCTGCTTCTTTGCAGTGATGCCGGCGCTGGTGGCGTCAGTGAAAGACAGGCAGACCGATAATGGGGAGGAGAAAAGAAGGAATGAGACAATTACCGGCAGGGCAGACAAACGCTTTTTCATTTACAGGACTCCTTTATAACCGGTTCAATGACTCAAATCCGGGAAGCTGAGGCTGTGCCTGACCGGTTCGGGGCGGCGGTTTCAATGTCTTTTCCTCGGTCATGCCTTTGGTAATCATGTTTTCGCCTGCGGTGGCGATCCGTTTGTTTGCCTCCTTGGCTAAGGCTTTGAGACCTTCTGTTGGCGACCGGGAGAGCTCCATGGTGTTGACAAATATTTTATTCTTTAACGGCTCGGAAGCAGCGCCAGCTGCGTTTTTCTGGGCCGCACGGAGGGCCAGTTTGCCGGTGACAGTATCGACTGCAGCGCCGCCGATTTTTCCGGCAGTGAAATCCACCAGAGAGGCCTTGGCGGCTTCGTACACGGCTTTTGAAGGGTCACCGCTTTTCCAGAATGCTTCTGCTGTTGCCGCCCCCACCCCTTCGGCAAGGGTCGAGGCAAGATCAAACTCCGACATGGTAAGTGCCAAGGCCGGACATATCGTACCCAGGCTGTAAAGACATCCCGTAGCCAACACTCCAACTTTTGCCAGATCGATGCCCAGTCCGGCATAATCCAGGACCGTTTCCGTGTAGTCCCCGGCAAAATTGTAAATTTTGTCTTCCGCAGCATTACGCTCCACAATCCCCTGATCCGTCCATTTTTTATGGAGCTTGATCTCGTTGAGTAAGTCGTTTCTGGAGACAGGCTCCAGTTTTTTGGCGATCTGGATCAGAAAATTTATTTCATCCTGCTGCCGGTCAAGATCCTTGCTGGACCAAGCATCCTTCAGCCGCAGGATTCTCCTGGCAACAACCCGCTCGTCAAAGGTGAGGCGATTGATATTTTCCCGATATTTTTCCCAGGTCCCGGCAAGGAAAACAATGGCATCCATATCAATTTTCTTGGCCGGAATCTGGGTTATGCTTTCTTCAGCCGGCGGCGGTGAAGGCACTTTATAGGCCAGCAGTACGGGAAGAACGGCGATCTCCCGGGCCGCCTGCGTCAAAACCGTGATCATGGCCTTGGAAATGGCTTTGTACTCCTGGCTCTCATTGGGAAAGATGGTGCTGGTACCTTCCTTGATATCCTCGACCTGATAGGTCTTTTCAAAAATCTGCCTTCCTTGGGCAAATAATCCCACACTCATCTTCATTGTCACGGACATCACCGGAGTCCAGGTGCCGCCCCACTTAAATCGAAATTCATCCAGGCGGGGCACAATCGCTACCTCTTCGGCGCCAAGCCCCTGGTGGCTTGAAACCCCCCGGATATGTTCAAACACCTGGGGGAATATCATGAGACATGCCTTGTGTGCCCCCTCGCCCAGGTGGAATTCGTAGGTCCGGAACGATCCCTGAAAAGAATCGGATTTGCCCCTGAATATGTAATTGCTGAATTGGGGGGTGAGAACCAGGGCCGCAGGCGCAGCTAACTTTGTGACATTTAGCCGGGCATCAGGGAAGGTGGCAAAATCCACCCGGTCGTACAACGGAACATTGAAGGACATGCCCGCCTTCTTTTCTGATCCCTGGATAATGGTTCCGACATCTTTGGCATCAACACCGGCATTTTTCAATTGCTGCTCGATGGCGGCGCCCACTGTCTGGCTAAAGACGCACTCGGGGGCTATCCCCGTCAAGACTGCCACAAGCAAAATGATCATCCCGTAAAAAAGGCGCATTGGCTTTCTCCTAGATATTCAGAGGACAATCTGGACAGGAAATTCGAGCGGATCACCGGTAGTAATCTGGAACATGCTGCCCGAAGTCCAATTTGCTGTTTCGTAAAATATCCCTGCTTCCCAACCAGAACCACAAGCGGACATATGTACCAATTACTGAAAATCTTTTCTTTTTTTCCGTGTTTCCGTCAGGAAGGAGCCCACGGGGAAAGCCATCTCAAATATCGGGAAACTCCGGCGGCTGCTTGCCAAGAAATGCCGTAATGCCCTGGATGCATTCACCTGAAGTAATAAGTGTAATCGCCTCTTGGCACTCTAACTCAAGGGCCTGCTTCATCGTGAGTTCTTGTGCCTGTCTGATAACTGTCAGAGCATGCCGTACTGCTCGTGGACCGTTCTTGGCTATCATTTCCGCCATTTCCATGGCTTCATCCAGGGCCATCCCCTGGGCGCTGATGCGGTTGATGAGCCCGATTCTCATGGCCTCATTCGCTCCAACCTTCCGGCCGGTTAAAATCATATCAGCGGCCCGTGATGCGCCTATCAGCCTAGTAAGACCCGGCCCGCCGCCCCAGTCAGGCATTAAACCCAGTTTCACTTCCGCAAAACAGATCACCGCTCGAGGATCCATCACCCGAAGGTCACAACGTGATGCCAGTTCCGCTCCGCCACCATAGGCGTCGCCATTGATGGCTGCAATGACGGGAACAGGCAGCATTACCAGATCATTCACTGCAGACTGCAAACGTTTTATTAAAATTTCGACTGGGGGTCGCTCCTGCTTTTGCACTGACTCAATCAGACCGCTTACTTGGGGGTTATCTGGATTGATGTCGAATCCAGCACAGAAGGCTTTTCCGGAACCAGTGACAATAATGACACTGGGGAGATGTTCTCTAAGTTTCCTTACCTTCTGCTCAAGGTCCGACCACATAAGTTCGTTGAAGGCATTCCGGCGCTCGGGCCGGTCGAAAGTTATTAGTGCAACCTTACCTTTTCTCTCAAAACGAACACCATATTCAGTCACACTCAGCCACCTACCATTTAAGTTTTACACCGTTGTCGAGAAAGCTTCATTTTTGAAAAGATATTGCTTCTATGTAGAGATGAAAGTATAAGAATAACGGACTTGTATGTCAAGGGAAAACAAAATGTGGGATTCTGTACCTATAATTGATGCATAGAGAGCATTGCCGCTTGAAAGAAAGCACTCTCGACACAATTCATAGAAGCTCGACTACAGGAAGGAGTCGTTGATTGCCATAACTTATCAGTTTGCTTCAGTTTTTGGCTGCAATGCACCCTATATCCTGTCAATCAGTTTGTGAGTTCCGATATAGTACAGCTTGTAAATAGATCCTTCTTGTTTGAAGATACACCTATAACCCATGTCCACATAGAATTCCCAAAAATTAGTTCCTTCTATTCGATGTATTTGCAATGACTTATGTTTGGGATTAGATTTCAAGAGTTTTAATTGCTTTCGGAATTTCTTTTTTATGTCTTTTGGCTGATCGTCATATTGAGAGAAGAATTCATCAGATACATCAACAATATAATCAGGCATCTTTTAGAACCTTAAGAAGATCATCAACGCCTTCAAATCGTTTGAATTTCCCATTTTTAAACTCTTCCTCGGATGACTTAATCTTCTGCTGAACCTCGGATGTCCAGAACCAGGATTGTGATCGAGGTACGCCAATAACCGGCTCTAAAATAATCTTCCCATCTTTCAGATCAACAGAAAGACTGTCTCCTTTTTGGAGGTTAAGAATCGTTCTCAAATCTTTTGGTAAAGCGATTTGACCTTTTGCAGATACTGTCAAAGTTCTCATGATAAACACCCTTGTAGATTTTTCTTACAGTAAGAATATGCTTCTTCATCGAATAAATCAAGCTTTGTTTGATGAAGACCATAGAATATCCAAACAAGAAACTTCCGAGGATAAATCATTTGATTTGTCCGCTGAGATGGACACTCTTTCCCAACTGTCAGACAAATTATTTATGACATACTACCTTGGCTCAAGCGGCGAATTATCACAGAAAAAGGGATAAGGAAACTGCACACTTTCAACCCCCGCGTTGGCGGGGAACGCACTTTTCACGCTTTGCATAACCTTGAGGCAATGGTCTTTCAACCCCCGCGCACGCGGGGAAATAAATTCGCCGGACTATGGTTGTTGTTCCTGCTCTTGCTCGGTTTCAGCCTGTTCGGTTTCCACCTGCTCTCCTTCCGGCTCCTCGGCGTGTTCGGCTTCCGCGTTAACCTCCCGGTCAAACTCTCTCTGGCATGGCCGGCATACTCGTACCGCATCACTCGCTTGATAAAGCCGTTCCTCATTGTACAGCTTGCCACAGTACATCTCTGCTTGTCCGTTGCCGTCCCGCGTGCGAACGATATGCCGCCTCTTCCCTTTCTTTGTTTTGGCGTACAGTATCGTCTCTTCCGTTTCTTGCGTTTCTTGCATTGCTTCTGTTTCTTGCGCTCCTTCCATTCCTTTCTTCCTTTCTTTATTTAATCAAATATTACCTTGATTTTCAATCCATATTCCGTCGAGTTGTTTTCCGGCTCCCAACCGACCCATCCTGTCTGATAGCGCCGGTACGTGATCCCTTTGGCATCCGACTTGTCGATGTTCCAGTACCGGACGAATGGCTCCAGGGCGTAGGTGGCTC
>ERZ795030.3176-NODE-3176-length-17980-cov-8.915314_pt1 | contig 17980 bp, 13 predicted proteins | sample MGYA00375122_ERZ795030 | MGnify/ENA primary metagenome ERZ795030 (study PRJEB30165, sample SAMN05720146) | activated sludge metagenome | isolation source: anaerobic digester from wastewater treatment plant | place: Japan | collected 2015-04-20 ... | reverse complement strand
GGCGGCCGCCCTCGGGACGCCGGACGAGCCCGCGGCCTTCGTGCAGGCGGAGGGCGAGCGCGAGGCGGTCAAGCTTCATTATCTCGAGGCCGGCGAAGGCGAGCCGCTGATACTCGTGCACACCATAGGGCAATCCCTGTACACCTGGCGCGGCGTGTTCGACCGCCTCGCCAATTATTACCGCGTCATCGCGCTCGACCTGCCGGGCCACGGCTATTCCTCGCGCCCGGACACCTTCGGCTATACCATAGACGAGCACGCCTACGCCATACGCGCCTTCATGGACGCGCTGCATATCGAGAGCGCGCATTTCGTCGCCTTTTCGATGGGCTGCGCCTACGCCATGCGCCTCGCGCACGAATCGCCTTCGCGCGTGGGCAGAATCGTGCTGCTGACCCCCGGCGGCATTACGCCCGAAATGCCGCTGGCTGTGCGCATGATCGACAGCCCCGTGTTCGGCCTGCTCGCGAGCGTATTGTACAACGTGCGCACCGTCGAAAAGCTATTGCACGACGCGGTATTCGATTTGACCAACATCACCCCCGAGGTCGTGACATCTTATTATAAAACCGTCTGCGACGGCGCGGCCAGAAGGGCCGTGCGCATGTCGCTCCAATATTACGACGACGAGCCCGTGCTTTCCTCGCTTCGCGAGATCGCGGCGCCCGTGCTGATCCTCCAGGGCGGGGAGGATCGCTGGCATCCCGCCGAGCACGGGGCCGAAGTTTATCACGCGTCGCTGCGCAACGCGGCTTCCGCGGTCGTGCGCAACGCGGGCCACCTCGTGCACGAGGAGAAGCCCGAGCGCATCGTGGCCGCGCTGCTCGAGTTCATACCGGTGGTGATGGGCGCATGAAACTCAGGGCGCGCGCGCTGCTCGCGCTGTTCACCGCGGCGCTTGCGATCGTCGTCATCGCAATTTACCTCTCAAAGCACGCCTCCGAACAGGAGGCTTCGATTTCCGCGCTCGAGATCAGCGAGGTTATGTCCAGCAACAAGGGCTCCGTCGCCGACCCGAACGGGGATTATCCCGACTGGATCGAATTCCGCAACACCGCCAAAGAGGCGCTCGACATCGGCGGCCTCGGCGTGAGCGACGATGTGACCGCGGGCGTCAAGTACGTGTTCCCGGCGGGAACGAGCGTGCCGGCGGGCGGCTACCTCGTGCTCTGGTGCTCGGGCGAGGCGGCGGGGCCGCTGCACGCGCCGTTTCGCATATCGGCCTCCGACAGCGTGGTGCTGTTCGGCGCTTCTGGCAACACGCTCGAAACGCTTGTGCTGAAGGCCGTTGATTCGGGCCTGAGCTACGCCAAGGACGCTTCGGGCTCGTGGGTTTCCATGGAGCCTTCGCCGGGCTTCCCGAACGACGCGGCGGGCATAGAAGCGTACGAAGCCACGCTCATGAGCGAGATCGACGCGGGCGTGTACATCAACGAATTCATGGCCTCGAACTCCACCACGGTCATGGACGCGTACGGTGCGTATTCGGACTGGGTTGAAATTTTCAATTCGACCGACAAGGACTATGACCTTTCGGGCGGCGGGCTTTCGGATACGCTCACGCAGCCCAAGAAATACGTTTTTCCTGAGGGGACCATCGTGCCCGCGGGAGGCTATCTGCTCATCTTCTGCTCCGGCAACGCGGGCTTCTCGGAGAGCGGCGAATTGCATGCGCCGCTGGGCCTCCGCGCCTACGGGGAGGATGTGGTGCTCACCGCGAAAAACGGCGCGATACTCGACAGCGTGAGCTACCCGTCGCAGGAGACGGATTCCTCCTTCGCGCGCGTGCCCGACGGGGCGGGCGAATTCGGCTTCAACACGCACCCGACGCCGGGCTATCCCAACGACGAGGAGGGTTATTCCGCCTTCATGGCGGCCAACGCTTTTCCGCGCGGGACGCTGTCGCTCTCCGAGATCATGGGCGCGAACATCTCGGCGAAGGCGGCCGCGGACGGGAACAGCTACGACCTGATTGAGCTCCACAACGCCGGCGCCGAGCCGGTTTCTCTTTTGGGCTACGCGCTTTCCAACAACCCCAACAACCCGGGCAAGTGGGTTTTTCCGGAAGTTTCCATACCCGCGGGCGGCTACCTCGTCGTATATGCCTCGGAGCTTGACAAATACGAGGGCAACGAGCTGCACGCGAACTTCGCGATCAGCCGGGACGGGGATACCGTCTGCCTGTTTTCCCCCGAAGGCATGATGCTCGACAAGCTCCAGTCCGGCGCGTTCCTCAACGACGTGAGCTACGGCAGGGACGGCGCGGGCAAGCTCGCCTATTTCGCCGACTCCACATTCGGCGCGGCCAACGGACAGGGCTACGCGGGCGTCACGGCGGTGCCGTCGTTCTCGAGCGCGCCCGGCGTTTACGACGGGCAGATCGAGATCGCGATCATCGTGCCCGAGGGCGAAACCATACACTATACGCTCGACTGCACGACGCCCACGGCCTCCTCGCCGGTCTATGCGGGGCCGATCACGGCCTCGAAGAACACGGTCGTGCGCGCGGTATCCGTGCGCGACGGGTACATCACCAACCAAACCGCGAGCGGCACGTTCCTTTTTAAGTCCGACGGCGCGGACCACAAGCTTCCCGTGGTGACGCTCGTGACCGATCCGGACAACCTCTGGAGCAGCGAGATAGGCATCTACGCCTACGGCGACAATTACAATCCCGACCTCGAGTTCGGGGATTCGCTCACCACGGCGCAGTTCTACAAGAGCAAGTCCCACCCGGAGCTCTGGGAGCGCCCCGCGGGCTTCGGCGTGTTCGACGAGAGCGGCAAAGAGGTGTTCTCCCAGAACGTGGGCATACGCATCGCGGGCGCCTTCGGGCGCGGGCGCGCGCAGAAGGGCTTCAACGTATTCGCGCGCGACGAATACGGCAGGGACCGCATGGAGTATCCCTTCTTCGAGGATTTGCCCTACACGCAATACAAGGCCGTGGTGCTGCGCGCGGGCGGGCAGGACCAGAGCAACGGTAAAATCCGGGACGAGCTTGCCACGGGGCTTCTCGCGGGCAGCGACGTGAACGTGCTCTATCAGGCGTACAAGCCCTATGTGCTTTATCTCAACGGGGAATACTGGGGCGTCTACTTCATGAAGGAAAAGCGCAACCGCTTCTTCGTCGCCCAGCACGAAAACACGGACAACGTCACGGACATGGACATCATCAAATCGAAGGACACCGCCTTCTACGGCACGACCGGGGAGTGGGCGGACTTGATGAGCTATTTGAACAGCCACGACCTCAACGACGACGCGGCCTACGCCCATGTGGACGCGCAGGTGGACCTCTCGAGCTTCATGGACTACATGATCTGCGAGATCTACGCGGCCAACTCCGACACGTGGAACATCCAGTATTATAAATTGCCCGGGGGCAAGTGGAAGTGGATCTATTACGACTTCTGCTGGAGCTTCGGCGCGAGCGAAAACAAGCAAAACCACAAGACGCTCTCGATCCGGCGGCTGTCCTCGAGGCCGTGCAGCGATTTGTTCAACAAGCTGCTCGCGGTGCCCGAGTGGCGGGACGCGTTCTGCCGCCGCTTCGCGCAGCTGCTCAACACCATCTACGCGCCCGAGCGCGTCAACGCGCTCATCGACGAGCTTTACGGCTATGTGGAGCCGGAAATCGCCCGGGAGCGGGAGAAGTTCAATTCCCCCACGTGGCTCGGGGTGAAGCAGCACAACGAGAACATCGCCTCCTACGAGGGCTTCCTCAGGCAGATCGAGCTCATGCACACGTTCGCCAACGAGCGGCCCGCGGCCATCAAGGGGCAGATACAGGCCGAGTTCGGCCTTTCGGACGCATACATGCGGGAGGTGTTCGGATGAGCGCAAAAGCGCAGAGCGGCTACCGGCACGAGCTGAAATATTATATCAACCAGGGCGATTATACCTTGCTTCGCCGCAAGCTCTCGCTTACAATGGAGCAGGATCGAAACGCGGCGAAAAATGGCGGGGAATACTTCATCCGCAGCCTTTACTTCGACGACGCGGACGACAGCGCGTTTCGCGAGAAGCTCGACGGCGACGACAGCCGGGATAAGTTCCGCATCCGCATCTACAACATGAGGGACGACGCCATCAAGCTCGAGTGCAAGCACAAGGAGTCCACCTACATCCGCAAGCACTCGCTCATGCTCTGCCGCGCGGAATACGAAACCCTGCGCCGCGGGGACTACACCTTCCTGCTGCGCCGCCCGGAGCCGTTCGCGAGGCGCATGTTCGCCGAGTTCTCGCTGCGCCCCCTCCGGCCCGTGGTGCTCGTCGACTACGCGCGCGAGGCCTATGTTTTCCCCGTGGAGGACGTGCGCGTCACCTTCGATAAAAACGTGCGCACGGGGTACCGCTCGACGGCCCTGTTCGACCCCAACGTGCCGACCTTTCCGGTCGTCGACGGGTACGACATGGTGCTCGAGGTCAAGTTCAACCGGTATCTGCCCACATACATCCGCGCGCTGCTGCAAATCGATTCCCACGCGCGCAGCGCCATCAGCAAATACGCCCTGTGCCGCAAGTTCGAGCTGTGAATTAAGGAGGAACCGCGTTTATGGATTTCACGTTCAGCGATATTTTCAGGACCACGCTGAGTCCCCTTCAGGTCGTCGCGACGCTCGTGATCGCGCTGGCCATAGGCCTTTTCCTGTTCTTCATCTACAGGAAGACCTTCGGCGGCGTCATGTACTCGAGGAACTTCAACGTGAGCCTCATCATGCTCACGATGGTGTCGAGCCTGATGCTCATGCTCATCAACAACTCCCTCGCGCTCTCGCTGGGCATGGTGGGCGCGCTCTCGATCATCCGCTTCCGCACGGCGGTCAAGGACCCCATCGACACGGTGTTCATGTTCTGGGCCGTGGGCGAGGGCATCGCCGTGGGCACGAAGTTCTTCGACATCGCGGTGATCGCGGCCGTGGTCATAGGCGTGGTGATGCTGCTGCTCTCGGCGCTTCGCGGCAAGGGCTCGCAGCCGTATCTTTTGATCATCCACTACGACGAGGCGGCCTCGGGCCAGATCAAGCAGCTCGTCAAGCAGCTTCCCGGCGGCAGGCTCAAGAGCAAGACCGTGCAGCGCGACGGCATAGAGCTCACGATGGAGGTGCGCCTGCGCGAGAACGAGACCGCCTTCGTCGAGAAGTTCCTGCGCGTGGAGGGCGTGTTCGACGCGGCGCTCATATCCCATCAGGGCGACATCGTTTCATAAGGGGGATTGACCCTTTTAGAATCGGCAATCCGCGGGGCGGATGTGGAAGTTTACGGGCGGATATAGAATCCGCCCCTACGAATGCGCCGCGGCGCGCGGACGACGGATGAGGGGAACATGCATCTATTCAGGAAATTCATCTCTTACTACAAACCGCACAGGAAGCTTTTCTTCACCGACATGGCCTGCTCCTTCCTCGTGGCGGTATGCGATCTGTTCTATCCGATGATCGCCAAGAACATCATCAACACCTACGTCCCCAACAGGGAGCTTCGCATGATGCTCGTGTGGGCGGCGGTGCTGCTGTGCATCTACCTGTTCAAGGCCGGGCTCAACTACGTCATCCAGTATTGGGGGCACATCGTGGGCGTGCGCATGCAGGGGGATATGCGCCACGACATGTTCATGCACCTGCAAAGGCTCCCTTTCTCCTTCTTCGATGAAAACAAGACCGGCTCCATCATGAGCCGCATCATCAGCGACCTGCAGGATGTCAGCGAGCTCGCGCACCACGGGCCGGAGGATCTGTTCATCTCGGGCATCATGCTCGTGGGCGCGTTCGTCATGCTCTCGGGCATCAACCTGTATCTCTCGCTGATCGTGTTCGCGATACTGCCCTTCATGGTGCTTTTCGCCTGGAGGATGCGCAGCGAGATGAACACGGCCTTCCGCAAGACCCGCGAGGAGGTCGCCGAGGTCAACGCCAACGTGGAGACCGCCATCGCGGGCATCCGCGTCTCGCGCTCCTACACGGCCGCGCCGCACGAGAACAGCAAGTTCGACCGCGCCAACGAGCGCTTCAAGCTCGCCCGCGGCCGGGCGTACCGCGCGATGGGCATGTTCAGCTCGGGCATGGCGCTGTTCAACGATTTCCTCTACCTTTCGGTGCTCGTGGCCGGCGGGCTGTTCTTCTACAACGGCAAAATCGACACGGGCGAGTTCGCGGCGTTCCTGCTCTACATCACGCTCTTCCTCAAGCCCGTCAACCGGCTCGTGTCGCTCTTCGAGCAGCTTCAGGAGGGCATGACGGGCTTCCGCCGGTTCCACGAGATCATGGAGGTGCACGACGAGGAGGATACGGGCACGGTCGAGGCCGAGTCGCTCAACGGCACGATCGACTTTGAGGACGTGAGCTTCCGCTACCTCAACTCCGACGCGGCGGACCAGGACGCCAAGGTCATCTCCCACCTGACCATGCACATCGAGCGCGGGCACACCGTGGCGCTCGTGGGCCCCTCGGGCGGGGGCAAGACCACGCTGTGCAACCTGATCCCGCGCTTCTACGAAATAGACAGCGGCCGCATCACCATAGACGGCACGGACATACGCGAGCTCACGCGCTACGCGCTTCGCAAGAACATCGGCATCGTGCAGCAGGACGTGTTCCTCTTCAACGGCACCATACGCGAGAACATCGCCTACGGCAACCTCGAGGCGAGCGAGCAGGAAATCATCGACGCCGCGAAGAAGGCCAACATACACGACTACGTCATGACCCTCGACGAGGGCTACGACACCAACGTGGGCGAGCGCGGCATCAAGCTCTCCGGCGGGCAGAAGCAGAGGATCTCCATCGCGCGCGTGTTCCTCAAAAACCCCTCGATCCTCATACTCGACGAGGCGACGAGCGCGCTGGATAACGCCACGGAGATGCTCATACAGCAGTCTCTCGCGGAGCTCTCGCGCGGGCGCACCTGCCTCGTGGTCGCGCACAGGCTCTCGACCATCAAGAACGCGGACGAGATCATCGTGCTGACCAAGGACGGCATCGCCGAGCGCGGCACGCACGACGAACTTATGGCAAACCGCGCCATCTACGCGGGGCTCTATCAGTATCAGTTCCGCGAGTGAAGGAATACTATGAAGGACGGCATAGTCCGGCCCCGACCGGCAAACGCCTGGAAGGAGCCGGATCATGCGGGACAAATACATGCTTGAAAGACTCGTCATACGCGAAGAGACCCCGGCGGATCATTACGCCGCCGAGCTCGCGGCCAAGCGCGCCTTCTGGAACCTGCACCGTCCGGGCTGCGACGAGCACTATCTCGTCCACCTTCTCAGGGACGACCCGGCCTACATCCCCGCGCTCTCGCGCGTGGCCGAGCTCGACGGGAGCATCGTGGGCGGCATCTGGTACTCCGAGGCGCGCGTGGAGGGCGAGGATCAAATAACGCCCGTGCTGACCTTCGGCCCGCTGTGCGTCGACCCTTCGGTTCAGAAAAAAGGCGCGGGATCGGCGCTGCTCGCGCACACGATGTCGCTCGCGCGCCAGGCGGGGCACAAGGCCATCATCATCTACGGCGAGCCGGATTATTACCCGCGCTTCGGCTTCCGCCCGTGCGAGGTCTACGGCATCACGACGCCGCAGGGCAGGAATTTCCCCGCGTTCATGGGCGCGGAGCTGCGCCCCGGCGCTCTCGCGGGCGTGCGCGGCAAGTTCTATGAAACGGAAACCTTCGAAAAGCTGCCGCCGGAGGCGGTGGACGAATACGACAGGCGCTTCCCGCAGATGCCCAAGCTCAGGCTGCCGGGGCAGTGGAACACATGACGGCGGATCGTCGGGTGTTTCGGCCGACAGGCAATGGTTAATGGTGAACAACCGTCATTTTTACAGGCTTCCCTTATAGATGGAAAGCCTGTTTTATAATTGATTCAGCCGTTAAAAGCCTTTTCTTAAAGCGAAATTCCGTTTCGAATCGGAAGGTCGTTCGCCGTTCACCATCCGCCGTTCGCTAAAAACTCCCGCGGTATCATGGCGCGCACGGTGACGAGCGGATCGACGATCTGGCAGACGGCGACGTCGCACTTGAGCGAGAGCAGAAGCCCCGCCTCGACGCGGTCCGCGCCGCGCGAGAGCAAAAGTTCGTAGAGCGCCTGCACGGCGAGATCCGTGGCCTCGTCGAGCGTTTCGGCGGAGGCGACGGCCATGGCGCGCCCGCCTTCAAGGAGGAGGGGCTGCGCGAGCGTCATTTTGGGGACGGCGCTCACGCGCACCGTCACCTCGCCCGAAACCTCGAGCCCGTAGCCGAACACTTCGCCGTCGCCCATGAGCGCGTGCAGATCGCCCATGGCGAGCAGCGCGCCCTCGCAGGCCACGGGAAAGTATATGCTCGAGCCCGCGACGATGCGCGAGCAGTCCATGTTACCGCCGTGCGGGCCGGGCGTGACCGTCGGCACGGCCTCGCCCATGGGCGCGACGCCGATGACGCCGATCATGGGCTCGAGCCTGAGCCTGTGTCCCGCGACCGTCACGAAGTCCCCGTCGAACTCAAGCGCGCGCATCTCGTAGTTTCCCTCGTATTTGCGGAACGCGCCCTTGCCGAAGTATGTGCCCATCGCGCCCCATGGGCGGGTTTTGATCGAAAGGATCTCGACCTTGAGCGCGCCGCCGGGCATCGCCCCCTCGACGAAGAGCGGCCCCGTGGCCGGGTTCTCCATGCGCGCGTCACAGCTTCTCTCCCCACGCCGGGAAACCGCGCCGTCGTAGCAGTCCTCGGTCGCGAATGTGACCGTGTCCCCGCTTTTGCAGCGCGCGGCGGGCGCGTTTTCCCGCGAAAGACGGTCCACCTTGCACGTCGATTCAATCCGCAGCATGTCCGGATGCCTCCTTATGCTTGATTCCCGCGGCGAAATCCGAGCGGATCGCGCCGTGGGGACAGATATGCTTGCACTCCTGACAGCGGATGCACTCCGGCCCGTCGAGGTCGTGCGGCACGTCGATGTCCATGGGGCAGACGCGCGAGCACGCGCCGCAGCGGGTGCACCTGCCCTCGTCGAGCTTCATGCGGTAGAAGCTCGACCGGTTGAAGAAGGAATAGATCGCGCCCAGCGGGCAGAGATATTTGCAAAACGCGCGCGAGAGGAATACGCACAGCGTGAGTATGGCGAGCATCAGCGTGATTTTCCACGCGTAGAGAAGTCCCACGGACGCGCGCAGGTCCGGGTTGCCCAGCACCAGCGGCACGCCGCCCTCGAGCGTGCCCGCGGGGCAGATGAGCTTGCAGAACCACGGCGTGCTCACGCCGTATTCGCTGACAAGGAAGATGGGCAGTATGATGACGAACACCGCGAGTACGGCGTATTTTATATAGCGGAGCCGCGTGTCGAGCTTGTTTGGGACGCGCAGCTTCTTTTTGGTTTTGATGCGGTACAGAAGGTCCTGTATGAAGCCGAACGGGCACAAAAAGCCGCAGATCAATCTTCCGAACAGCGCGCCGAAGAGGATCAGCAATCCCGCCGTATAGAACGCGAAGCCGCGCTTCCATCCGCCGAGCTGGGCTTGCAGCGCGCCTATGGGGCACGCGCCCGTCGCCCCGGGGCAGGAGTAGCAGTTGAGCCCCGGCACGCACACCGCCTTCAGGTCGCCCGTGTAGATGGCTCCGTTGAAGAAATTGCCCAGGCGCGAGTTCGTGAAAAGCGCCCAGAAACCCTGTATGACCGGCCGTTTTGTCAGAAAGCTCCAGATCTTCTTCATGCCCTCACCCTATGCCGATGCACTCGAGGCAGATCATGACCGCCTTCCTGAGCACGGCGAGATATTCCTGCCGAAGTATCCCCACGGCGAGGAACGCCGCGGCCAGCAGCAAAAGCGCGTATTTGAGATAAGGGCGCAGCTTGTTCATATTCGGATTATAGCATCCCACGCCGGTGCAATCCAATACGTATTTTGGTCATTTGGCTTGCGCGGCGGCTTTCGCGGCTTTTTTCCGCGCGTATTCGATGGCGGCGGTCAGCAGGACGAACATCGCGGCAAGGTACAGCGGCCAAGCGCGAAGGCCTATAAGGGGCGTCAGCCAGCCGAAAAGCGGGCAGAGCAGCGTGCCGCCCGCATAGGCGAAGGCGAGTTGCAACCCCATGACGCCCTGCGAGTTTTTCGCGCCGAAAAGCTTGGGCGTTTCGTCGACCAGCGAAGGAAAGACCGGCGCGCAGCCGAGGCCGATCAGCAGGAGCGCGCCGGCCTGCAAAGCGCCCGGGAAAGGCAGCGGCAGCGCCGCGACGCCCGCGAGTATCAGCGCGAGGCCGATGCGCACGAGGGTTTTATCCGATAATCTGAGCGCGGCGAATCCCGAGAGGAGCCTGCCCGCCATGATGCCGAAATAGTACATGGACGCCCAGCCCGCCGCCGTGTCGGGCGCGACGCCCCGGACCTCGACGAAGTAGCTGCTCGCCCACAGGCCCGCGGCAAACTCGCCGCCGCAGTAGAAGAAAAAGGCAAAACACGCCGCGAACACGCCCGGGATCCGGAGCAGAACCGACTTTGGGATGGGCTTGGCGCCCCTGCCGTGCGCGGAGACGGAGGGGAAGCGCTTCCAGAGCGGGAAGGACGCCGTCACGAGTGCGGCGATGCAAAGAAGCGTCAGCGACACCGCGCGGTACGCGCCGTGCCAGTTGCTCCTCGCGAGATACAGCGCCATGACCATGGGGCCGGCCGTCGCGCCGACGCCCCAGAAGCAGTGCAGCCAGTTCATGTGGTTGGCCTTGTAGTTGAGCGCCACGAAGTTGTTGAGCGCGGAATCCACCGTGCCCCCGCCGAAGCCGAGCGGAATGGCCAGCAGCAGCATGACCGGGAAGCGCCGCACGAAGCCCATGCCCATGAGCGCGATCGATGTCGTGAATATGCTCGCGGCCGTGACCGTTGCCGTGCCGAAACGGCGGATGAGCCGCTCGGAGAGAAGGCTCGAGCCGACCGTGCCCGCGGCGGCCACGATGTTGACCAGGCCCGCTGCGGAGACGGCGACGCCAAGGTCCGCGTGCGCGACGGGCCACGCCGCGCCCAGCAGCGAATCCGGAAGGCCGAGACCGACGAAGGCGGCGTAGATGACGACCAGCAGCAGCGCCGTCATATCATCCGCCCTCCCCGTCGAGCAGCGGGATCGCCTCAAAAAGAGAAGGGACGAGCGCAAACAGCCCCGCGCGGTCCCGCGCGTCGGGCGCGCGCAGGTCGGGCACCATGACGGTTTTCATGCCCGCGCGCTTGGCGGCCTCGACCCCGCTCGGGGAATCCTCGAGCGCCATGCAATATTCCGGCGCGACGCCCAGCGCCCGCGCCGCGGCGAGGAAAATATCCGGCTCGGGCTTGCCGCGCGAAACGTCGTCGCCGCTCACGACGGCGTCGAAGCGCCCCGCGAGGTCCGCCGACGCAATGTTGCGGAGTATGCGCCGCATCGGGCTCGAGGAGGCGATCGCGCGGGGCAAACGGCGCGCGTCGAGCGCGTCGAGAAGCGCGATGAGACCGGGCTTCACCGGCGTGCCGCGCGCGGTAGTATACGTTTCGAGATACGCGTCCATATCGAAGAGCGCGCGCTCCGGGTCGAGGCGGCCGCCGTAATGCGCGCCGAGTATGCGAAGCGTATCCCCGGTGTTGACGCCCAGCAGCTTCTCAAGCAGCCGCTCATCGGCCTCGAAGCCCTGCGCGCGCAGCGCCTCGAGCATGCCTTCGGCCGCCACGCGCTCGGTATCGAACATCAGTCCGTCCATATCGAAAACAACAGCTTTGATACCCATGTGGAAAATTATATAATAAAGAACCATTCAGGGCAATGAACAGTCTGTCAATTGTCACGGATGGCCGACGGGCCGGGAGCGCCGCAGCGGCGGGGTTTCATCGCCGGAAAAACAACGGGGACGGTCGGCGCGAAACAATCTTATTTCTCTCCTTTGAGTCGTTGGGGCCGGTTCAAAAGGAAAAAGATTCTCCCTCTCGAGCGGCGTTCTTGATTGTCGAATCTCAATTGTCAATTACCCCGCTCAAATACGCCGCGATCTCTTCCTCCGTCATATCGAACGCCGCGGCCGCGTCCGCGGCGAGAAACCCCGCCCGGCCGGATGCGCTCCCGCGCCCGTCGCGCGCGAAATCGCGCAGGCGCTCCACGTTTTCGCGCCAGCTCTCCATGCTCCTTCGCCAGCGCCTGCACTCGTAAGGCATATCGGCCTCGAGCGCACGCTCCAGCCCGTCGATGCGCGCGAGCACGTTTTCGGTTGAGAATGTCGTCGCAAGCTCGTGCCCGACGCGCGCCAGAAAGCGCGCGCGGAAGGAAGCGTTTGTCAAAAGCGCGCGCATCATGACGTTGTTGTGCCCGCGAAGGTTTTTTCTCGCGCCGAGCAGCACGTGGAACGGGCCGTCCCCGGAGGACCCGGTAAACGCCCAGTCGAGATCGAAGAACACGACGCGCCATTTGCCGTCCCCCTCGGAGGAGCGGATGTGGCGGATGTTGGCGAAATCCTGATCCCCGCCGTAAGCGCGCGCGATATAATAATCCATCAGGCTCGTTTCCTCGATGCGATCGAGCACGAAGGCGCACTTCGCGTCGTCCGAAAGATCGCCGTTTTCGCGGCAGTAGTCGAGCGCCTCCAGGTAACTTTCGGCGGAGCCGCGTATGGCGCTCTCCCATCCCTCGACGATCGATACGGACGCTTCGCTCACGTTCAGATGCGCGGCAACGTAGTCCTCGCGCACCCATTCGCGCACGAAGTAGATGCCGAAATATTCCTCGTTGATATAGAGGTTGACGGCGCGATACGCCTGCACGTGGAGCGTATCCATGTCGGAGAAGCCCACGAGCGAGGTCATCAGTTCGTCCCGAAAGAGCGCGCGGCTCTGGTCCTCGCTGCCCGAGCGCAGCACCAGCGCGTCGAAAGCGCCTATGCCCAGCCCCTCGAACATGTTGTAGGCGAGCTTTCCGTCGCCGTAGATTTTCCGGAAGCGCAGCTTGAAGGATTTCTTGGGCAGCTCCCTGCTGCCCGCGCCGAACATGGAGACGCCGCAGTCGAGCGAAAATTCCTGTTCGCCCCCGATGAAAAAGGCGAGGTTGGCTTTCACCTCGCGGCTGCCCATGTAATTTTCGTAGATGCTGCCGCCGCCCGTGACCGCGCCGTAGGGCGCGGTGAGCTTCAAAACGGGCAGCGCGTAGTCCGGCTCGCCGATGAAGTAGCAGTACGCCGCCGCGGGGGACGCGGCGTCGCCCGAATAGGCGCGCGCGCGAAGCGACGCCGTCGCCGCGATTTCGACGGGCGTCCCGTCGTAGAGCCTGCCGCGCGTTTTCGTCGGCTCCGCGCCGTTGAGCGTGTAGTAGATCTCCCCTTCGCCCGCGAGCGCCACCGTCACGGGGGAAGCGTACATGCCCGGCGCGAGGGAGGCCGCCGGCGCTTCGAGCGGGGTTTGCGTGCCCTGCGCGTTCTCGAAGCCGAGCGTGGGCGGCTGGAACAGCGCGTACGCATCCCCCGCCCTGCCGTAGCCGACGTTCGCCGCGAGCGCGGGTACAAGCAGCGCGTCCGCGACGGAGCCGTCGGCTTTGGTGAGATAGAGCGCCTCGCCGTCCGAGCCGATCCTGAACGGCGCGCCGGTCAGCGCGTCGCCCGTGGCGGGGAAAACGATGAGCTCGCCGGGCGCGAGCGTCATGGAGGGCAGCCGCCACAAAAGAAGATCGTCCGCGTCGTCCGAAAGGAAGTAGTCCGAAAGCTCGACCGGCGCGTCCGAGAGGTTTTTGAGCTCGACCGCGTCGGGATATTCCCCGTTCACGGCGTACGCGCCCGCGTTCTTCGAAAGCGCCTCGTTGATGACGAGTCCGGGCGGCAGCCCGGCGCGGTAGGCCGAATAACCCTCCTGCGTGTTGGCGAAACCCGGCGTCGCGCGCGCGCATATTTCCCCGGAAGCGTACGATTCGTCCTCGCCGAGCGCGGGGTACTCGATAACGTCCGCGGTGCTGCCGCCCGCGAGGGTCAAAACGAGCGTCCCGCCTTCCTTCGCGAGGCCGAATGGGAGCTCCCTTGCGCAGACGAGCACGGCAAAGCCGCCAGGCTCGAGCGCGGCGGCGGGCAGCCGGTACGCGTACGGGTGGAATTCATCCTCGGAAATATAATAATCGGAGAGATCGACCGCGGCGTCGCCCGGGTTGAACAGTTCGATCCAGTCCGCGAAGCCCTGGAGGAAATACGTCGCGTTGTCCGCCATAACCTCGCTGATCATCAGGCTCGGTTCGGCTTCTGCCGCGGGGGAGGCGGCTTCTTCCGTCCGCGGCGATGGCGGGGGCGGCGACACGGGGGTTTTGGGATGCAAAGCGAGCGCGGCGCAGCCCGCGAGCGCGGGGCAGAGCGCTGCCGCAACGAGGCAGGCCGCGGCGCGCCTCAGCGCGCGCCGGAGGAGATGAAGGGACATACTCTCTCCCGTATCGTAAATATACAATATCATACCACAAGCGCGAAAAGCCATCAAACCCTCCCTGCCTTGACAAATGCTCCGCACAAAAGGATAATATACTCAAATTGGAAAATCATCCGACCCATCAAATAGAAGGAGGCACACTATGGGCATCATCAAGGCGGTAATCGGCGCGATCGGCGGCGGGCTCGCGGACTCCTGGCTCGAGGTCGTCGAGTGCGGCGATATGGGGGACAATACCGTTTTCGCTTCGGGCGTGAAGGTGCGCCAGGGGGACAGGCGCAACCAGAACGTCAAGGGCACTGCGGACACGGTTTCCAACGGCTCGATCATACACGTATACGACAACCAGTTCATGATGCTCGTAGACGGCGGCAAGGTCGTGGATTACACGGCGGAGCCGGGCTACTTCAAGGTGGAGCATTCCTCCATGCCCTCGCTCTTCGGCGGGCAGTTCGGGGATTCGCTCAAGGAGACGTTCCAGAGGATCAAGTACGGCGGCACGCCCTCCTCGGCGCAGAAGGTGTTCTTCATCAACCTGCAGGAGATCAAGGGCATCAAATTCGGCACGCGCAACCCCATCAACTATTTCGACAGCTTCTATAACAGCGAGCTGTTCCTGCGCGCGCACGGCACGTATTCCATCAAGGTCACCGACCCGCTCAAGTTCTACATGGAAGCGATCCCGCGCAACGCCCAGAACGTGGACATCAACGACATCAACGAGCAGTACCTCAACGAGTTCCTCGAGGCGCTGCAGAGCGCCATCAACCAGATGAGCGCGGACGGCACGCGCATCAGCTTCGTGACGAGCAAGACGCGCGAGTTGAGCAAATACATGGCCGAGACGCTCGACGCCGACTGGAACCAGATGCGCGGCATGCAGGTGCAGAGCGTGGGCATAGGTTCCCTCTCCTACGACGAGGAGAGCCAGAAGCTCATCAACATGCGCAACGCCGGCGCCATGCTCTCAGACCCGAGCGTGCGCGAGGGTTACGTGCAGGGCGCCATGGCGCGCGGCGTCGAGGCCGCGGGCAGCAACGAAGCGGGCGCGGGCGCGGCCTTCGTGGGCGTGGGCCTCGGCATGAACGCCGCGGGCAGCATGGCGGGCGCGTTCTCCTCCTCCAACCAGCAGCAGATGCAGCAGCAGCAATCCCAGCAGGCGCAGCAGGCCGCGGGCGGCTGGAAGTGCGCCTGCGGCGCGGACAACGCTTCGGGCATGGCCTTCTGCCCGAGCTGCGGCTCGAAGAAGCCCGAGCGGCAGGCTTCCGCCTTCTGCCCGAACTGCGGCGCGAAGGCGCAGCCGGGCGCGAAATTCTGCGCGGGATGCGGGAACAAGCTTGGATAATGGGTAATTGACAATCGGGTGTAAACCAAACGGTCTTCGCTTTAACAGGCGAAGGCCGTTTTCATCTGTCATAGGGGGCGGATTCCGACGGCTGCAGCCTAGTGTCCGAGGGCGCCTCCCGCCCGAGGGCCGACGGCCGCAGCCTAGTGTCCGAGGGCGTCTCTTGCCCGAGGGCCGACGGCCGCAGCCTGGTGCCCGAGGGCGTCTTCCGCCCGAGGGCAATATCCGCCCCTGCGACGGGAAAATCAAGATCGGGGCCTCCGCTTCAAGCGAAGGCCGCCCCGATTCAAACAGTTATTCACTATTACCTATTAGTTATCAGCTGGAATGATCGCTTTCGCAATCATTCCACCGTCACCACTCCGTCCTCGCCGACGCTGATCGTCATGCCGGTTTTGACGAATTCGAGGAACTCGTCGCCGAGGTTGTCGACCGTGGGCATGGGCGAATCGCTCCAGACGTAGGCGAGTATCGCGCCCGCGGCGGCGAGCGAGTCGATGGGTTTGCTAAAGAGCAGGCACGCGGGCTGCTGGCCGAGCATGGCCGAGGTGCAAAGCACCATGCCGCCCGTCGTGGAGCCTATGGTCTGCGGCAGGCAGAGCGCCTTGTTGTGCATGGGCCTGCCGTAGAGGTCGGGGTTGTTCTGGTCGGAGCACTTGGCGTCCTTATCCTTGAACATCAGCGCCTTTTGAAAGCTCGCGAGCGTGTTGAACCCGCCGCGCGAAACGAGCGCTTCGGCGCGGATGGTGCCGGGCACCACGCAGCGTCCCCTGAACTGTTTCATTGGAGCACCCCCTTCGTGACGCATGCGAGTATTTCCGCGTCGGTATGGTAACGCGCGCTCGTGTAGGTCCGAAGCTTGTTCGAGCTTGTGATGACGGGCATCTTGCCGCAGAGCGGGTTGTTCATGTACATCAGCGGGCAGATGGAGGAGACCGCCACGCCCATCGACGCGAGCTTTTCGCCCTCCGCGGTTTTCTCGAACGCCTTTTTGACCGCGGGCGCCGTCGTGAACACGGTCGGGACGGCGACCTTCGCGCGCCCGGCCTGTTTGAGGCCGGCTTCGATGTCGTGCGTCCATTGCCTGAGCTGGCCTATGGAGAGGTGCGGGCAGCCCACGAAGCAGAGCCTGGGCTTTGCGTTCGGGTCCTTCCAGACGACGGGGTAGGAATCCCTGACGCGCATGAGCTCCGCGTCGTCTACGACGTAGGTTTTCGCGTTTTGCGCGACGAGGGCTTCGCCCTGCGCCCTGGCCTCGGGCGTGAGGCCCGCGATGTGGTAGAGCCCCACCGCGCCGTTGGAGGCCGTCGCCGCGCCGAAGTCCTTGAGATAGGCTTTGGCTTCGTCGTTGAGTTCGCTGCCGAGGAACTTGTCGAGCCCGCGCACGTAGGGCACGTCCTCCATGACCTTCATGCCTATGGCCGAGCCGAGTATCTGCGCCTCGGGCTTTTGCGCGGTTTTTACGTCCACGATCCAGGTTGCCTTGCGGCCTTCGTCGGTGAGCAGGCCGAAATACGGCACGCAGCCCGCGATGCTGCCGAACAGCTCTATGATGCCGCTGTTCCGGTTGCAGCGCGCGCCGAGCACGCTGTTGGCGTAGACCACGGCGCTGCTCTCGGCCCAACTGAGGACATCCCCCTCTTTGGGCGTGTTGCCGACCTCGTCCATATAGCAGGTGCAGGTGAAGGCGTCCTCGTCGAGTATGCCGAGCTGTGCGAGCTGCTTTTCATAATCCTCCTGCTTGCCGTACATGAACTTAAAGACGAGGTTCTGGAGGGCGTTCGCCGGCACGTTTTTGTCGAGCGGGCGCGGGTCCGCGCTGAACTTCTGCCCCGCGAGCGCGCCGCCCGCGATCAATTCATCCATCAGTTTGTACACGGGCTTCATGACCGAAAGGCCGAAGCTCGTCACGATGTGGCCGAATTCGCCCGTTACGGGCACCATTTTGGTCGCGCCGAACGTTTCGCCGTACATGACGAGGGTTTTCATGACCTTCGCCCTGGTTTCGCCCAGAGCGCCGTCGAGTATCGAGCGCTGCTCTGGGGTAAGCGTCATCGCCATGGTTTCGCCTCCTTTATTCCGGGCCGATATGGAATCGTCCCCTGCATTTCGGGTTGATATGGTCCTCGGGCGGGAGACGCCCTCGGACACTAGGCTGCGGCCGTCGGTCCTCGGGCGGGAGACGCCCTCGGACACCAGGCTGCGGCCGTCGGTCCTCGGGCGGGAGACGCCCTCGGACACTAGGCTGCGGCCGTCGGTCCTCGGG
>ERZ795030.3173-NODE-3173-length-17986-cov-8.987898_pt1 | contig 17986 bp, 11 predicted proteins | sample MGYA00375122_ERZ795030 | MGnify/ENA primary metagenome ERZ795030 (study PRJEB30165, sample SAMN05720146) | activated sludge metagenome | isolation source: anaerobic digester from wastewater treatment plant | place: Japan | collected 2015-04-20 ... | reverse complement strand
TCTCAATAGTTTCTATCCTGCTCCTTCTGTTCTATTCAGTTCTCAAAGACCTTGTTCGCTTTTTTCAGCGTTTATCATTATAGTATATTCCTACTTTGTTGTCAAGAAAAATATTTTAGTCAACAATAATAAACAGTGCGCTTTTCAGCGCAACCTTATATATTATACAATAAACCTTTGATAAAAGCAAGTTTTTTTTGAATTTTCTTTTCATCGGTATTTTTTCCTTTTACTTTCTAATAATAACATAAATAAAAAAGAGGGTTCGTTTTCACGAACCACTCTCGTTTATACCTTTAATCTTAAGCAGCTGGAGTAAAGAATTCAACTTTTGCAACTGCTTCTCTATATAGAGCAAGTCTAGTAGCGAAGTCTGGTTGCATTGTACCATTAACAGCTTTTCCTGATATGCTTAGGATATAAGCTTGTTCATATCCTAATAAAGCATCAAATGCAGCGATGTAAGCTTTAATTGTAGCAACATCTTGACTTGTAACTTTACACTTAGGATTAGCTTCGTCGTATAATTTGTTAGTCAAATCCGCAATAACAGCAGCAACAGCAGTAGATTCAGCAGCAGCTTCTCTTTGCAATGTAGCGATGTCCTCTTCAGCATCAGTTAACTCTTTTAAGCCATTAACTTTAGCTTTTTGTTTTGGAGTTAATGCATTGTAAGCAGCTCTTGCAGCAGCAACAGCTTCAGCATCTGCTAGTGTAATTCTATTTGGTAATGCATAGATTAATTCCTCAACAGGTTTAGCAATAGCTTCTAATTTAACATCAATGATTGCAGCTTCTAAGTCAATTAAATCATTTACTCTTGAAACAGCTACTAATGCTTTTTGTGCAGCATTTAATCCATTGTATGCAGCTCTTGCAGCAACAATCTTAGCTTCATCTTCCACAACCAATGCTCTTTCAGCTGGTAATGCATCGATTATATCTTCAACATCATCAGCTCTTGCACCATTATGGATATCCATTACATCGTATAAATCATCGATACGACCTCTGTCATCTCTTCCAGACATCATACCAAATGTTGCATCAATAACTGGTCTGTTATTAGCATCAAGAGCTTTCTTAATCTTTTCTGCTTCAATAAACTTAATTGCATCAACTAATGAAGCAGGAGCAGTACTTAATGCATCAATCTCAGCTTTTGTATAAGCTTTAGAAGCTACTGCTACATTATCATAGTAATATACAATAACCTTTGAAGCATTATTAATATTGCCAGCATTATCAACAGCAGCAGAAGCTTGTAATGTATTAAAATCATATAATGCCTTATATGCATTGATTAAGTTATTAACACTATTCAAAGCATTAGTTAATGTTGTTAATTGAGCAGTTGTTAACTGTTTGAAATCTACTGCATCATCATCTAATAAAGTAACAGCAGCAGCTTTAATGTTGGCAACATGAGTAAGTGTAGAAGCTTTATAAGCTAATGCTAATTTTTCTTCTTTTGCCACTAATGTAGCAAGTAATGCAGGAGAAACAAATGCTCTTTGAGCATCATTTGCAGTTACATCATGAGCTTTTCTTGCATTAGTGATAACTGTCTTACTTCCTGTAGTAACATCAGAGTCAGCTGGTAAGCTTAATAGTTGAATAGCTAATGATAAGCCCTTAACCTTGTCTACGTTAGTCTGAGTAACTAACGCTTTAGCAGCAGCTGTTAATCCGTTATATGCAGCTTGTGCAGCAGCAATAACTGCAGCGTTATCTAATGCTGGAGTAGGACTTAATTCATTGATTTGTAATTCAACTTTTGCAGCTTTTAACTTGTCATAGGTAGCACCATTAATAAATGATAAACGACCTGGAGTTAAAGCAGCATATAGAGTATCAGCATCAGCCATTAAAGTAGTCGCTTCTCTAGATTTTAGAACTAAAACTCTTGTTGCGTCACTATTATCAACAGCAAAGTTAGCTTGATCAGCAGCTCGTAATGTATTATATGTTGTAGTTGTTACAATGGTATTTGCTGGAACATTAGCATTAACAGCATAAGAAACGTTATTTACGTCTTTAAATGCTGTAGTAGTATCAAATGCATTAGCGGTCTTATATCCACCAGCAGCATGCATAGCAGCCAATGCGTTAATCTTGTCATGAACAGATTCAGCAAATTGTCTTTGTCTTACTGCAGCAGCTTCTGTGTCAACAGCAATCTTATCTAATGTAGCTTTAGCTTCTTTTGGAGAAACACCGCTATATTTAGTAGTCTTCGCTAACCAAGAAGCAACCCATGCTTTATCGCCAGCACCATAGTTATTACCAGCATAAATTTTTTGAACAGCCTTATAAGCATTGATTTGAGCTTGAGAAACATCTGAATAATCAGTTGACAATGCATTAACCTGTCTTACAAAGTAATCTGTTAATTCTTCGTTATTTACGTGTCTAGTATATCTAGCAACAGTAATTTTTGCTGGAGCGTAGAATTCATCACCATTATCAGGAACAGTATCTGGGTCAACTTTCACACCACGAACACCACCAGTAAATGCTCTAGTAATATCAGCACCTAATGAATAGTAGCCTTGTGAATGCCATTGGAATCCGTATGCACCAGCACCAACAACAACATAAGGAGTCTTATATACTGTACTTAAAACAGGAGAAATGCGATATTGAAGATATCGTGTTGAATCTGCAACTTCTTGTGCATTCGCATCAGCATCCTTATATGTTCCATCTGCATTTAAATGTTGTTTTACTGTAGAGCCCATATATAAATCGTATGTTCCTTGCTGACCTTCAAGAAGTGCAGCATTGCCATTTGATTTTAATGAGAAACCAGGACGATAGCCATCATAAGCGATAGATTGTTCACGGCTAACCTTGAAAGAAGCACCATAATCATCTAGAACAGTTGTTGTACCAATCTTTAAACTTGTTAGAGAATAAGTCTTCATAACTGTTTCATCATCTGCAAAGTATCCACCCATTGATAATGCTGATACAGGGATATCTAAGTCGACACCAGTTTCATTTACTAAGAAGTGGTTGAAGTTCCCACCATAAGTAGATCTTACAAATCTAACGTCAATTCTAGCAACGTGTTTACCACCAATATTTTGAGTACCATAAATACGATTAACTTCAAATTCCATAACGAATATTTGATATCTAATCGTCTTAACAGCAGCTTCTGGAACTGCAGTAATAACGCCAGTAGTATCATTCTTTGTTAATTTTACATTAACATAGTTAACATCTTCATCAATCCATAATGTGTATCCAGAGAATTCACTCCACCATTGATTAGTTCTTTCACCAGAACTTGCAACAGTACCTACATATTTATCCCAGTAACTGAAGCCTTGTAACATATCTCCTCTCTTAGCAGGGTTAGAAGATGCTTGGTAAGAATTTGATCTACCACCTTGATAATAAGTAAGAGGTTTTTCTGCAATACCAACATTAACATAGAATACAGCTTTAAGGCTATCTCCACCATTTGTAAATGTTGCAGTTAATTTTGCTTCATGATATCTGAAGTATTGAGTAACTAATTTGAATTGACCTGGAGCTTGTTCTTCAAAGTTTTCATCAGCAACCCATGTAACAGCTGAACCACCAACAGTTGTAGGTAATTTGATTACCATGTTTTCAGTTCCATTTCCACCATAAGGCATATGTGGAATTACGGTTAAATCACTACCCTTTATATTGGTTCCAGCTAAATTAACTTTGTCATCTTCGTTTGTTCCATTCATGAAATTATTAAGATCAGCGAAAGCAGCATTTCCTGGTACTAAATTAACTTTTATTACATAGTTTTCAATAAATTGGAATCCTGCTTCTTCTTCATAACGAGCAGTAACTTTGATTTCAGCGTCTGTCTTAGCAGCTACGCCATCGTATTCAGCACCAACATATTTACCATTTCCACCAGGAAGAGGAGTTAATGTTAAACCTGCAGGTAATACATAATCATAGCTAATTCCAAATTTTTCATCTAATAATGGTAATAAGAAACTACCAGATACATTAGCTCCTGCGATACCAGCAAATACTCCTTCTTCAACGTTGTATGCATGTTTTTCAGCTGCAGAATAACCATTAATATTGAATACTAATGTTGCAGATTTAGCAGCAGCACCAGCTTTTGGAGAAATTGTATAAGTTACTGTAGTATCGTTGTCAGGACGAGTGAACTTACCATCATTTGTTAAGATATAATTCTTATTAGTAGTCCAGTTGTAAGCAACGCCATCGTAGCTTGGAGGTAATTGAATGTCAGCTGAAATCTTATCTGTTCCAACACCAGCAGTGATGTTAGAGAATAATTTTGTAGCTACTTCAATTGCAGCATCCACTTTTGCGAAGTCATTGTCTTCAACTTCTTTAACAAGTTTTAAGTTAACTGTATTACTTAGTGTAACATCACCAAAAGTAACTGTATAGTTAATTGTATAAGCTAAACTTGTTGCTTCGCCTAAATCAGGCATAACGAATGATTCAATTACATCGCCATCAACATCGTATACAACTTTTACATTGCCATTCCATGGTTTTGGAAGAGCAAAGTCGTCAGCGATATATCCACTTAATAAACCAGCGATATATGCAACTTCTCTTGTAGCGATATCGAAAGCAGAACCTGTTTCAGAAACTGTAACTTCTGTTGTAGCAGCAGTAGTATTTAAAACAGATTTAGCAGTAATTTCAACTTTACCAGGACGAACACCTGTAACAACGCCATCAGCGTCTACAGTAGCGATTGATGGGTCGCTTGAAGCCCAAGTAAATAATTTTGCAGCAGTTGCAGGTGCAACTTCCATTTCTCCAGCTAGATTAAAAGTTTCACCAACTTTTACATCATCGCCGAATAAAATAATACTAGTTGGCGCTACAAAATCTTGTACGCACGCAGGAATTTCTGGACATTCTGGACATGCAGGACATTCCTCACAAACTTCACATGTAGGACACTTTTCGCTTGGATACAACGCTTCGCATTCAGCTTTGGTTGGATCAGCAGGTTCTTCACATGGGAATAGTTCGTTACATTGAGATTCTGTAGGGTCTTTACATTCAGGACATTCAGTTGTACATCCCACCAACAAGAAAAGACCAAAAACTAGTACTAGGGCAATAGCCCATTTTTTAACGTTTTTAAACATAATCCTTTTCTTTTTCCTTTCTTAAGATTAAAAGTTGTCTCTCTATAGAGAGATACATATATATTATATAGGACAATACTATTAAAGTCAATCTTTTTCTTAAAAAAACTATAAAAATTTACATCTTTTTTAGAGATTTTTACATCTTTATAGTTTTTATTCGATTTAATCGATTATTTTATTAGGATTTAAAATGTTTTTTGGGTCAAATACTTGCTTAATTCCTTTCATTAAGCCTACTTGTACAGGTCCTAATATCTCAGCCAAGTATTGCTTCTTCGCATAGCCAATTCCATGCTCTCCTGAAACAAGCCCTCCGACTTCTTTGGCTTTCTTATACATTTCATCAAAAACTTCAGATAGGAGATTAGGCCATTTCTTTTCATCCAAATCATCACGGCAAATATAGATATGAAGATTACCATCACCTGCATGACCAAAACTAGGAATTCTCACCTGATATTTTTTCGCAAGTTCATAGGTAAAGTTGATATATTCACTCACCCTTGCACGAGGAACAACAACATCGCATTCATCCATTTCGGTTGTTGAAGCTTTAATCGCCTCTAGAAATGCTCCTCTTGCCTTCCAAACTTCGTCTTTTCTTTCTGCTGTATCGACGATCAATACATCCAAAGCTCCTAGTTCATTCAAACATAAATCAGCTGCTTGTTTATATTTGCTTTCGATTTCTTCGTTTGTTGCTCCATCAAAAGTTAGTAAGATATATGCTGAGTTTTCACTATCGGGAAACTTTCTTCCTAAGAAAGTCTCAGAGAATTTAATTGTTTCTCTTCCAAAAAACTCAATTGCAGTTGGATCTGTTTTTGACTGTAATATGTGAGGAACATTTTCTATTCCTTTTTTCAAGGTTTCAAAGGGAACTAATAAACTAAGGGTTTTAGTAGGTAGCGGAATCAATTTTAAATATGCTTTTGTAATAATCGCTAATGTTCCTTCGCTACCAATAATCAGGTTCTTTAACGAATATCCTGTTGTATCTTTTACTACTTTTCGACCAAATTCTGTTACTTCACCATTAGGCAAGACTACTTCTATCGCTCTTACCCAATCACGGGTAACGCCGTATTTCACAGCCCTCATGCCCCCAGCATTTGTAGAGATATTACCACCAATAGTGGCACTCTTTTCACCTGGATCCGGTGCATAAAAATATCCTCTCGCTTCCACAAACTCATAGATATCCATTAACAATACCCCTGGTTCTACAACCAGAACCATGTTTTCTTCATCGAGTTCTAAAATACGATTCATCTTTGTCGTATCTAGAATAATACCCCCTTGAATTGGTACACAGGCACCGACCAATCCTGTTCCGCTTCCTCTTACTGTAACAGGAATTGTAAATTGATTGGCATGTTTCATGATTTGTACAATTTCATCGCGGTTATTCACTTTAATAACAACTTCTGGATGACTCGTCACTGTTCCTAATTCATCTTTTCCATATTCTTCAGCAATATCATCACCGATAATTAAACGATCTTCGCTGATAAAACTCTGGAAAAATTTTATATCTTTTTGATCAATTTTCTTATACATCGTTTTCACTTATACCAATCCTTTCAATACCTTAACTTCAGAGATTAACTTAGGTAAAATCTTAAAAACATCTCCAACAACACCATAATGAGCAATATCAAAAATTGGTGCATTTTTATCGTTACAAACAGAGAAAACAACTTGACTACCCTTCATTCCGGCAGCGAATTGAACAGCACCACTAATTCCTAGCGTAATTAACAATTTAGGTGCAACTGTTCTTCCCGACAATCCTATTTGTTTTCTCGGGTCCATCAATCCTATTTCAATTAAAGGTCTTGTTGAAGCCATCTCGGCACCAAGCAAATCCGCTAATTTTTTTGCTAACGCAATATCTTCTGCTGTTTTAAAAGGACGCCCAATCGCAACAATGATTTCTGCTTCACTAATATCAACACTACTATCTTTTGGCTTTACTGCCAATAGTTTCATATTGGAAGATAAATCTAATTGATCTACACCCATACGAACTATTTCACCATGTGGCTTTTCTTTTGCCGGCATTTTAAAAATCTTATATCTGACCGTTGCCATTTGGGGGCGATTATTCGGGCATATAATTCCAGCCATGATATTTCCCCCAAAAGCTGGACGATTTTGTATCAGATCTGTGTTTTCTTTCATTCCTAAAATTGTACAATCTGCCGTTAGACCCGTTTTAAACCTAGAAGCAATTCGGGGGGCAAAGCTTCTTCCTATTGAAGTACCACCATATAAAATAACACTCGGCTTAATTTTTTTAATAAAATCTTCCATAGCACTTGCATACTTTTCAACATGAAAATGAGCAAATTCCTGGTGCTCATAAACATATAGTTTATCAACACCATAAGATAGAATTTCATCTTCGAATTTTTTGGCATCATCTGTGAATAATACCGCATAAACTTTTTGCTTTGTAACTTTTACTAATTCTTTTGCTTTACCGATTAATTCAAAAACTACCGGATGAATTTTATCATTATTATGCTCAACAAAGACAGAAACTCCTTGCCATTCATTTTTGTCAATCGCCTTCACCTGTTCTTCTACAAACTCAAATACTCCTGCTGGCCCTTTACGGACACATAATTTACACATTTTACAAGCAGAATTAATATCTAATTTATTATTTTGATATTCGATGGCTCCAAATGGACAAATTTTAATTGCTTCTTGAGCATTTTCATAAGTGACTTTATTTTGATTGATAATTATTTTCCCCATAATTCACCCCTATAGAAGTTTCAATTGATTCATTTTATTAGCCATTTTTACGGCTAATTCTTCTTCTGAATCAATCCATAGTTCTTTATCTGTGTTTTTTTCAGGCGGAAACATTCTTTCAACTTGAGTTGGTGACCCTTTCAGTCCGTAATGACTTTCATTCTGGTCTTCCATATCAGCAAAGGTGATTGTTCTTGGCTGATAATCAAGAAATTTTAAACTCCGTTTATAAGATGGTAATCGAGGAGTGAAGATTCCCTTTTCCACTGTAATTAAACAAGGATAATTAATTTCCCATATTTCATTGGTCTTATCCATGCTAACTGAAACGACAATTGACTTATCTTTTATTTCAACAATCCTTTCAACATAAGCAATATGAGGGATATTGAGTGCTTCTGCTATTTCCGGACCTACTTGTGCTGTGTCCCCATCCGTGGTTTGCTTCCCACAAATAATCAAATCAAAATCACCAATGGCTTTAATGCCTTGTGATAACGTATAAGAAGTGGCAACTACATCAGCGCCAGCAAACTTTCTATCTGATAATAAAACGGCTTCATCGCATCCCATCCAAAGCGATTCATTCAAGACAGCTGTTGCTGCTTGAGGTCCCATTGTAATTGATGTCAGATGAGCTTTTCTTTGTTCCTTGATTTTAAACGCTGTTTCTAGTGCATATAAATCATAGGGATTCATCTTAGTATTCGAACCATCCCTGATTAAAACTCCGGTAACTGGGTCTATTTGCACCTCAGAACTAGCAGGAACTTGTTTGATACAGACAACGATTTTCATAATTTCTACCTCGTTTTCAAAAATTCTAATGTTCTTTGATAAAGTTCTTCTCTATCAGCCAAACTATCATAACCATGTCCAGCCTCATTAAGATAGAATAAATGGGAATTGAAGAAACGAACACTATAGATTGCGGAAATTAAATAATTAACTGCTAAGTCTTTTCTTCCATGAATAATCAATACCGGTTTCTTGAAATTTTCAATTCCTTGATAAACGTCATATCGATTAACCGACTCAACCATTGCTTTTGATAATTCAAATGTCCCCATCATAACATTACCATTTTCTAGCTTAATTCCACTTTCAAAGGCTTTTTTTATCTTTTCTAGAATATTTCCCGCAGGTGACCACAATACCATTTTATCAATTTCCTGATATCGTTTTGCTGCGACCATCGCTGCAACAGCCCCTCCCATACTAAATCCTAAAAGCATGACCCTTTTTACATCAGAAATAGTCTTGGCATAATCAAGCATTAGATGAGCTTCTGCTATTAAAGTATCAAAAGTAAAATCGCTAAATTCTCCATCAGATTCTCCATTACCACTAAAATCCATTCGCAAACTGGCGATTTTTTCCGCTGCCAATAGCCGTGACAGATTACGGAAATGACCTGCATGTTCTGTCTTATTCCCTGTGAAACCATGGTACATTAAGACTAAATCCCCATTAAACTCTTCTGGAAGAGTAAGATATCCTCTCAATATTCTTCCTTCTTTATTTGTTATTTCAATATGTTTCAACATCTTTTTTCACCATTCTCAAAGCATTACGAATATGCCCTTTTGTTTTATCTAAATATTCATTTACTGTTTCTAAATCTTCTATACCGCTTAAAATAGCAAATATTGTTTTTTTAGCTGTTTTGTATATCGCCATTTTCTCTCGAGCTTCTTCTAAAGAAATCCCTGTTATTTGACTGACCATTCCTTCCGCACGAGCAATTAATTTTTGGTTGGTCGCTTGGACATCAATCATATAATTTTCATAAACTTTTCCCATTTTTATCATTGAGGCGGTTGATATCATATTGCATATCATTTTTTGTGCTGTCCCTGATTTTAATCTTGTTGAACCAGCAATCACTTCTTCCCCTGTTATTGCTTCAATTGGCAAATCAACCAAAGCAGCCAATTGGCTGTTTGCAGCTGTAACAATGCAACTCGTGATACACCCTTGTTTTTTGGCGTATTCAATACCACCGATAACATAAGGAGTACGGCCACTTGCTGCAATACCAACAACAATATCTTTCTTGCTAATCTTGATTCTCTGTAAATCTGAGATTGCTAATTCTTTTGAATCTTCTGCCCCTTCAACAGCTTTAATGAACGCCTTTTCGCCACCGGCCATTAAACATTGAACCATCTCAAAGGATACTCCAAATGTAGGTGGACATTCTACTGCATCAAGAATACCTATTCTACCACTTGTACCGGCTCCCATATAAATCAAACGTCCATCTTGATAGAAGGCTTTTACTACTTTATCGACTAATTTTGCGATTTGTGGCAAGGCTAACTCTACTGCATGGGCTATTTTATAATCTTCTTGATTCATTTTCTTTAATATTTCTATAGTTGATAATAAATCAATATTTGTTGTTTCTAAATTCCTTTGTTCTGTGCTGATTTCGTTTAAATTTACTCCCATATTTTTTATCCTTTCACGTGACTTTTCCGAGATGGAGTAATACTTCCTAAAATGACTGGCTTTTTAGCTCCTGTTGCACTACATACGTTCCCCGGTTTTCCCTGTAAAGTCAAATATCCGAGAACCACAAAAGCAACAGCCTCTTTCGCATCACTCGAAAAACCAATATCTTCTTGACGAAGCACCTTACAATTTAAGATTTCTCGCATTCGCTTGATGATGTAGTTATTATGGCTACCCCCACCACTAACAATAACTTCATCAAAGTTTTTGATGTATTTTTGATAGTGATAACAAATAGAATAAACAGTAAATTCAGTAATTGTTGTGATAATATCTGTCGGGCAGTAATCATTAAAATGAAGTTCTTCCGCTAACTTTTCCATGTTTTTAGCTGAATATTTTTCTCTGCCCGTACTTTTCGGTGGCTTCTTCATGATAAAATCATCTTTTTTTAATTCATCAAAAATCGCCTTGATTACCTTACCACTAAGAGCTATTTTCCCACCATCATCATATGGTTTTTGGAAATACTTACTAGTAAAATAATCAATCATGACATTACCCGGTCCACAATCAAAAGCAATAACTTCATCAATAGAACATCCTTTTGGTAAATATGTTAAGTTGCTAATTCCACCGATGTTTTGTAATAGCATGTTTTTTTCATCGCTATGAAACAACATATACTCCGACATCGGAACCAAAGGAGCACCTTCTCCTCCAACAACCATATCTGCCGTACGAAAATTGCTTATCGTTTTAATTCCCGTCTTATTAGCTATTACCGAGGCATCTCCTATTTGCAGTGTTGAAGGAACCAGACCTGCTTGATGATGAGGATTATGCCAAATTGTTTGGCCATGACTGGCAACAAAATCAATATCTTCATATTGATAAGGCGTTCCTTCTAACAATAAATCAATTGCAACGACAAACTGATATCCCAGTTCAAAATTAAGACTGCATATTTCTGATAATTTAGCGGTTTCATCGGATAAATTGCGCATAATTTTCTTTTTAAAATCTTCTTCATAAGGTAAAGTCACGAACTTAATCAAAGTAAATTTTTCATTCTCAATGTTAACCAGACTAGCATCAACACCATCCAATGAAGTTCCACTCATTAAACCAATTGCTTTCATATTTTGTTCTTCCTTTTCGCCAAATAATATGCTCCATAAATCGGATCTGTGCTACCCGTAACTAATTCAAGTTGAATTCCTTTTTTTGCGAGCGTTGTCAATAGCGTTTGTTGGACAATTTGCGAGTTGCTAATGAATCCTCCGCGAAAACCTAAAACAGCCTTATCAGAAAGTTTTAATAATCGATGTACCAATTTAACTTCGCTTGCTAAGTCACGACCGCATTTCTCTAAAATGCGAATGGCTTCTTTATCGCCTTTTTCTGCTTCTTCACAAATAAAATGCGAATGAGAAGCAATGTGTTTTTTTGTATTGGAATAAATAAAACTCTTAAAGCCTTCTAAAGAAGTGATATTAATTGTTTTCATAAACTTTAGTGCCAACGGATTAATCCTATTATGGCGTTCAAAATATTTAATCGCTTGACAGACTAACATTTTAACCGCATAGTGAGCCGAGCCTGTTTCCGTTAACAAATGTCCCCATCCGCCACCATAGCGAATATCCTTGCCATTCGTAGCACAGACAGCGCTTCCTGTTCCGGACAAAACCAAAACACCTTCAGTATACTTGTCTTCAATAATTGAAAATAAGCCGATGATGATATCGCTGGCAAACGAGACTTCAACTCCTAATTCGTTAGTTAGACTATGTTGCAATTCATCCTGATTAGGAATTACCCCTAACCCAGAAATACCCATTTGTACATAGACAACTTTATACTCGTCTTTCACATGATGAAAAACGCTTCTGACTAAATTGAAAATGTTAATAATTGCTTTTTCATGAATGACTGCTGGACTACCCGAATCACCTATTTCTTCATAAACAACATTAGCATTTTCATCAATAGCCGATACTTTTGTTTTTGTTCCTCCTGCATCTACAGCAATTATTACTTTTTTCATCATTTTTCCCCTTTAATAATTAATCTAAATTTATCTCCTGGTTTAATAAATGTTAGAGTATCGATATCACAAGCAATATTACCCACTACATTTACCCTGTCATCTTGAGGTAAATCTGTTAACATGAGACAAACTTCCCCTTGATAGCGGGCGAATAATTGATTATCAATGGTAACATTCCCTTTTTTTCTTATTATAGTATTTTTAGGTTTTACTTCTTTTGTTTTTAAGCGACAAGAAGAACGAATGAAAGAAGTTGGTTGATCAATTCGGTTATGATGCTCTTGTTGTAATAATTCTTTTTCCACTTCGGTCAAACCCTTATTAACTACAATCGGTATTTGTACAACATCATAATCAAATGTAGTTGCCATTTCAATTTCTTCTTTACTCGCATAACAATCACCGAAGAATACTTCATCAATACCAAGTCCTCTGATTTCAGATAACACCGCTTCTAATGGATAGTAACGATGTTCCTCAATAGTTGGTAGACCTTCATACATTGGAGGTCGTTTTTGATTTTGTGATGGAATATACATCATTACATTAAGACCATATTGTTTAAAGATTTTATTCCGGCGAATTACTTCTTCACGGGAAATTCCCGTATATAATTTAGGATAAAAATTATGGCTAATTCTAACTTTATGCAAATCAACACCACAATTCTTAAAATATTCCAATTGTTTTATCGTAATTGTTGAAGCATTTAATTCAACAATAAATTTATCTTGTTTACAAAGTTCAACGATTTCATCATTATTGAAACCGTAATCTAGACGCAACGAATAGATTTCTGGAATATTAAATTGTTCCATCATCGGTCTAGAAACATCGAGAATTACTTTCAAATCTAATTCTTTTGCTTTATTACAAACCTCAACTAATTCTACAACAAAATTATCATTCATTTCAGGAATATGCGCTGAAATAAAAACTCTGTCTATTCCATTTTCCTTCAACATCTGTAAATACTCTATATTCTTGGCTACAGGATACTCCTTCAATCCCACATAAATAGAAGCTCCTACCTTAATTTTTTCAGTTAATGCAATTGGTAACTTCCCTTGAGGTTTCAATTTTCCCTGTAAGTATTTAACAATCGTCATAACCGAATTTGGTGTATATTCATACAAACATAAATAATTTTCAATCTGTTTGAACTTAAAAATATCGTAAGGAGATTTTGTTGAAAGAACAAATAAATTCATAGTCTCATCAGATAATCGGTTGATGAGATCAATTTGTCCCTGATAATGAGCAGCATTATATGTACATACAAGGACTTGATCAAAGTTCTTTGCTTTATCCATCAATTCTTCAATTTCAACACGATTTGGATTTACACTCATTTTTATCGCTTCACCATTGAAACCTTCGCGATTAAGAGCCTTGACAATGCTTCTGTTGCTGATGTCTTCTTCAACAACCGTCGTAGCAAAAGGTGATGGTGCTAAAACCAATGTTGATAATTGGGGATTAAGATTATTTCCTTTTACCAGCGTTAACGATTCATCTACAATCTTACTAACAAATTCTTTGCTCTTTTTGTTGAGGATTATTTCCCTCTTTTCCTCATATTTTTTATGAACAAATTTATCCTCATAAATCTTTTGTAATTGCTTTTTATAGTTTAAAATTCGCGTAACCTTTTCATCAATCACAGCAAGAGGAATGACTCCATCTAAAACAGCTTGTTCTACTGCTTTTAAAATTTCTACCTGATATTCGTAGTTTGATGAAACGATCAATTGATCTTGTCCCGCAGCAAGGGCTAAAACCGCTCCTTTTGCAATACCAAAATTATCTATAATTGCCTTCATTTCCATCGCATCACTAATAATTAAGCCCTTAAACCCTAATTCCTGACGAAGTAACCCCGTAATAACTTTCTTAGAAATCGTTACTGGAATCTGATTTTCTTCAAAAGCTTGAAAGAAAATATGAGCTGGCATAATTGCTTTTACTTCATCAATTGCTTTTTTAAAGGGAACAAGTTCCACTTTTTCAATTCGTTCTCGACTATGATTAATTCTTGGAAGTCCAAAATGACTATCTACATCGGTATCTCCATGTCCTGGAAAATGCTTTGCTGTCGCAATCATCCCTGTTGATTGCAGACCACGAATAAAATCAAGACCATATCTAGCAACTACTTCTGGATTATCCGAATAACTTCTGACCCCAATTACAGGATTGTCAGGATTATTATTGATATCCAGAGAAGGAGCAAAATTCAAATTAATACCTAAGGCAAATAACTCCTCCGCCATCAATCTTCCTACTTCATATACATATTCCTTTTTTGTTGCTCCAAGAGTCATATTACCAGGGAAGAATGTTGCTTCCCGAACAATTCGAGTGACCATTCCTCCTTCTTGGGTGATGGCCATAAAAGGAAGTATTTTAGAATTTTTTTGGATTTCTGTATATAACTTCAAGCACAAATCATGAAATTGTTTAATGTTTTGAAAGTTTTTTGTCAATAGAACTACATTTCCTAACTTATACTCTTCAATCAAAGTTTTAATGTTATCATTGTATTCATAGCCCACAAATCCAGCAATCAATAGTTGTCCTATTTTTTCCTTTAATGTCATTTTGGCTAATTCTTGATTCATGCTTTCTATCTCCTAATATAATAAATATTTTTCTCTTATCTTTATGAATTCTTTAGTGTCTTTTTCGATGATATCGAATTGTTCTGCCAATGTGTATTTCTTTTCTTTAATATATGAGCAACCTGTATTTAGTTCCAACATGGTTGGTCTTCCTACCGTATATGGCGGATTAACCGTAAAATCATTTGGATATAGGTTGCGGATCGTATCCAGTAATGCCCATCCCGTCTTCACCGGTGAAAATTCATTTCGGTCTAAGATATAAAGTTCAACTCCATTGCACATTTCACCCTTATATTTAAATGCAACAGGATTAAAGTGTACTGGGCGGAAATAAATCCCTTTTAAACGTAAATCATTCATTTTATTTGCTAACTCATCTGCATTAATATAAGGTGCTCCAATCAACTTAAATGGTAAAGTGGTTCCTCTACCTTCAGCTACATTTGTTCCTTCAAAAACACAGGTTGAATTAAAATACAAAGCGATTTCCGGAGTAGGGATATTCGGCGATGGCATAATCCATAAACATCCTGTTTCCTCAAAATATTGGTCACGATTATAATTTTCCATCGGTATCACCGATAAATTACATCCTATTCCATATTCTTTGTTGAAAAGCAGTGCCAATTCCGCAATCGTCATTCCTGGACGTTGCACGATTGGATAATATCCAATAAAAGAACGATAGTTTAAATCGAGAATATTTCCTTCAACATCTTTTCCATTGATAGGATTAGGTCGATCAAAAACCACAAATTGCTTATTTTTATCCTTACAAGCAATCATACAATATGCCATAGTGTAAATGAAGGTATAAAATCTAGAACCTATATCTTGAATATCAATGCAAATCAAATCAATACTGTCCATAACTTCATCACTAGGTCTTCTTTTATCCCCATATAGACTATGGACTATGATTCCTGTTTTATCATCAATATAACTTTCAAGTTGAACACCAGCATCAACATTCCCTCTAACGCCATGTTCTGGTGAAAAGAGCGCTACTAAGTTTACCTTTTCGCGAAGAATGTCTATCGTTGATTTAAAATGTTGGTCAATTCCGGTAGGATTAGTAATTAACCCAACACGTTTTCCCTTAAACAAATGCAAATAATCATCAATTCTTTCAATCCCCAGTTTAATCATTTTTTTCTCCTTTTTTCAAATATATTTCTTCATCTTCAATAGCATCCATATTATTAACTAAGCGCCAATAATCTTTTCTTGTCAGAAAATACATTGCATATAATGGTAAACTAAAACCAATCAACATCCAAACTGGAATTAAAGAATTAACTAAAATAACAATTAATAATGGTGCAATCAATAAAACAGCAAATAAAAAAGTTCTTAAAATATGTTTAAACGTCATGATTAAAGTGAATTTCATAATCGTTTTCGTTTTCATCCGAAAATATCCAACTGTCATTGGTAAGTTTAAAAAACATAAAAAAATGGCAACAATAGCAAATAGTAAAACCGTATAGCCTATTTGATAAATCGAATTGATAAGATTTATTTTCATTTCTTCATTTCCGATGACTCCATAATAGAAATACAGGGAAAAAGAAAACAGTATTACAACGGGAAAAAGAATTAGTTCAGTTTTATACAAACTCTTAAAATTATCCCACAATTGATTAAAATAGATGGAAATAGTTGTCGATTCCTTTTCTTCTTTATAAAGTTTAATACAAGAAAAAATCGTACAATAGCAAGGTATGAAAATAAAAACTCCGAGTAATGCACCAAAAATCATTAACAATCCAGCTAGTGTTCCCTCTTTTAAATAATAAAATCCAAGAAAAGGTCCAGCAACAGCTAAACAAACAAGGATAATGGTTAGTATGTTCCAAACAATTAATTTGAAAAGAATTTCAAAAAAATGATATACTTTACTATTTGTATATTTTTCAATATCCATTTTAGCCTCACAAATAAATCGTTTTACAATTACTACATATTATAGCACATTTGATAATGAATAACAATAAATCTTATGATTTTAAAAGAAAATATGCTCATTAAAAAAAGCCTTTTAGTGTGTTTTTATCACACAAATAAAAGGCTTTGTTTTATTAATTTATTATGGAGCAAAGACAGCTATGAAATCACCATCATATTTAACCATATCAGCATCCATCTCAGCATCATAATCATTACCATTCACAACAATGTTTCCAATGTTTTGTGGGATTGGTGAACCAGATATGCTCATATAGAAGCCATGAACAGCATCATAGAATACATTAGATGCAGTAAAGTACATTACGCATTCTACTGAAGCTGGGTCATCTACCTTACTTTCCGCTGCTGTTCTCTTCAAACCTTCTGCATCATATGATGGGTCATTTTGATAGTATTTCGCTGTTCTTAAGAATGTATCATTCATTGCACGATATACATCTTCATAGGTCATTCCTGGTTTATGTTCAGAATCTCTTTGAGAAGCCATTAAATATAATTGTGTTCCTGTTTCAGCAAGACGAACATTCTCTAAACTAACATCATCAGGTCTTGGGAAAGGTACATAACCAAATTCAGTATTGCCTTCACCCCATAAATTTGCTGGCCAACGTCCTGAATCGCGAATAAACCACCAACAACCAGATGTCATAACGGCTTTACCCTCAACAAACGCTCCACTTGATTCTGCCCAAGTATAGGCTTTATCAAATGAACCTGCAACAACCAATTCTCTTAAAGTAGCTGCTGCTTGTTTAGGTCTTACAGATAAAATATTATTTTTAACTGCTTGAACATCGAGAATTTTTACACCAGCAGCATTTGTCATACCCATCCAATAATAATAAGGATGTCCTGCTAAGGCAAATTCGCCAGCACCCAATAAGGCTTGAACATCATTTGCCCATTGTTTAAATGCAGAATATGTCCAGTTTCCTTCATTGAAAATTTCAGCTGGTGACTTTACATTCAGT
>ERZ795030.3170-NODE-3170-length-17993-cov-48.655034_pt1 | contig 17993 bp, 21 predicted proteins | sample MGYA00375122_ERZ795030 | MGnify/ENA primary metagenome ERZ795030 (study PRJEB30165, sample SAMN05720146) | activated sludge metagenome | isolation source: anaerobic digester from wastewater treatment plant | place: Japan | collected 2015-04-20 ... | reverse complement strand
TGACCGACGTCACGAACGGCGGCCTCCGGGGCGACGCCTACGAGATGGCGGAGACTGCCGGGTGCCGGATCGTCGTCGAGGAGGACGAACTCCGCACGCTCGTGCAACCGAAGGTCCTTGCCATGCTCGACGCGCTCGAGATCGACTACCTCGGCGTATCGCTCGATGCGCTTCTCGTCGTCGCACCGCCCGAGGTCGCGCCCGATATCCGCCGGGTCGTTGCGTCCGCAGGTGTCGCGATGAAAGAGGTCGGCTACGTCGAGAAAGGGGCACCGGAATCGGTTCTCTCGGTCGGCGGCGAGATCCGCGACTTCTCGCCCCGATTCAGGGAGTCGGCCTACACCCCGGTCAAGAAGGTCGTGGACGAGGACAAGAGAGACTTTGCGGAGATGAAGGCGGGGGTCGAGCGGGCGGCGGAGGCGGCGCTTGCAAAGAAGCTCCGGATCCTCTCCCGGCTCCGGTCGTCGTGAGGAAACAGGGCGGCTTATTGAGCGATGGAGAGATACTTTCTCTCTTTAGTGCATCGATTCCCAATCAGCAGTACAAGAAGGCGGGGATGCCAGCCGGATTTCACCCTCTTCGGAAGACCATAGTTCGGGGTATGCCCGGGATCTTTTTAGCGGTGCGACCATTGAGGGCAGATTTATATTGCCAGCTCCCGATAGAAGATATTGAACAGCCATGCCTGTCACAGTGGATCTAATCCGGGAGAAGCGGTCCAGGATTCTCGCTATAGCCGGGCGACACGGTGCCAGGAACCTCCGGGTCTTCGGGTCGGTCGCCCGGGGCGAGGCAGGCCCGGAGAGCGACCTCGACCTCCTTGTCGAGCTGGAACCGGGCAGGAGCCTCCTTGATCACATCGCACTCATCCAGGACCTGGAGGAGGCCCTGGGGTGCCGGGTGGACGTGGTGACGGAAGCGGCGCTCAAGGAACGGTACAAAAAGCGGATCTTGAAAGAGGCAGTGCCGATATGAGGGATGGGATCGACCGGCTCCTCGACATCCAGGAAGCGATCAAGGAGATTGAGCGGTATGCCGTCCGGGGCAGAGATGCTTTCTTGCAGGACGAACTGGTGCAGGTCTGGATGGTCCACCATCTCCGGATCATCGGGGAAGCAGCCGCCCGCCTCCCCCTGACCTTAGAAGCGCTTCTCCCGGCGTTCCCTGGAAACAGGTGATCGGTCTTCGGAACGTTCTGGTTCACGCATACTTCCGCGTGGACCCTGAGGAAGTCTGGGCGGTCGTCAACCGCGATATCCCCGCACTCAGAGAAGAGGTCGCGATGCTCCTCTCTTTGCTCGGCGGCACAGACGGCGCCGGGCAACCTACCATCCCTTCATGAAACGGGTAGGCGACAGTTGCCCCGGTATCCGTTGCCGACAAAAGGGGAGAGAACAGCCTCTCGTTCACGGGCTTTCGGGATTGACGACCCTTCCTGCGAAGAGGATCGTGCCGGAGTTCTTCTCGACGATGAGGAAGACGAACGGGTGGTCCGCACGGAAGACGGGTGTGACACCCTTCCCCCCTATGACCCCGGTCGCGGCCGCGGCCTCGGTGCCCTCCTCGTTCACGTCCACGAACGCCTTGTGGTAGATCCCGGTGATGAAGAGGTTTCTCGTGCCGTCCATCCCCGAGAGGTCGGCATCGGGGGAGAACGCCGTCGGCATCCCCATCGCCGCAAGCACTCCCGCTAGAGGATACCCGGTCTCCAGCGTGAACTTCGGAAAGAAGACCCTGACGTTCTGTGAGACCAGGGACTCCTGCAGGCCGGCAAGCCTCTCCGTGTCCAGGGCCTCCTCCGCAGCCGTCAGGTTATCTTCCTTCGGGAGGAGGACGAGCATCGCGAGTTCGGTTTCGTTTCCGTGCGCGTAGGGCATCTCGAGCACCCGGAGGGTATCGGTCTCGGCGTACGGATAGATGGTTTTCCCGTGCATCATCGGGACGGTCACCGTCTCGTTCGGTCCGACCCGGAACTCCTCCCCGGTCGTCCCGTCGGGGTCGAACTGCTCGGCCCAGGTTCCTTTGAAGTAGATCGCGTTCGTGATCACGATCCGGGTCATGGAGTCGATCGAACCCGGCGGCAGGAGGTCGCGGATCTTCTCTTCGGTCTTCTCCTCCACCCACCGGTTGATCGTCTCCCGCGACCCCCCGGGATTCTCGACGAAGTCGAGGTTCGTGACGTTTGCCCCATACCAGCGAACGGCCACGTCGATGTACTCCGGGAGGAACGAATGGGTCTTCTCCGCCCAGAGGGCGTTTGCGGTGCGGAGGGTGTAGTTGCCGCTCGCGCAGTTCAGACCGGTATCGATCGCGGCAAACCCCTCTCGCCGGAGGGTCTCGTTTGTCGGGAGGTGCAGCACCGCCCCGATCTCGTCGGCGGTCGCGCCGCGGGCGCCTTCGCAGGTGATCGCGAGAGCCGACGAGATGCTGTAGGGAGAGAAGAAGAGGTTATCTCCCGCGTGCGCCGGGTCGGTCGCGAGGCGCCGGTAGAAGTCGAACGCGAACCGATTGTTCCCGGCCGCCACGTTGCCGGCGCCGTCCGGCGTATCGGGATGGGCGATACCGGCATCCCCGGCAACGGGTTTGCCGGAGATTGATGTCGTGTTCTGGGGTGCGGTGCCGGCGGCGGTCAGTCCTACAAGAATGAGCGCCAGAATCAGGATGCTTATTCCGGAGAATAGCCATATCGTTCCTTTCATCGTTCTCTCCCGTGGATCGCATCGGGGGGAAGGCCGAAAACCTTCGAGACCGGGTACACCCCGGGCATCCACATGGATTCTCTCTCGCAGAAAGACGATAATACCGGCGAAACCGTTCGATCCCGGTCGAATGGTTTCAAAAGCTATGTATTGAGGCTACGCGCTTTTTTCGTCCGCAGGGAAGTACCCCGCCGCGCGCGTGTTCCGCCACCGGACGCAGGCATACGTCATGAGGGCCCCCCCGACCGCTGCGAGCGCGACCCCGGCAACGAGCAGTTCCACAGGCGCCCCCTCCGGGACCGGGAGGCCGCCGCCGCCCTTCGGTCCCGGAAATACCGGCCCTTCCCGGACTGGCGCCGTCAGGAAGGCCGCGAGGGCACAGACCCCTCCGGCGAGGCTTGCCAGCCCCGCAGTCAGGATGATCCGGATCCGGGCGCTGCCGTGCGGCTGCAGGAGGGCGCGTCCCTCCGGCGTGAGCGCATAGTATACCCAGGCGTGCCCGTCACCATCGGCAGCGACAAAACCGGCGCCGGTCAACTTCTGCAGGTGGTGATGGATGGTGGACTTTGCCAGGCCGAGGTTGTCTGCGAGCTCCGTGATCGTCATCCTGCGTTCATTCAGGGTCTTCAGGATCGTGAGCCGGGTCTCGGATGCGAGAACCTCGAACGTATCCTTCGTCAGGACGATATCGACCGGCTCCATGGGGAGGAGTTCGGGGAGGCAGGATATAACTATTCCGTTATCGTCTCTGCATCGTAAAACAGAGCCTTCCCATGCGGCCCGGTGGGTGGGAGCAGGGAGTGACTCCCGCATCCCGCCCACACAGTGATCTAACCCTCCGGCTTCTTCCCGCCCGCACAGACGTTATAGGCGAGGTATGGCAGGTTCTCCTCGATGAAGGGCTCCACCTTCCGGGCGAGGTAAAAGACCGGGTCTGCGAGGTTTAAGTGCGCAAACGAGCACCGGCTGACCGCGACATCCTCGAATCCTGCCTCGCAAAAGAGCCTGGCAATCTCGCTGTTGGTGTAGTAGTGCTCGCCGAAGTCCCCGACGCCCACCTTCTTCAGGCCGACCTTCTCCCCCACCTGGTAGGCGATAGGAACGATGCTCGTGAAGACCGTCCGCGAGAGGGTGCAGACGGCGATCCGGCCGCCGGGTTTTAAGATCCGGTAGCACTCCCGGAGCATCGCCTCCGGGTCGGGAACGTAACTGAAGGCGAGCAGGCTTGCAAGAGCATCGAACGTGGCATCTTTAAACGGGAGGACGTCAGCGGTCCCGACAAAGAACCCGCTCGCCGGGCAGCGCTGCCGCCCGTGCCGGACCATCCCCGGGCTTATATCGAGGCCGACCGCCCGACCCCCTTCTTCGACGTAGCGTTGCACGAAAAGCCCGGTCCCGCACCCGATATCGAGGAGGAACCCGCCCCGGGGGAGAACGCCCATCACGTGGTCGGATATGTGCCCGTGATAGTACTTCCCGCGGTTGCCATCGTAGCGATCGTCGTAGATATCAGCGATCTCATCATAGTGCTGCTGTACTTTCTTCACTGGACACCTCCCGGGCAATCCGGGCAAGAAGTGCATTGATCTGTACAAAATCGTTTGCATTGTGACCGAGCTGACAGTCCGCATCGGCGAGCGCGATCGCAAGGGCAGGGTGGTTGTACTCGCGCCTGACCGCCCGCCGGAGTTCGCCGACGACCTCCCGCGCCGGGAGCCCGTACTCGATCATCAGCGACTCGGCGATGCTGCGCGCGGCGGCAAAATTGCCGGCCCGGAGCGCTTCAAACGCGGATGTTGCCACATTCGAGGTCTCGGAGCGCGCCACCTCTGCAAGGTCGATCTCTTCTCCCGCCCCGGCAACGATCTGGAGGTACGTGATCGCCCGTCGCAGGTCGCCCCGGGCAGCGTGGACGATCAGGTCGATGTCGTCGGCCGGGCACGTAGCCGCTTCCGCGGCGAGGATCTCTGCCAGGCGGGTGCGGATGAGCGCGCTCTCAAGCGGAGCGAAGAAGAGCGGCAGGCAGCGCGACGCGATCGCGGGGATGATTGCCGATGGCCGGGTGGTGACGAATATGAACCGGCAGGTGGCGCTGTAGCGCTCCATGGTGCGGCGCAGGGCCTGCTGCGCCTCAAACGTCAGGCCTTCGGCATCCTCGAAGACCATCAGTTTGAAGTCGGCATCGAGCGGGCGCATCGAGGCATACCATTTCACGACATACTTGAAGTTGACGATCAGGCTCTGGTCCTTTCGGTAGATCTGGGCAAAGCGCTCGTCCGTCTCAAGGGCGCTCCTCCCCCGCCCGAGGAGATCGGCGGCGCTGAGGACGGTGGTGTTTGCCTCCCAGTTCTCGCCGTAGAGCCGTTTTGCCAGGCACTCGACGGCCACGGTCTTCCCGGTGCCGTGCGGGCCCGATAGGATCATGTGGGGCACGCTTCCTGCATCCGCAAACGAGACGAGATAACGGATGACCGCATCCTGCCCGATGATATCCTCACACCGCTTCGGGCGGTAGACCTCACTCCAGAGCATGGCTCAATCTCTCTCTCATCTCATCTATCGCCGCCCGGAGAAGATAGATATTGTCAAGCGAGGCGATCAGGCGCTCGCCCTCGCCGGGCGATAGAGAGGCGCACGCCACGGTGATGGCAGGGACGGCGCGCGTCAGTTCATCGACGATCGTCAGGGTCGCCGTGCGGGCTGTCCGGGAGAGCGGGTTTAAATCGATGGTGATGACCGTCTTCCCCATCGCCCGGAGCGCCGCGCAGCGGTCCCCATCTTCGAGCGGCACGAGGACCACGTCGGCGTCTCCGATCCCCTCCCGGAGCGAGAGCGCCCGGTCGTGAGCGAGCGGGACGAGCCGTTCCGCGGTCCCGGAGAGGACCCGGACACCGTGCTCTTCAAGGAGCCGGGTGATCAGCCGTATCCGCTCCTCCGTCCGGTGGAAGAGGTTCACCTCGACATCTGCGCCGCTTGCCTTCTGGAGGGCCGCAATCTCATCTGCCGCAAGCGCTGCGGTGTTGCCGTTCACCGATATCACCGGGTGCCGGGCAGAGAGAAGCATGGCGGCGGCCGTCCGGGCGGCGAGAGCTGCACTCTCGCTCGTCCGTTCTCCGATAAGGTAGTCAAACGCCTCCCCGCGCCCGTGGGCGGCAAGCCCCTCGAGGGCGACGATACCCTCGCGGGCGCACCGTGCCAGCCGTTCGCGGGCGATGAGGGAGCGGTAGCGTGGATGATCTTTCGGTATCATGGTCTCATCTCGATCAAGTATGCGCCGCGGCGTGCGACGTTGAGGCGGTAGACCTCACCGAATCCCGAAAGCACGCGCTCTGCGGAATTGCCTGCAGCAAAGACGCCGTTTCCAAGCATCGTCATGCTTGCCGGGATCTTCGCGGCGTCGCAGGCAGAGAGCACCTTTCGCACATCCGGCGCGATGAGCCCACTTCTCTCGGCAAACTGCCGTGAGAGGAAGCAGAAGTCGGCGATATCGCGGGGGCAGCGATCCGGGTAGGCAGAGGCTATCCGCGCCATTGCTTCCTCCGACGAGAGGACCGAGGCGGTCGGGAGCGGGCCGAGACTCACGGCGTAGAGGGGTTCGTCCGGGTAAAATCGGGCGATATCCGCGTGGATGCCGGGCCCCATCCGGCAGACGACGCCCCCCGACCGGCTCGCGGCGACGTCCCCGAGGCCGGTGCGGTGGACGACCTCGGCCTCGTGGGCCCGGGATGCCACCTCATCCGCGGAGAGACCGAGATCGAAGAGGTGGTTTACCGCCGTGAGCGTCGCAAGAAGCGCGGCCGCCGAGAGGCCGAACCCGGCGCCGATGGGGAGCCGGCACTCCGTGGTGACGCGGGCCGTGACCCCCAGCCGGTCGAGGGCGTACTCGACCGGCGGCGATCCGGTGCTCACGCGGCCCTGCCGGATCACCCGGACACCGGTCTTTGCGGCCGGGACGACCGTCGCGCGCACCCCTTCGTCGATGACCACGCCGGCCCCGACGCTCCCGGTGGTCCGGGGATCGCTCCCCTCGACCCGCCTGAAGTAGCCGGATATGTGCCCGGGGGAGAAGGCTACAGCAGTCCTGACCATATCGCCGCCGCGACCTCCTCTTTGCTCCCCGTTACCTCAATGGTACTATCTGCCATCATGAGCGAGAACGTCCCCCCTGCCGCCCCCATCGCCGGCGGAGCGTTCACGACGACCATCTTCACGCCCGCATCGAGCATCGTTCTCGCTCGCTCCTCCTCGTGCCAGCCCAGCTTGAACGCCACCGTCACGGGGCAGCACGTCGCCATCACCTCATCGATGATCTTCGGGAGGGGGTTGAGCCGGATGTCGAGGGGCGAGCCGCTCGGTATCTTCCCCTCGCAGCGCTCGGGGGCGAAGTCCGATATCGCCGCCGCGCTCATGTAGATATCGACACCACCATCGCGGCAGACCGAGAGGACTGCCCGGCGCATATCCGCAGCGGTCGCTACACGGATGTTTCGGACGCAGGGAAACGATCCCGCGTGCACGACCGTCACGTCGGCGCCGAGCCGGAAGGCCTCGAGCGCGAGCGCCCGTCCCATCCGCCCGGTCGACCGGGTGGTGAGGACCCGGACGTCGTCGAAGGGTTCTGCGCACGCCCCGCTCGTTATGAGGACCCGTCTCCCCGCGAGCGGCCGGCCGGAGACTGCACGTGCGGCGTGGAGGACGATCGTATCGATATCCGCGACCTTCGCCTTTCCCTCCTCGATCCGGGGGGCGACGATGTCGATCCCCCAGGAGCGGAGCCGTTCGAGGTTCTCCACGACCCCGGGGTGGCGGTACATGCTCTCGTGCATCGCCGGAGCGACCACCACCGGCATCCTCCGGCCGAGCGCCGTCGTCGCGAAGGTCGTCGCCGGGGTGTCGTCGATACCGGCGGCGATCTTGCCGATGGTGTTTGCCGTGCAGGGAGCGATGAGGAGGAGGTCGGCCGCCCCGCCCTCGCCGCAGTAGAGGATGTGCTCCACGAGGCCGGTGATACGGGTTATAGCCGGCCGCCCGGTCGCGTAGGTCAGGGCATCGGGGTGGATGATCCCGGTCGCCGCCTCCGTCATGACCGCCTGCACCTCAGCACCCCGGCGGCGCAGCGCATGGGCAAGTTTCACCGTCTCCACAGCCGCGATGCTCCCCGTCACGGCGAGGACCACCGTTTTTCCCGAAAACGTCTTCACGATATCGTCACATCCTGCACCATATGCCACGCATGCGGGCCGTACTTCTTCACCCGACGGGAGGTCACCATCGCCGTAAAGCCCGCTTCCGCTGTCGCGTCGCGGATCGCACCTCTCACATCCCCGATGCTGTGGACGTGGAGCACGCTCCCGCTGTGGGCGTGGGCGAGGGCGTCGGCGAGCATCGACGGAGCATCGAAGTGCCCCATCAGGATGCGGTCGTAGGTCCCGGAGAGGAGTATCCGGGAGTCCCCGTTCTCTGCCGTGACCCGATCAGCAACATGGTTAGCCATACTATTGCGCTGCAGGTATTCAAAGGCTATCGGGTTTATCTCCATCGCATGGACCTGCGCGCCGCCTGCGGCCGCCGGTATGGTGAAGTAGCCTATCCCGGCGAACATATCGGCGACCCGCTCGCCGGGCCGGACGAGGGAGGCGATCCTCGCCTTCTCGTTGCGGTTCCCCTGAGCAAACATCACCCGGGCCGGGTCGAGGATGAACGTGTAGCCCTGCTCGCGGTGGCATACCTCGCCCGTGTTCCCGTAGAGGATCTCCACATCGGGGATGCGCATATCGCCCAGGTATCCCTTCACCAGGAGGACGCCCCGGGGGCGGCAGTGCTCCACGATCGCGGCGAGCTCAGCCTCCGACGGCGCGTCGCCACGGAGGACCGCGACATCGCCGATCCGGTGGTAACCGCGCCCCCGGTAGCTCTCCCGTTCGGGAAGGTCCGCGTCGGCCGGATACCCCTCCCGGACCGGGACCCAGGCGGTGCCGCCCCGGACGTAGGGCCGGCGGGCAGGGTCCACCCACTCCGCACCCACGATATCGGCAAGAACGGCCGCCGGCACCCTCCGCGCACGCATGCCGGCCCCTCACCCGACGATGACCAGGCGGTCCTGCTCTTCGTCGCGGAGCACCCGGATCGGCTGCCCTTCGACCGGGAACGTCCAGGGCACCGGGCTCTGCTCCCGGGTCCGGTAGGTCTTCGGGTCCATCAGCCCGACGATGTCGGGCTGCGTGAAGACGACGAGCGCGGACTCCGCCTCGCGAACGTTCCCGATCAGGCGCTCGACCTCATCCTCGGCAAGTGTCCGGGTCGCGCCGGTTGCAAGATCAAAGGCCCGGAGCCGGCGTCCGTCGATATCGCGGACCTCAAAGTAGCCGCCGTGGGAGACCACCACGTCCCCCTTCTGGTAGAAAGGAAGGCGGATGGAGTAGGTGACGCGGTAGAGGGCTTTACCGTCCTTCTCGCCGACCAGTTTCGGGTGGGTCGTATACCGCCCGCCGAGAGCCCCCGTGATCATCCGGGCGATCTCCTGGCCGAGGTGCTGGGATCCGACGGTGATGTCGACGCCGTCTTTAGAGTCTTTGAGATCCGATATGAACGAGAGGCGGTCCCCCGCCTGCTGGAGGGACTCTTCGGCCTGATCGGCGATGCTTGCCGCGACCTCGCGCTCGTAGCCGTTGATCTTCCTGTCCGTCGCCCTGACCTGGACGATCCCCTCGTAGTAGCCCCCGGATATGCGGCTGCACCGGTCGCAGGCCTCCTTCTGCCAGAGGATCTCGACCTCGCAGGTCCCGTGGACCGGGACGGAGTAGAGGGTCCCCTCCACGTCGACGGTGCAGGTCGTCCTGTTCGGCCCGGTCTCTGCCGACCGGACGGCGACCCGGATGTCTTTTGCATCCTCATGGATGCTCGTCGCCGCTATGGCCATCTCTGCGATGAGGTCTTCGCGCGGCATCCGCAGATCCGACCAGGTCTTGCCGCGCCTCTGCGAGTCGCAGACCGGGCAGTAGACCGCGGTCACGCGGGGCTCGCAGGCGAGCAGCCGGGTATCCGCGGCCCGGCACTGCGGGCAGAGCCCCTCTTCGGTCGGCTGCCCGCAGCGGGGGCAGATGCTCGTCTGTATGGCCATGAATTACATCCCGAAGATCTGGGCGTGGGGTACGTCGCCGATCATGATGCAGTCTTCCCTTCTGACGAGCCCCAGGGCGACGGCCAGGGCTACGACACGCTTCCCTATGATGTTCGCGTTCGTCGCACCCAGAAGAGCACGCCTGACCTCCTCCTCAGCGACACGTTCTGTGCCATAGAATCCTCCGGTGATGCAGACCTCCACGTCTCCGTGCATCAGGGTGACATTCAGGAGCTCGGAGTCGCAGGCAGCCACCACCTCACCGGCGTCCGGTACGTGGTGCACTTTTAAGTACATCGTATATCGTTTGACGGGAGTCGTCAAAAAGGTGTGCAGTTCCGTCAGGGAAGCGTGATATCCACGCCGTAAGTGCGCGACGGGGTCGCGGCGTGGATGCGCCAGGCATCCTCTTCTGTGATCAATCCCTCTTTCAAGTAGCGGTGCGTGAACCGCGGGACCGACTTCGGCCCGATCACCGCGCCGGGGCGGGCGTTCTCGTCCATGTAGTCGCTCTCCATGGTGAAATGCCGCCCCGCCCGGGCGAGCGCCGGGATATCTTCGTGCCGCGCGATGAGGGAGGGCATGAGCGGCGTATCGGGGGTCGCGAAGTGCTTGACGACCCGCTCGACCGGGATACCGGCCCGGCCGGCCATATCGACGACGTCGGTGCAGGGCCCGCTCTCGGCGTGGAGCTGGACGGCGCAGTCGTAGTCTGCGCCGAGTTCGAGCGCGTGGTAGAGAACCGCGTTTGATGCGGCAAGAACCTCAGGCGCGACCTCGTAGTGGGGCCGGCCGCTCTTCAAGGCGACGGCCTCCCCTTCCTCGACGTAGCGGGCAGCAAGGTCGAGCCCGGCCATCATGACGCCGGCGGCCTCTTCAAGACTCATACGCGCCGCCAGACGGTTGATCTCCGCCGGGTGGACGCCGAGGACCGGGTAGACGACGAGTCCGGTCTCCCGGACCATATCGGCCACACGGAGCGTCGCGAGAAAAACCTCCCGGTAGTCTTCGCCCGAGGACGGCTCGACCCCAAACGACCAGGAGGGCTTTGAGACCAGGAAGATGTGCGTCCCCCCGCTCCGGCGAAAGTCCTTTGCGGCCTCGACGCCCCGGCCGTTCACGGGGTCGATGTGGATGTGGTCGTCAGTTATCGGTATCGCGGGAGGTTTCATAGATATCGACGATCTCCATCATGGGGTAGTCGTCCTCGAGATGGAGCCGGGCGCGGCAGACGGTTGCGCCGACCGTTGTCGTGATCTCGGCATCAAACATCCGCCCGGAAAGTTCCGAGTAGCCGAACCGGTTCGAGACCATCATGTCGCGGTTCAACCGGACGCGGATCTCCGTCACGTAAGGCTGAAGGCCGACGGCCTGTTCGATTGCGGCCTCGACGCCGGCGGCGGTCTCGCGGGCGATGGGCGTCCCGACGAACTGGTGGTAGAGGGCGCCGAGCTTGATACCGGCTTCGAACGCCGCTCTCTCGCGGTCGGTGATCATGGTTAGCAGGTTTGTGGTGCAGGGTAATAAGGGGCTCTTGCCGGGGAGAAAGCAGGGAACTGTATTGCCTGCTCCTGCTCATACGCTCGCAGGAACTCTTCGCGCGGAATCCCTGCCTGTGTGCAGATGCTCCGCAGAGTCAGGCCTTTGATTTGTGGGTGGTTCGGCATCGTTGTGCTGTCCGGATTACTGTGGGCAAGCGCCTCTTCATGGGTGTCCCCCTCTGCAATGACGACACCCTTCAGACCCGGGGGGCAGGCGACATAAGCGTCAGGGTGTTCCTCGACGGTAATCTTTAAGATCCTCATAGGTTTCTCTCAAAGTCGAATGGAACAGGACGATCGGTGTGGTATTCAACCTACCTGACGATATATTTAGCCTGGTTTCTCTGCCGGCGAAGGTTGCAGATCAGCCTCTTATCTCCGGGCATACTGCGTGAGGGAACCTCCGGTCCTCAAAAAGGGTAATATACACGGGGCTTCAATCGATCAGTATCATGGGTAACTGCTCCAGATGCGTGGATATGCCGAAGAGATTTACCCACATCTCTCTCTGGAACTGGCGCAACTTCCAGAGGGTCGATATGGACCTGCAGGCTCGGGTTTTCCTTGTCGGACCCAACGCATCCGGGAAATCCAACTTCCTGGACGTATTCAAATTCTTACGGGATATCGTATCTGTAGGTGGCGGATTTCAGGGAGCGGTGAAAGAACGAGGTGGTGTCTCCAGCCTCAGGGCGCTCTCTGCACGAAAGTATTCCGATATAGGCATAATGGTGCGGCTGGGTAACGCTGAGCGCGACGATCTCTGGGAATACGAGCTGACGTTCAGGCAGGACGAGCGTAACCTGCCGGTTATCGCAAAGGAACGGGTTGCAAGGTGTGGGAACGAAGTGATCGCCCGTCCCTCCGCGCAGGATGAGGAGGATCCCGAAAGGTTAACCCAGACATACCTGGAGCAGGTCAACGTCAACAAAGATTTCAGGGAGGTCGCTGATTTCCTGAAGACCACCCGCTACCTGCACCTCGTCCCGCAACTGGTCCGCGAACCGGATCGGTCTGTTGGTTACAGGAACGATCCGTATGGCAGTGATTTCCTCAAGCAGGTCATGGGCAGATCAAAAGAAGAGCGGGATTCCATGCTGCGCCGGATCGAGAGGGCGCTCAGTGTTGCGGTGCCACAACTCAGCGAGATAAAGGTTGAGTTCGACAGCATTGGAAAACCGCACCTCTACGGGAGATATAAACACTGGAAGCCGCAGGAAGCCTGGCAAACCGAGCAGCAGCTCTCTGATGGAACACTCAGGCTCCTCGGCATTCTCTGGGCGCTGCTGGATGACGGAGGACCGCTCCTTCTCGAGGAGCCGGAACTCTCGCTCCACCCTGCGATAATCAGGTATGTCCCGCAGATCTTCTCCCGGGTGCAATTGAAGAGTGACCGCCAGATTCTCATAAGTACCCATTCCTCCGAACTGCTGCAGGACGAGGGCATCGGGCTCGATGAGGTGCTGCTGCTCCGGCCCTCTGAGGAGGGTACGACGGTTGTGTCGGCCGGCAACATCGAGGAGATCGACGACCTGCTCAAAGGTGGCCTATCCCTTGCAGATGTCGTCATCCCGAAGACCTGTCCCGGCGACACGGCAGAGCTGGCCTGGTTTGGGGAGTAGGATGGACAGTGCGATAACGTTTCAGTGCGCTTTTGAGGGATCGCTGGATGGAGCAGTTGTGAGACGGCTGCTCCGGCACGCCGGGGCCCTGCCGGGGGATCTCTACAGGCAGAGGAAATCCTATCTGCTGGAGAAGTTACAGGGATTCAACGTTTCTGCCCGTGCCCGGCCCTGGGTAGTGGTCGTCGATCTGGATCACGATGCCGGGTGCGCGCCGGAAGTTGTTCGGGACTGGCTGCCCGCCCCTTCGTACTTCATGAACTTCCGCGTGGCCGTGAGAGAGGTTGAGGCCTGGATCCTGGCCGATAGGGAGAGACTGGCAAGGTATCTGCAGGTTCCGGAGACACGCATCACCGGAACGCCCGAAGAGATCGATTACCCGAAGGAATACCTGATCAACTGTGCACGGGAATCGAGTTCCTCGAGGATCAGGAAGGGCATCGTCCCGGGGCCGGGCAGCCGGCGGGTGGAGGGCCCTGCGTACCTCTCGCTCCTCACAGAGTTCGTTGCCGATGCCGAACGGGGATGGAGACCGGATGTTGCGTCGGATCACTCAGAAAGCCTGGAGAGATGCATCCGGTCTCTGCAGAACTCTATCGGCACTTTTTCCCGTGAGTCGCAACGCCGGCGCTCTTCCCGGTAAACCGCCCCCGATGCTTCTCTGTATTCGCTCATTCGTTTTTGCCCGGGGCAGAGAGGGATGGAACCTCTGGTTCGCTCGACTCTGCCGTCACGGTCTCCAATACCACCCAAAGAAGCTGGCCCGAGACGCTATCCTGAAGCGTTGACCTGAACGACCGGAGGGCATCCGGCTCGAACACGGTCTGTCAGGGAGAGCGGGAGCTTTCGAAAAAAGAACTGGAAAATACGCCTAAATTGACGTTTTTTTGAAAAAATGGCGTGATCAACCGGGGATCACGTGACCTTGGTGTGCTCGATGCCAGAGATTGACGGGTAAGTCCGGGAAAGAGGGTGACAGTGGGTCGCTCGACAGGGTGGAGTCGTTGTGGTCACGGGAATGAGCGACCTGATGGACATATAAAGTGCTACTTTATGGAATAGGAGCCATAAGTGCGATGAGAGATACCCCCCTCTCAAAATTAACCTGACGCCAGTGGAACGATCTCAGCATAAGACATCCCACTCCGCAGCCCCTTGCTCAGCCATCAATCTGTTCCCTCCGGTGTGCGTCGTCGTTCCCAGATGTAGAGGATGGGAAAAGTAATGATACCGACAAGCGCAATTCCCTGGAAGAGGGGGAGAACGGGGTATTCCAGCACCGCGTAGCGCAGAAGGAAAATCCCAGCTGCTATGAGGTAGAAGACAGCCGATCGCGCGAAGGTGACGCGGCGCTCACCGCCATCGGTGAAGACGATCCGCGCGAGAAGCAGGCCGATGATGACAAGGACGGGGAGCCAGAAGACCTGGTTGATGGAGTAGGCAAGGGACGCATAGAGATAGATCAGGAAGATCACGACGGCAAGGGCGGCATCGGCCGCCTTCTCGACAACGACTCGCCTCTGCATCTTTTCTCCTTCCCGGTATCCGCTAACCGGAAGGGATGAAGGCGGATGTGCGTGAGATCTCGATCGTCCGGCTGCCTTTCGTCCATACCATACCATAACCATGAAATATATTGCAGCGATCGCCAATGCCAGGGGAAAGAGCAAGAACGCAGGTATCGGAAGGGGAGCTGTCCCGATGATGATAGCGACGATGATGATCGACACGAAAAAGACTACGACTGAACGCCAGAGCGCCTCCTTGACGATAGGGTCGAATTTCATGCACCTATCACCAAAGCACCATCGGGGAGAGCGCCCGCATTCCGATTGTTCCATTCATTTGCTTTCCTCCTGCAGCATTCCCGGAGGCAGAAGAGGCGCAGTACTTAAGTACGTGGAATGCAAAACTGCATCTCGCCTTCGGGTAGTGGGGGGGCTCGCACGACCTTGGACGGATTGGGTGGGCCTCCGCAATTTTACCTGCAATCCGCGACTTACCCATCGCTGAACAAGTCGCCCGACGGTTTACCCTTTAGAAGTCCCTCATCATATTCTTTTCGATCTCCAAATCACTATAATCCCATGGATATTCACGAGTCCGAACGAGCAATCGAACGTGACCCTGCATAGGAGACTTAGATCCTTCTCCCTTTCACCGCTCCGCCACGCTTTGACTGAGACTCTTCCGGTTAAGCCCCGCGCGAATGACCGCCCCAAACAAGAGTTCATCGGCCGCATCGAGGCGCGGGGGACCGTCGCGCACCGGGGCGGCGTGCACCCTGTCGCGATCACCGGAGATGGGAGCACGGTGATTGCCGCTGCACTCCCCGGGCGACAGGAGGGGGGACGGGCGGGGCGCCGCCGGTTGCCCTGCACCGGAACGCTTCCGGGCCGCCCGGCACCCGGACAGGCCAGCGAGAGGGATTCGGAGAGGAACAAACCGTAAACTATATAGCGTCAACCAATGAGTGTTGACATATGTCTCTTCCTCTGGGCGACAGGCAATTTACGTTCTGGCGCCTCCGTCGCACCGGTCTCCCGAACGTCGGTATCGCAGACCGCTTCGGCATATCCCGCCAGGCGATCTCGAAGGCGCTGCTTGCCATGGGCAGGAAGGTCGAGGAGACGCTTCCAGAGGTGGCGCACGCAAACCAGATCGACGTTGAACGCCTGAACGCGGGGAAAGGGGTCCTCTTCGGGCATCCCGTCCCCTTCGATGCCGCCGCTATCGTCTTCGTATCGGCAAACCACGGGGTGCAGGTCCGGTACGAGCACGAGGGCGACTGCGGCGCATGCCCCCGGTACGCCCGGTGCATCGAGCTCCTCCGGGATTACGCGGACGAACCGGGGATCGCGTTGAAAAAGACCGCCGACCCGACCCGTATGGCCGACGAACTCTTCGCGAAACTCCGGGAGATCGTATGATGTCTCTCGTGGAGACGATACGAGCCTACCTGGGCTGGTGCCCCATGCAGGGGGCGATGCGGGCGGACCTGCCGATGCGGCCGGACATGACCGCGGCACCGGGCGGGCAGGACGGGTTCCCCCGAGCCGGGTCCGGGTGGTGGAGCCGCTACCACAACCAGGCGCTGGTTCTAGCGGTAGCCTTCTCGGCGGCGGCAGCGGCAGCCTTTCTCCTGATCGAGGATGCTCCGGGGTACCCGACCGTATGGACGGGTCTTGCCATCGGGGTGGGAACGGTCATCGGCTTCCTGCTCACCTACCGGAGGCAGTACGCGCGGGTCGCCGCCGGTGAGTTCATCGAGGCCAACATGACCGGAAGGCAGCGCATCGTCCGGCGCCTGAGCGTACCGGCGGCCGCCGTTATTCTCGTCACCCTTATGGCGTATTTCTTCCTGAGAGGTATGTTCGGCTGGATTGTCCGGTTCATGCTGGCCCTGAGCGTCATAGCCTGGGCCCTGTACGGCGTTACGATCCTCTGGGAGCGGGAGAACCGTAAGATCCTGATCATGGAGAAAGGGTCGATGTATGCTCTGGGTGCGGAATATGGCGATGAAGTTCCCCCGGGCGATATGCAGGCGGATGGACAGGAGTAGAACATGATACGAACGGAGAACCTCGCGAAGGTATACAACGGAAAAGCGGCCGTCGACGGCCTGGACCTGGAGGTCGGGGAGGGCGAGATCTTCGGCTTCCTCGGCCCGAACGGGGCGGGGAAGAGCACGACGATCCTGATGCTCACCGGCATGATCGAGCCCACCGGCGGGCGGTGCCTGGTCGACGGGATCGAGGTCGCGAAAGACCCGCTGAAAGTAAAGAAGATCATCGGCTACCTCCCCGAAGACGTCGGGTTTTACGGGAACATGACCGGCGAACAGAACCTGGACTACTTTGCCCGGTTCTACGGGATGAACGCGAAGGAACGCAAGGAGCGGATCGCCGAACTTCTCGACCTGGTCCACCTCGGCGGCGTCACCCAGAAGGCCGGGGAGTACTCTCGCGGGATGAAGCAGCGGCTCGGCCTCGCCCAGGCGCTGATCAACGACCCCAGAGTACTCTTCCTCGACGAACCGACGGCGAACCTCGACCCCGAAGGCGTCCGGGAGTACCGGGATCTCGTCGAACGCCTCGCCGGCGAGGGAAAGACGGTCTTCGTCTCCTCCCACATCCTCTCCGAGGTCCGTGCGGTCTGCCGAACCGTCGGGCTCCTCGCGAAAGGAAAACTCGTCGCGCAGGGGACGCTTGACGAGGTCGCCCGGACGCTCGCACCTTCGGACGGCGACGCCGTCAGGATCGTCGTCGAGACCCAAGAGCACCTGCCGGACATCGAAGATACCGAGCTCCTCGCCGTCGAGCGAAACGGGAACCGGGCGGTCTTCCGGGCGAAAACCGACATCCGGGACCGGCTTGCAGCCTCCCTCCTTGAACAGGGGATTCACGTCCGGGAGATGCGGATCGAGGAGCCGGATATCGAGGACATCTTCATGGCGGCCTATCGGAGGTAAAGCATGGCGTTCGATCGAGTGCTCAACGTAGCAAAGAAAGAGTTCTCCGACCACATCACCAGCAGGCGGTTCATCATCATCCTGGCCCTGTTCCTGGTAATATCCACGGTCAGCATCCACGAAGGCATCGAACTGTATAACACCCGCCTGGAGATGTATAACGAGCAGCTCCGGCAGATGACGGCGGGTTTCGAGGGCCTTTACCCGGGCCAGATGCCCGAGAAACCCTCGATCATGCTCGTCTTCCTGTTCATGATGGGTTACATGACGGCCCTCGGTAGTATCCTTGCTCTTGCCGTCGGGTTCGACCTGGTCTCAAAGGAGAAGGAGTCCCGGTCGCTCAAGTCGCTCCTCTCCCACCCGGTCTACCGCGACGAGATCATCAACGGCAAGATGCTCGGTGGCGTCGGCGCGCTCGGGTTCGCCATGGCGCTCGCGCTTGCCCTCTCACTTGCGATGCTCCTCGTCTTCTCGGTCGTCCCGACGCTGGATGAGTTCGCCGCCATCCTGATCTTCGGGGCGGCCTCGCTCGGGCTCCTG
>ERZ795030.3168-NODE-3168-length-18007-cov-6.591745_pt1 | contig 18007 bp, 17 predicted proteins | sample MGYA00375122_ERZ795030 | MGnify/ENA primary metagenome ERZ795030 (study PRJEB30165, sample SAMN05720146) | activated sludge metagenome | isolation source: anaerobic digester from wastewater treatment plant | place: Japan | collected 2015-04-20 ... | reverse complement strand
CCCCGAGACCGTATCGCTCGGACTCACGCTCAAGGAAAAGTACGGCGTCACCGTGTACCCGGCGAACGTGCTCACCGCGGACGTCAACGCGCTCAACGACATGCTCGAACTGATACTCATGGAGTTCCCGCTGCGCACGGTGCGCGTGGAGCTGCCCGAATGGGTGTGCGAGCTGGGCAACGGCCACTGGCTGGTCAATCGCGTGCGCGAACCCCTCGAGGCGGCCGCGAATTCCCTCTCGTGCATGAAGGACGCGCCCGGCTTCAACGAGGCGCTTTGCGCCGTGCCGGGCTTTACGCAGGCTTCCGTCAAAAGCGTCTCGCCCGGCACCGGGGATGTGCTCATCGAGCTGCGCCCCGAGGAAAGCCTGTTCTACACGGTGCTCGGCGAGGAGTGCGGCGTGGAGATCAAGGACGACGCGCAGTTGATCGCCTCCATCAAAAGCTTCGCCACCGCCAAGCGCGAGTACGACAAAATCGAGGGCGCGCTGCAGTGCGCCATGCGCACGGGCTACGGCATGGTGCCGCCCCAGCTTGACAGCATGGAGATGGAGGAGCCCGAGATCGTGCGTCAGGGCAACCGCTTCGGCGTGAAGCTGCGCGCGAAGGCGAGCGGCCTGCATATGATCAAAGTGGATATGGAGTCCGAGGTTTCGCCGCTCGTGGGCACGGAGGAGCAGTCCGAGGAATTCATGACCTACCTGATGAACACCTTCGAGCACGACCCGCAGAAGATCTGGGAGACGGATATCTTCGGAAAGTCCCTGCGCGATATGGTGCGCGAGAGCATGACGGGCAAGGTGAACCGCCTGCCGGACGGCGTGCAGCAAAGGCTTCAGTCCACGCTGCAGCGCATGGTCAACGACGGCTGCAACGGGCTCATCTGCATCATGCTCTAGAGGGAGCGGACGGGGAAGGGCGGCTGAAAAGCCGCCCTTCGCGTATATAAGGCCGATGGGAAAAGCGCTTGGTCACGCGGCGTTCAGCGGACCTCCACGACGGCCTCCGCCACGCTCAAAGGCCGGGTGAATCCCTCGCAGGACAGGCGCAGCGTCGGCCGCATTCCGGCGACTGCAAACCGGTTGGAAGCGTAGACGAGCGGCCTTGCACTTGGATGGCCGCTCAAAACCAGCCCCTTGTTCTCGGGCTTTTCCAGGGTCCACGCTTTGGCGATGCCCGTGACGTCGATCTCCGTATAACTCCTGCGGGAATCGTCCTCGAAAGGCGCGCAAAGGCGCTCGTCGATTCCCGGAGGCGCAAAGCAGTCGCCGAAAACGCTCGCGAAGTCCAGCAGCGGGCAGACGCGGTATCGGTCGATCTTTGATAGCGGCGCTCCGGCGGCGTCCGCGGAGATTTTGAAGAGAAAGAGCCTCGCTTTTTGCAGCCGTCCGAGCCAGACGGCCGGCGGAAGCTCAAAATAAAGGTAAGTTTCATAGCCGCATCCGACGCGCAGCATATCGCCGCCGCATCCGGAGCATCCGGCGCAATTCGGCAGGCTGAAGGAATCCCTGCAGGTTACATCCATAAAGCTCATACATATCACCGTTATAAATATATGACGGCGTATATATTCTTGTGCCCTCGCCGGACAGGGACAAGATTCCAAGACCTGAATACTATATAAGTGAAAGGTATATCCTTTCAGAATACATATGAGCAAAGGGGGGAATACCATGGCCCTAATCCCGATTACCGTAGCAGAAGGTACGCTGTTGAGTGTCAGCAACAACGATGCCGTACTGACCATCGTCGTAACGAATACGAACGCCATACCCTGCAAGGCGGGGACGAACGCGTATTACTATGTCGAGCTGTCCGACGGGACGAACGAGGAAACGTATACGTTCGTCATGCCGCAGACCGGCACGATCGCCGCCGGCCACTCGGAAACGTTCGTGGTGGCGAACAGCACGCTGGGTGAAGTTACCGATCATTCCGGCGTGATTTACTACACCGAGGTTTAACCGGATCCGGCTGTATCCAAAAAAACTACGCGGGTGGCCGTCGGCCGTCCCGCGTAATTTTGATACTTTAATCTTTGACCTTGTCGTTGAGCTCCTGGAGGAGCCTGTCGAGCTTCTCCTTGGGGAGGTTCGCCTGCGGGAGGCTCGAGAGCTTCTCGAGCGTGAACTTCTTGACCATCTTGATCATGGGGTTTTTCGAGACGCCGGGCACGAGGGATTCCACGACCTTTACGGCCTCGGGGTTGTTGAGGATGTCCTCCACGAGCGACTGGGGGGTGAATTTTGCCATAACCGTTCTCCTTTCCCGGATGTTATACGATCCGCCGCGTCATTGCGTGCGGTGTTTGATGATGCCGTTGAGCCTTCGATACAGCGGCGAGAGGCTGTCGAATACCTGAGCGTACACCTCGCCGAACAGCTTTTTGTAAACTTCGTGCTCCGTCATGTCGGGCAGGTACGTATCCCGAATACGGACCATCGCCCTGATCGCCTCGGGATAATCCTTGTATACGCCCAGCGATACGTATGCCGCCATGGAACTGCCCACGCCGCACACTTCGTAGGTCTGCGTGCGGTGCAGAGGCAATCCGAACATGTTGGATGTGATCTGGCAGATTTCCGAGCTGCGGCTGCCGCCGCCCGCGACGAAGAGCTTATTCACCTTGAATCTGCCTCTGCCCTCGAGCAGATACAGTCCTTCCATCAGGCTGAAGTTGATGCCCTCTATGATGGAGCGGTAGAGGTGGATGCGCGTGTGGATGTCCGAGAAGCCGATGATCGCGCCCTTGGCGTGGGGTGTGGCGATGTCCGGCGTGAACGTCGGCTGGAACACGAGCCCGTCGCAGCCGGGCGGGATCTCCTTGAGCCGGAGATTGAGCAGTTCCTCCGGGGCGCAGCCGAGGCGCTTTGCCTCCTCCATTTCCTTGGCGGCGAACTCGCGGTTGAACCACGAGATCAGCCAATACCCGCGGTATGTTTCCACCTCGGGCAGAAAGCCCCCGTTGATGGCCGTATAGGGCGGCATGATGGCGGAAGGGCCGAGGTAGCGCGAGGTCGCGATCTCGATGGTCGCCGTCGTGCCGAAGCTGAGCGCGGCGCTCGTCTCATCCGTACAGGAAAGGCCGAGCGTCTCGCAGGCTTTGTCCGCGCCGGTCACGACGTAGGGCGTACCCGCGGGGATGCCCGTCTGCCCGCTCGTTTCCCGCGTGACGCCTCCGAGCTGCGTGCCGGGCCCGACGAGATCGATGAGCTTGTCGTCCTCCATCAGGTAGACGCAGCGCGTGACGTCGTTTTTCGCGAGCCACCGGCCGCGCCTGGTGTCGAAGGGCAGCACGCCCACCGTGTTGGCCGTGGAATCGACGAGCTCCCCGCAGAAGCGCAGGTTCAGATACGCCGAGAGCAGTACGAATTTCGCCGTTTTCGCCCAGACCTCGGGCTGGTTTGCGGCGATCCAGTTGCAGGCCATGTTGCCGCGTATGGTTTCGACCGCGTCTTTCATGCCGGCTGCGGCGAAGGCGGCGCGATTCAATGCGGGCAGAGGAGGCAGGTTTTCGGCCTTGCGCTTGTCGAGCCAGACGATGGCGGGGCGAAGCGGCTTATTTTCGGCGTCGAGGCAGATGGTCGTCGCGCGGATGCATGCGCACGTGACCGCGGCGACGTCCTTCCACAAACCCTCGTTTTGCTCCTTGAGGGATCGGCTCGTTTCGCAGATCATGTTCCAGTAAAAATCGGGGTCCTGCTCCGCCCAGCCGGGCTGCGGGGAATGATAGGGCTTTTCGAAATGCTTCTGCGCCTTAGCCAACACTTCTCCGCGCGCGTCGACAAGCATGGCGCGCGCGCTCTGCGTTCCGATGTCGAACGTCAGTATCAGGGGGTTATCCGCCATAACGTCGCCTCCTATACACTAAGTGTACAACGCCGTGTACTTAAATGCAAGCGCGTCGAAGGGGCGGCAGGATAAAAATGGAAGCAGAATCCGACAACTTTGCCGCGCCGTGAAAAAAGTTCCTTATTTTTCGCAGACTTTCGCCCGAAATATTGAATTTGCGGCGCAAGCCGATTTCCTCGATTGACAACATATGCGCGCGGGAATAGAATATAATTAAGTACATAAAAATGTACATTTGAAAAGAGCATCGATATGGATAAGACCCCTTATAAAAAGGATTGGCTGGTCGGCACGCGCATCGCGCGGGGCCTTATCGGCGCGCGGCCGGGGATGAAAATACCGACTATACGTGAATATACGAATCTGTTCGGCTGTTCGCGCGGCATCGTGCAGAACGCCATAGACGGCCTCGAGGAAGCGGGCGCGGTCTCGCTCGACCGGCGCGGCAAGAGCGGCACTTATCTGATCGCGAAGGATGAAAAAAAACTCTTTGGCAACGCGGGGCTGCACTTCATCACGGGCTCCATGCCAGCGCCCTTGAGCATCCATCACGCGGGGCTTGCGACGGGCATCTGCCAGGCCATGAACAAGTGCGCCGCGCCCTTCACCTTCGCCTTCGTGCAGGGCTCGAAGAACCGCGCGGAGGCGCTGCTGCGCGGGGTCTACGACTTCGTGGTGGTCACGCAGTCGGCGGCGGAGGAGTATCAATCGCGCTTCCCCGAGCTCGCGCTCGCGTTCCCGCTCGAGGGCTGCGTGTATTCGCTGCCGTATACGCTCTACATCAACAGGCCCGGCGTCGGCGAAGTGCGGGACGGCATGCGCGTCGCCGCCGATCCGACCAGCACCGACCAGTGGGAGCTGACGCAGCTCGTCTGCCGGGGCAAGGACGTGCGCGTGCTCGAAATGCCGTATATCTCGTGCAACTTCGCTTTTCTCTCGGGCGAGGCGGATTGCGTCGTGATGCAGGGGGAGCTTTCCGCGCGGCAGCCGAACCTCAGCAACCTGTTTTTTGCGCTTGAGAGGCGCGTGTCTCTCGCCGACGTTTCGGCGATTCCCATCGAATGCGAAAAAACCGAAAAGCTTCGCCAGCCCGTGATACTCGTGAATCGGAAGAACTACGGCATGGACGGGATACTCAGGAGCTATCTCTCGGGCAACCTCGTTTCGTACATCCAGAACCTTGTGGTCGAGTTCAAGATGGCGCCGCAGTTTTATTGAGCTATGGAGGGGGAATCGGATGGAAGCCAAAGAGATCGCGCGAAAGCTCAACAAGGCGTTTCCCGACGCCGCCCTTGAGGCGGAACTGGACGCGCGCGGCATCCTGACCATCCGGGGCGAATGCGCGGGCTGGGAAGAACTCGTGAAAATCGGCCGCAGGGCGGCGAAGCTGCCCGGCGTGAAGAACGTCGTCAACGAGCTGAGCGCGAAGGGCGTGAGCGTCCCACGAAAGGACTACGCGGCGCTTCGCGCGAAGGGGGAGGCCGCGGGCACAATCGACGAGGCGGATGTCGTGATCGTCGGCGCGGGCATTTCCGGCTGCGGCGTCGCGCGCGAACTCGCCAAATACCGGTGGAAGATCGTCGTCGTCGAGGCCGCGGACGACGTCGCTATGGGCGCCACCAAGGCCAACAACGGCAACATCCACCCGGGCCACGCGGTCAAGTCCGGCACGCTCAAGGCGAAGCTCAACGTCGAGGGCAACCGGCTCTACGACAAATGGGCGGAGGAACTGGATTTCGAGTTGCAGCGCTGCGGCGCGATGGGCTTCGTGACGTCCCGGCCGCTCGGGGCCGCGCTGAAGTATTCGTACAGGCAGGCGAAACGGAACGGCGTCGCGGGCGTCGAGCTTGTGGACGCCGAGCGCGCCATGGAACTGGAGCCGGGCCTCGCGAAAAACGGCCTCGGCCCCAGGATCAAGCTCGCGCTGTGGCTGCCGAGCATGGGGCTTGTGGAGCCGTATCAGGTGGCGCTCGCGCTCGCGGAAAACGCGGCGCAAAACGGCGTCCGCTTCCTGTTCAACGCGACGGTCGCGGGAGTAATCGTCGAAAACGGGGCCGTCGCGGGCGTCGTGACGGAAAAAGGCGTCGTCCGAGCGCGCTATGTCGTGAACTGCGCGGGCCTTTACGCGGACGAAATCTCCGCCATGGCCGGGGATAAAGGCTACACCATACACGCGCGGCGCGGCGTGATTGCGATACTCGACAAGGCCGCGCAGCCGGAATACAGAACCCTGTGCGAGAGAATCACCTTCCGGGAGGTGCGGCGCGCGCTCGAGCACAGCGAAACCAAGGGCGGCGGCATGTGCCGCACGCCGGAGGGCAACGTGCTCATGGGGCCCTCCGCGCTCGAAATTCCCGATAAGGAGGATCTCTCGACCACGCCGGAGGAGCTTCAATACGCCATGGGCCGGGGGGACGACACGGTTTCCTATGCGAACATCATACGCTTCTTCGCGGGCAACCGTCCCGCCGATTACAAAGAGGACTTCATCATCGAAATGTCTCCCGTGACGGACGGCTTCGTCAACGTCGGCGCGATCCAGTCCCCGGGGCTTGCCGCCGCGCCCGCCGTCGCGCGCATGGTCGAGGGCATCGTGACGGAGCATGCGGCAAAAACCGGCCGTCCGGCTGAGATTAGAGCGGATTGGAACCCGCTCCGGAAACGCCGCCCGGAATTCCGCCACATGAGCCGCGCGGAGCAGGATGCGTTGATCCGGGAAAATCCCGCCTACGGCAAGATCGTCTGCCGCTGCGAGTGCGTCACGGAAGGGGAGATACTCGACGCGCTGCGCTCCCCCGTGCCGCCCGGCTCGGTGGACGCCGTCAAGCGGCGCACGCGCGCGGGCATGGGACGCTGCCAGGGCGGCTTCTGCCAGCCGCGCGTGCTGGAGATCATGGCGCGCGAGCTCGGACGCAAGCGGACCGAAGTCACGCTCAAGGGCGAGGGGACCGAGGTGCTCTTGCGGCGCAACAGGGGAGAGGAGGCCGGCGAATGAAGCGCGTATCCGTCGACGTCGCCGTCGTCGGCGCGGGCCCGGCGGGCCTTGCGGCCGCGCTCGAGGCGCGAAGAAGCGGCGCGAAACGCGTGCTCCTGATCGAGCGCGACGCGGAGCTCGGCGGCATATTGCAGCAGTGCATCCACGACGGCTTCGGGCTGCACCGCTTCGGCAGGCGCATGAGCGGCAACCAGTACGCGCAGGCGTTCATCGACGAAGTGGAAGCAAGCGGCGTCGAGGTCAGGCTCGGCACCATGGCGCTCGAGGTGACCGGCGCGCGCGTGATCTACGCCTGCAGCAAAAGCGAGGGCATGCTTGAAATCGAGGCCGGCGCGGTCATACTCGCAATGGGCTGCCGCGAGCGCACGGCGAACCAGGTGCTCATCTGCGGCGACCGGCCCGCGGGCGTGCTCACGGCGGGCGCCGTGCAGCGCTACGTCAACATGGAAGGGTATCTTCCCGGCAGCCGCGCGGTCATACTCGGCTCGGGCGACATCGGCCTCATCATGGCGCGGCGCATGACGCTCGAGGGCATCGAAGTCAAGGCGGTGTACGAGGTTATGCCCGCTCCGGGCGGGCTTACGCGCAACATCGTGCAGTGCCTCGACGAGTTCAATATCCCGCTGCATCTTTCAACCACCGTCACGCGCGTCAACGGAAGGAAGCGCGTGGAATCCGTCGCCGTCGCCAGGGTGGATAAAAACCTCAAGCCCATTCCCGGAACGGAGGAAACGGTCGGGTGCGACCTTCTTGTGCTCGCGGTAGGTCTGATCCCGGAAAACGAATTGAGCCGCGGCGCGGGCGTAGCGCTCGACCCGCGCACAAAGGGCCCCGTGCTCGACGATGTTTTCATGACAAGCGTCCCCGGCGTTTTCGCATGCGGCAATGTGGCGGTCGTGTTCGATCTGGTCGATTATGTGTCGCAGAGCGGGGAGATCGCGGCGCGCGGCGCGGTCGATTTTATTGCGGGGGGGCTTTGCCGACAGCCGCAATACGTCCCCGTCGAAGCGGGAGAGAACGTGAACTTCGTCGTGCCGCAGCGTCTCAGACATGGCTGCGCGGGCGCGCGGCTGTTCCTTCGCGTGAAAAAGCCGCTTCGCGAAGCCGTGCTGACCTGCGAGAGCGGGGGAAGGATGCTTATGCAAAAAAGCCTCCGTCATCTCGCGCCGCCGGAGATGATCGCCTTCGACCTTGCGGGGCGCATCGGCGACGCGCCCGTCGCGGTGTCGATCCGGGAGGTGACGCGCGAATGAACGAAAAGCAGTTCGTCTGTATCGTTTGCCCGAGCGGCTGCCGGCTTACGGTATGGGAGGAAAACGGCGAGGTAAAAGTTGAGGGGAACGGCTGCAAGCGCGGCCTCGCGCACGGCATAGGCGAATATACGAATCCCATGCGCATGCTCACGACCACGGTGGCGATACGCGGCGGCACGCAGCCGCGGCTGCCCGTGATCAGTTCGGGGGAGATTCCAAAGGAAAAACTGTCGGAATGCCTTGCCGCGCTCTACGGGCTTCGGTTCGACGCGCCGGTAAAATGCGGCGATGTGATCTGTGAAAACATCTGCGGCACGGGCGCGGACGTCGTCGCGTCGCGCTCGATGGGACGCGCAGCATCGAAGGAGGAATGAATATGGATAAGCAGGAACTGGTCCGCGGCCTTTCGGCCGCCGTCGGCGCCGAAAACGTGTTTGCGGACGAGCAGACGATATGCGAATCCTCGAAGGACTACATCGGCTTTCGCATCTTCGAGCGCGCGGACGGCAAGTCCTTCGCGCCGCGCGCCGCGTGCGTCGTGCGGCCGCATACCGTCGAGGAGGTGTCCCGAACCCTTCGCTTTCTCAACGAAAACCGGGTGGACGTGACCCCGCGCACCGGCGGCTCGAGCGTGACGCAAAGCATAGAGCCGGTTGAGGGCGGCGTCATACTCGACGGCAGCGCGATGAGCGGCATACTCGAGATCAATGAAACCAACATGACGGTAACCGCGCGCTGCGGAACGCCGCTGGAGTACCTCGAGAACGCCCTCAACGAGCGCGGCTTCACGACGGGGCATTTTCCGCAATCGCTGCCCATGGCGCACGTCGGCGGCCTCGTCGCCACGCGCAGCACGGGCCAGTTCTCCACGCTCTACGGCGGCATAGAGGAGCTCGTCGTCGGCCTCGAGGCCGTGCTTCCGGACGGTACGGTCGTGCGCGTCAAGAACGTGCCGCGCCGAAGCTGCGGGCCGGACCTCCGCCAGTTGTTCATCGGCAGCGAGGGCGCGCTCGCTTTCGTCACGGAAGCGACGCTCAAGCTGTTCCGATACCGCCCGGACGAGCGCTGGATGCGCGCCTACGCCGTCGCGGATATGCGCCGGGGGCTTGAGTTCATCCGCGCCGTCATGGCGGACGGCTATAAGCCCGCCGTCGTCCGGCTGCACGACGCGGCCGAGGTCATGATGGTGCTGGGCATGAGCGAAGCCGTACCCGAAGGCCAAGCGCTGCTTCTTTTCCTGTGCGAAGGGCCTCGCGCCATCGCGGAGGCGACGGGGGACGCCGTCGCGGAATACGCAAGGAAGTTCGACGCCGCGGACCTCGGCGGGAAGCCCGTGGAGGCGTGGTTCAGGACGCGCAACGACGTCTGCCGCACGCTCGACAACGGGCTCTATCACGAGATGGGCGTCATAGCCGACACCTGCGAGATATCGGCCAACTGGGACGAAATCGGCAACATCTACGACGCGGTCGTCGCGCGCCTCACGGGCGAGGTCGAGGAGATGGCTTACGCGGGCGGCCACGCCTCGCACTGCTACGCGCAGGGCACGAACATTTACTTCACTTTCGCTTTCATGGAGGAAAAAGGCGCGCAGGCCGCCGAGGCGGACTACATGCGCGTGGTTGCGATCATACTCGAGGAAACGCTCAGGCGCGGCGGCAGCGTCGCGCACCACCACGGCAGCGGCCGTTACAGGACGCGCTTCATGCCCGAGGAGCACGGCAGCAGCTACGAGCTGATGTACCGCCTCAAGGACGCGCTCGACCCGAACGGCATCATGAACAAGGGGGTTCTCCTGGTGGAGCGAAAATGAACATACTGGTCTTATTCAAGACCGTACCGGTCTGGGAGCGCGTGCTCGAGAGGGATTGGGAAGCCTTCTCCCCGTACGGCGATCTTTCCTATGCCGGAAAAGAGATCAATTGCTTCGACGAAGCCGCGCTCGAGCTCGGCCTGCGGCTCAGGGACGAATACGCAGAACAGGGGAAGGAAGCGCGCTGCTTCGCCGCGACGGCGGGGACGCCGCATCCTTCCTTCGCGCAGACGCTGTTCGCCGCGGGTTACGAGGACGTCGCCGTTCTGGGCGCGGGGGAATTTGAGTTTGCCTCGGAGGAGGTCGCACGGCTTCTCGCGGATTACGCGGCCGGGGGCGATTGCGGCCTGATCCTCGCGGGCGCGGCCGCGGGCATGGCGGATACGGGCACCGTGCCGCTGCGGGTCGCGCAAAAGCTCGGCCGCACTTTCATAACGAACGCTCTGGAGCTTCGCGCGCGCGGGGATGCGGTGGAACTCCTCTGCCAGGAGCCGGACGGGCTTTATCGCCGCGTCGTCCGCGCGCCGCTGCTCGCGTCCGTGAGCAACAGCCCTGCCGTGCTTCGCGCGGCGACGCTGCGCGCGCGCCTCGCCGTCAGGGACAGGCAAGCGCGGACGGTGTGGGGTGATAAAACCTTCGACGGAGGCACGGAAAATATAATATTCAGCCGGTCGGCTGGAAAACGTGTTTGCGGGCTTCTTGAATTTACCTCGGTACCGGGGCTCGCGAAAACGCTGCTTGAACACGAGCTTTCCGGTAAAGCAAGCGCGCGCGCCGCGCAGAGTCGCGCGTTTTGTCCGCCGAACGCCGTAGTTTACGATACGCAAAACATCTTATGGTATGCTGCGGAGCCTGCCTTCGGGCCTTTGCGCGCGAACTGGCACGCGGGGAAACCCGATTACGCCCTGTTCGCGGATACATATACCGGGCGCGCGCTCGCGTACCGGCTCGCGCGGGAAACGGGCGCTTTTTTCCTGACGGGAGCGCTTTTTGCGGAGGATGGGGAATCCCTTTTCCGCCGCGCCTGCGCCTCGAACGTGCTCGCGCGATATCGGCCGCGCCTTCCCGCCGTGTTGACGATGGAGAAATTGCCCGTCGAAGCGGAGCGCGTTTCCCTCGAAACGGCGGATGAGAAGCCCCCGTTTTGGCTGCTCGAGGAAGAAAAGACGGCTTGCGCGAACGACGGATTGCGGAATAAAAAGGCAGTCGTCGTTTGCGGCGCGGGCATGGGCAGCCGCGCGAATTGCGAGCGGGCGCGCGAACTCGCGCGAAAGCTCGGCGCGGGCTTCGGCCTCACGCGCGCGGCCGCGCTCAACGGCTGGGGCGGGCCGGGAGAGATCGTGGGCCAGTCCGGCGCGTCGATTTCACCGGAAATCTGCCTCGTGCTCGGCGCTTCGGGCGCGGGTGCCTTCGCGGCGGGCATTGAAAACGCCGCGCGCGTCGTCGCGGTAAACAGCGATGAAAAGGCGCTCATATTCAGGCACGCCGACGCCGGCGCCGTCGCGGACGCGCCCGCGCTGACGGAAGCGCTGCTCGCCGCCGCTTCATGCGCCGCGCGCTGACGCGGCGGAGCAGACGAACAAAAGCCGCGGGGCGTGACGCCGCCGCGGCTTTTCCATATTGGTTCGGTTATTTGACCAGCTTTTTGATCGTGTTCAGCGTCCGCTCCGTATACGGGTGATAACGAAGCGGCAGGTCGATCCAGGTCGAGCGCGCCATGACGTTCCTGTAATGCGTGAACGTATCGAAGCTGGATTTCCCGTGGTAGCTCCCCATGCCCGATTCGCCCACGCCTCCGAAGCCCATATGCGGGGTCGCGAGGTGGACGATTGTGTCGTTGATGCAGCAACCTCCTGACGAGCACGCGCCGAGCACCCTTTCGGGCATATCCCTGTTCGAGGTGAACAGATACAGCGCAAGCGGCTTCGGACGCGCGCGAATGAATTCGACGCACTCGTCGAGCCGCGCGTAGGTCATCAGCGGCAGCAACGGCCCGAATATCTCCTCCCGCATGACGGGGGAGTCGGGCGCGATGTCTACGAGCAGGGCGGGTCCGATGCGGAGCGCCGCCGCGTCATATCCGCCGCCGACGGCGATCTTCTCGTCCCGGATAAGATTCAAAAGACGGTTGAAGTGCTTTTCGTTGACGATGCCCGTGAGATTTTCCATGTTCCCGTTCGGGAAGAACTCGTGGAGCGCCGCCGCGTACGCAGCGATGAACGCATCCTTCACGGATTCGTGCACGAACAGATAGTCGGGCGCGACGCAGGTCTGCCCGGCGTTGAGCACCTTGCCAAAGGCGATCCTGCGCGCGGAAAGAGGTATATCCGCCGTTTCGTCCACGATGACGGGGCTCTTGCCGCCGAGCTCGAGCGTCACGGGCGTCAGGTGCTTCGCGGCCGCGGCCATAACGGCCCTTCCGACCTCGACGCTGCCGGTGAAAAAGATGTAATCGAAGCGCTCCTCGAGCAGCGCCTTGTTCTGCTCCCGCCCGCCCTCGACGACGGCGACGTACTCCGCCGGGAAAACGTCGGCAAGAAGCTTCGCAATGGCGCGGCTCGTCGCGGGCGTGTAGGCGGAGGGTTTGATCACGGCGCAGTTGCCCGCCGAAATCGCGCCGACGAGCGGCTGCAGGCAGAGCTGGAGCGGGTAGTTCCAGGGCGAAACGATCAGCGCCACGCCGTAAGGCTCCGGCGCGAGATGGCTTTTCGCGTGGAACTGTGAAAGCGGCGTGGGCACGCGTTTGTTTTTTATCCAGCGCGGCAGGCGCTTCAGGTGATGGCCGATCTCCTCGAGCACCAGGCCCGTTTCGCTGATGTACGTCTCAAAGCTCGATTTACGCAGGTCGCTCATGAGCGCTTCGCCGATCAGCGTGCCGTTCTCGCCGAGCGCCTTTTTCAGCGATCTGAGCGCGTCCAGGCGGAAGGACAGCGGACGCGTCGCGCCGCTGTTGAAGTATTCGCGCTGGCGCGCGACGATTTCGGAAATATCCATGTTTTCCTCCAGCGTGCCCGTGGCGGTTCGAAAGAGCGGAAGTGTAAATTCCGGCCGAAAGCCGATTGGACGGACTCGGCCGTCCGCTTTGCTTACTTGTCCCGGTATTCGATCACGACGTGCGTCGCGTCGCAATAGGGCTTGTCCTGCGAGCGGCCGCAGCGGCAGAGCGCGACGCGGTTGCGGATTTCGTATTCCGCGCCGTCTCCGGCTTCTATGGGGATGCCGCCCTTGACGAAGATGAACGCGCTGACCTCGCGCTCGGGATCCTGCATGATCTCGATGCCCGGCTCGCAGTCGAGCTCGTGCTCCGCGCCGTCCTTTTCGACGGAGGTGAGTCTGCCCGACGGGCATTCGGTTGCGGCGCGGATGGCCTCCGCGCGCGCCTGCTGCGTGCACGCGGTTTCGACGAGCTCCCAGGCGGTGCCGTCGTTCCTGTGGCAAAAACGCGCGAAAGCGCAGCGGCCGTCGTCCAACAGGTCGAGTGTTTTGCCCTCGATGCGCTCTGCGCGCGCGTAATAAGGCTCCCTCGAGGCGGTTTCCGTGCCGTCGAAGCCGATAAAAGCGTGCGCGCCGTCGCAGAACGGCGCTTTCGCCGAGCGCCCGCAGCGGCACAGAGCATAGCTTTGCGCCTGCGGGAGCGCGCGCCCCGGGCGGAACTCGTAGCCTTCGCCCTCGGGCGTGATGATCGTCTCCCGGAGCGGCGCGCCGCCCGTGACGATGTAGGGTCCGTTCTTCATGATCCTGATCCTGTACTTCGCGCAAGCCATACTTTGGTTCGGTTCCCTTCCGTGCAATCGGATGTATCAAACCAATTCTAGTGAATTTGGAGCAATTTGTAAAGCGATGAAATCAAAGGCGGGGAAGGGACGTTATTCCGGCCGGAAGCCCATGTACGGATAAAGACCCTCGTCCGCCTCGATTTTCGAGATGCGCCAGAAGCGATCGTTTCGAACGATTGTGAGCGTAGCCAGATAGTATGAGTCCGCGCCGGTCGAGCTTGCGGTGGAGAATACGAGCCGGATGATACGGCTGTCCCTTCCGGGGCGCTTGATTTTCTCGATGGAGTAGCTCTCGATCCATGGACTGGACATCCCCGTGACCCAATTCGGCGAGGTTTCCTCGAGCTGCCGCGCGTACTCGGCCTTGAGCTGCGCGTCCATGACGGCGTATTGCAGCGCCGCGTTGCGCATATCAAGCCCGCTTGCCCACACCAGCGCGGCGTCCTCGGGCTCGCATACGCCGACCTTATCCATCGCCTCCATCAGAAGGCGGCTGCGCACCTCGTAGTCGTCCGCCTGTGCGATCGCCGCCGGTATGCTGACATACCGGCAGTCGAGCAGATACCCTGCGAGGTTGACGAGCGCGCACAGCGCGAGGCAAAGCGGAACCGAAACGAGCAGCGTCCGTTTGTCCAAAGCGAATCCCGGTTTCATAGCCGCCCTCCGGAACAGATTTCGCGAATGCTTTCGACACAGTATATTTCAGCTTTGCGCGAAACATCCCGAAATGACGGCCCGGATGCGATGGAAACGGAGCATTTCTTTTATTGGCGGGGAGTTCCTCGAAGGTTTGCCGTTATTTCGAGATAGCGCCGCGTGGCGAGTTCGCTCGGCATCCCTTTTTTGCAGAACGAAAACGAGGCGAGCTTCGAATTGGGACGCTCCACGACGACCATGCCGTCGACGAGCTTCGCTTCCAAAGCCCGAAACGCCTCGTGAAACCGTTCGTCGGCGCGCGCCCTCTCATAGAAGGAGAGGACATACACGTAGAAGAAGAGGTTGTAGTTCGAGAAAGGGTAGGCGACCTGCATGAACCGCGTGCCGATCCCGTAGTGGCAGGGACCGAGCGGCGCGCGCGTCGTCCAGTGGGCGAGCAGGAATCCGACCGCCCTGTCGAGAGGCTCGCCCGCGTTGGGCAGGTTTGCGAAGCGGAACGCGTCGAGCGCGGCAAGCGTCGGCCCCGGGTTGGAAAACTCCGTTTCCGGCCCTCTGCCGAAGCTGAACTTGTTGCAGCGCCAGCCGCCGTCGGCGTGCTGTATGTCGAGTAGATGCGCGAAGCTCGCGCGCACCCGCTCGTCCGCGGCATAGCCCAGGCGGCAGAGCGTCCTCACGGCGTTGATCGTATGGCAGGGATAGACCGCGCCCTGCGGATACAGGCGGAACCTTCCGTCCCCGCGCCACGCGCCGAGTATCAATCCTGCGGTTTCCCGCAGGACCGGTTCGGCCGGGTCCATGCCGAGCTCGGCGAGCATGCACGCGCTCTCGAGCGTCGTGAAAGGGCTGCCCTTTAGGAGCCGCCCGTCCGGAGTTGCCCAAAGATCGGCGCCGTTGTCGGAGCGCTTTGCGAGTATCGCCCGGATGTCGGATTCGTATGGATTTTGCATGGGATGTTTCCGCCTCCCGATCCCGATACGCCCGGTCGTATTACAGGCGCTTGCGGTATACGCTGTAGCCGTCCAACTTTTTGTGCGGCGTGAAACCGCACTTCTCATACATGGCGGGATGGCCGTGATAATGCTTATAGCAATCGAGCTCGCCGGAGGCGGGGTAGGCTTCCAGATACGCGTAGCCTTCCGCGGCCGCGTCTATGGCCGCGCGCTCGAGCAAGGCGGCGGCGACGCCCCTGCGGCGCATGCCAGGCGCGATGATGAAGCATGTGACGGCTTTCACAGGCAGATCCTCGCCGTCGTCCCAGATGCTCCTGTTTTCACAGAGCTTCTTATAATTCTTTTTGTCGGCGGCGTTGCACCAGCCTACGACCTGCCCGTTTTCATACGCGAGATAGCCGTTAAGCGCGCGCTTTTGGATGAGGCCGACGGCGATGCCGCGCAGGGCGTCCCGCGTCCAGTTTCCCGCGAACTCGGCTTCAAGCCTTTCCTCATCCTCTTTTCCGAGGTGATAGAACGTGCAGTAACACCATGCCCATTCCTTGTGGTCTGCAAAGGCGACGTCGTCGAAAAAACGGAGGTAATCCTCGAGAAGCGCGGGCTCCAGAGGGCAAATATCGACCTGCATGCGAACGCTTTCCTCCTTGAATTAAAATCCCGTGCCGCGGGCGGAACCAAACGATGAGCGATGATCTATCTTATCACGTATATGGGATAAAATGAAGCTTGGTTGCCGCGCGGCGCAAACGATGATACAATACAGCCGCGGGGGTAAATCACGTCATCATCCGGGAGGAGCTATGTCAAACCATAAAAAGCAGTTTATCTATATCCTCAGGCCTGCGCCGCATCTGAGGGAAGAAGCCAATTGGACGGAAAAGGAAAACGAAGCCGTTGGGCGGCATTTCGCTTTCCTGAAAAAACTGCTCGGGGAAGGCAGGCTGATCCTCGCGGGCAAAACCGATGGGCTTGACGAAAGGACGTTCGGCATCGTCATACTGGAGGCCGCCTCGGAGCAGGAAGCCTTTGCGCTCATGCGGTCCGATCCCGGCGTGGCCGAGGGAATCATGGGCGCGGATCTGTTCGGCTATCATGTGGCGCTCATGCGGGGGAACGAAGAATAGAGCAAAGCGCATGATCACGACAACCATTTTGCATCCGTTAAAACGCGTTCCACAGAAACACAAATATGAATACGCATCCCCAGGCATTCCCCGTGAATGTTCTAACCATCAGCATGCCGTAGATGATGATCATCACGGTGAGCATTTCAAGTATCCCTTCGGGGGTGACGCCTACCATGCCGTGAATGAGAATACACATAAGCGCGCAGATGATCGCGCCCCAATTCAGCCATCTGTTCTTTGATGGAAAGCGCCGGTTGATTTTATCGCTGATCACCACATAGTTAAAGCCCTCAAAAAAGCCCCAAGCCGTTGCGATCACCAGCATCGTTGCCGCGTTGACGGGAAAGCCGCTTGAAAGCGCCTCCTCCGTCATCCACACCGATTGGAAAGGCAAATAACTCTTGATCTGATCCGTAGACAAGCTGAAGATAATATATGGGATAAAGCATGCGACGCACAGCGCAACGGACAGGAGCGTTCCTTTGCGCTGCAAGCCGTGGGAACCGAAAGGCTCTTTCCTGTAGACGGAAACAATGCTGATCCCCAACCCCGCAAGGCCGAATTGGCATAACGCAGCAATCAGCGTTCTTGGAAGGACATGGATATCCGCGTTTCGGATGATGCCATATATCGGCTCCTGAAAAGCCATGAGAATGCCAAGAACCGCAAAAGATACGATGGTAATGACCGCAAGGTCGGCGTTCAGGCGCTTCTGCTCAGGCGTCGTGTTTCCCTTTGTCATCGTTGATCCTCCCCTGGTCCGGTTTTTTGTCTTGTGCCCTTGTGTATATGGATATGGAATTAGTTCCGTAGTTCAAACGCAACAATTCCATTCAATCCGCCGCCTCTCTCAACCAACTCATTAAATGTGATTTTCTGTAAAACACCATCCAATTCGTGACGTGTATTGCCTCCTTCGGAGAAATAAACGTACAACGTTCCATCCTCAGAAACAACGTCCTCGACGAATATGATGTGACCGTGGCCTCCATCAACGGAATTAGTACCTAACGAATTAAAACTTGCATAGGAGTTTGGCAATAAGTCAGACTTTACCCTTGTTTTAATTTCATCAGGATTCAGATTGGCATAGTTAAAAACAGTAATGATGTAATTTTTCCCGCTCGAATGGTTTATGCATGATCTACCATTATATTTTTCAGCGATTACAGCTGTATCTTTTGCGGAAACGACTCTAAAACCGGGGATCATTTCGCATGCGGCCAAAAATCCTAATTTTTCTCGTGCCCTTGCAAAGGCATATGAAACGCATTGATAATACTTCAAATAATCATCATAATATGTTGTTCCGTTAACATCCGTAGCTTTAAAATCAGTTACCTTTTCGCCAACCTTAATATTGATATTCGGTTCAGATGTTACAGATTCAGAATTATTCTCATCTGTTCTATTAAAGTATAATATGTAAATTTCAGAATTAGGGACGTTATCCCAAATCAAAGTAAGTCGGTTCCCATCTAATTTATATGTAAATGTATCGCTAGATCCTGCATTTGTGCTAAATGTTAACTTATCATCCAATACAGAAAATGTGCCTTTGTTAACCTTGCCATAAACATCTGTG
>ERZ795030.3151-NODE-3151-length-18087-cov-10.441881_pt1 | contig 18087 bp, 15 predicted proteins | sample MGYA00375122_ERZ795030 | MGnify/ENA primary metagenome ERZ795030 (study PRJEB30165, sample SAMN05720146) | activated sludge metagenome | isolation source: anaerobic digester from wastewater treatment plant | place: Japan | collected 2015-04-20 ... | reverse complement strand
TCCAGGAAATGCAGGGCAGCGATGCCCATGTCGCCGCTGCCATGGCGCCCCGGCAGGCTGGTCAGGTGCAGCAGAACGCCACTGGTGCGGCGCGCCAGCAGCGGGTGGCCTGGGGCCGCGGGCGTCATTGAGGTATCTCCAAGGTGGCTGGCTCTTGCGGGACCATGGGTTGGACCAATACCACGACGCTGGGCGGCGCAACCCGCAAGGAAGCGGACACGGTGGCAACCGGCGGACCGCCCGGCCGCGCGACCTGCCCGCTGCCCGTCTCCAGCATCACGTTCCAGGTCCCTTGTGGCAGTTGCACGACGACCTCGTCCTCGCCCGCCAGCAGGATCAGCATGAGTCGCTCGCGCGGCGGTTTGCCGCCTTCGCCCACGGTGATGACGCAGCACAGCAAGCGGCCGTCTGGCAGCTCCCAGGCGCTGGTGTCGGGGCGCAGGCCGTCGGCCGTGCGCCAGGCAATGTCGGGCCATCCCTCGCCGGCATGCTTTTCGCCGCGGAACCATTGCGGGTGGCGCAGGCCAGGGTAGCGCTGCCGCAGGTGCACCAGCGCAGCCGTGAAAGCGGTCAGCGCCTCGTCGGCGGCGTTCCAGTCCAGCCATGTCACCGGGTTGTCCTGGCAATAGGCGTTGTTGTTGCCCTGCTGGCTATGCGCCAGCTCGTCGCCCGCCAGCAACTGCGGCGTGCCTTGCGCGCACAGCAGCGTGGCCAGCAGGGCGCGGCGCCATTGGGCGCGCCGGCGCGCGATGGCGGGATCGCCACAGGGGCCCTCGTGGCCGGCGTTCGCGCTCAGGTTGTGGTTGTGGCCGTCGCGGTTGTCTTCGCCATTCGCCTGGTTGTGCTTGTTCACATAAGCGGTCAGGTCGGCCAGCGTGAACCCGTCGTGCGCGGTCACCATGTTGATGCTGGCCAACGGACTGCGGCCACTGGCCTGAAACAGGTCGCTGGAGCCCGCCAGGCGTCGCGCGATCTGCCCGCGAGTGCAAGGGTGGCTGAGCCACCAGGCGCGCATGGTGTCGCGGAACTGGTCGTTCCATTCCTGCCAGCGCGCGCCGAAGCGACCGGTCTGATAGCCGCCGGGTCCGATGTCCCAGGGCTCGGCAATGAGTTTGACCCGCGCCAGTACCGGATCCTGGGCCATCGCCGTGAACAAGGTTGCCCTCGGGTTGAAGTGCTGGCCCTGTGCCGGTTCGCGCCCCAGCGCGGTGGCCAGATCGAAGCGGAAGCCATCCACGCCGTAGGCCTGCACCCACCAGCGCAGGCTGTCCATGATCATCTGCACGACGTTGGGGTTTCCCATGTTGAAGGTGTTGCCGCAGCCGCTCGGATTGAGGTGGCGGCCGTGCTCGTCCAGGGCGTACCAGGCTGCGTTGTCCAGCCCTCGCCACGACAAGGTCGGCCCCAGCGCATTGCCCTCGGCCGTGTGGTTGTAGACCACATCGAGGATCACTTCGATCCCGTTGCGGTGCAAGGTGTCCACCATGGTGCGGAACTCCGCGCGGACCGCGGCGTCGTCGGCGCCCAGTTCGTGCACCGGCACCGTGGCATAGCGCGGGTCCGGCACGAAGAAGGCCAGCGTGTTGTAGCCCCAGTGGTTGGTCATGCCGCGCTCGATGAGATGGTGCTCGTCCACGTGCAGCTGCACGGGCAGCAGGCACAGCGCGGTCAACCCAAGGCGCTGGTAGTGCGCCAGCATCGCCGGGCTGGCCAGGCCCGCGTAAGTGCCCCGCAGCGCAGCCGGCACGCCAGGATGCAGCGCGGTCAGCGCCTTCACGTGGGCCTCATAGAGGACCGTTCGGGCCAACGGCGTGTCGGGCCCGGGCATGATGGCCGCGCCGTGGCGCAGTTCTTCTTGGACATCGACCACGCGGCAGCGCGGCATGCGCTCGGCGTTGTCGTAGGCGCAGGCCTGGTCCGGCGCACTGGCGCGATAGCCGATCTCGTTCGCCAGCCGTTCCAGGGGACCGGACAGGGAGCGCGTCCAGGGATCGATCAGCAAGCGCTGCGGATTGAAACGATGCCCGGCGTCGGGCTGCCACGGTCCGTGGGCGCGCAGGCCGTATCGTTGTCCGGCGCCAAGGCCCGGCACAAATCCGTGCCAGACGCCCTCCGTGCAGCTCGGCAGGCGGATGCGGTCGGTTTCATGCCGGCCGGTCTCATCGTAGAGACACAGCTCCACTGCGGTGGCATGGCGCGCTGCAACCGCGATATTGATGCCCGCACGGCCACCGAACAGCGCCGGAACGACACCCATGGGCCAAGGCCGTCCGGGCTCGCACACCGGGGCCGTGGGCCTGTCGCCGCCCAGGGTCATGTTGGCGCCTCCGCCGCGAGCCAGATCACGCTCAGGGGCGGCAGGTGAAGGCTCAGCGAACAGGGCTGACCGTGCATCGGAATCGCCTCGGTCAGGACCCGGCCGTGGTTGCCGGCATTGGTGCCCCCGTAGTGACCCGAGTCAGTGTTCAGGCATTCACGCCAGGCACCTGCGTGCGGGACGCCGATGCGGTAGCCGTCGCGCGGGACCGGCGTGAGATTGCAGACGACGGCCACGGCGTCACGGGGGCCGTGGCCATAGCGCAGGAAGCTGAAGACGGAGTTGTCACGGTCATCGGCGCTGATCCACTGGAAGCCGCCGGGGTCGGCGTCGCGCGCATGCAGGGCAGGGTGCGTGCGGTAGCCATGGTTGAGGTCGCGCACCAGGCGCTGCACGCCGGCGTGGGCCGGGTCCTGAAGCAGGCCCCAGTCGAGCTCGCCATCGTGGTTCCATTCGCAAGGCGTGGCCAGCTCGCACCCCATGAACATGAGCTTCTTGCCGGGGAAGGCCCACATCAGCGCATACAGCGCGCGCAGATGGGCGCGCTTCTGCCAGGGGTCGCCCGCCATCTTGCCCAGCAGCGAACCCTTGCCGTGCACCACCTCGTCGTGGGAGAGCGGCAGCACGAAATGCTCGCTGTAGGCGTACATCATGGCGAAGGTGATGCGGTCGTGGTGCCAGCGTCGGTACATCGGATCCAGCGCGAAGTAGGCCAGCGTGTCGTTCATCCAGCCCATGTTCCACTTGTAGTCGAAGCCCAGGCCGCCGTGCCCGGTGTCCCCGGTGACGCGCGGAAACGCGGTGGACTCCTCGGCCAGCGTCAACACGCCCGGCGCTTCGCGGTGGACGATGTCGTTGGCCTGCTTCAGGAAGCCGATGGCCTCGTAGTTCTCCCGGCCGCCGTCGCGGTTGGGCACCCATTCGCCCGCCGGGCGGCTGTAGTCGCGGTACAGCATGGACGCCACAGCGTCCACCCGCAGGCCGTCCACGCCGTACTGCTCGACCCAGTACAGGGCGCTGCCGACGAGAAAGTTGCGCACCTCGTTGCGGCCGAAGTTGTAAATCAGGGTGTTCCAGTCGCGATGGAATCCCTCGCGCGGGTCGGCATGCTCGTACAGCGCGGTGCCGTCGAAGTTCGCCAGCGCGTGCGGGTCGGCCGGGAAATGGCCGGGCACCCAGTCCAGGATCACTTTCAGGCCGGCGCCGTGGGCGGCCCCGATGAAACGGCGCAGCGCCTCGGGTGACCCGTAGCGCGCGGTGGGCGCGTACATGCCGGTGGGCTGGTAGCCCCAGGAGCCATAGAACGGGTGTTCGCTGACCGGCAGCAGCTCGATGTGGGTGAAGCCCAGATCGGCGGCGTACGGCACCAGAGTGGATGCCAGATAGTCCCAGTCCGGCATCTGGCCCCCGGGTCGGCGCCAGGAACCCGCATGCACCTCGTAGATCGCGATCGGCGCTGCATCGCCACGGGGCCTGTCGGCAGCGGTGCGCTGCGTCGGCGTGGGCTCGCTGCAGACCACAGCGGCGTTGCCGGGCGGCCCCTCGCTGCGACGCGCGTAAGGGTCGGCCTTGAGCATGTGCTGACCGTGGGCGTCGATGACCTCGAACTTGTACAGCGCCCCGGGCGCCACGTCCGGCAGGAAGATTTCCCACACGCCGCATTCCACCCGCCAGCGCATCGGGTGTCTCCGGCCCTCCCAGCCATTGAAGTCGCCCACCACCGACACCCGCTGGGCATGCGGCGCCCAGACGGCAAAAGCCGTCCCGTCCGTCCCGTCCAGGGTGGTGGGATGCGCACCCAGTTTCTGCCAGGGGCGCAGGTGCTGCCCTTCGGCGAGCAGCCAGACATCCATGTCGCCCAGCCAGGGACCGAACCGGTACGGGTCTTCCAGTGTGTAGTGTTGTTGACCGAACGCCACGGCCAGCCGGTACCGGGGGCGGGTGGCGCTGGCGAGGCGGCCGATGAACAGGCCCGTTCCGTCGGGGTCGGTCAACTCGGCCCGCACTGCGCCGTCCGCACCGGCCAGCGCGGTCACCATGGTTGCGCCCGGCAGAAAGGCTCGGATGACCCAGTCGCCGGCGGCCCCATCCTGGTGTGGCCCGAGGTGGCTGAAGGGGTCACGGCAGCGCCCTTCCTGCAGGGCTTGCGCCAGGTTGCGTTCCGGAGAGGGAGAGGGCATGGATTCGGAAGGAGGATCGGACAGTGGCGTCAGACACATTTTGGCATTCTCGACGCGCTGCATCGGATTTGTGTCGGCACGGCGGCTCGCGGGCGGCGGCCCCTACACTGCTGCCTGTTCCAACCACCCTGGGCTGCGCCATGGAAATGCTTGTGCTGGTGATGATGATCGCCCTGGGCGCCTTCTGGCTGAAATCCCGGGATCAGGCCCGGCGTGTCGCGCTGCTGGGGCGCCACCTGATGCAGTTCCAGATTGAAAAGCTGATGGAAAACCTGACCCAGGGCTACCTGCGCGCGCTGGGCGAGAGCGACCCCGAGCGACAGGCGCCCATCTGGGCCATGCTGAATGCCCAGGAGCGCGACCTGGTGGAACAGTTCAGCCGTTTTGCGACGGCGTTCGCCGCGGTTGGCGAGGCGGATGCCCGCGTCAGCACACTGCCCGTGGCGCTCCCCTATGCCAGCCAGCTGTTGCCGAAAGCGACCTTCGATATGCGCCGGGCGCTGGCTGTTCATGCGCGTGGCATTGCAGAGGCCGTGGAGAACAGCCATGGTCCGACGCCCAGGGACAAGGCGTACACCCTGTCAGCCGAGTTGTTCCTCATGCAGCACACCTGCCATTGGTATTGCCGTTCCCGGGCCGTCGCCTCGGCGCGCTTGCTGGCGCGGCACCAGACGTCGTACGCACAGGTGCTGGCAGCTGTAGCGCCGTCGACGCGCCAGGCCTATGAGGCCGTGATCGCAGCTTGACTGAAGGGGCGAGCCGTCCGAGGGTCGGTTGGGGGAATTCAGGCGTCAATTGGTGATGAAAATACCGTAATCCCAGCGTCAAAAGGTCGTAAGACGCTATGAAAACAGGACTCTTCGCGCCTGTTGCTTGCGAACCCGGTGAATCCCTGCGCCAACGGTTCAGCGCGTCGCCCGGCTTCTGCGCGGGGCGCATCCAGCCCGGTCTGCATGGTTGATCCAGATCAAACCCTGTCGATTTTCCGGTGAAAGGTGAATCCGGTTGAGTTTTCCCCCTTTTGGTGCATCGCGTTGCGACATAGACTCGCCGGCGTGGATTTCCCCACGATGTTCCGGGAGCATGGAAATGGGTGCAAAGAAGTGGTTGAGAGGGTTGGTTGCGCTGTGTGCGACAGCCGTTCTTGGCGTGGCGATGGCGCAAACCAAAGGGCCGGATCCGGCCTATGCCAAACAACAGGATGCCACGCTGCAGCAGATGAAGGGCAATCTGGCGAAGTCGGCCGAGTCCAAGATCAAGTTTGTTGACGTCACCACCTGCTACAGCTGCCACAAGGACATCAAGGAATTCCACCTCAACAGCAAGCACTCCAATGTGAACTGTGCCTATTGCCACACCGGGGCGGAGAACCACCTCGCGAAGAACGGCAAGGCCGACGGCATCAACCAGTCCATCGGCACCCGCACCGACCATGCCGCCTGCGCGACCTGCCACCAGGAACAGTTCAACTCCTTCGCGACGGTCAACCACGAGTCCGGCGCCAAAATCGAGAAGGCCACCGCCCGCGGCGTGTCGCCGCTGTTCGACAAGCTGATGGCGCCGCACGGTTTCACCCGTGAGCACAACGAGCCGCGCAGCCACGTTTTCATGAACCTGGATCACCTGATCGTCGACCGCTCCTACGGTGGCCGCTTCCAGCTCAAGGACTGGACTTACATCACCGATTCCAAGGCGGTGCTGACCAACATGTGGGAACTCGTGCTGAAGGATGCCGATCCGGCCAACAGCGACCAGAAGATCTTCCTGCCCGGAACCGCCACCGCCGCGAACCCGGTGTGCATGAACTGCAAGTCCTTCGACAACATCCTGAAGTGGAAGTACATGGGCGATCCGGATCCGCGTGCCAAGTGGAGCCGTGTGTCCAAACCGGTCGAATTTGCCCGCGACGTCAACCATGCGCTGAACTGCTACATGTGCCACGACCCGCACTCGTCGGCGCCACGCGTCGTGCGTGACGCGCTGATCCAGGCGGTGGTGGATCGCGGCGAAGGCACCTATCCCTACGACAAGGCCAAGAGCGAAAAGAACCCGATGAAGAAGGTGACGTTCCGCGACGGGTTCCGTGCCATCGGCCTGCTGTCCAAGCCGGACTCGGTGCTCATGTGCGCCCAGTGCCATGTGGAATACAACTGCAACCCTGGCTTTGAGCCGGGCGCGGGTCCCAACGGCACGGACAAACCGGTGACCATGGCCGACCAGCGCACCAACCTGTTCCAGTGGTCCAACGTGTTCGACTACAACAAGAAGATGGTCGACAAGTTCGGCAACTTCAAGGACTTCCGGCATTCGGTGACCGGCGCGGCACTGTCCAAGATCCAGCATCCGGAGACCGAAACCTTCTGGATGTCGAAACACGAGCGCGAAGGCGTGCAGTGCAAGGACTGCCACATGGGCAAGGTGGACAAGGGCGGCAAGACCTTCACCAACCACCAGCAGAAGTCGCCGCGCTTCATGCTCAAGGAAACCTGCGTGAAATGCCACGGCGAGATGACCGAGCAGGACGCCAAGTACCAGATCGATTCGATTCAGAACTACACCCGCGGCAAGATCGCCAAGGCCGAGTTCTGGCTTGCCCAGCTGATCGATACCTTTGCACGGGCCCGCGCGGTGGGCGTTGCGCCTGAGGCGATCAAGGCGGCGCAGAAGCACCATGACGACGCGCAAACGCAATGGGAATGGTGGACCGCCGAGAACTCGGTCGGGTTCCATAATCCGGCAGCTGCCCGCAAGTCCCTGACCCAGTCCGTCGCCGAATCGCAGGCCGGGATCAAGGTGCTCACCGACGCGATGGCCGCCAAGACGGCCGTGCCTGTAGCGGCAGCGGCTCCGGCGGCGCCACCAGGGCCTGCAACGGCCACGAAGTAGTCATTGCGCCAGAGTACGATCACCGGGGCGCGGAATTCCGCGCCCCTTTTTTCTTGTTCATCTTCCTGAAGACATGATTCCAGAACTGGGCCATGTGGCCCTGATCGTTGCCCTGCAACTTGCGCTGGCCCAGGGCATCCTCGGGCTGGCCGGGGCCTCCCGTGCCCATGGAGGCTGGATGGCGATGGCGCGTGGTGCCGTTGTCGGGCAGTTGCTGTTGGTTCTGGCAGGCTTCCTGGCGTTGATCTGGTCCTTTCTGGTCAATGATTTCTCCGTGATGAACGTGGCCGATCATTCCTCGCGTCAGCTGCCGATCGAGTACCGGTTTTCCGCAGCCTGGGGCTCGCACGAGGGCTCGTTCCTCCTGTGGACCACGCTGATGGCCGGCTGGACGCTGGCCGTCGTGCTGTTCAGTCGTCGCCTGCCGGCCGACCTGGTGGCGCGCGTCGTCGGCGTCATGGGGCTGCTCAGCTTCTGCTTTCTTGCCTACCTCCTGTTCACGTCCAACCCCTTCATGCGCCTGCATCCGCCGCCGGCCAACGGGCGCGACCTGAACCCGCTGCTGCAGGACCCCGGGATGATCTTTCACCCGCCGCTGCTCTACATGGGCTATGTCGGGTTCTCGGTGGCGTTCGCGTTCGCCATCGCGGCGTTGATTTCAGGCCGGCTCGACGCGGTCTGGGCGCGCTGGGTGCGGCCCTGGACGTTGGTGGCCTGGTCGTTCCTGACGTTGGGCATCATGATCGGATCGTGGTGGGCGTACTACGAACTCGGCTGGGGTGGATGGTGGTTCTGGGATCCGTCTGAAAACGCATCCCTGATGCCGTGGCTCGCGGGCACGGCGCTGGTGCATTCGCTGGTGGTCACCGAGCGACGCGGGGCCTTGAAGGTCTGGACGGTGTTCCTCTCGCTCGGGGCGTTTTCGCTGTCCCTTGTGGGCACGTTTCTCGTGCGCTCGGGCGTGCTGTCTTCGGTGCACGCATTCGCCCAGGATCCGCTGCGGGGCCTGTTCATCCTGATCTTCCTGGCGATTGTCATCGGCGGCTCGCTGGCGCTGTTTGCCCGGCGGGCGAGTGTGGTGAAGGCCGCTGGCGAAGGCGGCGCAACCCCGGGCGACTTCCAGCCGGTGTCGCGCGAAACGGCCATCCTGACCGGTAACGTGCTGCTGCTGGTGGCGCTGGCCACTGTCTTGCTGGGCACCCTGTATCCGCTGGTGCTCGACGCATTCGATCTCGGCAAGGTTTCTGTCGGCCCGCCGTACTTCAATGCCGTCTTCGTGCCTTTGATGGTTCCGGTGCTGCTGTTGCTGGGTGTGGCGCCGCGCTTGCGCTGGCGCGAAACCCGCATGGCCGATGTCGTGCGCGCCTTGCGCTGGCCGGCGTTGGCGGCGTTGCTGGTTGCGGGTCTGCTGCCTTTTGCCTTCGGCGCCTTCAAGTGGCAGGCCTCACTGGGTCTGGGTCTGGGGGCCTGGATGATCCTGGCGACCCTTGGCGGCCTCGTGGCGCGCGCTCGCGAAGCTGGTTTCCTGTCTCTCAGCGCGATCGGCATGGGCTTTGCGCACGCGGGCCTGGCCGTCGGCGTTGTGGGCATCGGACTGGTGTCGGCGTATCAAAGCGAAAGCACCGTCTCGATGCGCCAGGGCGACCGCGCGTCCCTGGGGGGTTACGAATTCATCTTCGAGGGCGCGACCGAAGTTCCCGCCTCGAACTACTCCGCCATGCGCGGCACGCTGCAACTCCGTCGCGACGGCAAGGCGATGGCGACCTTGCTGCCTGAAAAGCGCATGTACCGCACAACCCGGACCACCATGACCGAGGCAGCGATCCGTTACGGCTTTCTCGGCGACGTCTACGTGGCGCTCGGGGAACCCCTGCCCGGTGGCGCCTGGAGCGTGCAGTTGTACATCAAGCCCTTCGTCGGCTGGCTGTGGGCCGGGGCATTGTTCATGTTCGTCGGCGGCTGGCTGGCTGCGCTGGGGCTGCGTCGACAGGGGGAGATGAAAGCATGAATCTCTGGCTCGGTGTGGGCGCGCTGATTTCGGTCGCTCTGATTTTCCTTCTCGTGCCCCTGTGGCGCAACCGTCTTGCCCCGCGCATCGCCGTGTCAAGCGTTGCGGCCGGGGAAGAGGCCGGTTCGATGCCTGACCCAGGGTTGGCGCGCGCGGGGCGGCGCTGGATGACCCTCGCATTGCTGGGCGTCATGCCGGCGCTGACCGCCGGGCTCTACCTGTATCTGGGCGCGCCCACCATTCTTCAGGAGCAGGCGCTGACGCAGGCCCATGCCGCCTACGATACCGATGCAATGGTCAAGGCGCTGGAAGGCAAGCTGAAGGCCAAACCCGACGATGCCGAGGGCTGGTATGCCCTGGGGCGCGCTTATATTGCCCTGCAGCGCCTGGACGAAGCCGAGCTTGCCCTGGCCAAGGCGGCCCGGCTGGCGCCCAAGGAGGCCCGGATGCTGTCGCAGCAGGCCGAAGCCATCGCGCTCAAGGCCGGCGGTCTGGACGGCCGGCCGATGGCGCTCGTCGCGCAGGCGCTGGAGCTGGATTACGAGGATGAGAAGGCGCTGGAACTCGCGGGCCTGGCGGCCTATCAGCAGAAAAAGTGGGCCGAGTCGCTGCACTTCTGGCGGCGGTTGATGAAGAAGCTGCCCAAGAACAGCGAGTTCTACGAAGAAATCGCCCGGGCCGTGAAGATCGCCGAAGGCAAGGCGATGGAGGCGTCCGGTCTTGGCGAGCGCGCCAGGCTGGCCCCGCCCGAGAAATCGCAAACCCCCCACTGACCCGCCGCGCCTGGACGGCTCTGGCTAGCGGCCGCCGACGGGAAGGCGCGAGATGTAGTCCGAAACGGCCGCGGTGTCCTCGTCGGAGTATTTTCCGATGGCCAGCACCATGTCCGGGTGGGCGTTGTGCCGTTTGCCGTCGCGGATCAGGCTGCCTTCGCGCAGCAGGTAGGCGTAGTGCTGGCCGGAAATCCGGGGGAAGAATTGGTCCGCCTTGCCCTCGCCCTGCTTCCCGTGGCAGACCTGGCAATCACGTTCGTAGAGTTGGCGGCCACGTGCCAGATCGGTGCCCGGCCCCTGTCCCTGGGTGGGCGGAACGGGCAGTGACTGCAGGTAAGCGGCGATGTCGGCAATGTCCTGGACCGACAGCGCCTGGTGGTCGGCAAACGGCAGCATTTTCAGATTGCTGCGCCGGCCGGAGCGCACATCGGCCATCTGTTTGACCAGCACGTTGGCGTGCTGACCCGCGAGACGCGGATAGCTGCCATCGGCGCGGCCCAGGGCGCCGGCGCGGTGGCAGCCCTGGCAAATCTCGAAAGCCGCCGCCCCGCGGGCAATGTCCCCCTTGAGGCTGAGGGCCGCGGTCTTCTCCGCATAGGGCGCGTTCCACGGTTCGGGCGGCGTGCCGGCCAGCGCCAGCGAACCGCCCAGCGTCGCGAGCAGGAATCCCAGCAAGTGTCGAGACAACATGTTTACCTCTCAAAGCCCCGCGATGTATTCGGCCAGCGCCCGGGCTTCATCGATGCTCAGGCGCTTGCCGACGGTGGTCATCAGGGGGTCGGTGGCGCGACGCCCGCTCTTGTAGTCGGCGAGTTGCTTGAGGACATAGGCCTGGTGCTGTCCCGCCAGACGGGGAAAGCGCGCGTTGCCCTGGCCATCGGACTGATGGCACCCGGCGCAGGCGGGCACGCCGCTGTCGGTGTTGCCATCCTCGAAAAGCGCGCGACCCTTGGCGGCCAGTTGCGGATCCCGCACGGTGCCCGGCGTGGGTTTCTGGGAACCATAGTAGGTCGCCAGCTTCGCGAAATCGCCGGAATCGAGGCTGGCGATGATGGCCGACATGGTGTCGTCGCGGCGCTTGCCTTCGGCGAAGGCCTTGAGCTGGCGCATCAGGTATTCCTGGTCCATGCCAGCCAGCTTGGGATTGGCGGGCTCGGTGCTGTTGCCGTCCACCCCGTGGCAGGCCGCGCAGACCGTCCTGGCGATCTCCCGGGCATCGGCTGCATGAAGCGATGCGGGCAGCAGAAAGGCCAGCGCCATCGAAACGCCGGTCAGGATGCGCCGGTACGGCATCGAAGAAACGGGGGGCAGGCGGTGCATGGGGGCGGGCGGGCCAAAACCGGATTGTGCTCCAGAACAGTGCGTGCGAAACCAGCCCGAATGGGTCATGGGTTCAGGCTCCTGATCAGCGGCAGCAGGGTCTTTTCCAGCACTTCGGTGGTGACCGGCCCGTTCTGCTTGAAGCGGATCCGGCCGGTCTTGTCGATCAGGTAGGTTTCGGGAACGCCATAGACACCGTAGTCGATGCCGACGCGGCCATCGTCGTCATATGCGGACAACTGATAGGGATTGCCAAAGCGCGCCAGCCAGAGCAGGCCATCGTCGCGTTTGTCCTTGTAGTTCAGCCCGATGATCGGCACCGCTGCGTCCGTCCTGGAATAGGCAACCAGCACCGGATGCTCTTCCCGGCAGGCCACGCACCAGGAGGCCCAGACGTTGAGCAACCAGACCTTGCCGGCCATTTCGCTGGGCGAAAAACGCTGGTCGGGATCGTGCAACAGCGGTGCGTTGAAAGCCGGGGCGGACTTGTCGACGAGCGGTGAGGGCAACGCGCGCGGGTTGAGGGTCAGGCCAACGGCGAACACCGCCAGCAGGGCGATGAAGGCAGCCAGCGGAAGGAGGAACTTGTTCATGCGGTGAACGGGAACGATGCGGATGCAGAGCCAGTGCCCCTCAGGCTTTCGCGCGCTCGGGCTGCAGCGCGGCCCGATCGACAAGGGAATCGAAGCATACCCCCATGCGCAGCGCATCGTCGAACGGCCGTTTGCCCGACGCGGCGGGACTGACGGTGTTGCGGCGGCTCATGGACAATACAGGGATGAAGACCTTGTTCAGACCCGCCCCCCTTCTCCCTGCCTTCATCGGCCTTGCCTTGCTGACGTGCGTCGGCCTGGCCTCGGCGCAGGACAGCCGGGGTGCCGGCGTGCCCTCGGTCGTGCGAAACGCGCCCGTGGCGCTGGACGTGCTGCGGGGGCGCTGGGTGCGCCCGGACGGCGGCTACGGCGTGGTGATTCGCAGCGTCGGCGCCGATGGCCAGCTGGAAGCCATGTATTTCAATCCCAAGGGGTTGCCTTTTTCCAAGGCCCAGGCCTCGCGCGACGGCCAGACGTTGCGGGTGTTTCTGGAGCTGCAGGCCGGCGGCTACAACGGGTCGACCTACGAACTCAGCTACGACCCGGCCACCGACCGCCTCAAGGGCGTGTATTTCCAGGCCGTCGCCAAGCAGCGCTACGAGATTTATTTCGAGCGTCAGAAGTCCTGATCCCGGTCAGCGGCGCGGCGGGTCCCGTCCATCGAGCGATCAACTGCGTACCCTATACGCGCCAAACCAGCCCAGCCCGGCGGACGTCCCGCCCGGCTGGCCGCCGCGTTTGGGCTTGTACTCGCAGCCGATCCAGCCGTCCCAGCCGCATTGCGCGGCCACCTCGTCGATCACGCTGAACAGGTAGGGGTAGTTGACTTCGCCGATGTCGGGCTCGTGGCGCTCGGGCACGCCGGCGATCTGGAAGTGGCCAACGCGGCCGGTGGGCAAGTACTGGCGAATCTTGATGGCCACGTCGCCTTCGACGATCTGGCAGTGGTACAGGTCCATCTGCACCTTGATGTTGGATGCGCCCACCTCGGCGACGAGGGCGTGCGCCTGGTCTTGCCGGTTCAGGAAGAAGCCGGGGATGTCGCGGGTGTTGATCGGCTCGATCAGCACGTCGCGGCCATGTCTGGCGGCCTCAGCGGCGGCCCAGCGCAGGTTGGCCACGTAGGTGCGCTGCGCCGCCTCGCGGCTGACGCCCGCGGGCAGCAGGCCGGCCATCAGGTGGATGCGCGGGCAGCCCAGCGCCTGCGCATAGTCCAACGCCAGCGCCACACCGGCACGAAATTCATCCTCGCGCCCCGGGATGCAGGTGATGCCTTTGTCGCCGCCGTTCCAGGCCCGGTCGATGGAGGCCGCGTCGGTGCCGCCGGGCGGCGCGTTGAACAGCACCTGCTGCAGGTTGTTGGCCTGCAGGCGTTCGACGAGTTCCTCCTTGGCAAACGCGTAGGGAAACAGGTACTCCACGGCGGTGAAACCGTCTTTCGCCGCCGCCTCGAACCGGTCGAGGAAGGGCAGATCGGGGTACATCATGGACAGGTTGGCGGCAAAACGGGGCATGGGCACTTTCGGTTGTCTCACAAAACAATAGCAGACAATGACCAAAGCACGCTGGACTGGTGCTATTATTCCTCTGAATTGAGGTTTGTCGGCCTCAGCCGGTCTACCAGCGGGCGCCAAAGGTCTGGCGCAGGTCGTTGATCTGGCTTGCGGTCAGCGGCACGGGCGGCGTGGGGCTCAGATGCACCAGCTTCGCCGTCTCCTCCAGCTCTTCCAGCGTGGCCATGGCGGCGGCGAGACTGTCGTGCCAGACGTTGGGGCCCAGCCGACTGAGCATCACCGCGCGGATGGGCATGCCTTGCCGGCCATAGCGCGTGATGGTTTGCGCCACCAGGCCGGCCGCCACCGGGTCGCCGGGTCGGTGGTAGGGGATGAGCGGCACGTGGCCGACCTTCATGACGAAGTAGGGCGTGACGGCGGGCAGCAGTTCGGCCCCGGCGTCGTCCGCGCCGGGGCGCAGGGTCAGCGCGACGCAGTGCGTGCTGTGGGTATGGATGACGCAGCGGGTGGAGGGGTCGAACGCGGTGGCTGCCGCATAGATCTGGCGGTGCAGCGCGAGGGTCTTGCTGGCGCGGTCGCCGCCGGTCTGCTGCCCGTTGGCATCGACGCGGGCCAGGCGCGCGGGGTCGAGAAAGCCCAGGCAGGCGTCGGTCGGCGTGATCAGGAAGCCGCCGCCGGCTGAATCGTCGAGGCGCACGCTGATGTTGCCCGCCGTGGCGTGCACATAGCCGCGATCGAACAGGCTCTTGCCGACGCGGCAGATCTGTTCTCGGGCTATCGATTCGGTCATGCGAGCACTGTAAAGGCTTTGGAAAAAAAGTCGTCGGTGCCGAAGTTGCCGGACTTGAGGGTCAAGTGAATGCCGCCGCTTGCAGTGACGGCATGACACCAAGGCACGCCGGGGTCGATTTGCGGGCCGATCTGCATCTGCGTGATGTCCAGCGCCTGCACGCACGCGCCGGAGGTCTCGCCGCCGGCCACGATGAGCTGGCGCACGCCAAGTTCGACCAGCCCGCGCGCAATCGTGGCGATGCAGCGCTCGACCATGGCGCCGGCCGCTTCCGCGCCGAGCTGCGCCTGCACCGATTTCACCGCGCCGGGTTCGGCCGTCGAATAGACCAGCACCGGCCCGCCCGCCAGCAAGGGCGCGGCCCAGGCCAGCGCCTCGGACGCCACGTCGTCGCCGGCCGCCAGCTGCAGCGGATTCACGGCGAAGGCGGGACGGCCGGCCGCGATGAAGTGCGCGACCTGCCGGTTGGTGGCCAGCGAGCAACTGCCCGACACCACCGCCTGCAGCCCGGTGGCCGGCGGCAGGGCGCTGGCCTGCGGGGAAGGCGCCAGGCCAAAGTTGGCCGGCAGGCCGATCGCCACGCCCGAGCCGGCGGTGACCAGCGGCATGCCTTTGAGCGCCGGGCCGAGCCGCAGTAGGTCGTCGTTCGACACCGCATCGACCACGGCCACACCAACGCCTTGGGCCCGCAGCGCGTCGATGCGCGCGCGGATGGCCGCCTCGCCCTGCGCCACGGCCTTGTGGTCGATCAGGCCCACCTTGCGGCGCGTCTGTGCCTGCATCACGCGCACCAGATTCGGATCTGTCATCGGCGTGAGCGGGTGGTTCTGCATGCCGGATTCGTTGAGCAGCACCTCGCCGACGAACAGGTGGCCCTTGAAGACGGTGCGCCCGTTGTCGGGGAAGGCGGGAGTGGCGATTGAGAAGTCGGTCTGCAGCGCGTCCATCAGGGCCTCGGTCACGGGGCCGATGTTGCCCTGCGCCGTGCTGTCGAAAGTGGAGCAGTACTTGAAGTAGATCTGCTGCGCGCCTTGCGCCTGCAACCACGCCAGCGCCGAGAGCGACTGGGCGACGGCGTCCGAAGGCGCGACCGTGCGCGATTTCAGCGCGACGACTACCGCATCCACTTCGCTATCGAGCGGGCCGTCGGGCACGCCGATGGTCTGCACCACCCGCATGCCGGCGCGCACCAGGTTGTTGGCCAGGTCGGTGGCGCCGGTGAAGTCGTCGGCGATGCAGCCGAGAAGAACAGGTTTCATGGTTTCCTCCTTGGTAGCTCAATGCCTGGAAAGATCTTGATCACCGCGCTGTCGTCCTCTTTCGCATAGCCCGCGGTCGAGGCCTGCATGAACATCTGGTGCGCGGTGCTCGACAGCGGCAGCGGGAATTTGCTGGCGCGGGCCATGTCGAGCACGATGCCGAGGTCTTTCACGAAGATGTCCACGGCCGACAGCGGCGTGTAGTCGGCCGCCAGCACGTGCGCCATGCGGTTCTCGAACATCCAGCTGTTGCCGGCGCTGTGGGTGATGACCTCGTACAGCGCGGCCGGGTCCACGCCTTCGCGCAGGCCCAGCGCCATCGCTTCGGCGGCCACGGCAATGTGCACGCCCGCGAGAAGCTGGTTGATGATCTTGACCTTGCTGCCCGCGCCGGCGCTGTCGCCCAGCTTGTAGACCTTGGCGGCCATGGCGTGGAGCAGCGGTTCGGCCAGGGCATAGGCGGCGGGGCTGCCGGCGGTCATCATCGTCATTTCGCCGCTGGCCGCACGGGCCGCGCCCCCGGAGATGGGCGCGTCGATGTAGAGCAGGCCCAGGGCGTCCAGCCGCTTTTCCATCGCCACCGACCAGTTCGGGTCCACCGTGGAGCACATCACGAACACGCTGCCGGGCTTCATCGCGCCCGCGCAACCGGTGCCGTCGCCGTTCGGTCCGAACAGCACCGATTCGGTCTGCGCGGCGTTGACGACTACCGAGATGACCACGTCGCAGGAGGCGCCCAGCTCGGACAGCGAGGAACAGGCGATGCCGCCGTCTTTGGCGAAGGCTTGCGCGGCTTCGCTGCGCACGTCAAAGACATGCGGCGCATGCCCGGCGCGGCGCAGCGATTGCGCCATGCCTTTGCCCATCGCCCCCAGACCGATCAGGCCGACACGCGTCACTGTGTTCATGCTGTTCTCCGTTCAGCCCAGGGTGATTTTTGCGAACTCGGCGACGCGCTTCCACTTGATCGCGTCGGCGGCCATGAAGGCGCTCATCTGGGCCGCGCCCAGAAAGCCCACTTCGGCGCCCCGTGATTCCATGGTCCTGGCGATCTCGAGGTCACGCGAGAGCTTGTCCAGCGCCTGCTCGATGCGGGCCAGCACCACAGCCGGCGTGCCGGCGGGCGCAGCCACGCCGTACCAGGCGCTGACGTCGAAATCGGCCAGCCCGGATTCGATCAGCGTGGGCACGCCCGGCAGCGCCTTGCTGCGCTGGCGCGTGGTCACGGCCAGGGCCTTCACGCCGCCGCCCTGGATCTGGCCCAGCACCGAGGGCAGGTTCTCGAACATCATGTCCACCTCGCCCGCCATCAGGCCGGTCACCGCCTGTGCGGCGCCGCGGTAGGGAATGTGGGTGATGAAGGTGCCGGTGGTGGTCTTGAACAACTCGGCGCTCAGGTGCAGCGAGGTGCCGTTGCCGTTGGAGGCGTAGTTCAGCTGGCCGGGCGTCTTTTTGGCGCGCGCGATGAGGTCAGCCACGGTGTTGATGCCGCTCTTCGGATTGACCAGCAGTACGTTGGGCACGCGGCCGATCAGGCCGATGGGCACGATCTGTTCCGGCCTGTAGGGCAGGGTGGCATAGAGCGCGGGGCTGATGGTCAGCGGCGGCGAGGCCATCAGCACGGTGTAGCCGTCGGGCATGGCGCGGGCCACTTCAGCCGCGCCGAGGTTGCCGCCCGCGCCGGGCTTGTTGTCGATCACCACCGGCTGGCCCAGCTCCTGCGCCAGCCGCGGACCGATCAGGCGGGCCATGGTGTCGACCAGCCCGCCGGGCGGGAAGGGCACCACCAGACGGATCGGCCGGGCCGGCCAGGCCTGGGCGCCCGCCATCAAGGGGAGAGCCAGCAGGGCGGCGCCGCTGCCTTTGAGGATCTGGCGACGTCGAAGGTTCATGTTGCTCAGCGGGGTGGGGAGGGGCGGTGTGTGATCAGAGTGTCGTCTGATTGGTCTGGTTATCATACAAATTGTGGTGCAGTGCAGTATCGGGTTTACCCGGGGCTGTGGTGATTGAACGATCGGGCCGGCGAAGGCCCGAGACTCAGTCCTTGCTTGCCAGGCCGCGAACCAGGGGCTGTGCCAACTGGACACCGGCCTGTTGCCAGAAGGACGGGTCAGCTTGTTCAATGCGCTGGATGGCGTTGTCCATGTGCCGCGACGCGGCATGGCGCGCCACCGCCGGATCGCCGGCTTCAATGGCTCGGGCGATCATTTCGTGCTCGTCCTGAACCTGTCTTGCGAAATCTGCACGTCGTGCTTCATTGGCGCGGGTGACCCGTGTCGCGCCACGCAGGAACTGGCCCAGGTACTCCAGGGTGCCGATCAGGAACGGGTTGCGAGCAGCCTCGGCGATGGCACGATGAAACTGGATGTCTTCGTCCACGCCGTCGCCACCGGCCAGCACGGCCTGCTCCAACGCAGAGATGGAACGACGGATGCGCTGGACGTCGG
>ERZ795030.3148-NODE-3148-length-18104-cov-4.500914_pt1 | contig 18104 bp, 15 predicted proteins | sample MGYA00375122_ERZ795030 | MGnify/ENA primary metagenome ERZ795030 (study PRJEB30165, sample SAMN05720146) | activated sludge metagenome | isolation source: anaerobic digester from wastewater treatment plant | place: Japan | collected 2015-04-20 ... | reverse complement strand
GAGTGTATAAACTCATTAATTTTACAATGATATATTAAATATAAAGTCTTAATTTATAGTAATTTATAAATATAATAATTGTTTTTAATCAGTTGAATTTAAATACTTTTGGTACAAATCTAAATAATATTTATTTAAATTTAAAAGTCTGAAATATAAAGATTCATTAAAGCTATTTTCTTTTATATGATCGATATCAATCTCTTTAGGTGTAGAAATTAATTCGTGCAAGTTTTCAATAGATTGCCGTTTTTCTTCTTTATCTCTCTCTTGCTCAGCTTTCTCAGATTCAAGTAGCCTAGTTATTATACGCTCTTGACGAGCAATTGTTTCAGTACTGATTGATCTATTTAAAATATTATCGATATTTTGATCTATTAATTGATTTACTTCTCTCATAAGTTGTTTGGCGGCATGCCCGAATTGTCCTTGATTCATAATTTCGTTGAGCATTTTTTGCATCTGTTCTTGTTGCGATAATATCGAACCAAGCTGCTCGCTTAGAGATTCGGAAGGAGTTGAACCTTCGCCTGCTTGCTTCATCTTATTCATCAAGTCTTTTAACTGCTGTTTTAATCCTTGTAAGGCATTTTTAGTGCTTCCTGGGCTAGGTTTGCCTTGCCCTGGTTTTGGACAACTACCTCCTTGTTGACCAGAACTATTCATATCACTTTCTGACCTTTGAATAGCTTCGTCTATAAAGAGAAGTATAGTGTTATAATGCGAAAGAACCTTATATTCTTGAACGGTTGGATTTGTAGGATTTTCTTTAAAAATAGAGGAAAGAATAATATCATTGAAATTTTCAACACCACTAAGGTCATCTGCCATTATATTTCCTAACATCGGATTTCTGATAATTAGAGTGTTAATGGAGTCTTTAATGAACTCCCATGAAGAGATTATCTCTTTTTGTCTAATCCTATAGGTATTAAAAGCGGGGGAGTTTGCTTTTACGTTTTTAAAGTTCTCAACTAAAAACTCTTGAATAAATGAGAGTTGTAGAAGATTTGAACGTATTTGTTTCAAATTGCTTATATCTTCGACATTCTGTTCTTGAAAATTATCTGACAGATTAGATTCTATCATTTGTGCCAATTCGCTGATTTTTTGAGAGTTACGTTTATTTTGACGTCGCTGATTATCACTACTATCGTTACTATCTAAATTTTGGCTTATCTCTTGTTTCTCTTTATTGAAATCTTCTAATTTATACGGATCGTTTAACTTACTATTTTTATCTAACAGTTCAGAGTGCTTATCTAATGATTGTTTAACATCTTTTTCGATATTTTCTCTTGAAAATTTGTTGCTCACAGTATCAAGATTTTGTGCTTGTTCTTTTAGATCATCCACAACCTTGTAAAGTCCTTTTTCTATTTCAAAACGTTTTAGGATCTCAAGGTTTCTATTCATCAACTCTTCGAGTTGTTCAACAGAAAGCTTATTTTGAGATTTTGATAGCGGCTTATTCTTTAGCTCGCTTTTTAACTTTTCAAGTTCTTTAAACAACTCTGATAACTCATTGTCCATCAACTTATCAAGAAGCTCTTGAATTTGCAACTGCTTTTCGTAAAGCTTGTTGTCAGAACTATTTATTTTGCTTAACGATTTAACCTGTTGATTTAGAGTATTAATCTCATTTAAAAGCTTGCTTATATCCGATTTATTCTGCTCTAATTGCTTAGTTAGCTGACTTTGCTCCCATTTATTCAGCTTTTCATTTTTAAACTTTGCTTCAATCTCTTTTTGTCTGATATTCAGCTCTCTCAGTAACTCTAAACCTAAAGCAAGTTTATCTGTGATATCAGTAGATATATTATCAATTTTATTATCAAGTTCTTTAGAATCTGGAACTTCGAATTGTAAATATTGAGAATTTGTGCTTTTAAAGTTATTAACAGCGTCATTATCTGTAATTCTTAAAAAGTATTCAATTTTTTTGGTATTTAATTGAGAATATAATTCGTATATATTATGCTGAAAATAAAACATTTGCTTTAAGTTTTGTTTGTTAAATTGCAGCGGAATAACAAAAATAGTATCGCTATATTTATGTACAATTTCAAAATTGGTAAAACCATAATCATCGCTAATTGAGCCACTTAATATGATCGGATCGATTATATTTCCTGTTTCAGTGATTTGTAAGTCAATTTTGGGAAATTCATCTTTTATGCAATTGGTTGAAAACTCGTAATTTTCTTCATTCCAGACGTAACCGGAGAATAATTTAAAGTAATAGTTAAAACTATTTTTGGCAACCGTTTCAACGATAAAACCATTAGCAGATTTTTTGAAATCTAACTCTTTATCATCGATATTAAATATAAGCTGTTGTGAATTTAGTGCTTCGATAAACCATTTAATTTTACTTCCTTCGGGAAAACTAAAATTTCCCAAGCCTGTAAGTGAATAAGGTTCAATTTGGGTGTGTTGCGGAGGAAAAACTTCAACCATTAGATTTTTAAGCACAGGTAGCGGATTTACTTTAACCCTGTATATCTGGCTTTGGTTTAAGTTATCATGGAAATAAAATTGTACAGATTGATTAAGTTTAGAGAACGTATAGGACCAAACTGAATCGTTTATATTCTTAGTGAATATATCCTTGTCTCCAATTCTAAGATAAACCTGATCGGGTATATAAGTTCCCTTAATTTTAACTATGACCTCAATATCTTGATTTTGAATTATATCAAGTGTATCATTTAAAAGAATATAATCTAAAGATTTATAAGAAATCTTGTGCGTGGGGTAAAAAACTCTTAATGCGGCTTTCTGTAGAGGACTCTCTATCGAAAGAGAGAAAATGAAAAAAACCAAAAAAATTAAAGAGATTGATATAAAAAGCTTGCTTGGTAAGTGAATATTTAACCTTTTCGTAAAATTAAAATTTTTAAGCTCCAATCTCTTTTGTTCAAGTGCATTGTTGATTAAATAATTTGCTTGATCGTACTCTTTTAACTCTAAATAAATCAATACTTTATCTTGGATATCTGAATCATCAATTAATTTAAAAGCTATCGAATAATTATCGTATCCTTTGAATAAATTAAAGTATTTTAAAATATTATAAATTAAATACTTATATAAAATATAAATAAAATAAAGTATAATAAAGATTAATACAACAACTCTTAATGTTTGATTTAATTCAAAAGCGATATCAACTAAAAAAAGAATTAGAATAACAGGAATTAAATAAATAATTGAATTAACAAATCCAATAAATAAATCATTCTTAAATAGGTGGTTTTTAGCGTATTTGAGCTTTAAATAAATATCTTTATTAGATATTAGTTCATTGTTGTTAACCATCTTTCTGGATCAAGTTTTTCGTTTTCTTTCCAAATTTGGAATTTTAATACCGATACGTCTGATTTACTGTCAGTAGCGAGAATACCGATATTTTGTTTGGTCTTAACATTTTGACCGGGTTTTACATAAACCTCAATAAGATTTGAATAGACTGAGAGATAACTACCGTGTCTAATTATTATAACTTTATTAAGTCCTGGTATTACAAAAACATTGCGTACGGTACCATTGAATACAGCTCTGACTTTACTAGATTTTTCAGTTGATATGTCAATTCCGTCATTTCTAACTTTAATTCCTTTTAAAACAGGGTGATTATGTTCACCAAATTTTTCAGTAACTATACCTCTTTCAAGGGGCCATGGTAACCGTTTAACGTTTGAAGAGAATTGGTCATCAATAAGCTTCTCTTCTGGTGTTAATTTGTAGGTTTTTGAACCTTTTTTGCTTTTTTCAATCTCCTCGGCTATAAGCCTTTGAATTCTTGTATTTAATTCTCTTGCAAGTTTTTGTTTCTTATCTATCTCTGCTTTAAGTTGTTTCTCTTTATTAGTTAAATCTTTTAAAAGCTTTTCCTTTTGCTTTTTTTCGACTACAAGTTTTTTATTCTCACTTGAAATTTCGTATAATAGCGAATTTTTATCGCTTTTCAAATCTTCTAACTCTTTAACTCGTTTTTCTAACTGTAATTTTGTAGCTTCGATAGATTTTATCTGATTTTTTCGATGTTTTGAATATTGATGTAAATATTTTAGTCTAAGAAAAGCTTGATTAAAATCGGAACTTGATAAAACGTACATTAATTTATCGTTTGTTTGTTTGGTTTTATACGCTTGATATATAAGTTTTTCGTATTCATTTCTTAATTTAAGCAGATCATTTTGTAAAGAGCCTATAGCCTCGTGCTCTTTGGCAATATCGGTATCTATTTTGCCGATTTCGTTATTAATTTGTCTAATATTGGTTTTTCTGGACTCAATTTTCTTATTTGTCAAAATAAACTCTTGAACAGATTGCTGTCTTTGCTTTTGAGTTAATTTTAGTAAATTATTTGTGTACTCTATTTCATCTTGCGTCTTTTTTCTCTCATCTTCTAAATCCTTACGATTTTGAGAAAAAATATCTTTAAAAGGAAGAAATACAACAAATAATAAAATTATGTATCTTATTCTAAACATTAAATGTAAAATTATTTCAAATTAGCTTGCTCAAATTTTTTGGGTATTCTAAATGGTGTTTTTAACTCTTTATTAAACACAACATTATTATAATTTATTGTCAGAGAAATAGGATTTAAAATATTTTGGTTACTAACTGTAATTTTATGAGGAAATAAAAACCCGTCGATTTTTACATATTTATCATAACAAATTTCAAGTACAATATTCAATGCTTTTGAGAGGTTCAACTCACTTATTTTTAACGACTTTGCATCGATTTTTATAGTGGTATTAAAATCATCAATTTTTCCCTCTAATATGTACTTATCATTATCGTTTACGAAAACTGTATCTTGTTGTGAATCGAAAAAATTTTGATATTCACTTACAAAATTTGCAGTTAAAATATTTTGTAAAAAATTAAAGTTCAGATCGTTACGAGTATATTTTTTAATCATTGAATAACTGTCTTGATAATATGATTTTTCATGATAGTTGATTATGGTAAAAGAATCACGTTCGAATAATCCCCTAATTAATTCAATTCCGAGAGGTGCGCTAACGCTAATCCATATTAAGCTATCATTTATTAAACGAATGTTAGCATTAAACGAATTAGTTACATCTCTTCGCGCAAGAGAGATATTACTTTTTATACTAATTGTATTTAAAACAGGGTGATTAGCAGTAATTATAGAAATTAGCTCCTTCTTCTCCATTTTACGCAAATTTACCCGTGTTTTTGAGGTAGATTTACAAGAAACGATGATTATAATAGATAAAAGTATTACAATGAAATTATAATTTTTCATCTTACATTTCTAATCGATTTGATCAATATAAGTTTTATTCTCAATTTTGTATCTTAATATTTCGGTATCTTGACCTTTCTCTAAAGCTTCTTGCCATGTTGTAACGGCTAAATCAATTTGTCCATTTTTGTATAAAATATCTCCGTAATGTTCTAAAATAACACCATTGTTACCTCCACCGTTTAAAATAGCCAACTCGATGTATTTCAGAGCTTCAGTATAGCGTTCTAATTCGAAAAGTATATAAGCATAAGTATCTAAATAGGTTGAATTTTTGGCTTCAACTTTTATAGTCTTTGCACTCATCTCTAAGGCCTTTTTTAATTCCTTCTTTTCTAATGACAAAAAATAAGCATAATTATTTAATGCGACTAAATCATTCTGGTTTGTTTTTAATATCTCTTCGTAATATTTATATGTCTCTTCAATCTTATTTAACTTATGACATATTTCGGCTATGAAATGCAATATCTGTGTTCTATCTTCATCTAATGCGCCGGTAAGTTTCAAAGCAAAAAGAAAATCCTGATAACTTGTTTCATCATTATCTAATTGCATATTGGCGAAACCTCGAAATAAAAATAAATCTTTTTGGTTAGGGAAATAAATTAAAGCCGAATCTGCGACTGAAACGATTCTGGAATAGTTTTTCTCTTGTTCTAAAATATAGAGTGTAAAAATCCATGATTGTAAATTAGAAGGATCGATACTAATAGCTTTTGAAAATGCAATTAAGGCTTGACTATTATCACCCTTTTTAAAAAGTAGGTTGCCATAGATATTCAAAACATCAGGGTTTTCGGGATATTGTAGTTTAAGAATTTGAACCAACTCCTCTAATTGATAATCGGACTTTACATTAGGTTGATTAATTTTTTCTAACACTTCGAAAATAAAGCCGAGCTTAAAATGTAAATCAATTGCACTGTTGCTTATAATATCTTTAGCCAAAGCCATTATTTCTTTTGCATTACCCAATTGTATTTGATTACTTAATAAACCTATTAAAGCCTGTTCATCATTAGGATTGGATTTAAGAATAATTTTATAATAATCGTTTGATTTCTCCAATTTTCCATTTATGAAATAGAAATTTGCGAATAAAAGATTGGCAATGTGATTGTTTGGATCTTTTGAAAGAATTGAGTTAAGATATTTTGGTATATCTTTAAACTTCTTTTGTTTGAGTAGGGTTTGATAACGATTTAAAATTACCTCATCACTGGGTCCAAAATGCTTTTCAAATTGTATAAGCTTTTGTGTTAACTCTTTGTACTTTTCTTGCCTGTCTAAAAAAGAAAAATATTCATACCATATCTCTAAGTTTGAATAGTCTTTCTTTAACAGAGCTTCATAGATATTTGGAATATCTTTAGTTATATTATTAAGCTCTAATACATTGATATATAGTTTTGTAAACCAAAAATTATCAGGATCAAGTTCATATGATTTTGTTGCATGTAAAAGTGCCATTTCGTAATCTTTTTCATATAATAGTATTTTTGCCATCTCATAATGCGCAGTGGCATGAGATGAATCGGCAATGATTACAGTATTCAAATTCTCTTTAGCTTTGGTGATATCACCGTATAGATTCTTAATTTTTGAATCAATTAAGTTGCTTTTATACTTAGGATCTGGCGTATGTACCAATTCCTTGGTACTTTCCTTAGAAGCTTTACATGAAAAAAGCAGGAGCAAACTATATAAAATAATTTTATGAATATTTGAAATTATCGTGTTCATTAATAACTAATTAGATACCTGTGTGACCAAAACCGCCATCGTTTCTTTCGGTTGAATTTAAAGAATCTACAACTTTAAATTCCACTTTCTCAAACTTAGAAAAAACAATTTGTGCAATTCTATCTCCGTGATTTATTGCAAAAATATTGTTTGAATGGTTAATTAAAATTACACCTATTTCGCCTCGATAATCAGTGTCGATAGTTCCTGGTGTATTTAAGACTGTTATACCGTATTTTAAGGCTAAACCGCTACGTGGACGGACTTGTGCTTCATAACCATCAGGAAGTTCGATAAATATGCCTGTTTTAATCAATTTAGACTCATTTGGAGCTATATTAACAGTACCATCGGGTAAATAAGCATATAAATCCATTCCTGAACTGCCAATTGTTTTATATTCAGGCAAAATTGCGCCATCAACTTTTTGAACTTTTACCTCTAACATATGTTAAAACAATATCTTTTATCTCTTTATTTGACAAAACTACAAAGATAACATAACCAAGTATTAAAACAGAGCTTATCGTAAATTTTAAATAAATGTTATCTATTTTAACAAGATAGGTTAATATAACAATAAATATCGAAACTAAAATAAGAGTAATCATAAATTTATAATCATAATTAATTCTGTAATGCTTTCTTTCATAATGAATTGTTAGAAATAACATTACACTGTAACATATTAATGTAGCTAAAGCAGAACCAGTATAACCAAATATTGGAATTAAAAGATAATTACCAACTATTGTTAAAATTGCACCGACCAACGAAAAATATGCCGAAAAATATGTTTTGTCAATAACTTTATACCAAACACCCATAGTATAGTACAAACCAAAAATTAAATTCGAAAACAAAATAATTGGCACTATATGTAAACCTTCGTGGTATTTAGAACCAATAAAAAACTTAAAAATATCGATATATAAAACTATAACTAAAAGTACAAAAGCACCAAAAATTAAATAATACTTTGATATTAAAGCATATATATCTTTGCTATCTTTATTACCATAAACTTTGAAGAAAAAAGGCTCAAGCGCATATCTAAACATTGAATTAAAAATTGTTATTAACGCTGCCAACTTATAGTTTGCCGCATAAATACCTATTTGTTCAAAAGCTAACACATCTTTAGGCAACAAATATTTTAATAAAATTTTATCTGCAACCTCATTAATCATTCCTAAAATACCACTTACCATAATAGGGAAAGAGTAAACAATCATCTCTTTAAATAAAGGAAATTGAAACTTTTTGAAATAAGATTTAGTATGAGGTATAAGTAAAAGAAAAGTGCAAAAACTTGCAATTAAATTTGCTCTAAATGTATATTCAAGTAAATTTTCTTGAGAGAAAAATATACCAAAATCAAACCCATATTTTTTTATTAAAAGTGGGATTAACCACAAGTAAATAAGGTTAATAATAATATTGATTATTATATTTACGATTTTTAAAAGTGCAAATGTTTTTGCTTTCTCATTATATCTTAAAACAGAAAAAGGTATTGCAGTAACGACATCAAAAAATATTATTCCAACAAAATACCACAGATATTTAACATTATTAATTCCAATTAAATTTGCAATATCAACTTGAAATATTAGAACAATTAAACTGAAACTAAGCGCATTGAATAGTAAAAAATAGTATGATGTTGTAAATACGTTTTCAATTCCTCTATTTTTGGCATAACGGAAAAATGTTGTTTCCATACCAAAAGTTAAAAGAATTATAATGAATGCACTAAAAGAATATAGGTAAGAGTGCGTTCCATAGTCGGCAACCGAATTTAGAACACGTGTGTAGAAAGGTGTTAAAAGAATATAGTTTAATATTCTTGGTATAACTGAACCTAAACCATATATTACAGTTTGTCCAGCTAATTTTTTAAATTGATTCATTCAATTGGTTTTAGCTCAATTTAATCATCTCTTCTAATGGTTTTAAAGCTCGTGTTCTTACATCATCTGAGATATTAATTTCTGGTTGTTCGTATTTAAGAGTTAAATAAATTTTCTTTAAACTATTTAATTTCATAAAGTTACATTCATTGATAACTGATTTACAACTCTCTGGTGGTGCAGGAATAAAAACTTTATTTTTGTTTTTTAATTGCATTTGATAAATAATTCCGGGTTCAGTTGCAATAATAAAACTTAGTGCAGGACTAGTTGTAACAAAATCTAAAAGAGCAGATGTACTTCCCACAAAATCAGAATGTTCTATTATTTCATTTGGACACTCAGGATGTGCTAAAATTAAAGCATCTGGATTCTCTATTTTAAGTTGTAAAATTTTAGGTAAACTAAATCGCTTATGTACATGACATGCTCCCTTCCATAAAACCATTTTTCTGCCTGATTCTTTCTCTACGTATCTTCCTAAATTTTCATCTGGAGCAAAAATTATATTTTGATTTTTGGGAATACTTTGAACTATTTTTACTGCATTGCTGCTTGTGCAAACAATATCAGAAAGAACTTTAATTTCGATTGAGCTATTTATATAAGTTATAACTTTATGATCAGGGTATTTTGATATAAATTCTTTAAATTGTATTGGATTACAACTATCAGATAGTGAACAACCTGCATTAAAATCAGGAATTAAAACTTTTTTTGATGGGTTTAATATTTTAGCTGTCTCAGCCATAAATTTTACTCCAGCAAATACAATAATGTCAGCATCTGTTTTTTGTGCTTCTTGCGCCAAAGCTAAGCTATCGCCCAGAAAATCGGATATATCTTGAACCTCTGGAGAGATATAATAATGTCCTAATATTATAGCGTTTTTATCTTTTTTTAGTTTTTGGATCTCGGCAACTAAATCAATTCCTTGTGGAATTTTTTCTTCTCCAAATCCGTTTTTAAACATTTCATTATATATCATAAAAAAAATATTTTTTTAATTTTAATATTATGATGATGATTATGTAGTGTTAATAATGTTGATAATTTATATAAAAACATGTTGCAAATATCGTTCTAATATTTTATTAAAAGGATATTAACATCGAGCTATTTGTAAAATCTCTTAAACCTAATGATTTAATATTAAAATTAACAATTGTTGATAAAGTTAACTTTTAAACCTTTTTTTAATTAAGTCACATTTTTTAGTTCCAAAATCATTAAAATTTTGTTGATAAAATGGTATAAATAGACAATAATTCATTTGCAAAACTGAAATATATTTGTATTATATAAACTTTAAAAAAATGCAAATTAACTTTTTAATTTTTTATTCACAAAAACTTAACAATTTATTGATAAAAACTTAACAAAGAGTTTATATGTTTGTCAATTTTTTTCAAAAAAATAATTAATGTGCTTTTAATCAGGATTTCAAGAATTATATATTTTGATTTGCCTGCGACAACCTACATTATAAAACAAAAAAATGAGTAGTAAAAATTGGTAAACTACTCATTTTTTACTTTATAATAATTAGATAATCAACATAGCGTCTCCATACGAGCCAAATCTATATTTTTCTTTAATTGCTATGTCGTATGCATTCATAATATTATCATAGCCGCCAAAAGCTGCCGTCATCATCAACAATGTTGATTTTGGAAGATGAAAGTTTGATATTAATTTATCGACAATAGTAACTTCGTAGGGAGGAAAAATAAATTTATTTGTCCATCCATCAAAAACTTTAATGTTTCCGGGGGTAGTTGTTACAGTTTCAAGAGTTTTAAGTACAGTCGTACCGACGGCGCATATACTATTTTTATTTTGGTGTGCTTCGCATACTAATTTAACGGTTTCTTCGCTAACAATGATCCGTTCAGAGTCCATTTTATGTTTAGTAAGGTCTTCTACTTCGACATCTCTAAAATTCCCTAAGCCAGCGTGTAAGGTTATAAATGCTCGTTTAGTTCCGAGTATTTCGAAACGTTTTAGTAGTTCTCTACTAAAGTGCATTCCTGCTGTTGGAGCAGCAACTGCGCCTTCGTGTGCAGCAAATATTGTTTGGTATCTTTCTGAATCTTCGGGCTCTACTTCTCGTTTGATAAATTTTGGAAGTGGTGTTTCTCCGAGTTTGTATAGAATTTTTTTAAACTGCTCGTGTGTACCATCAAATAAAAAGCGTAATGTGCGACCGCGTGATGTCGTATTGTCAATAACTTCAGCGACTAATTCACTATCTTTACCGAAATAGAGTTTATTTCCGATACGAATTTTACGTGCTGGATCAACTAAAACGTCCCATAATCGTTGATCACGATTGAGTTCGCGTAAGAGAAACACTTCTATGTTTGCGCCTGTTTTCTCTTTGGTTCCATGTAATCGGGCGGGAAATACTTTAGTATCATTAAATACTAAGAGATCATTTTCTTTAAAATAATCCAAAATTTCGCGAAAAATTTTATGCTTAATCTCGCCGGTTGCTCTGTTTACTATCATTAATCGTGATTCGTCACGATCGTGTGTAGGTTTTAAAGCAATTAGCTTATCAGGCAAATTGTATTGAAACTGCGATAACTTCATACTATATATATTTTAAGATTTATTAATAGTAATTATATTATTTTATTGTGTATTTGCTAATAGTTTGATTTTATTGCAATAAGACTCAATATCTTGAGCGTTACTCAATTTAAAATCTCCGATTTCAATTCGTTGAAGTTCTTTAAGATATGCGCCATTATTGAGCATTATTCCTATGTCGCGAGCTATTGCTCTGATATAGGTACCTTTAGAACATAGTATCTCTAATTTTATCTGGTTTTGTGAATATTCTAAAAGTTTATTTTCAAAAATAGTGACTTCAACAGGTTCTAATTTTTTAGAGTCTCCGCTCCGTGCTAAGTCATAGGCTCTTACGCCATTAATCCATTTTGCGGAGTATAATGGTGGTTCTTGCAAAATAGTGCCTGTTAGTTTTTTTAATACTGAACGCACACCACTTTCGGTAATATTATCGACCGACCAAGTTTGATTTATTTGCGTTTCTAAATCGTAAGATGGTGTTGTATTTCCAAGACTTATAGTTGCAATATATCTTTTCGGTTGATTTTGAATTGCTTCAATATTTTTTGTTTTTTGTCCGGTGCATAGTATTAACAGTCCAGTTGCTAAAGGGTCTAACGTGCCAGCATGACCTATTTTAATTTTTTTTAGTTTAAGAGATCTGCTTATTGTCCATCTGATTTTATTGACAACGTCAAATGAGGTCCATTTGTATGGTTTGTCGAAAAGAAGTGTTTCGCCATTAATTAAATTAGTTTTAACTATGTCAATATCAGCGTTGTACATTAAGCCAAATTATTAAGATAGTCAATAGCAGGTTTTAAAAAAAATTATAAAAATAGTATAACAGCAAGACCGACTATGGCGCAATATATTGCAAAATAGTGCAATCGTCCTTTAGTTACCACGCTTATCATAAATTTACAGGCGAGTAATCCAACGACGAAAGCTGTAATAAACCCAGCAATAAGCGATGATGTTGGCGTTGCTGCTGCTGTAATATTGCCTTTCATCAGATCTAAGAAGTTTTCGCCAAGTATTGGGATTATTACCATAAGGAAAGAGAATCTTGCTGCTTTTGCTCTATCAATTTTTAAAAGTAGTGCTGTGGCTATTGTTGCTCCGCTTCTGCTGATACCGGGGATAACGGCAATTGCCTGCGCAATTCCTATTATAAGTGAATTGAAAAATCCGACCTCTTTTCTATTTTTTTCATTGTTATTTAGCCAAGCAAAAAAGAGTAATGCTGCTGTAACCAATAACATATATCCAATAAAAGCAATACTCTCGCTTTCAAAGAGATTTTCTACATAATCTTTAAAGAACAATCCAATGATAGCAACGGGAATCATTGAAATGATAATTTTCAAAGTGTATTTGGTTTCGTCGTTCCACTTAAATTTGAAAAGTCCTTTAAAAATTTCTAAAATATCTTTTCTGAAAACCACTAATGTGCTCAAAACCGTTGCACCATGGACTAAAATGGTAAATAGTAAACTATCTTCGCCTTTTGTGTTAAGCAAAGCTTCGCCAATCATTAAGTGCCCAGAACTTGATATGGGTAAAAATTCAGTAAGTCCCTGAATTGCACCTAAAATAATAGCTTTTAAAATATCCATAGTTTATATCAATTAGCAATTAGCAATGTGCAATTAACAATAATAAACGAGTGAATAATTCATTGAATATTCCACATTGCTAATTGTTCATTGTTCATTGTTAATTGGTTTCCGCATTATTACCCAGATGTTGAATACAAATCCAGCTATAACTACGATAGGAGCAAGGGTAATTCTTACAAACGAAAACATCTCGGGAGTTTGACTCGGATCATTGTTTGGATACCAAACGTCAGGTGATGCGGGGGCACCACCTATCATCAAGATAAATCCTAAGACAACTATGCCAAATCCGACCAATAAGAGACGTGCGTTTTTACGCGAGATAGCAAAATCTTCTTCCTTCATTGTATTTTTAGTTTTAAATGTTAAAAATATAGCTTATCTATGTTGATTTTTAGATACTTATTAACTGCAAATAGAGTAGAGAACAGGCTAATAATTATACCTAAAATTATGATAAGCGCGTATAATATTGATATTACAGTTAAATTATCAAATATATGCAATTCAGGGAACTGATTGTTACCTATGTATATAATGCCACTAAGCAGTATTATTGCAATAAGTCCACTGATTATGCCGTGTGAGACTCCAATTCTGATAAAAGGTGTTAATATAAATTGTTTAGTGGCACCAACCAATTTCATGGTTCTGATTATAAAACGTTTTGAATATATTGCTAAATGTATAGTATTGTTAATCAGCACTAATGATATGAAAAATAACACTAATGCAAACCCCAAAATTATAAGGCTGATTTTGTGAATATTGTCATTAACTAATGCAATTAGATTTTTTTGGTACCAGACTTCTTTTATTTGGTCAGATGTTTTCAATTTGTTTTCAATAACTTTTATTGAATCATTGTTTGCATATTCTGCTGTAAGCTTAATCTCTATTGAAACCGGAAGAGGGTTATGACCAATAAATTGAACGAAGTCCTCGCCCAAATCTTCCTGTAATTCTTTTGCGGCTTGTTCTTTGCTTATATATCGAGTAGAGCGCACATACGATTGTGTTTCAAAGCCTTTTTGTAGTCTTAAAATGTCAGCTTCTTTTACATTGTCGTGCAGAATAATACTTATTCCTATGTTTTCTTTTACGTGTACGCTGATTTTCCGGGCATTGATGATTAAAAAGCCCATTATTCCTAACAAGAGAAGAACCAAAGTTATGGAAACTATCGTGGTAATATATGATGTGTGTAACCGCCTTACTGATTGTTTATCTTCTCGCACCCAGGTAAAGAAATAAAGTTGTTAAAAATGATCTCCAATAGTGCTGAAACAGATAGACTATTGTAAAGTGCAAATATAGCGTTTTTTACAGCAAAAAGCAAGAGGATTCTTCAATTAACAACTAGCAATTAACAATTAGCAATTATTACCTTTGTTTAACTGACTGGTTGTCAGTATATTGTAGAGACGGTGCATGCGCCGTCTCTACTTCTTTTTATTGATTTCCGTGATATATTTATCGATAGCCATAATCATTGAAGGAGCTTCAGGTGTTGGTGCTTCAATATTGAGTGTTAGTCCCGCTTCACGTATGGCTGCATGTGTTGTAGGTCCAAATGCTCCGATAATTTTGTTGTTTTGAACAAAATTTGGGAAGTTTTCAAATAGTGAAGATATTCCGCCGGGAGAGAAGAATATCATGGCATCGTAGTTGTCTAAATTAAGATCTGACAAATCGCTTGAGACAGTGTGATATAATACGGCAGATTGAAACTTTATTTTCTCCTTTTTAAGTCGGTTTGGTATCTCTTGGTTATGTATATCTGCAAGTGGAACTAAAAAGTTTTCATTTTTATTCTTTTGTATTGTGCAAATCAAATCTTCGAATTGTCCGTTTCCAAAGGAGATTTTTCGTTTTCTGTAAACAATATATTTTTGCAGGTAAACAGCTACTGATTCTGAAATACACATATATTTCATTGAATCGGGTACGGCGAACCGTAACTCTTCGCATAAGCGAAAATAGTGATCGACAGCAACACGTGATGTGAAAATTATAGCTCCGTAATCTTGAAAATTTATACGTTCCTTGCGAAAGTCTCGGGCTGAAACACCTTGTACGCGAATAAATTGTCGAAATTCAAATACTACTCCATGTTTTTCTGCAAGCTCAGAGTATGGGTTTTTCTCTGTCTCTGGAGCTGGCTGCGATACTAAAATTCGTTTGATTTTCAAGGCTTTAAATTTTTAAATTTAATGCCCTGTTATGTTTTAAATTGAACTGTTAAGCATTTTAAAAACAATTAAACAGGGACCAATTTCCAAAGTGCAAAAATACAAAATCAAATAGAAAATAGAAAATCCTTTGCGAATTGTAATTGAAAATAAACGAAAAATTCGTATGAAATAGAACAATAATAAAATAGTAACAACGGCAAAAATAAGAAATTCAACAATGTTTTCGGGCATGTAAGGCATAATGATAATTATAGGAATTATCAGCAGACCTGAAATTTTTAGAAACAAATTTCCTTGAAAAGAGTACTCGGCAATGGTATTTCTTATACGAAATAATGAACCTATAAATAGATCTATACTCTTTTTTAAGAATATGATAACAAAATGTAATATTAAAAAAATCAAATAGTGTTGCCAAAAAGAAAAATTATAAATTCTAAACCCATAAAAATCTAAAGAGAGAGTTATAAAGGCGGGGAAAGAGATAAAAAAAAGTATGTTTAGGATATTAAAAAAACGGCTTAAGACTAAGTTTTTTTCATTAAAAATACGAACAGATAAGTTATATACAAATGTTGATTGAAACATGGGTTTAAAAAATTTGCCAAAAACTACTCTTGTATATACAATAAAGAAAAGAATAATAATATTAAATCCTGTAATCCAATCGATATTGGTAAACTGTTTTATCTCTGATTTTGGTCGTCTATTGATAAGCTGTCCACTAACAAAATGAGTATTAGTTTTTTGAGTAGCTCCTACAATAGGGAAAATAGTATGTTGAGGAGTGTCACCCTCTTTAATTATTTTGTTTGAAAATATATCAAAAGTAAACCGGATTGTTTTTGTAATATGGACAGTATCAGGTTTATCAACGCTTATTGTTTTTTTTGTTGGAGTTGAATCTTTCTCTATTTTTGTTGTTTTTAGGAGCTTTATATCTTCAAATTCTCTGCTTTCTGATGCAACAATTTTGTTTGTAATAGGGTCGTATTCTTTAAAAGAGCTACTCTTTTTTACTGTTTTTAAAGGTGTTAATATAAACGATTCTTTAATAAGTTCGATTTTGTCGGGCGAAGCAAACTGTTTTTTAGCCAAAACATCAAAAACAGGAATGTCTGATGTTTGTGTCAGCAAATTATCAACAGTATCTGCGCTTTCTGTTGGTTTTACCGAATCGGCTGGGTTTATATTTGGATCTGTTTGGGGCATAATTATTTGCTAATTTCATTTAGATACTCAGCCACTTTGCCGACTTGATTTTTTACTGAATATTGTTCAATATTAGCGGATTGAACACTGTTATTGTTGTTTAAAAATAGATTATATCTATTTTCTACAAAGGTACGGATTCCTTTGTAATCATCGTACTTAAAACTTTTTCCAGAGGCGTTTTCTTCGACAATTTTTTTAACATCAGAGTTGTTAGGACCTAATACTAAAATAGGACGGCGTGCTCTCAGGCATTCAAACAGCTTACCGGGGATACGTCCTTGTGCATTATCGGCTTTGTTTAACGGAAGAAACAGAACCTGACTGTTAAAAGTCCGTTCAATAGCTTCTGTACGACTAATAGTGCCTGGTAACCAGCTGTTTTCAAAAAGGTTATTCTTTTTTAGCTCCTCGACAATGCTGTAATCAACCATTCCGGGGAACTGAATACTTAAATTTTCAGAAAATCCCTCAACCTCTTGTTTCATATCGCCTAAAACTTTAAAAAAAGTTTCGGGCAGACGGTCGAAACCGAGCATGCCGGCGTGTGTTATCGAAAACTTGGTGTCTAAGTTGGGTTTTACTGCTTGAAATTCCTGTTCGTCGTAGCCCCAAAAGATAACATCTACATTTTGTGCGCCAATTGATTCTAAATCTTTTTTCCATGTAGGACTTGCAATTGTAGTTTTGGCGGCAGTATTAAAGGCATCTTGCTCCATTCGCACATGTTTTTTATGTGCACAACGTATTAGTTTAAGTAGCTTATAGTAATCTACCTGTGTCCAAGGATCTTGATAATCGGCTAACCACGGAATATTGAATTTTTTCGATAATCTACAAGCTATCACAGTGTTAGTGTGTGGAGGACCATCGCTTAGAACAGCATCTATATGATTGTTTTTTAACCACTTAGAGAGATATTTTACCGATGGTTTGATCCAGAACTTACGTGCATCGGGTATAAAAAAGTTACCACGTATCCAAATAGCAAGATTATCAACCCATGTGCGTTTGTCTCTGACATGAACAGGATTATTCATCGCACTTGAAGGCTTGCGTCCTGACGCTAATTTAAACAAATTGTAAGGTTCCCAAATAGGTTGCTTTAATATTGTTATGCCTTCTGGAATATGAACAAAGTTAGTATCATCAAAATATGGGTAGTGAGCATTTTCGGCTGTATAAACCACGGGTTCCCAACCAAAATCACGTAAATATTTTGCAAATTTTAGGCATCGATGAACACCAACACCACCCGAGGGGGGCCAATAATATGTTATTATCAGAACTCTTTTTTTCTCTTTTGAATTCATTTGTCAGATTTTTGCTCTTTTAAACCAAAATTTAATGCCAAAAATAGTAATTATATAAGTAAAATGGTAAAAGTTGAAAGGTAAAAATAGGCGGTGTCTCATAAGTGCCCAACTGCTGCGTTATTTCGATATTCGGGTTCAGTCATGTACACTTCGGCTTCGCTCAGTGCGTCGCTTTATGTACACTCCTTCGCCCTCAATCTCAGTGCCTTGCATTTGGACACTTCTGAGAC
>ERZ795030.3140-NODE-3140-length-18138-cov-10.133108_pt1 | contig 18138 bp, 2 predicted proteins | sample MGYA00375122_ERZ795030 | MGnify/ENA primary metagenome ERZ795030 (study PRJEB30165, sample SAMN05720146) | activated sludge metagenome | isolation source: anaerobic digester from wastewater treatment plant | place: Japan | collected 2015-04-20 ... | reverse complement strand
ACCGTAAGCGAGCCGTCCTGCACGTTGGAGTAGTCCAGCGTGAACTCCGCGTTCGATCCGTCGCCTGTGCCAACCTCTTCTCCGGTGATGGTAAGAGGAGCCATTGTCAAATGCTTCAAAACTCTTTCGAGTGCCATTCTTTCAGTCCTCCTCTATGCCCAGACTATGATGAGGTTTCTCACTTGATCTTCGGTGAGGCCGCCAGCCGTCGCCGAAAGCACACCGTCCGTGATGCTCAAATTCGCTCCTACCTTCACCCCGCCGAGCGTGTCGGCGGACGCCGTCGGGAGGGTGTAGGGCGCTACGTGTTCATGTCCGCTCTCGTCGCTCTTAACAGCCACGAGTTTTCCAGCGTCGCCCTCCGCTATCGGCGGCACGCCGTCACCCGTGTCGCCTTTCAGACCCTGGATACCCTGCGGCCCTTCCGGCCCGGTAGCTCCCTCCGGGCCTTGCGGACCTGTTGCCCCAGTTGCTCCCACGAGCGAATCCAGCCACTCTTCAAGCGTTCCGGAAAATCCGTCCAACACGGCAAGATCGTAAGCCGACTTCCCCTCCGGCCCGACAGTCGCGTTCTCCTCCGCCTTTTTCGCCCAATGTTTCGCGGAATACTCCCCCGTGACAACGGGAATATCCTCATCTTCTTCAGCCCACTTCGCCGCCATCGTCTCGGAAGAAGCAGCAGCCGCAGCGGAAGCGTCGGCCTTCAGCGCATGGTGTTTCGCCGAATACTGCCCTGTTTCAACCTCCGTATCCTCCGCTTCCTCCGCCCAATCCTCCGCCTTGTCTCGCGCAGTCTCCGCATTCGTCTGCGCATCCTCGGCGAACCCCTGCGCCAGTTCCGCAAAGCCCTGCGCCGCCACAGCCCCCGTCTCCGCGCCTTCGGCAAGTCCCTGGGCGACAACGGCGGCGGCACGCGCTTCGTCCGCAGCCGTCGCATACCCGGAAGCCTGACCAGCGGCAGTTACAGCAATCTCCGCCTGCGCAAGAGTATCTAGATACGAAACGTACATCTCCTTCAGCGCGTCTTCGAGATTCGTCGAAGTCAAATCCGTATCGCCCGGATCGAACCCGACAGCCGTGCCGGGAAGGGATTGCCACTCGGTTCCGTCCCAGAACGCCATTGTTCCCGCGTCGGAGTTGATAAAGAACGCGCCGGATATCGGATTCAACGGAGCAACCGCCCCGAAGTGAATCCCCGTCCATCGCCACACCGAACCGTCGTATCTCCGCAGAACCGCCGGATTCGACGCCGTGTCCAGCCAGTATTGATTCAGCATCGGTTCGTCCGGAGCCGACTCACCGGAGAAGAAAGACATGGCCTTGTTCAGACTGAAATAAACATTGTCCATCTCCTCGTTGTACTTCACGGAACTAATCGGGCTTTCGCCCTCCGAAATCGTATTCTTTCTTGCCGCAACGGGCATACGCTCACCACCCCTATGTCTTGATTATGAAATTCGCCGCCACGTTGCGCGGACGCGCTTCCGTCCCGCCGGACGAGACTATGGAGAGCGTGTGATCGTGCGCCCCGCCCGAGTTCACCGTTACCGAATGCGAGTGCGTCCCGTTGGAGGAGATGGAGAGCGAGTGCGTGTGGGCTCCGTCGGCATTTGTATTGTAAGACCAAGGACCGTCACAATAGCTATACTGCGGTCGCATTACAGAGGCGGGGGCATTATGCCCTACTGTGATGCTATGAGTATGCGTCCCCCCGCTCGCCGCGCTACCGCTGTGTCCGTGACTCCCGCTCGAACTCGAACTTGCCGTGTGACTGTGGCTTCCCGCGCTTGCCGCGCTCCCGGAGTGTGAATGGCTCTGGTTCTGCCCGCTTTGCGCACTCCCGAGCGCTCGCCCCGAATCTATCCCGCGCCCGTTGTCCCAACCTCTCAAAAACTCCCCGCGCATATCCGGAAGATTGAACGTCGTGGAACCGTCGCCGGCCCCGTATGCCTCCCCTATTGCGGCGAAGAGCGTCGCATACGTCGTTCGAGACACCGCGCTCCCGTCGCACAGCAACCACCCCGCAGGCGCGGTCTCTCCCGCATACGGGACAAATACCCCCGCCGGAACTCCCGCCATCGCGGCCCACACGGCAGCGCCCGAAATCACCGTCAATACCTTCGTCTCGTCCGCCGCCTCGATATCCGGCAATCCGGAAGGCGGATCGGCCCACACTCCGGCCCCCGAGTCGGACGTGAACACCTGCCCGTCTTCGGTCGGAGCCGGAACCAGAGTATCCGCATACCCCTGCGCCGCGCTCCCCACGGAATCGGCGTACCCCTTTGTTGCCGCGTCCGTATCGGCGGATGGCGACCCGAGATTCTCCACCCTCTCATTCCGCATGTTCAGTATCCGGGCGTCTATCGACCGATTCTTCCCCTCGTACACCTCGAACACACCGGAACCCGTCCCCGCATAATCCTCCGCCTTCGTCGCCCAATGTTTCGCGGAAAATTTCCCGTCCGCCACCACCACGTTCACACTCTCGGAAGCCCACTTCTCCGCCAGCGCTTCGGCGGCGACGGATGTCGCGGAAGCAGCCTCGGCGGATTCCTTGTACCCGAACGCCTGCGCGGTGTAATCCTCCGCGTCGGACAGATACCCCGCCATCGTCTCCAGCATCGTCGCAATCTCATCCGACATCGCGTCCAGAAGATTGATCCATCCTCCGAGCGTCCCGTCGAACACCTGCATATCCCACGTATCCGTATCCACGAACAACGCCCCGGACGACGGATTCTCCGGGGCCGTCGAACCGGCGTACACCCCCGCCCACACCCACGTCGAACCGTTGTACGACCGCAGCACCGCCGGTTCAGAGGACGTATCCAGCCACACGTTGTTCACCAGCGGATTCTCCGGCGGCGTCGCGCTCTGGAAGCGATTGATCAACCGATTGACGTAGAGATACAGATTATTGATCTCCTCGTTGTACTTTGACGAACTTATCGGCGTCTCGTGCTCCGCCACCTGATTCTGTCTCGCAGCCACAGGCAAACCCCATCACCGCCTTTCCAAAAGAACATTTCCAAAAGAGCCTTTCCAAAAAGAACATTTCCAAAAAGATCATTCCCAAAAGATCATTCCCAAAAAGAACATTTCCAAAAAGAACCTTTCCCAAAAGAACATTTCCCAAAAGAACCTTTCCCAAAAGAACATTTCCAAAAGAAAGAGACGGGGTTTCCCCCGCCTCTTCGTCTCCCTATTTGATCCCCTTCTCCTCGTAGTACACCGCCATAGCCGCCTTCGCGTATTCCGCAGCTCTGTTCTCCAGCATATCGATCAACTCGCGCTTGTCCTTCCGCGACAAATCAGGATCAAGACGAATATCGTCCTTCTCCCTGTTAATATCGGTGAACTTCGCCCGCGTCCTGTTGAACGCCTTCAGCAGCCGTTCGTCCTCGAACGCCGTTCCCGCCGCGTCCGCGCGCTTTTTGTCGTCGAGCAACTGATCGTGATACGAATAGAACCTGTTCAGCGGCTCTCCGGTCCGCGTCGTATCGTAGAAGAACCGTTTGAAAAACGGCAGATCGCTCGCCTTCCCGGCTTCCATCTTCGTCTTCTCGTCGACCAGCCCCATTCCGGTTCCTATCATGTCGAACGTCCACTCCGCAAGCGAAAGAACCTGCGCTCCCACTTCGCCGACGTGCTTGTCGTACATGAACTCCAGTATGATCGGAGAGGTTTTCGTCACCTTCCCGAGCAGCTTCGCCGTTTCCGACGTCCCGGTATGGAACTGCAACTCATCCGGCTGATGCTCATACCTCTTCGAGACGATGGGCCTGTCCGTAAAGGAATCCTTGCCCTTCCATACCTGGATTATCGGGGCGATCATCGTCGGCACATACGGAGGAAGCAGATTCACAACCGAATTAGCGAACCCGCGCCACGCCTCCGGGTCTTTCTTCGCGGCCTCCGTGATCATCCTCTCGAACACCGCCGAAATAATCCACCAGTTGTCCGCTTTCGGCAGGCGCGTCCACACCCCCGCTCCAAGCCAGTCGAGCTGCACCGGAATGAAGAAGTGCGTATCCCGCATCCCCGGAGCAATGCGCTGGTACTTCTCCTCGTCGTCCGGGTTGGACAGAATCGCCAGCCGCATCAGCACGGAAGGAAGCACCTGATACAGCATCACCTTCGCGAACGTCTGCATCGGACGCTGCTTCGACACCTCGCGCACCTTGTCCAACCCCTGCACTCCGGCGTTGAAGAACGCCGTCACCGAATTGAACCCGCGCCCCCACGTACCGGCGCGGCCGAAGTCGATATTCACGCTCCGCGCCTTCATCGCCGCGCGCTTCCTGCCCATCTGCGGCTTCGTCCTGCGCAAGTATTCGTACTCGTACAGCTTCGGAGCCATCTCCACCATTTCATTTGCTCTGCCTATCCATCCGCCGACGCTCCTCGGAGTCTCCATGAGGTTCCGCAGCGTGCGGGCGATTCCCGTCGAAGACGCCAGCGCACGCTGTCTTCGAAGCTCCTTGGCGATAGCCTCGATGCTCGTCCCCTTCGGAAGCGACGTGATGGCGGAATAGAACACGCCGTCGTTGATCGCGTCCTCGATGAGCTGCTTGTGCACCGGATCGTTCGAGAGCTGCAACATCAGCCCCTTGATCGTCGCCACGAACGGCATCGCCCACCCCTCGGACTGAATCGCCGTTCCCTGCGCGTCCCGCAGGAAGTTCAGCAGCATGAACGCGGGGTTGTAGCGCGTCGTCCCCATCTTGAACACGTCGGCGGCGAACTGCATCCACGACAGCGCTCCCCGTATGAAGGGGTTTCCCGCCTTGCTTCCGGAATCGTACATCCCCTTCAACAGCACGTACAGTTCCGGGTCCGTCGAATAATATTCCTTCTGTCCGTCGCGCCACACGTAGAACACGGCGTGCTCCTTCATATCGGCCTTCGACATCGCCTCCGACTTCGACGCCAGCCATCCGAACCCCTTCAGACTGTTCGCCGCGTCCACGACCAGCTTGGCAAAATCGTTCCGGCTCTTGATCCCGTGGAACACCACCGCGTTGTGAATCATCACCTCGAACGGATCGAAAATCTCCGTCCGCTCGTGCTCCGCCACGCCGTAACGCTTCATGAACGGATTGCGCACATCCACATACGAACGAAGATTCGCCCCGTTCTTCGGCGCGCCCTTCGTCAACCAGTCGATGAACCCGTCCTCGTCCAGATCGCGCATGAAGGGGACGTAGTTCTCCCATTTCGTCCGCATCGCGTCGAACCCTTCCTGCGAAATGACGCCCGTATCCAGCAGCGTCTCCTTCACCATATTGTTGTAGATGTCCTGCACGCCCTTCAGCACGTCCTTGATATGCTGCGGCGTATTCGCCACGACGGCCTCGTGATCGCTCCTCGGCCCGGTGCCCGGATTCATGTCGTTGTCGTAGTATTCGATGCTCTGCAACGACACAGCATACGCCGTAAGCTGATCGTACTCCTTCTTCGTCAGCTTCCCGACCAGAGCCATCATCCCTTCCACGTCCTTGTCCGCCTGCTTCATATACCCAGCGAGCGTCGACACCTGCGCGTAGAAGTCCAGCTTGTCGGGCAGGAACCCGCCGTTGTTCGCCATCTCCTTCTTCCCCTCTGGAGTATCCTTTATCCACTCCGTCAGGAGGTTCCACGAATGCTTGTCGTCCACAAGCCCCTCGTAGGACTTGAATATAGCGCGTTTCAGCCTGGAAGACACCAGCGTCTTCGAATACGGACGCTTCTCTCCAGCGCTCCGCACATGCGCCAGCACCCGGCTTTCCGGCGACGACTCGTAGAAGGCCGACACCGCGTCGCGCAAATCGCCAAAATCCTCTACGAGCTTCGCATCCGCTTTGTCCAGCCTCGACTCGAACTCCACGAAGAATATCGGAGCCGACGCCTTCGCCGCAGCCTTGTTGATGATGTAATACTGCACAAACTGCGCCACGCCCTCCGCCAGCACCACATCCTGCTTGGCCCCAGGACGCGCCGTTTGCTTCCCGAGCGACTCAAGTTCCTTCAGTATCCCCTTCTGCAACCCGGTATTCAGCTTCAATTCCGTCATCAGATGATGTCCGACCTCGTGCATCGCCGTCGGGAAGTCGTAGTCGTCCTTCGTCTTGATCAGCTTTTCCCGCTCGCTGTACACCCCGGTGCGATCCTCCGTATTACCGAATCGCCACGGAACAAGCCTCTTTACCAGATCGCGGATTTTCCGCAACCCGAGCGCGCGCGCCTCCGGATTCATCGACGGGCGCGGCGCTTCCCACGCCCTCGGCTGCCCCGCAAGCTCCTTCTCTCCCTCGGTGGAGGCGAAGTCGACAGTCTCATCCTCCGCCATAACCTCCGCCTCGATCGTCTCGACTCCTTCGTTCACGTCGGCTTCAACTTCGGCGGCTTCGATTGTCTCTACGCTCTCTTCGACATTGGCGCTCTCGGCTAACTCGCTCTCAGCCGCAGCGCGCTCCTCCGGCGTCGTCAGCATCGTGTCGTAGAGGCTCACTAACGCATCCGACATCTCCACATTGTTGCTTCTGGCGAACGAGAAGAGTTCTTTCAACCACTGCTTGAACTTCTCGAAAACGCCCTGCAACCCCTTCGCACCCTTCGGCGCGACCCCGCGCTCCAGATACGCCTCGAAGTCCACTGCCAGCTTCTCGTGCTCCTTCTCCGCGAGAATGAATTTGCCATTCTTATCCTTCATCACGCGCGCCACGTTGTTCAACTGACGGAAAAGGTTCTTTGTCTCCTCGCTCGCCTTCCCCGTATTCATCTGCCGCAGCAGATCGTCCACGAAGAAGTGCATCGCCTCGTGCATGAACGTCGAAGCGTCCGCGTTCTCGAACAGCCGTATCTCCGGGCGAGCGTCCGTACCGCGACGGAACGTGATGCTCCCCTTCGCCTCCGCCCCCTCCCCCTGATAATATCCGGGGTAGGCATTTCTCAGCTTGACAAGATCGGCTTCTGTTGCTACACTCTGTGTAATGAAGCTCTCAAGGTTTGCACCCCCAGTGAAGAAGAAGCTGGCCCGGCCAAACCATTGGGAGCTTTTCTTTTTGTTGATATATTTCGCGTTGCCCTTTTCCATCTGCTCCACAAACCATGCGTCCCTGTTTTCCACCGCATCCTTCTTGCCGTACACACTGGCAAGACGATTCATGGCATACATATTCCGCCCAGGAACAACATCGAGATGAAGCGCGGCGATAATAGTCGCCCCGTCGTCGTCGGTCAAATCAAGCATGACGACGAGACTTTCCCCCTTCGCCTTCAGATCGGACTTGAACACCATTATCGGATCGGCCAGCGCCGCAGGAATCTTCTTCAACACCTCCGAAGACAACCCGTGCTTGCTCATCACATCAAGCAGCTTTTGCCTGCGCATTTGCACCGGCAGCACATCCGCCCCGACAAGACTCAGCACAAGCGGAGTCGTCATCACGTTCACATAAGAATCGGGCTCCCCCTTTCCGGAAACGGTATCGTCCACCGCAACGGCGAACGCGGCGGCGTCCTTCTTCAGATTATCGCGGTAGGAGCCGGACTTCGGCGTCAGCCTGCGCTGATACCGCACATCCTCGTTCCCCGAGTCGAAGCGCTTGGAGAGGGGGATAATCTTGCCGGAGTCGTCGTAGGTGACGGGGTCGGCGAGTTTCACCCTAACACTGTCACCGTTCGGAAGAACCGCCGACACGCTCCCCGCATCCTCACCATCGTTCGTGTAAAAATACCCTCGACGCGCACTGCCTCTCTTCAACATTCCCGCCATTGTGGCGTTCGCCTTTGCGTCCGACATCGGACTGCGAGGTGTGTTGCTCATATCTGAAACAACCAGCACCGGACGAACCCAAGGCTTCCACGTTGGATCAACGGGAACCCCCTTGCCGACCGTGGGCATCTCCGTCGGGTAGTGATCTTCCGCAGGAGACTTCGCGTTATACCCTGTATCTCGGTATTTGCCAAACTCTCCCGATCTTACGCGATCCCTCCCCGCAAGCAGTGTTTTCCCGTACTCGCGTGTGCCGTCCCACCCCTTACCGTCGGCGGGGATTCCTATACGCGCTTCAAGGGCTTCCGTCGCGGCTTGTTTCGTGCCGACATGCAACCCGCTTCGCCCACCTCGCAAGTCTCCGGAAGGCGTTCCGTGCCAATAAGCTCCGGAAGCGGCAAGCCTTTCATCCACCATCCGCTGCGCCGTCTCCATGTCGCCCGCTTCCACGGCGGCGAGGTAGTCGGCGTCGGAGGATAAATCCGCCTCGCTTTTGAGTACGTAGCGGTCGCCATCACGAACATAATTCGCTGGCATCAACACGTTAATAGTGGAATCCCCTCGTTGAATTGCCGCTAACAGTCTATGCCCTCCATCACTTACAACAAGGTATCCCTCTTGATTCACGCGAAGATAGATGGGAGTTTGAATATCATCCTTGGCATATCGGTTAACACGTTCGGAATCACTAGTTTCTCGCATATATTCAATCGTAACATCAGGTATTTCCGATATTGGAATAACAGTGCGAACCAATGGCCCAGTCGGAGGCTCACCTTCCCACACTTTCCCTAAATGTCTAGACCGTAAATCGCCAGCGCGAATTGCTTGAACTAGCTTGAGTGACTCTTCCGGCGTCATCTGTTGCGCGGCGTCGGCATCTCCCATCTGATACAGCGTCTCCTCCGCGCCTTCGCGCAGGGAGGCGGGCTGTTCCAACTCCACAACGTATCTCGTCTTCCCGTCTTTGCTTTCCGAAACAAGCACAACGGGCACATCGTCTTTCATTCGGAACGCTCGTGTATATATCCCGAGATTGTGTCCATCCAAACGATATTCTTCCCCGTCGATATCCTTTACAACGTCTCCGGTTCTGTCTTCCCCGTAAGAATCACGCTTCTTTACAGAAAGTCTTCTGAACGTATCCGCCTCGATGAACCGATTCTTCCTGTCCGCGCGTTCTATATCCGCATCGAGTTCCGCAAAGGAGACCTGTCTTTGATACCACGCCAACTCTTGCAAAGCCCGATTCGCTTCCGACTGGTCGATGCCCATCGCCGCCATCTTTTCCATAGCGGGGCGATTCGCAATCATACGGTCCAGGTCTTTTTTTGCGGAAACAAGAAGATTGGCGTACACACGTTCAATGAACTTCGGGTGGACGCTCTCGACAAGATCGGACAGATTGCGCGCTTCGACGCCCGTCTGCACGATCCTCCAATCGGGTTTCCCCTTCGGGTTCCGATGAAAAGCGACCCCCCACTCCTTCAACCCCTCCGCTCTCTTCTTGTCGGAAAGGGAACCCGCCCCGTAATTCACTATGCGTACTTCCACATTCCCTACGGGTATGGACACATGATCTCCGGAAGAAAGTTTCTTCGCATCCTCGAACGCCTTCGCGATGGCCTTCGCCCCGTCCGAATCCGCAACCACGCTCTTGCTCAAAAGCCACGGCATAACCGGGCTCGTCGGCGCTTTCGGCTCGGTGTTCTTGTCGGCCCCGGCGCTTCTCCACCGATCCCATTCCTCGCTATACACGCGATACTCCGCGTCGTACTCTTCTTTCTCAGCCCAATACGCTTTCGTTGCGGCGTCGAGAACAGCGTCTATCTCCTTGCCGGAACCCTTATGCTCTCCGTACTTTATTACGGAAGCCGATGCGCTCTCGGCATTTTTTATAGCAAGTTCCAACTTCTCCTTTTCCGTGTCGAACGAATCCATAAACCGCTCCGCGCTCGACTTCGACCGTATCAACCCGCTCTGCGACGCCTCCAACTCGTTGTACCGGCGTTCGGCCTTCAGCTTTTGGAGAAACACCGGATTCCCCGTGGTGTTCGCCATGAAATTGGCGAACTGATCGGCGTCGTTCCCGCCTTCTTCGGTCAGCGTATCCACTTCGCCCCCGCTTCGGAACTGTTCGATACCCCGCGCCTTCCTCTCAAGAGTCTGCCACATGACGGCATCCGACGTCTTCTCCGTGGAATACGCGATAATCTCGATTCTGAATCCGTCCGGGTCGGCCAGATACAACTCGTTTTTCTGTCTGATGATGCGCCCTTCGCGCTGCTCCAGATCGGAAGGACGCCACGGCGCGTCGAGATGATGCAGCGCGACAAGCCGCTCCTGCGCGTTCATCCCCGCTCCCATCATGTCGGTCGAACCGATGAGTATCCGCACATTGCCGGAATTTACACGAGCGAACAACTCGACCTTCTTTTCAGTAGTATCATGATCGTGGATAAACTGAATCTCGCTCTCCGGAATGCCCATTTCCTGCGAAAGAACCTTGCGCAAATCCTCGTACACCGAAAAGCCGCTGTCGGCTGTCCTCGCCAGAGCCGTCATGCGAAAATCGGCGTACTTCTCCTCGTTCTTCTCAAGAAAATCTTCGGCTGCCTTTACGCGGCTATCCTCCGAATCCAGCAGATTCTCAAGCGCCGATTGCAACCCCTTCCACTGTTCGATGAAGGGCCGCCCTTCCAGACGCTTCATGATCCTCGCGGCATCCCCTTCGCCGAACACACCCTCGGCAAAAGTCTTGAACATCTTCTTCGCTTTCGCTTTCGACCCGGAGGAAGGCACCGAATCATCGCAAAACACCAACTGCGCTCCTCGAACATCGTCCCACTGATCGTACAGCCGCTTGATATTTCTCGCCGCCCGCATCACCTTCCCGTTTCCATTTCTCGGAAGGGTTGGGTCGATAGTCCGAATGTCCAGCGAGGCGATGCGCGCATCGTTCAAAACCCACAACGGATTGTCGATGCGTCTGTATTTGGAGTTCCCCGCGTTGCTCTCTATGGCGTTCATCCGCGCGGTGAGGTAATCGAAATACTCGGTTTGTTCCTCCGACGGCTCCCCGGTGTCCAGCTTCCTCTCGTTCCGCCCCGAATCCGGATTCTCCACTATCTTGGGAACGGGAAACTCGGTCCTCTTCTTTTTCCCTTCCGGAAGCGACTCGTTCTCCCTCTCCATCTGAATCCGGTACGCATCCTTCAAATTCTGCAAAGTGATCGTATCCGCGAACTGCTTGTAAATCTGCTGCAACGAAGAGAGGTTCACCAGAGACGAAAGAACGCGCCTCGGCTTGAGCTTCTGCGTCGCAGTGTACTCAAGACGGGTTTCGGTGATCGTGTACGCTCCGGCCCATGCGTCGAAGTGCTGAAGATTCCTGCTCGCAAGTTCATCGTATGCGAGATACTTCATCATCGTGTAAATCTCGACGAGACTGTTCGACACCGGCGTCCCCGTAGCGAAGGCGACTCCCCCGCCGCGCTTGCGCAATCCGCGCGTCTTCACGTACATGTCGAACGACTTCGCGGCCCCTTTCGGGTCGTTCATTCCGGCGATGCGTGGATTCCCCGACGAATACTCCAGGTTCTTGAACAAGTGAGCCTCGTCCACCACAAGATAGTCGATTCCCATTTTCTCGAAATCGTATCCTATCTCGTCCCGTTTCCCTTCGGCGAGTTCCGCCAACCTCGCCTTGTACTTATCTATCCTCTCTTGAATCTGCTTGACGCTTCTCGAATTCCCAGTCTCTTCCGCATCCTCAAGCGCGGCCCGAAGCCCGGAAAGCTGCTCGTCGATAATCGCCTTCTCGTCGACCGCCGCGTTCTCTATAAACGACAGATGCGAATGCCCGATGATAACCGCGTCGAAATCCCCCGTCGCTATCCGCGCGAAAAGCGCTTTTCTGTTTTGCGGCTTCATACTCTTTTCGGAAGCGGCAAGCACGCGCGAACCAGGATAGAGCTTGTAAAAATCCCTCGTCCACTGTCCCACGAGGTGATTCGGAACCACGAAAAGAGGCTTCTTGGAAGCTCCCATGCGCCGACGCTCCATCGCTCCGGTGATCAACGCATACGTTTTCCCCGCGCCGACCACGTGGTCGAGCAGCACGGAATCCGTCCTGATCATCCGCCACGCCGCGTCCTTCTGCGTATCCCTCATCTCGACGGAAGGGTTCGCTCCGGCTGTGACAAGAAGCTCCCTCCCGTTGAATTTCGGCTCCACATGGGTATTCATCTTCTCGTTGAACGCATCGACAATCTTGTCCATTATCCCGGCGTCGCCGCGAGCCCACTTCTCGAACTCTCTCGACATCATCTCCACCAGCATATTGGCTCTGTCCGTTGCTTCCCTGTCGATGGTGCGGTTATCTCCGCTTCCGACATACGCCTTCAGCATCTTTCCCTGCGTTGCGGCATTGAAGAAGTCAAGAATGGAGAAATCCGGGTTGTTGAACATCCCACCCCACTCCGTCTTCAACGCGACGTCGGACGCCATCCCCACGATTTTTCCAGTAGCGCTCGACACATACACGTTGACGTTCTGCAATCCGAGGTCGGAGAGAAACCTTTCAAACACGCCCGCAGGAATCCACGAACCCTTCAAAGACGGTGTGACCTGAGCCGCCGTCTTCGGAGCGGGCTGCACCTTCCGAAGCGCCTTCACGTTCGCTTCCATCCGGTGCTTTTCCGCTTCCGCGAGCTTCTTCCTCACATTCCCGGAAAGATACTCCGAAGCGTCCTCGTACTTGTTGTTCGCCGGATTCAGAAAGATTTTCGGGGCCTCGCCGGATGCAAGTTCGGCGACAAGCTCGTCCCGATCCTTTCCGGAAATCTCGCTCATATATTCAAGATCGACCTTCCCGCGCTCCCTGATGGATGCGTGCAATGCGGGATCTGCCCCGTCAACGGATACTATCTCCCTGTACGGATGCACCACGCGCCGGTCCAGAATATCCGCGACGACCGCGCTCGCTTCTCTGACGGGGGCTCCGGTTTTTTGGGACTGACTCTCCGTCACACCGGCGTCGTACTCTATTTCTATCCCCGCTTCGGCTCCGACATCCTCTCCGATCATGGCCCTGTTCGCCTTGCTCGACACATGCCCGAAGGTTTCCACGAAGTTGTTGTACGCTTCCCGAAGCCCGGAACGAATCTCCTCCATATTCGCCGCGTCGCGCAGTTCCGCAAGATTGAGCGCCAGCATCCGATTCCTCAAGTCGAGCAATCCGTTCAGCCTTTCATAATTATTTTGCGAAAGAGTGCGCGTTTTCCTTCCGGTTTCTATCTTCTTGAGAATGTCGTCGAACTCCCACTCAAGACTCGACCCCTTCCCGGCGGCTTCCGTTCCCGCCTTGTACAAGCGGTCGATCCCCTCGCCGACATCCGTCTTCGCGGCGAACGCGTCGTTCTTGTTGTATATCCCGGCTTCTTTCGCGAAGGCGAAGAACTCCTTCATCTTCACCGGAAGATCGGACGCCGAAACACCTTCCTTCAATTCGCGCGCAATGCGCGCCATCCCATGCCACTCCTCGGCGTTGTTCCCCCACGGGATTCCCGGCACGATATCGACGATGACGGAGTTCCCCGAAACATCGTCGTCCGTCCTCATGCGGATTTTCCCGTCCGGCTCAAGACGCATACCTCCAACGGGAATATCGCTCTGCATCGCCATCACGGCGGAAACATCCAAATCCCTCTTGGATGGCTTCAGCGTCCCCTTCAGCTCCGCGAAATCCCCTGCAAGAATATCGCCGAACGCTTTGACGAAATCTCTTCCATCGTCTTCGACAGTGTGCTCTTCCCCGGCGTGCATCTTCCCGCGCATCGAAGGCTCTCCGAGAATATGATTCGGATGCTCCTCGAAATACCGGTTCACGCTTACCCCTTCCCCGGCCTTGTTCGTCACCTTGCCGGAAGAATCGAGCCACGCGGCCTTCATGTCCGGGGATTCCCCCTCGTGCAGCTTTTGAAGGAAGATGATGTCCGTCGTCACTTCCGTTCCGGCGTTCGCCTTGAACGCCGTATTCGGCAGACGCACCGCGCCGAGGAACTTGAAATCTTTCGCAAGTTGCGCGCGCCCCCTCGTATCACCGGCATCGAGGAAATGATGCGTAATCACCATCGCCATCACCCCGCCGGGGCGCAGGTGCTTCCCCGACTTGCCAACGATGAAGTTGTGAAGAGACAAGCCCTTGAGTTCCTCATACCCTTTGGCGTGCGTCCGAACGGCGTCTCTGGCGAACGGCGGATTCCCTATCGCTATGTCGAAAACCCCGTTTCGGAACTTCGCATACTCGAATCCGCTCCCCCCGATGACATGCGCGTTCGGGAAAAGCATGGTCGCCAACTGCCCCGTAACAACATCGAGTTCCGTCGCGTGCCACTCCGTCGCCGACGCCAAGTCTTTCGGCTGCAAGCTGATGAAATTCCCCACACCGACCGTGGGTTCAAGCGCTATTCCGCCCTCGAATCCGAAATGACGCACGGCATCCCACATCATCCGAACAACCTTTTCCGAAGTGTAATGCGCGTTTCTTGTGGAAGCCATCGCGTCGTTCCATGCCGACATCCCCCATTCGGCTCGCGAATTAAACAGCCACTTCAATTCGCGATGCGCGCCGAGCCACATGCCGGACAACTCGCTCTCGTCCTTGAACACGTTCGGCAAACCGCCCCACCCGACGAACTTCGCCATTACAGCCTGTTCTTCCGGAGTCGCATACCGCTCCTCGTCGAGAACTTGCTTCAACGTGCGAATGGCGTTCAAATTCGCTTCGAGCTTTTCCTTCGGCGTCCCTAAAACAAAAGAGAACCCCTCGGATACCGAGAAGTTCCCTGGGTTTTCTCCTGCAAGAGCGGGTTCCGTTCCTGCTATATTATCTCTCGGATTCAGAGTTCCGGACTTTCCGCCGTCTCCTCCGGTAGCCTCGCCGGTTCCGGGTTGGCTTCCAAGCGCCGTCTTCTTTCCTCCCTTGCCTCTGCCCTTGCGTCCGCCATCTTTTCGTATGCCCATTCCGGACGCACCAGAAACATCTCCCTCGCCTCCGACCACGCCTCGTCGTCCGTCATCCTCGGAGACCCAGCCTTCAGCGTATCCATCTCCATCCTGGCGAGCATCGCCATCCCTCTCGCCTCGCCCTTCAACTCCTCCGGAGTCAGGAATTTCACCAGTTCCGGGTGCTCCTTCCTCAAGTAATCCATCGCTATCGACTGCATCTCTTCGTGCGTCATCGGCAATCGCCTCCTCGTTCCCCGATTCTACACCATCCGCCGCAACAAACGCATCCGATTTCTCGTCGTTCGGCAACATCGCTTCAACGTCGTCGGCCTCGATATTGAACACGTGATTGACAAGCCGGGCGCGCGCCTCGTCGATATCCATATTGCGAAGAGCGTCGGCTTGCGGCATCTCGTAATGCTTCGCCAAATCAACGATATGATCGACATCAAGTTGCCGTACGTCTTTTGAAAACTCTCTTTCAGACAACCCTTCAAAATGCTTGTAGTTCAAAGGCGGCCTGAACTTTCCTTCGGCTATCCACTCGTCGATAATCTTATCGAACTCCGCCTGCGTCATCTCTCCCTTGGCCACAAGGTATTCAAAGCGCCCGGCGTCTTCGTGTTCCTGGAAACGCAATCCGGGGAATCTCTGTCCGCCCCTGAGAGCGAATATCTTATTTCTTTCCCGATCGTTCCACGCAGCTTCAACTTCAGTGACATAATCCGAAAAGGTTCTTCGCTCTTCCATCTTCGGCGCAGGCGCAGCCGGTTCATCGCGCGTCTGTTCAATAGACACATTCGTCGGAATCGCCGTTGCTTCGCTCATAGACTTCAAAAGCGGGTGCTGCCTTTCAAATACAAACGCCGGATCAAACAGGTAGGATTCCGCCATATCTCTTGTGGCAGAAGGTAGCTTCCCGACTCTATCAACGTCGCCCTGAAAAATGCGAGCATTCATATTGTCGCCCCGCGACTCCGCTTCGGTAATCGCGTTGCTCAAAAGCCACTGATCGAATCGTTTGAGACTATTGATTCGCTTCCCGTTCGTACTCACGTCCATCTTCGGATACGGAGTCGTCTCCCTACCCGTACTCGTAAGCACCACTTCTCCGGGCTCGAACTGCAACGCCAAAACATCTTCACGAAGCATAATTCTCTTTCCGTTGATATTCCCTTTGCGAAGTTCCGGTGCTGTCGCCTCAACCACGGCCTCAAGCCCCGTCTCATTCCGAGGATCGACGACGATAGCCTTCACGCCGAACGGATTGGCGTCCACATCTTCGCTACGTCGAGGGGCGACCATATCCAGCACCGCATTGCTCACGTCGCCCTTCTTCATCTTCCCGACATTCAGCCCGTTCTGTTTGGCGAACTTCTGCACATCGGCGGCCTTCATCCCCTCAAGCACCACAGCCCGCTTCAAATGCGACCGCAGCATTCCCGCTCCGGCGTTTGGCTTGAACGTCTTTCCTCTCGACTCCAGCGTCGAAACAAGTTCCTCCTTCGTCGCCCCGTCGATGATCTCAAGCCTCTTGTTGATCGTCGGCTCCGCAAGTATCCGATCAAGCAGCGGAGAAGGCGCAGAAACGGCCTCCTGCCGTGCGGATTCATCAATAGAGGGTATTTGCTCCTCCGAAACGCTTTCGACGCTTACAGGGGCGTTCTCGCGTGTCTGGGAAGGTGTATAGATAAACGAGTTCACCATCTCGCCGCGCTTCGGGTCTTTCTCCCTGGCGCGCACTGCCGCCCAATAAGCAAGATCGTCGCCGACCGTCTCGAACGACTCCGGCCCGGTGCGCTTCACCGCGAGCGGGCGTACAAGCCCGCCGAGTTCCAGAATCGAATCGGCAAGGGCTTCCACCTGCGCCGAATCAAAAGCCTCCCGCTTCGTCCTCGGCATGATGGACTTCACGTCAACAAGCCCCTGACCGCGCTCGTCGATAATGAATCCGTCGGGTGCGACGACATTCTTCCCGCCAAGCATCTCTCTCTGCTTCTCGAACGCGGCGGCGTCGCCGGTCACAATCAACGCGCTCGTCATCTCGCCGAGTCTCGGATTCTTCTCTCTGGCGCGGACGGCGGCCCAATACCGCAGCCCGTCGCCCACCACCTCGAAACTCTCGCCGCCGGTGCGCCGCACAAGCAGCGGTTCCGGCAGTGCGCCGACCCGCAGCATCTCGTCCGCCATCGCCTCGATCTTATCCTGGTCGAACGACGCTCTGTCGCCCGCAGGGGCAATCGACGCCACATCCACGAACGAGTGCACGCCGTTGTCGACGAGGGAACCTTTTGGAGCGGGGGCCTCGACCACGGGAGGGGCAGATTCTTGCTTCGGTGCAACTTCGACGCTCACCGGCGCGGCTTCCTCCTTCACAACAGGAACCTTCGCCGCAGGAGCCTTCCCCATCCCGATGCTCGGCCCGAACTTCTCATACCACGCCAGCGGCGACAGATCGGGATTCGCCTCGCGCCGCGCGGACGCCACCACGCCCTGCGCCATCACCGCGCTCTGCGCCTCGGCGACTTCCTCGGACGTCCCTGCGGAAATCAAATCCCGCTTCACCCGCGCCTTCACCAGCGCGCGCTCCGCATCGACGATCTCGGCGTTCTGCCACCAGGAAGCGGGGGCGGGGGCGGGAGTCTCGACGGGGGGAGCTACAGGGGTGACACGCTCCTCGACAACCTCCGGCTCGAACACGGGCGTCTCCTCGACAACCTCCGCCTCGACCGGAGCCGCCTTCGCTTCCTCGGACTTCGCCTCTTCGATGGCGGAGACGGGGGCGTCGATACTTTTCCCGTTATATGCGTTCAACACGCGCAGCGCGCCGTCGTAATCCTTTTCCTCCATGAACGCGTCGGCTACGTCAAGAACGCCATACTCGGATTCAGCGGCTTTCTCCTTGTCAAGACGAACCTTCGTTTCGCTCAACGCTTTGAAAGCAAGGGCTTTCGGCGTGAATATCAACGTGTCGGCGTCTTCTCCGCGAATCTTTCCAGTCATCAAATCCGTCGCTTCGGTATATTTCCCCTCTTCTATAAGTTCCTGCGCTCTTTGAAGAAGGAAGTAGTCCCGCTGAAGCCCATCTGGCATCAGTGCGATTTCAAGATTATCCACACCATCAACCTTATTGAACTTCGCAACGGATTCCGCATTCTCCATAAAGGATTTTCCGCGTTGCGAAAGCACCACTCCGGCAAGGAAAGATTCCGTGACCGTAGATGATTTCCCCTTCACAAGCGATTCTTTCGTAAAGTTGACAACGCTCTTCGCAGCTTTACCAACGCCTCCGTAGATTACGCTCCCGAGAGCACCCTGCACTGCGGAATCCCTTAATTCGTTCTCCTTCAGCGGATCGCCGGTGGCAAGAC